>Ga0070741_10000397_pt1 | contig 162075 bp, 159 predicted proteins | sample Coa_R1_4_FD_66440 | JGI IMG/M metagenome (GOLD analysis project Ga0070741, IMG submission 66440) | Surface soil microbial communities from Centralia Pennsylvania, which are recovering from an underground coalmine fire - Coalmine... | ecosystem: Environmental > Terrestrial > Soil >... | reverse complement strand
TCCGACCGGTGACTCGACCTAGACCGGGTAGACCACACGTCTCGTGATGCACGGGATCTGTGCAACGGGAGCGCTGCGACTTCACCGCCGAATGGATTGGGTGTTCGTCTGAGTGCACCCGTCATCCGGCCATCGCATCCCGCCCCGCGACTGTAGACGCTTGCGCAGACGCCCCTTGGTATTGGGGCGGGACGAGATTGATGTAGCAGAGCCGAATGCGCGCGCGAGAACTTTCTCGCGAGTTACTAACGCTGTTGACGATATTCTTGCTTACCCACACCCGCTACATCCGAGGGTGCGGCTACTCCGTCATCGCCATGGCGCGCAGCGCCATGCGCTCGCGCACAGAGAGCTTCTCCGTGGCGCTTTTGAGCTGACCGCAGGCGGCAAGAATGTCGCGGCCGCGCGGCGTGCGCACCGGCGAGGCATAGCCGGCGTTGAACACAAGCTCGGAGAACTTCTCGATTTGCTCCCAGTCGGAGCATTCGTATTTGGTGCCGGGCCAGGGATTGAAGGGAATGAGATTGATCTTCGCCGGGATGCCCTTGAGCAGCCTGATCAGCGCCTTGGCGTCGGCGATGGAATCGTTGACACCCTTGAGCATCACATATTCGAAGGTGATGCGCCTTGCATTGGAGGCGCCGGGATACGTGCGGCACGCCTCGATGAGCTCGGCGATCGGATATTTGCGGTTGAGCGGCACGAGGTCGTTGCGCAGCTCGTCGCGCACCGCATGCAGCGAGATTGCCAGCATGCAGCCGATCTCATCGCCGGCGCGGCCGATGTTCGGCACCACACCCGAGGTCGACAGCGTGATGCGCCGCTTGGAGATGCCGATGCCGTCGCCGTCGGCCATGACCAGGATGGCGTCACGCACGTTCTCGAAATTGTAGAGCGGCTCACCCATTCCCATCATGACGATGTTGGTGACGCAGCGCTCGCCCGAAGGAATGACGCCATCGCTCGGCCGCACTCCACCAGGCCAGTCACCGAGGCGATCGCGCGCCACCATCACCTGGCCGACGATTTCGCCGGGCGTGAGATTGCGCACCAGGCGCTGCGTACCGGTGTGGCAGAACGAGCAGTTGAGCGTGCAGCCGACCTGGCTGGAGACGCAGAGCGTGCCGCGCTCGGAATCCGGAATATAAACGCATTCGACGAGATGCGGCCGCTCGCCTTCGGTCTCGCCGGGCAGTGAGAGCAGCCACTTGCGCGTGCCGTCAACTGACACCTGCTCGGTGACGACCTCCGGCCGCGCCAGGGTGAAATGCCGAGCGAGCTCGGCGCGCAAGTCCTTCGACACGCTGGTCATGGCGTCGAATTCGGTGACGCCGCGCACGTAGAGCCAGTTCCAAAGCTGCTGCACGCGCATCTTGCGCTGGCTCTCAGGCACGCCGATCGTCCCGAGCGCGTCGGCCAGCGCCGCCCGCGACAGGCCGACGAGCGACGGCTTCTCGGGCGCGACATAGCGCTCGAGCGGCGTCTTTTCGATCAGTGGCGTTGCGCTTGCTTGCCCGGTCATCGTTTTCATTATTGTTTTTGAAAGATGGATTTCCGGGTCAAGCCCGGCAATGACCGTGAGGAGAGTCCCGACCTCTCCGCAGTCATGCGCGGGCTTGACCCGCACATCCATCCCTCAGGAAACAATCTCATCGTACAGGTCACGCCATTCCGGATTCTTCGACGCGATCAAATCGATCTTCCACTCGCGCGGCCAATGCTTGATATTCTTCTCACGTTGTATCGCGGCTGTCGCCGTATCGTGAGCCTCGTAATACACGAGCATCTTGATCTTGTACCGTTTCGTGAAGCCAGGAACCGCGCCGGTTCGATGCTCGTGAGTGCGGCGCGTGAGATCACGGGTGACCCCAACGTATAGAGTTCCCCCGCGCTTGCTCGCGAGGATGTAGACCCAGAAAGCATCGTTCAAGGATGGATTGCCGGGTCAAGCCCGGCAATGACGCTGTCGCGTCACTTGCACTCCTGCGCGATGCGGGCAAGGGCCTGATCGAGGCCCTTGAGCGAATAGGTGTCGGTCGTCTTGGTGCCGCGGCCCGACTCGCCCTTGATCACCAGATCGGCGCCCTTGCGCATGGTGTCAACCATGCGCCCCTCGTCCGCAGCGTTCTTGATCCAGGCGCCGTCATTCTGCGTATACATGGCGAAGCTCGCCGTGCCGACCTCGACGGTGGCCTCGCTGTCGGTCTTGAACGGATAGCCGATGACCAGCGACACCTCGTCCTTCACCTTCTCTGCCGGCCGCGTCGAGATGAAGAGATACGGCTCGCCGCGTTCTTTCACCGGCTTGTCGGCCTTGGTCGACGCCGGCTTCGCCAGTGCGAAGCAGATTTTCTTGCCGTTCGGCGTGGCGCTGTAGACACCCCAATCGCCGAACTTGTCGAGCATCATGGCTCCGCTGGTCGGAGACGGTTTCGCCGGCTCAGCGGGCTTCGCCGCCGCGGCGGCGGGCTTTGCTTCTGGTTTCGCGGCCGCCTTCGCTTTCGGCTTCGCGGCAGCGGGCTTCGCTGCGGGCTTGGCCGCAGGCTTCGCCGCTTTCGGCTTGGCGGCCGGCTTTTCCGTCGTGGTCGAATCCGTCTGGGCGAGCGCGGGCGATGCTATGGCCCAAAGCCCAAAAGCCAGCACCACGCAGAGCGAAAGGTGACGCAGGGTCATCGATGTCCCACCCTGGAGATAGCCCCCGAGAAAGCCCCTGAAGCCCATGTATTCCTTGAATATTACGCAACAGCTAAGGAAATCGGCAATGCGGCGACAATCTGACGAATGTCGGCTTCCGGCAGGCCGTCGGGACTGCTAGCACCGCGAACGAGGACAGCTCCAGCACAAGTCAGACCATGAAAGCCCTGCTCTGCACCCGCCTCGGCGGCCCCGACGACCTCGAGCTCGCCGACCTGTCCGATCCGGTGCCGGGAACAGGCGAGGTCGTGGTGCGCGTCCATGCCGCAGCCCTCAACTTCTTCGACACGCTCCTCATCGCCGGCAAGTACCAGGTGAAGCCGGCGCTGCCGTTCTCCCCTGCGGCCGAGTTCGCCGGCGTGGTGGAGGCGCTCGGGCCAGGCGTGACGTCGCCAAAGGTCGGCGAGCGCGTGCTCGCCTATATCGGCCACGGCGCCGCGCGCGAGCGCGTGGTGGCGCGCGCGGAGCAGCTCGTGCCCTTGCCGCCCAATCTCGATTTCGATCGCGCCGCCGGCCTTGCCGTCACCTACGGCACCACGCTGCATGCGCTGAAGGACCGCGCCAAGCTCAAGGCCGGCGAAACGCTGGCCGTGCTCGGCGCCTCGGGCGGTGTCGGCCTCGCCGCTGTCGAGCTCGGCAAGCTGATGGGCGCGCATGTGATCGGCTGCGCCTCCTCCGACGACAAGCTCGACTTCGTGCGCAAGCATGGCGCCGACGCCGGCATCAATTACGCGCGCGATGACCTCAAGGAGACGCTGCGCGCGCTCACCGACGGCCGCGGCGCCAACGTGATCTACGATCCGGTGGGCGGGGCCTATGCCGAAGCGGCACTGCGCTCGATCGCCTGGGAGGGCCGTTTCCTCGTCGTCGGCTTTGCCGCGGGCGAGATCCCGAAGCTGCCGCTCAACCTGGTGCTGATCAAGGGCTGCGACGTGGTCGGCGTGTTCTGGGGCTCGTTCGTGCAGCGCGATCCGGCAGGCAACCGCGCCAACATCGCGCAGCTCGCCGCGTGGTGTGCGGACGGAAAATTGTCAGCGCATGTGCACGCGGTCTATCCGCTGAAAGACGCCGCCGCCGCGCTCAAGGACATAGCGTCGCGCAAGGTGATGGGCAAGGTGCTGCTGCGGCCGTAAACTTCCCTCTTTCGTCCATCGATTCGGTATGTCTGTAAGCCAGTCGAACTGTGATTGTCGACGGTGGCGATGAGGTGGCCGCGGTGCCGCAAGAACTCAGAGATCGATTGGAGATTATTCGAGATATTTTGCGGCGCCGGTGGGTGCGCGCACTGGGATCAATCTGGTTTTTGAGCGGCGTCTGGGATTTAGCCCTCTCTCAATGGATACCGGAAAGATACGCCAAACATCTACCCAAGGTTTACGAGATGTTTGCGGCAACGATTGGTCTTCTGCCCGCCGAGATCTGGTTGCTTGCGGGATTGATTATTGGAATGTCGGCATCCTTGGAATACGCGCTGAAACACAAGCGACAGTTAGCCACCGCATTGACGTCACCAATGTCAGAAACAGCGAGAGAGACTCAACAGTCCATCTTGCCCAAGCCACTCGAGGAATTGTTTAAGACCGATTTTCCAGGTCTCGGGAAAAAAATACGCGATCTAACCCTTACCTTTGACGGCAACGATTCAATCCATTGCGTTATGTATGTCTACCAAGAATTCGCCTCGGGGACTGAATTCATCGCCCTATATGTCCCACCCTGTGGGCTAACTTCTAATGTCTGCGACTACTTCGCGCACAACTATAGAAAGCACTATGATGAATTGAAGAGAACTATCCAGATGAACGTTCTTGGTCCGGGTGACTTCACGCACGATAGAAGCGCGGACTTGGCGTTCAGTGGTCGACTATATCTATATCACGCGGATAAACTCTCACTTGGCGAGTTGGCCGAGATAAGCAATTTGCTCCAGAGCAAGGGGCTGAACGTAAAATTTCGTGGTGCCAAATACGTCGCCGACGAATGGAAGCAACGACTTATAGGTGCTCACGCTTAGCCAATTACTCGCCCACTCGCCGCTCCAAAGCACGTTACCGAATGCTCTCCTTCATCCGCTGGATCGCGGCACTCGCGGCGTCGCGATGCACGGGCCGGATGTGCCCAGAGAAAAGCTTCACCGCGGCGGCGAGCACCGCGGCATCGTCGGTGTAGCCGAGCACCGGCAGCACATCGGGGATCGCGTCGAACGGCAGGATGAAATAGGCGAGCGCGCCAAGCAGCGCCGCCTTCACATGCAGCGGCGTCTCGCGGTCGAAGGCGCAGTAATAGGCCGCGAGCAGATCATCGAGAAACGGCAGCAGCGCGGCGACGCGGCGCAGCTTCGGCCAGAAATGCCGGCGCACGTAGCTTTCTTCATCGAAGCCACGTTTGAAGCGGAAGAAGGCGGCGCGGGCGGCGGTCATTGCGGGTTAGATGGTGGCTGAGTGTAGACGCCGCAAGCGAAGCGACTCTTCTTTGCCCGCCCAACACTCGGGTCATGCCCCGCGAAGGCGGGGCATCCAGTAATCACCGACGGTCCTGTGTTTACTGGGTCGCCCGCCTTCGCGGGCGACGACGCTCAAACGTTAGTCGAGCATTAGTGTTCCGCGAGCTTGTCCATCGTCTCGGCGAGCTTGACGTCGAGCTCGGTGAGACCGCCGGCGTCGTGCGTCGACAAGGTCACCTCAACGGTTTTGTAGACGTTGAACCATTCGGGATGATGGTCGAGCTTCTCGGCGACGAGCGCGGCTCGCGCCATGAAGCCGAAGGCTTCGTTGAAATCCTTGAACACGAATTTCTTGGTGATCGCATCGCGATCCTTCACCTCGGACCAGCCCTTGAGCTTGCCCAAAGCCGTCTTGCGCGCCTCACCATTGAGCTTTCCTGCCATTGTGCAACCTCATCGGGATTTGCGTTGGCTCAAGGTGCCCTCCCGCCGCTCGCCTTGAATACCCATTTAAGCGGGTAAGGCCATCGAGGTTCCGCATGCGTTGGTCGGTGAATATCGGGACGATCGCCGGGACGGCAATCCGTATCCACGTCACGTTCCTCATGTTTTTGGCCTGGATCTTCGCGGCCAACTGGGCGAGCGGCGGAGGCGCGGCGGCGACCCGCGCCGTGCTGTTCATGGTGCTTCTCTTCGCCTGCGTCGTTGCGCATGAATTCGGACATATCTTCACCGCGCGCGGCTTCGGCGTGCGCACGCCCGATGTGACACTGCTGCCGATCGGCGGTGTCGCGCGACTCGAGCGCATTCCGGAAGCGCCGCATCAGGAATTCCTGGTGGCCGTCGCCGGGCCGCTGGTGAATGTTGCGATCGCCCTGGTGCTGATGGCGTTCGGCGCACACATCAGCAGCACGCATTTCGCTTCGATCGACAACAGCACGGTGCCGGTCACGGACCGGCTGGCCGCGGTCAATCTCTTCCTCGCCGCGTTCAACATGATCCCGGCGTTTCCGATGGACGGCGGCCGCGTGCTGCGCGCGGTGCTGGCGAGCCGGCTCGGCTTCACCCGCGCCACAGAGCTCGCGGCGGCAATCGGGCAAGGCGTCGCATTCGCGCTGGGCTTCATCGGGCTTTTGTCCAACCCGCTGCTCATCTTCATCGCCATCTTCGTCTATCTCGCCGCGGCGCAAGAGGCACAGCTCGTGGCGTTGCGCGCGATGTCGCGCGGCGTGCCGATCGGCGCGGCGATGATGACGCAGTTCGCGACGCTGACGCGCGAGGCGCATGTCGACGAGGCGGTGCAGACGTTGCTGCGCACCAGCCAGAGCGAGTTTCCGGTGATCGACGAAAACGGCCGCCCAGCCGGCCTGCTGGTGCGCGGTGACCTCATTCGCGCGCTCAAGGAGCTCGGGCCCGACGCGCGCGTGGCGCAAGCCATGTCGAAGGATCTCCCGACGGTGAGCGTACGCCAGCATCTCGACGACGCCTTTCAGCTCATCCAGCAGAAATCGGCGCCGGCGGTGGGCGTCATCGATGCCCTCGGCCGTCTGATCGGGCTCGTCACCGCGGAGACGATCGGCGAGATGCTGATGGTGCGCGAGGCCATGCCCAAGGGGGCGCATATCGGGCCCTGGGGGCCGCATCCGGCGACCTGAATCGTCGGATTGTCCGGCGAACTTCGGAAACGGAACACTAATCAGCGCGTTCTGCTGCTGTGATGGCGTTCAAGTTCTCGAAGCAAGGTGCCTGGCTGATCGCGCTGGCGGCAGCCTTTGCCTTCGCGGGCGTCGCCGCCTTCCTGCTCTACGATCTATCGCAACCGAAGACACTGCGCATTGCGGTGAGCCCGGGAAAGGGCGAGGACGTGCGTCTCGTCTCCGCGATCGCGGCGCAATTCGGCCGCGAGCGCGCCTCGATCCGCCTGCGGGTGGTGGAACGCGACAGCCCGCGATCCGCGGCGCAAGCGCTTGATCAGGGCAACGCCGATCTTGCGGTGGTGCGGCGCGATGCGGCGATGCCCGCCAGCGGACGTGCGGTTGTCGTCTTCCGCCACAGCATCGCGTTGTTCCTGGCGCGGCCGGGGAGCAACGTCGCCAATATCTCAGATCTGGCGAACCACCGCATCGCCGTCATTGGCGATCCGTTCGATCGTGCCCTGCTCGAGGCCGTGCTGGCGCAATATGAGACGCCGCGATCATCCGTCAGCGTCCTGGACATGTCCGTGGACGAGCTCCCCGAGGCCGTGCGCAACGGCAGCATCGATGTTGTGCTCGCCACTGGCGCGCCGACCGATCCGCAACTCGCACGCACGGTCGCGGCGCTGTCACACGAGGGCGAACAACCGCGCTTTCTCGACGTCGGCCAGTCGGAAGCGATCGCGCAGCGCCGGCCGATCTACGAGACGGCGAAGATCACCGCCGGAGCCTTCGGCGGCACCAAGCCCGCGGAGGAGATCCGGACCGTCGGCTTTGCGCATTTCATCCTCGCCAGCCGCAGCATCGACGAGCAGACCGCCGGCGATCTGGCGAAGCTGCTGCTGACCGCCCGCAACCAGATCGCGCCGGAATTTCCCGCCGCGAGCCTGATGCGGGCGCCGAACACGGACAAGGATTCCGCGGTCCCGGTACATCCCGGCGCCGCGCAATATTTCGATGATGACCAGAAGTCGTTTTTCGACCGCTACAGCGACTTCTTCTACATCGGCGTGATGGTGCTCTCCGGCCTCGGCTCGGGCATCGCCGCGATTGCCGGGCTCGCGAGCTCGGGAGAGCGATCGCGACGGCTGCAGCCGCTGAACCGCGTCCTGGCGCTGCTGCGCGCGGCGCGCACCACCGCGTCCATGTCTGAGCTCGACGGTATCGAAACTGAAGCCGATGAGATCCTCGCCGCCACGCTGCGCCATGCCGAAACGAACGGGCTCGATCAGAGCGGATTAACCGCCATGTCGCTCGCCTTCGACCAGCTGCGCCGGGCCGTGGCCGACCGGCGGGCGGTTTTAACCATGGAACAAGCCAGCGTGGGGCAGCCGCCTTCGCCATTGCTTCGTCACAGCGGCTGACTATATTGCCGGCGAGTCGCGGGCCCCTTTTCGGCCCGCCTTTGTTTTAGGGCCCTCCTTCGCCCGGACAGGAGCGGCAAACGGCTTTTTGCCTCGCTTTGGCGAGGAAAAGCTCAAGAACGGGCGGGTAGCGGAAAGACAGACGACCTATGAATTTGCGCAACGTCGCGATCATCGCCCATGTCGACCACGGCAAAACCACGCTGGTCGACCGGCTGCTGCAGCAATCCGGGTCGTTCCGCGAGAACCAGCGGGTCGCCGAGCGCGCGCTCGATTCCAACGACCTTGAGCGCGAGCGCGGCATCACCATCCTCGCCAAAGCGACGTCGGTGGAGTGGCAGGGAACCCGGATCAACATCGTCGATACCCCGGGCCACGCCGATTTCGGCGGCGAGGTCGAGCGCATCCTGAACATGGTGGACGGCGCGCTGGTGCTGGTCGACGCCGCCGAGGGTCCGCTGCCGCAGACCAAGTTCGTCGTCTCCAAGGCGCTGAAGATGGGATTGAAGCCCATCGTCGTCATCAACAAGGTCGACCGGGCCGACGCGCGCCCGACGCAGGTGGTGAACGAGGTGTTCGACCTGTTCGCCGCGCTCGACGCCACCGACGAGCAGCTCGACTTCCCGATCCTCTATGGCTCGGCCAAGCAAGGCTGGATGAACGCCAGCGCCGACGGCCCAAAGGACGCCGGCATGGCGCCGCTGTTCGACCTGGTGCTGCGTCACGTGCCGCCGCCGCAAGTGGAGGACGGACCGTTCCGCATGCTCGGTACCATCCTCGAAGCCAATCCCTATCTCGGCCGCATCATCACCGGCCGCATCACCTCGGGGAGCGTGAAGCCGAACCAGCAGGTGAAGGTGCTCGACCGCGACGGCAAGCTCATCGAGCAGGGCCGCGTCACCAAGCTGCTCGCCTTCCGTGGGCTCGAGCGCACCGGCATCGAGGAAGCCGAAGCCGGCGACATCGTCGCCATCGCCGGGCTGCCCGATGCCACCGTGTCGAACACGATTTGCGCGCCGGAAGTGGAGACGCCGATCCCGGCGCAGCCGATCGACCCGCCGACGCTGGCGATGACCTTCCGCGTCAACGATTCCCCGCTCGCCGGCACCGAAGGCGACAAGGTGACCGGCCGCATGATCCGCGACCGGCTGCTGCGCGAAGCCGAAGGCAACATCACGCTGCGCGTTCGCGAATCCGACGAGAAGGATTCCATGGAAGTGGCCGGCCGCGGCGAATTGCAGCTCGGCATTCTGATCGAGACGATGCGCCGCGAAGGCTACGAGCTCTCGGTGTCGCGGCCGCAGGTGCTGCTCAAAGATGACGCAGCGAGCGGCGAGACGCTGGAGCCGATCGAGGAGGTCGTGATCGACCTCGACGAGGAGCATTCCGGCATCGTCGTGCAGAAGATGGCGGAGCGCAAAGCCGAGCTGATCGAGATGAAGCCGTCGGGCGGCGGGCGGATGCGGCTCGTCTTCTACGCGCCGACGCGCGGGCTCATCGGCTACCAGGGCGAGCTGCTCACCGACACCCGCGGCACCGCGATCATGAACCGGCTGTTCCACGCCTACGCGCCCTACAAGGGGCTGGTGCAGGGCCGGCGTAACGGCGTGCTCATCTCCAATGACGCCGGCGACGCGGTTGCTTATGCGCTGTGGAATCTCGAAGACCGCGGGCCGATGATGATCGAGCCGGGCTGGAAGGTGTACAAGGGCATGATCGTCGGCGAGCACACGCGCGACAACGATCTCGTGGTCAATGTGCTCAAGGGCAAGAAGCTCACCAATATCCGCACCACCTCGAAGGACGAGGCGGTGCGCCTGACACCGCCGATCCGCATGACGCTGGAGAAGGCGCTGGCCTATATCCAGGACGACGAGCTGGTCGAGGTGACGCCCAAGTCGATCCGGCTGCGCAAGAAGCTGCTCGACGAGAACGACCGCAAAAAGGAAGAGCGGCAGAAGGAAGCCGAGGTCGCCTGATTCGCTTTCGAATCACAAAACGAATCACGGCTGGCTCATCGCGTTCACTTCTTGTGTTTTCCTGTGTCTAAAAACATGCGCAGAGCGGTTGCGGATGCGTGGCCGTCAGCGGCGGACGCGTGAGAAACCGCGGGCAAATGCGACAAAACGCCTCCTTCACGCAGGCTGTGACCAGTAATCCACACCGTTAACCTCTCGTTAAACACGGGACTTGAAGGGGCCCCGGTTGCTTGCTTCTATTCCTGCATGAATACCGTCACGATTGAGATTCGGCGCGCGAAGCCTGCGGATGCAGGGGCGGTCGCGACGGCTCATGACGAGGCCTGGCGGGGCGCCTACCAGGGCATCATCCCCGGAACCGAGCTCGACAAGCTGATCAACCGGCGTGGCCCGGATTGGTGGGATTCGGCGATCCGCAAGGGCAGCCGCATCGCATTGCTGCAATTCGGCGATCAGGTTGCCGGTTACTCCAACTACGGCCGCAACCGCGCGCGCAGCCTCTCGTATGAGGGTGAAGTCTACGAGCTTTACCTGCGTCCGGAATTCCAGGGGCTCGGCTTCGGCCGCCGCCTGTTCAACGCCGCGCGCAAGGACCTGCTGCAGAGCGGGCTGAAGACCATGGTGGTCTGGGCACTGTCCGACAACGAGCCCGCCGTCGAGTTCTATCGCGCGCTTGGCGGCCGCGCCGTTGCCCGTTCGTCCGAGCGCTTCGGCTCCAAGGTGCTCGACAAGGTCGCCTACGCCTGGCAGGCGTAAGTCCTTCCGCTTCACGAAGCTCAATCCGTCATCCTGAGGTGCGCGCTCTTGCGCGCGTCGTCCGCCTACGCGCAAGAGCGCTTCGGCGGGACTCCGATCGACCTCGCCGTAGCTCGAAGCGCGAAGGCGGGAAGGAGGACGGGCACAGGCTAGAAACTCGGCGGCGGCAAGCGGCACTGGAGTGCCGTGGCGCGCAGCGTGTTGGCGAGAAGACATGCAATCGTCATCGGGCCGACGCCGCCGGGCACCGGCGTGATCGCGCCGGCGACTTCGGTCGCATCGGCGGCGACGTCGCCGACGATCCGTGTCTTGCCGCCGTCTCCGCCGGCGATGCGATTGATGCCGACGTCAATCACGGTAGCGCCCGGCTTGATCCATTCGCGGCGGATGATTTCCGGCCGGCCGACCGCGGCGACGAGCAAATCGCCGCGGCGACAGACGGCGGGCAGATCGCGCGTTTTCGAATGCGCGATGGTGACGGTCGTATCTTCGGCCAGCAGCAGCTGCATCAGTGGCTTGCCGACGATGTTGGAGCGCCCGATGATCACCGCCTCGAGCCCCACGAGAGAAGGACGCACGGATTTTGCCAGAAGCACGCAAGCCAATGGCGTGCAGGGCGCAAGGCCCGGCAAGCCGCGCGCGAGACGCCCGACATTGACCGGATGAAAGCCGTCGACGTCCTTGTCGGGATCGATGGCGCCGATGATGTGATGCGGATCGATCTGCTTCGGCAGCGGCAGCTGCACCAGGACGCCGTTCACCGCCGGATCGGCATTGAGCGCTTCGATCAAGGCCAGCAGCTCGGCTTCGCTGGTGGTTCCCGGCAGATGCCGGTCAAACGTGCGCATGCCCACTTCGAGCACGGCTTTCGACTTGGTGCGGACATAGACTTCGCTCGCTGGATTATCTCCGACGAGCACCACCGCAATACCTGGGACGAGCGCGTGCGCGGACGCAAGCCGCGCCACTTCGCCGGCAACTTTCTTGCGCAATGCCGCGGCGATGGCCTTACCGTCGATGATCCGTGCCGTCATGGCGGGGTTCTTAGCCGGAAGCCGCGAGCTTCTCCAGCAGTGCCGCAAGTGCAGCGGTATCGCCGGCCACCGTCAGCCGCTTGATCCGCCCCGTGGCTCCGGCTGCCAACGTCACATCGCGGCGCGGCACGCCGAGCGCCTTGGCGATCAGCGCGATCAATGCATCGTTGGCTTCACCCTCGCGGGGCGCCGCGCGCACCCGCACCTTGAGCACCGCGCGGCCGTCAGCGAGTTGCTCGACGCCGTCGATGGCATCGCGGCCGCCTTTTGGCGTCAGCCGCACGTTCAGCGTGATACCGCCGCTCGCCGCCGTCCAGGCCTTGCTGTCAGCCACTAAGCGAGCAAGCGCGCCAGATTGGGGAGGATGACGCTCTGAATGAAAAAGATGATCAGGATGACGATGATGGGCGAAACATCGATGCCGCCCAGGTTCGGCAGGATGCTGCGGATCGGCCGCAGCACCGGCTCGGTGATGCGATAGAGCAGCAGCCCGATCGAATGCACGATGGGGTGGTTCGTGTTCACGACATGGAACGCGACGAGCCAGCTGAGCACCGCCGCCGCGATGAGGATGTAGACGTATAGCGTCAGCAGATAGGAGATGAAGTTCAGAAGCTCGAACATGGGCACCAGTGCCGCCGATTTGCAGTTCCTGCAAAGCCTGCCGCCCGTTCGATCAGGAACTGCAAATCGAAAAGCGGCACTGTTGGTAGTCTTGCTAGTGCCCTTTGCTTTCCGAAGTTCGTGCCAGAGTGTGCCGCAAGGTGCGACGAACTTCGGAAAGCGGGCACTAGCCGATTCTGCGCCAGAAATTAGCGACTCGGGGGCGGCCGAACAAGCTAAACGCCCGTAAAGAGAAGGGGATGGTTGCGATCCTTGACAGCTTTCCGCGGTGACCGTAAATGGCGCGTACTCGCTGAAAATCATTGGTTTCTCGGCGGGGCCGTAGCTCAGTTGGGAGAGCGCCTCGTTCGCAATGAGGAGGTCAGGGGTTCAAATCCCCTCGGCTCCACCAGCCTTCGCTCGCTTCGCGAGCTACGGCTCGGCGAGCCAGATTTACGAAATACCGCCTAGCAAAACAGGCGCCGCGAAGCGCGCGAAGGCTGTCGCGCCGTAGCCTGCAGGGCGAAGGCGGACCGACGGCACACACTCAGCCGTCATGCCCCGCGAAGGCGGGGCAACCAGTATCCCGAAAGTCCTTAATCGCCGAACTCGCAGCGTACTGGGTCCCCCGGTCGAGCCGGGGGACGACTCCGAGTGCGCGGAGTCGCATCGACAAATCACCCTTCCCCGCGTCCGCCCTCCTCGGCGGAATCGAGCGGGATGTCGATCAGGCAGGCGAGCCCCGAGGGCTCGTAGGCGAGTGTCGCTGTGCCGTGCAATTCGGCGGCGACGCTGCCCTCGATCATGCGCGTGCCGAAGCCGCGGCGTTGCGGCGGGCTGACCGGCGGTCCGCCATGCTCGCGCCAGTCGATGCGCAGGCGCGCCGGCGCGCCCTGCGTTCGCCAGGCGATCTCGATATTGCCCGCGGGCACCGACAGGGCGCCGTATTTCGCGGCATTGGTGGTGAGCTCGTGGAACGCCATGGCGAGCGTCAGCGCGGCGCGCGGCCGCAAGCGCGTGTCCTCGCCGACGAGGCGGATCTGCTCATGGCCAGGCGTCATGTAGGGCGCCAGGCTGGCGCCGAGGAGATCGCGCAGATCGGCGCTCGCCCAGTGGCGCCGGGTGAGCTGGTCATGCGCCTTGGAGAGCGCGATCAGGCGACCTTCGAAGCGGTCGCGAAAATCTTCCGGCGATGGACCGCCGCGCGCGCTCTGCGAAGCAAGCGACTGCACGGTGGCGAGCGTGTTCTTGACGCGATGATTGAGCTCGTCGATGAGCAGCTTCTGCCGCTCTTCGCCAGCCTTGCGCTCGGTGACGTCCTGCACCACGCGGATCACGTAGAGGAAATTGCCCTGCGCGTCGCGCACCGGCGACGAGCGCACCGCCATCCAGATGACGCGGCCGTCCTTGCGCACGAAGCGCTTTTCCATCGAATAGAAATCGAGCTCGCCGGCGACCTGCTTGCGAAATGCCTCGCGGTCGGGATCGGCATCGGCAGGATGCGTGTGCGTGAACAGCCGCGACCTGAGCAGCTCTTCCTTGCTGAAGCCGGTGATGGCTGCGATCGCCTCGTTCACGCGCAGGAAATGTCCGTCGGCGGCCGCTTCCGAAATGCCGATCGCCGCATGCTCGTAGGTCGCAGCCAGCCGCTGCTCCTGCTCGCGCAGATGTAACTGCGAGCGCTCGAGCTCGGCGTCTATGCGCTGGCGCTCGCTGATGTCGAGAAAACAGATGACGGCGCCGACGAAGTCGCCGCGCACGTTGCGGAGTGGATCGATATTGACCGAGACCGCCACGCGCGTTCCGTCAGCACGCTCGACCAGGAGCTCCTCGTCGCGCACGGACTCACCCGTGCGCAGGACCTCGGCCAGCATCGAGCGCGGCCGCGGCGTGCCGTCGAGGCTGAGAAACTTGTAGGCCGCCGTGAACTCCTCGTGCGTCTCCTCCGGGCGCGGCGTGCGGCCCCAGATCGCGACCGCATGGCGATTGTATTGCAGGATCGTGCCGTTGGCGTCGCAGATGAAGGTGGCGATCGGCAGCAGGTCGAGGATGCCGTCGGACGCATGCAGCATGTCGCGCAGCGCCGCGGGCGCCGCGTGACCGCCTGACCGCCTGCGCTCCGAGCGCATCGGCGCACTCCCGGCCGCATTCCCAACGTCAGTCATCACGCCCCCAACGCCCCCAGGATGGCCTTCCTTCCTGCAGCCTTATATGACCACAAGATGGCGCTTCTCGCGAAGAGGTGTGGCAGCGGTGCTGCGCAAATCCGACAGAGGCGGAAAGGCCCGAAGGATCAGGCCGTTGCGACGGCGCTTTGGGCTACCATCGAGTCGCTGCGGCCGAGGATCCAGCGGTCGATGAAGGCGGCGAGCCAGTTGCGCGAGGCGAGGTCGTAGACCGGGCGATCGGCGAAATGCTGGGCGCGTGACTTGGCGCCGGGGAGCTCCAGGCGCGCATGCCCGCGCACGGTCCAGCGGCACATCATGGCGTGAGTGACTTCCGGATGGAACTGCAGCGCGAAGCCGGTGCCGTAGCGGAACGCCTGGATGGAGAAGGCATCGCCTTCGGCCAATAGCTCGGCATCCTGCGGCAGCTCGAAGCCTTCGCGATGCCATTGGTAGACGTGATCGGGCCAGGGCGCGACCAGGGAGAGCCCGGCGGCCGTCGGGCGGATCGGATAGTAACCGATCTCGGCGTGGCCTTGCGGATGCGTCGAGACGCGGCTGCCGAGATAGCGCGCCATCATCTGCGCGCCGAGGCAGATGCCCAGAAACGGCTTGCGGTCACGCAGCGGCACGCCGATCCAATCGATCTCGCGGCGCACAAACTCTTCTTCGTCGTTGGCGCTTTGCGGTCCGCCGAAGATCACCGCGCCGGCGTGATCGTCCATCGTCTCCGGCAACGGATCGCCGAAGCGCGGACGCCGCACATCGAGAGGAAATCCGAGCCGCTGCAGCGTCTGCCCGACTCGTCCGGGTGACGAGTGCTCCTGGTGCAGAATGATGAGGACCGGAAGATCAGGCATCAGGGCTCAGGAATCAGGGATCAGGGATCAGAATGATAAATCATGGAGCAAGGTGGTTAAAAATCCAAGGATCAGCGGCTCATACCTGATGCCTGATTACTGATCCCTGATTCCTGCGCTTTGCCTGGCGGGAACCCACGGCATTGAGCAGAAAGCCGCGCGGGATAAACCGCATCAGCAAGGTGATGAGCTTATTGGCAAGGCCCGGCATGACGATGCGGCGGCCGGCCATCAGCCCGCGATAACCCTCCTGCGCGACCTGCTCGACGGAGACGGCCAGAATCTCGGGCGCGGTGCCGCTGCGCACACCGGCGACCTCGGCGAATTCGGTCGCCACCGGGCCCGGGCACAGCGCAGTGACGCGCACGCCGCGCGGCTTGAGCTCGCGATAAAGCGCCTCGCTGAACGACACCACATAGGCCTTGCTGGCGTAATAGACCGCGCTGCCCGGACCGGGCAGGAAGCCGGCAACCGAGGCGACGTTGAGCACACCGCCGCGATGCCGCGCCAGGCTGTCGACAAAGGCGAGCGACAGGTCGGTAAGCACCCGCGCGTTGACGTCGATCATCGCCAGCAAGGTGTCACGATCGACTTCATCCGCCGGTCCGACCAGGCCGAAGCCGGCATTGTTGACGACGTATTGCGGCTCGACACCATGCTCGAGCATGGCGTCGGCGATCGCGGCGGTGACGCCGGGATGCCGCAGATCGAGCGGCAGAACGAGCGGCTTGGTCTCGCTTACATCCTCGAGCTCATGGGCGAGCGCCTGCAGCCGCTCGCCACGGCGCGCCACGAGCACCAGCTCATGACCGTTGCGGGCGAAGACGCGCGCGAGCTCCAGGCCGATGCCGGACGACGCGCCGGTGATGAGAGTGATGGGACGGAGGCCGGTCATGCCGAGCAGTTCTTACACAAAAGACGGCCGGCCGCCCAATGACAGCCGGCGACTTTGGCGATCGTCTCCTATGCGGTCGCGGTGCGCGTGGCGGCGTTCGCGTCACGCCCCTCCGCCTCGAGGTCCTCCAGCCGCCGTTTGGCGGGCTCGATGCCCCAGAGATAGACGAGCACGGTCTGGATGACGACGAGGAGCGTCATCAGCCCGATGACGCCGGGCAGCTTGTAAGTCGTCATCAGGAAGCCGACGACGAAGGGCGAGACCACGGTCGCGGCACGACCCAAGGTGTTGCAGATGCCATTGGCGCGCAGCCTGATCTCGGTGGGGAACAGCTCGGGCGTGTAGACGCCGAACAGGATCGCCGTCTGCACGTAAATCGCGACGATGAGCACGAAGCCGACGCCGAGCACGAGGCTGGCGTCAACCTTGGCGTCGAAGTTCGCGTAGATCCACCCGAAGATGATGGTGACGATGGAGCCGCCGATGATGCTCCAGCGCCGCCCGATCATATCGGAGGAGTAAGCGCCGAGCGCGCAGCCGACCAGCGACGCCGCGGAGAGCACGACGGTGTAGCCGAGCGAATTGGTAATCGTGAGCCCCTGACGCAGGAAGAACTGCGGCAAGAAGATCACGAAGCCGAAGATCAGCGTGTTGATGGTGATCAGCACCCAGCTCCCCACGATCATGCGCTGCAGGATCGGCGGGCGCAGCATCGCCGTCGCGGAAACGAGCGGCGGCGGTGTGGTCGCGACGGGGGCCGGCAACGGGCCGGAGGTCGCGCCCACTTCCTTCTCGATGGTCTGCATCAAGGTCTCGGCCTCCGCGGTGCGACCGGAAGATTCCAGCCAGCGCGGCGACTCGGGGAGGTTCTTGCGCAGATACCAGACGATCAGCGAGCCGATGCCGGCGATGACGAACATCGGGCGCCAGCCGAACTCGGGGATGATCAGGTAGCCGAGCAGCGCGGTCACCGGAAATCCGGCAACGACGATGAACGACATGAAGGCGAGCCAGCGTCCACGCGTGGCTGGCGGCACGAATTCGGTCATCGTCGAATAGCCGACGACGATCTCGGCGCCGAGCCCGAGGCCCTGCACGAAGCGGCAGATGATGAGCTGCTCCATGCTCTGCGAGAACGCCGCGGCCAGCGAAGCGAGACCGAACACCAGCAGGTTGATCTGGTAGGTGAAGCGGCGGCCCATCTTGTCGCCGACAAATCCGGTGATCAGCGAGCCGATGGTCATGCCGACAAACGTCAGCGACAGGAACTGCAGGTTCTGCGGTATCGACGAGAACTTGGTCTGCACGGTCGAGGCGAGCACGCCGCCGGCGACATAAAGGTCATAGCCGTCGAAGAACATCCCGGCGCCCACCAGCGCGAAGATGCGGTAGTGAAACGACGAGATCGGCAGCCGGTCGAGACGCGCGCCGGCATTCACACCCGTGGTCATCGATTGTTCCTCCCCGTGAACATGATCGGCAGCCGGTCTGCGCCAGCTTGCCCGTCAAGGTTACAACACCGGAGAAGGCTTGTCTTATCCCGCGCATCGCAATGCGATGCAGTCAGCGCTGAGGCTACTGGATGCCCTTGCGCCGGCGCTCGCTCGTCTCGAGCAGCGCCAGATTGTTGCGGATAAAGGGATTGTTCGGCGCCTTGGCCTGCGCGGAGAGCAGCGTCACACGCGCGCGCGGATAGTCGCCACGCAGCATGTAGGAGTAGCCCTGATTGTTGAGCACCTCGGCCGTCGGGCCGACGATCCTCACCACCTGGCCATAGGCGCGGTCGGCGAGATCGAAGCGCTTGAGCCGGTCGTAGGAGGCCGCGAGCCCGAGCCAGGCCTCGCCGTCATTGGGGCGCAGCTCGACGGCGTGGCGGAAATGCACTTCGGCGAGCCCGAAATTGTTCTTGCGGAACTCTTCCTTGCCGAGCGACAGGTCGTCCTGCGGATTGGCACCGAGCATGCTCGAATCGACGTTCGACGGGTTCGACGAATCGCCGTTCTGGGTGATCGAGCCGGTCAGATCATTGTGCGCCGACGCATTGGCGTCGCTGCCGGACGATTTGAAGAGATCGGGGAGCTTGCCGGAACCCGAGCAGCCCGCAAGCCAGAGCAGGCATGTCGCGGAAATCAATAACGCCCGGGCACTACCAACACGCATGAACCAGCCTGAATTGCCCGCGGAACCGATGGGTACAGGGTCAGGCTAGGTCAGGATGGTTAATTTTCCCTCGCTGGGACCGAGAAGGGGTGGCTCTGCCTCGTCATTGCCGGGCATAGCCGTTCGAAGAACGGCGTCGCTTCGCTCGCCTATGACGCGGCAATCCATCCGTTTCGCCAAGCGATGGATGCGCGGGTCGAGCCCGCGCATGACAGCGCAGAGACCTGGGCGACTAATAATTCCCGGTGTGCAGCTTCACGAACACCGGCAGCAGAATGACCACGAACAGCACCGGGAAGATGCACACCATCATCGGCACCGAGAGCTTGGCGGGCAGCGCATAGGCTTTCTCCTCGGCGCGGGAGAGCCGCTTGTGGCGCATGTCGTCGCTGTAGACGCGCAGCGCATCGGTGATGCTGGAGCCGAGCTCGATCGACTGCTCGATCAGCGTGGCGAAGGAACGCGCTTCGTCGAGCCCGAGCCGCTCGGCAAGATGATCGAGCGCCTCGGAGAGCCGGCGGCCGGCGCGGATCTCGAGATTGGCCATGTGGATGTTGGCGGAAAGCGAGGGATAGCCGTCGCCGAGCTCGCGGCCGACGCGCTCCAGCGCGGCTTCGAGGCTCAGCCCGGAGTCGGCGCAGACCACGAGCAGATCGAGGAAATCAGGGAAGCCGGCGCGGTGCTCGTTCCTGCGGATCGAGATGCGCTTGTCGACGTACATGCTCGGTCCGACATAGCCGGCGATGCCGCCGACGATCACCATCAACCAGAAGAACGAGCCGCCTTTGGCGGTGAGCATCGGCATGAACACGAAGATGGCGCCGGCCAGCGCCAGCGCCAGGACGGTGCGCGCGATGAAGAAGAAGGCGACGCCCCGCGGATCGTAAATGCCGGCCTGCACCAGGCGGCGGCGCAGCACCTTGGCGTTGTCGTCGTTCGCGGTCGCATAATGCTTGCCGGTATATTCGAGCAGCGACTGCACCGCCTTCAGGCTGGATTTGCGCAGCTGCGAGGCCTCCGGCTTTCCGGCATCGGCGAAGACGCGCGCCGCACGCTTCTTCACGGCGCCGCGCACGCGCACGATCGCCATCACCGAAAAGGCGAGTGTGGTGGCGGCGAGGAACACCAGCAGCGACAACATCATGGTGCCGCGATCGGCGAAGCCGAACACCTGCATCATGCGGTCGAGCAGCGTGTTCATCGGTTCAGATCTTGAAGTTGACCATGCGGAACATGATGGCGTTGCCGACCAGCATCCAGAAGCCGGCAGCGCCGAGCCCGATCTTGGTCAGCGTCTCATGCCAAACGCTGGCGTAGAATTCCGGCGCGACGAAATTGATCACGGCGAACATGCCGATCGGCAGCGAGGAGAGGATCATCGCCGAGGCGCGGCCTTCGGCGGCGAGCGCGCGCACCTTGCGGCGCATCTTGAAGCGCAGGCGGATCACGCTCGAGAGATTCTGCAAGATCTCGCCGAGATTGCCGCCGGTCGAGCCCTGGATGGCGACCGCGGTGATGAACAGCGGCAGGTCGTCGGTGCCCACGCGGAAATACAGATTGCGCATGGCGCCTTCGAGATCGGCGCCGTAGGTGATTTCATCGGCGACAATGCCGAACTCGGTCCCCACCGGATCGGGAAATTCCCGCGCCACCATGCTGATCGCGATCGGCACCGGATGGCCGGCCTTGAGGCTGCGCACGATCATGTCGATCGCGTCAGGAAACTGTGCGCCGAAGCGCTTTTGCCGCCTGCCTTTGAGGAATTTGAGCACCACCACCGGCAGCACCACGCCGGCGAAACCAGCAGCGCCGAGCGCGTGCGCCGGCTGGTGGTCGAACAGCATGGTCGCCATGAAGGCGCCGATCATGCCGATGACGATGAAGATCATCAGCTTGGAGAAGCCGATGGTCAGTCCCGACTGCAGCACCAGCTGATTGAGGTTGATCAGCGGCAGCCGGTAGTCGCCGCCGGCGGTGAGCCCACGCTCGCGGCGCAGCTGCACCAGGATGTTCTCGCGATCCGGCTTGTCCTTGAGGAGCTGCAGCCGCCGATTGATGTTGCTGCGATACGACGCCTTGGAAAAGCCGACCAGGTAGAAGCCTTCGACGAACAGCGCCGCCGAGGCTCCGATCAGCAGATAGACCAGGTAGATCGGATTGAAATCGAACATGGCCTAGTGCCCCGAACCCGAAGTTCGCACGCTCCATCCCGCGAGTTCGACTGCGAACTTCGGGTTCAAAAGGGGCACTAGAATCATATCCTTGCTAGTGTCCTTTCGATTCCGAAGTTCGCTCAGAGCGTGGTGCATGGGTGGCGAACTTCGGAATCGGGACACTAGAGCGGCTTCGAGGGATCGAATAGCGCGCCGGGGATGGTGATGCCCTGGTTGACGAGATGGCTGAGGAAGCGTGGGCGCACGCCGGTCGCCTGGAAGTGGCCTTCCACCGTGCCGTCGGCCGCGGTACCGGTGCGCACGAATTTGAAGATTTCCTGCATCTGGATGATGTCGCCTTCGAGCCCGGTGACCTCGGCGATGCTGGTGACCTTGCGCTTGCCGTCGGACTGGCGCTGCAGCTGCACGATGAGTTGCACGGCGGCGGCGATCTGGCCGCGGATCGAGGCGACCGTCATCGGCAACCCGGCCATGCCGATCATCTGCTCGAGACGCGAGATGGCGTCACGCGGAGTGTTGGCGTGGATGGTGGCCATCGAGCCTTCGTGGCCGGTGTTCATGGCTTGCAGCATGTCGAAGGCTTCCTCGCCGCGGCACTCGCCGAGGATGACGCGGTCAGGGCGCATACGCAGCGCGTTCTTGACGAGCTCGCGCTGGCGGATTTCGCCCTTGCCTTCGATGTTCGGCGGACGCGTCTCCATGCGCCCGACATGCGGCTGCTGCAGCTGCAGCTCGGCGGCGTCCTCGATGGTGATCAGGCGCTCCTTCTCCGAGATAAAGGCGGAGAGCGCGTTGAGCATCGTCGTCTTGCCGGAACCGGTGCCGCCGGAAATGATGGTGGTGATGCGCGCCTTGACCGCGGCGGCGAGCAGATCGGCCATCGCCGGGCGCAGCGCGCCGACCTCGACGAGGCGCGAGAGGCCGAGCGGCTTCTTGGAGAATTTGCGGATCGAGACCAGCGGGCCGTCGACACCGATCGGTCGCACCGCGACGTTGACGCGCGAGCCATCGAGCAGACGCGCGTCGCAGAGCGGATGCGATTCGTCGACGCGGCGGCCGACCGCGGCCACGATCTTGTTGATGATGCGCAACAGGTGCTGCTCGTCCTTGAAGCGCACCGAGAGCGGCTCGAGCACGCCGCCGCGCTCGACATAAACGCATTCGTGGCCGTTGATCAGGATGTCGCTGATGCTCGGGTCCTTGAGCAGCGGCTCCAGCGGACCCAAGCCCGTCATTTCGTCGAGGATCTCGGAGACGAAGTCGCCGAGCTCCTGGGTGTTGAGCGCGAGCCGCTCGACGAGGACATATTGGGTGACCAGCTGCATGACGTGGCGGCGGATCTCGTCTTCCGGCAACTTTTCCAGCGCCGAGAGATTGATCTCCTCGATCAGGCGGCGATGCAGCCGTACCTTGGCGTCGAGCAGGCGCTCGCTGAGCAGCGGGCTTTGCGAATTCGAGGCGGCAGCGGCCGCCGCTGGAGCGGTGACGGGCGCGGGCGGAGCCGGCGCCGCGGCCGCGGGCGGCGGCGTTGCCGATGACAGCTCAGGCGCTTCACGCACCTCCGGCAACACGGTCGGGGATACGCTTTCGGGCTGCGATACCGGCGGCTCTTCGGTGACGAGCTCCGTCGCGGCGATCCGTCGGACTGTGAAACGGCCGGCCATGTAGTTATCGGACCCTTTTTGTTTTCGGCGTTTTGCTTCGGCGTCAGCGTGCGGAGGCGAGCTTCAATTTCTGCAGCAGCGGCACCGCCTTCGCCGGCGCGGCCTTACTGCTGGTCTGCGCGAGGATCAGCTTCTTGAGCTGCTGGCTGATCTTGTTGCCGGCCTTGACCTCGTCGAGCGGCACGCCGCGATCGATGGCCTCGCGCACCAGCGCATAATCGTTGGGAATTGACGCGCAGAAGCTGTCGCCCAAAGCCTGCTCGAGGTCGCTGCGGCGCAAACCCGTGGCGAACATCCGCTGCTCGAAGCGATTGACGATGACCTGCGGCTGCGGGCCGTCCCCGAGCCGCTCCTTGATGGCGGCGACGAGGTGCTTGGCGTGACGCAACGCCGGCACCGTGGTCTCGCTGACGATGAACAGCTTGTTGGAACCGAGCAGCACGCTATCGGTCCAGGAGAACCATGTGCGCGGCATGTCGAACACGACATATTCGAAGTGGCTGGAGACGAGGTCGAGCAACCGTGTGACCATCTCCGGATCGAAGGTGCGCATCTCTGCCGGCGAATTCGGCGCGGCGATCACGGCAAGCCCCGAGGAATGATGCGACAGCATGACTTCGAGCAGCTGGCGATCGAGGCGGTCGGGACGCGGCTCGATCTCGGCGAGGTTCAGCCGCGGCTCGAGATCGAGATAATCCGCGACGGCGCCGTGCTGAAAGTCGAGATCGACCAGGCAAGTGCGCGGCTTGGCGCGCGGACCCGCGCTGTTGAGCAGGAGGAGCGCGGTCTGGATGGCGATCGTGGTCACCCCGGCACCGCCGACGGCGGGAAGATAGGTGTAGATCTGCGCCTCGGTCGGGCCATTGGCGTCGGCATCGCCTTTGGCGACGCGCGCGCAGGCGCGCACCAGCTCGACCGGCGCGACCGGCTTCACCAGGAAATCGGCGACCCGCATCTGCAGCAGCGTGCGCGCGACGCCGGCATCGAACGCCTGGGTGATGGCGACGACCGGCGGCTTGCCGTTGTTGCGCAACGTCAAGCGCGCGAGCGCCGTGAGCTCCGCGTCACCCGCAGGTCCGAGATCGACGACGAGCACGGCGGCGGCGCCGCATTCGAACGCATCGTCGAGCGTCGTGATCGCCTGCGCCGTGACTTGCAGATCAATCTGCGCGCTAGCGCCGAACGTCGCTCGCGCCGAGCGCTCGAACTCGGCGTCGGTGGTGACGATCACCACCTGCGTCCGGTTCGCGGCGCTCGTTGCCCGAGGCGTTTGCATGTTGCGGTCTGCCGTGTGCTTCGCGTTACTTGGTCGGCGCCGCCGCCGTCACGGTCTGACCGACGGGCGTCGTGTTCTGCGCAGAGTTGCCTTGCGGCGCTTGATAGCTACCGGAGGTGCCGATGCCGCGCGGCGGATATACTTGGCCGTTGCGATACCGCTCGACCGCGGCCTGCATCCTCTGGCCGTTGAAGCCGATGTTGCGATTACCGCTGGCGGCCGGCCAGGGATCGATCTCCTCGGTGACGCGATTGCTGGCAATCGCATCGCCCGCGGTCGCGCCGATCTTGTCGCTGTTGGCCAAATAAAGGTCGCGGTCGTAGCAGCCGGCCAGCATGCCGGCGAGCAGCGTGAGCGCGAGGAGATTATTGAGCCGCAGCATTGGATTCCTCCTTCGTCGCCGCCTTGGGCAGGTCGAGGATGTGGCCGGTCATCGGCGCGCCGCCGGCTTCGGCGAACTGCGCGCCCTTGGCCTTCTGCTTCTGCTTTTCCATTTTGCCGAGCAGGAAGAACTCGGGATCGTTCGGCGGATCGGTCAGATCGGCCGGCGTCTTCAGCGCGTCGCCGGGACGCGCGGGCTGCACCAGATGCGGCGTGACGATGATGACGAGATCCGTTTCGTTCTTCTGGTATGACTTCGAGGAGAACAGCGTGCCGAGCACCGGAACGTCACCGAGCCACGGCAACTGATCGATCTGGTTGTTGCCGTTGTTCTGCAACAGGCCGCCGATCACGAAGCTCTGGCCGTCGCGCAGCTCGACCGTGGTCGAGGCGCGGCGCACGATGAGCGCGGGCACCGACACGCCGGTCGACACCGCAACGGAGTGCGTGGTGTCAATTTGGCTCACCTCGGGCTCGATCTTCATGTTGATCAGGCCGTGATTGAGCACGGTCGGCGTGAAGGCGAGGCCAATGCCGTATTTCTTGTAGTCGACGGTGATCTGCCCGAGGCTGCTGGCCACGGGGATCGGATATTCGCCGCCGGCGAGGAAGCTCGCCGTGTCACCCGAGAGCGCGGTGAGATTCGGCTCGGCGAGGCTGCGGGCGATGCCCTTCTGCTCCAGCGCATTGATCGCGACGTCGGTGGAGACGCCGCCCGACACCAGGCGCCCGACCAGGAAGCCGAAGGGTGAGGCGCCGGAGAGCACGCCGGCAGCGACCAGCGGCGAGCGCAGCAGCTCCGAGCAGCTGCCATTCGGACCGCCGCCGCAGCCGGGATTGTTGAACGTGGTGCCGCCGGGCGTGACCGGCAGATTGGCGGCCGAGGTCTGGTTGCCGATATTGGCCAGCGTATGGTCGCCGACCCGGTTCCACTGCACGCCGAGCTCGCGGCCCGCAGTACGCACGATCTCGATGAAGCGCACCTCGAGCATCACCTGCTGCGGCTGCGCCACCGCGACATTGTTGATGATCTCCGGTCCGAACTGGCGGGCGATGGTGACCGCCTTGTCGAGCGTCGCCGCATCCGCCACCACGCCGGACAGCATGATGCGGCCGTTGACCGAAGACGCCTCGATCCGCGCGCCGGGGAAGCGGCGCATCAGCTCGTTCGACAGCCGGGTGACATCGTAAGACACTTCGACGTCGAAGATGCCGACGAGCTTCTTGTTCTCCGAATAGACCGACACGCGGGTGGTGCCGATCTTCCTGCCGAGAATCGACAGTGTGTGGTCGGTCAGCGGATTGACGTCAGCCACTTCCGGATCGCCGACGGTGACGTCGACGAAGCTCGCATCGGTGCGCACGTCCTGCGACTTGCCGATGGGGACGACCACCATCGCGGTGCGGCTGCTGCCGGCGATCTGGATGATCTTGGCCGCGCCCTGTGCGTGGGCGTCGCAGACAAGCCCACACATCGCGGCGATCAAGGCGATGGCGAGCGCCACCGCGACGTCGATCAACCAAGTCCCCGGCTTCGAGGTCCTGCCCGGACGCCGCCAGATGAACCCGACGGCATGCTGATTATTGTTGTTCACGACACACTCCCCAACGGTCTACGCGAGTCCCCAGTCTTCTTCCGTTTGAACCGCTTACCTCTGTCCCACAGTGGTCGCGGCTTCGTTCGCCCCCTCAATCGGTACGCTGTAATCCTGCTTCGACGTTCCGCGCGTCACCACGACGGTTGCGGTGGCGCGCTTGTCTCCACCGATCATGTCGCTGGCGAGATCCTGGAGCGTGATGCGGCGCGTCTTTTCCGCGCCGGCTTCACCCGCCTTGCGCAGCAGCAAGGAGAGACTGCCGACGGAGGACGCGAGCCACACCTTCTGTGCTTCGACGGTGTTGACCTCGAGCGTGACGGCCTTGGCGACCTGCGCCTTGGCGGCGCGCTCGTCGGCGCTCTGGTCGACGGCGAGCACTTTGGTGTTCTGCAGCACCACTTCCGTCGTCGCCGAACCCTTGTCGATCTGGCGCGTGAGTACGACGTCGACGCGGTCGCCGGGCAGCACGAAGCCGCCGACGCCTTCGACATCGTTGACGCGGATGGTGACCGCCTTCATGCCCGGCGACACCAGCGCTGAAAGCGTTGCGCGCTGACCGGCGCCGGTGATCTTGAGCGCCAGCACCGGCTCGTTCGGCTCGATGGCGGCGAGCACGATGCGGCGGCCCGGCGCGAGCATCTCCTTCACGCTGGAGAACGCGCCCGTGGGCATCGCTTCGGCGGGCCACGGAATTTCTTCCAGCATCGATGCATTGAGCTCGGTGCCGAAACGCAGCGGCTGCTTGGCAACGACGATGGTCTTGGTCGCCACCGCCGGCTTGCTCGCCTCCGCGCTCATGCTCTTGGCGCGCAGCTCGGCCTGATTGTTCAGCCATGCCTGCGCGATGAACACCGCAAGCAGCCCGAACACGACCGCGAAGCCAATCATCACTATGGTGCTTGCACGCACGGCGTTTACCTGTCCTGACGCGCCCTGAATTCTTCTCGCGACCGAGAGTGGGTCTGATGGAGTATTAAATTGGTGAATTGCTTGGCGCTTCTGCGCCTATGCTGAAAGTGATCTGAAGTTCTATTGTTTACGAGTGGTGTCCGCGATCAGATCAACTTTAGAGTAACCTTGAGATGGGTTAAGAAGCGGGCTTCAGCGTTACCAATCTCCTGACGCGGAGCCGCGACTTTGCGCGAGGATGAAAACCAAAGTGGTTAGAGATGCGCCGATCCCGCAAGGGAAGTATCAAGGCTACCGGCGTGTTAATGACACGCATCCACCCATTTGCTTTCCTGCTATCACCGCGAGGTCCGATGAACGCACCGCAATTGCCGCAAGACGCCAAGCTCAAGGCCGCAACAACCCATTGGGCGCACCGCTTCATCACCAACGGCGTGATCCTCGCCGATTTCCAGGACATCACGTCCGCGCTTGGCCACTGGGACGAGTGGTGCGCAGCCTGGGCGAAGCGCGCCGGCCTGCATGAGGCGATGGGCCGCGAGGCGCTCGCCAAGGGCCAGCATGTCAGCGCCGCGGAGCACCTCACCCGCGCGGGCGTCTACTATCATTTCGGCAAATTCCTCTTCGTGCATGACCTGCCGCAAATGCGCGACGCGCATCGCAAGGCGGTGGAATGCCGGCGGCTCGCTTTGCCGCATCTCGATCCGCCCGGCGAACGCGTCGAGATCCCCTACGAAGGCAAGCATCTCGCGGCAACGCTGCGCCGCCCGCGCGGCGCAGCACGCCCCCCGGTCGTGATCATGGCCATGGGCCTCGACTCCGCGAAGGAGGAGATGGACAGCTGCGAGCGCACGTTCCTCGATCGCGGCATGGCGACGCTCTGCTTCGACGGCCCCGGCCAGGGCGAAGCCGAATACGATTTCGGCATCCGCGGCGACTACGAGGTCGTGGTCACGGCCGTCGTCGACTGGCTGCAAAGCCGGCGCGATCTTGACCTCGACCGCATCGGATTGTGGGGCGTCAGCCTCGGCGGCTATTACGCGCCGCGCGCCGCCGCTTTCGAAAAGCGCATCAAGGCCTGCATCTCGCTGTCAGGACCCTATGACTTTGCCGACTGCTGGGATGCGCTGCCGGATTTGACGCGGCTCGCCTTCAAGGTGCGCAGCAAATCGACGAGCGACGAGGATGCGCGCCGCAAGGCCGGCACGCTGTCCCTCGCGAGCGCGGCGAAGAAGATCACCTGCCCGCTGCTCATCGCCACCGGCAAGCTCGACCGCGTGATCCCATGGGATCATTCCGAGCGCCTGGCGCGGGAAGCGAAAGGCCCTGTGGAGCTCATCCTCGTCGAGGACGGCACCCATGTGGCGAACAACCGGCCACATCGCTACCGGCCGCAAAGCGCCGATTGGATGGCGGCGCAGCTGCGCTAGACCTCTGACCGCCTTCCCCTCGAACACCGGCTATGCCAAACGATGGGCCTTCGTCCTTAGGCCCTGCAGCGAGATTTATCATGTACGCGACCACACTCGATTCCGCCGTCTTCCGCAACATCTTCACCACCGAAGCGATGCGGACGGTGTTCTCCGACGAGAGCCGCGTGCAGAAATATCTCGACTTCGAGGCAGGGCTGGCGCGCGCGCAGGCGAGGCTCGGCATCATTCCGAAGGACGCGTGCGAAGAAATCCTCAAGCATTGCCATGCCGAGCAATTCGACATGGCGAAGCTGAAGGCGCAGACCGAGCGCATCGGCTATCCGGTTCTCCCCGTGGTGCAGCAGCTCGTCGCGCTGTGCAAGGACGGGCTCGGCGAATGGTGCCACTGGGGCGCAACCACGCAAGACATCACCGACAGCGCCACGATCATGCAGATCCGTGATGCGCTCGATCTCGTGGAAAACGAGATCGACGCGATCTCTGCTTCGCTCGCCGATCTCGCCAAGCGCTATCGCGACACGCCGATGGCGGGGCGGAGCAACCTGCAGCAGGCGGTGCCGATCACCTTCGGCTACAAGGTCGCGACCTATCTCGCGGCGTTCGACCGTCACAAGCAGCGGCTGAAGGAATTGCGAGCGCGCGTGCTCGCCTTCGAATTCGGCGGCGCCGCCGGCACGCTGTCCTCGCTCGGCAAGGACGGACTGAAAGTGCAGGAAGAGCTCGCCAAGGAGCTCAAGCTCGCGCAACCGGAGATCGCCTGGCACACGGTGCGTGACCGCATCGCCGAAGTCGGCTGCTTCCTCGGCCTCGTCACCGGCACCTGCGGCAAGATCGCCTTCGATGTGAAGCTGATGATGCAAACCGAGGTCGAAGAGGTCTACGAGCCGTTCCATGAGGGCCGGGGCTCCTCGAGCACCATGCCGCAGAAGCGCAATCCGATCTCCTCGGTCTACATCACCGCCTGCACTTCGATGGTGCGCCAGCTCACCGCCGCACTGCTCGACGCCATGGTCGAGGACCACGAGCGCGCCACCGGCCCCTGGGAGATCGAATGGATCGCGGTGCCCGAAATCTTCCTGCTTTCCGCCGGCGCGCTGCATCAGACGAAATTCGTGCTCGGCGGCCTGCAGGTCGATGAAAAGAAGATGCGCGCCAATCTCGACATCACCCGCGGGCTGATCGTGTCGGAAGCGGTGATGATGGGGCTCGGCCCGCATCTCGGGCGGCAATATGCGCACGACCTCGTCTACGACATCTGCCGCAAGGTGATCGCGACGGGTCGCCCGCTGCTCGATCTCCTCGCCGAGGACAAGGAGATCGCCAAGCACATGGATCGCGCGGCCTTGGCCAAGCTCACCGATCCGGCGAATTATCTCGGGCTCGCCGGCGAGATGGTTGATCGTGTGCTGAGTTTGCGGAAAGGCTAGTCGCTTCGCGGCAGCGTCCGACCGACCGCGAGCGCGACCGCGAGGCAGGCGACCCCGCAGAGCAGGAACAGCATCGGCAAGGTCACGCCGAGCTTCTGCAGCGCTGCGACGAACACCGTGACCGCCGTCATCGCCGCGGCATTGAGCACATTGACCGCGGCGACGATGCGGGCGCGGCGGTCCGCACCGGCCCATGCCTGCACCGCCGCAAAGGCGGGCACGACGAACAAGCCGCCACCGATGGAGAGCCCGACAAAATCGACGGCGAGGCGAATGGCGGGGAACGTCGTGAACAGGGTCGCCGCCGTCAGCGCCGGCGATGCGGGCGTCAGCCCGAAGGCAGTGATCCCGATGTCGGCGGCGAACACCCCGAGCAGCACCGCCCCGACGACGCTGGTGCGCAGCACGATACGGCCGCGCGCGATCAGCGCGGCGAGCGCGGAGCCGATGCCGACCGCAACCGAAAACAGCGCCAGATAGATGGTGACCACATGCTCGTCGCCGCCCAGCCCGCCGCGGATCAACGGCGGCAGCAAGGCCAGCACGACGATGCCGACGAGCCAAAACCAGCTGGTGACCAGCGCGCCCCACCAGAGCCGCGGGTCGGCGCGCAGCACGCGCAGCAGCGCCGTCGTCGATGCGGCAATGTTGATTGAGACGCGCAGGCCCGGCGCGGCTTCGCCGGTCGGCGGGATGAACAGGCTCGATACCCAGCAGAGCAGCGCGAAGACCACGACCAGGCCCGAGACAATGAGCGCATCGCCGCCATCGCGGCCGGAGAAGCCCGCGGCCATGGTGCCGGTGAGAATGGCAACGAAGGTCGCGCCTTCGACCAGCGCGTTGCCGCCCGGCAGCTCGGGGCGCGTGAGATGATCGGGCAGGATCCCGTATTTGATCGGGCCGAACAGCGCTGCGATCACGCCGAAGCCGAACAGCGCACCGAACAGGGTCGGAATCGATTGGCGCAGAAAGCCGATGACCGCGAGCGCCGCCACCGCAATTTCAAAAAGCTTCAGCACGCGGGCGATCCGCGCCTTGTCGTAGCGGTCGGCCATCTCGCCGCCGAGTCCGGAGAGGAAGAAGAACGGCGCGATGAACACGGCACCGGCGAGCGTGATCAATGCCGCGGCGTCGCGATCATTGATGCGGAACAGGATGAGAAAGACCAGCGCGGTCTTGAGGAAGTTATCGTTAAAGGCCGAGAAGAACTGGCACCAGAACAGCGGCGCGAACCGGCGTGAGGCCAGCAGTGGTCGCGAGCTCGCGTTCGATGATTGGTGCATGAGCGTGTGGCACAAAAAAACCGGGCGGCCTTGAAGGCCGCCCGAAGGAACTACCACACGCTACCTTAGGATCAGACTGAAAATCGCACTAACAGACGCACAGGTACAAAGCTAATAGCCGACGCGTTCGTTCGCCTGCATCATGACGGCGGCGACACTCAAGCAGACCGCGGCGGCAGCAACGACGGCAAAAAGCGAAATCCACATGCGTGGTCCTCCCTTGCCTTAAACCCGCTTGGGCTCCGGGAAAGCAAACGCCGTCCGGCGAAGGTGGTTCCTGGAATTTTGTCGGGTTCCCGGCAAAGCAAATAAAGCACAAATACTGTGCAGCCGAATTTATGCGCAATGTAATGGAACTCACTGGGATTGCAGCGAAACGCGCAGATCCGTCAGCAAAACGCGAAGCTCCAGCTCTCGGAACTCAACGTAAATGCGACGCAACCAGCGCTGCAACTCGATGTGCACATCGAGCGGAATCTGCAGCGGCTGCATGGCGCGCGGATCGGCGAAGGAGAATGGCCGCTTGTCGATATATCTGCGCAATCCCGGCGCCAGCACGGGAATTTGTGCGGTGGCAGCCGGACCGGGCGGAAATAATTCGCGGCGGAAGTTGCGTCCAAGGAACTCGTTGCAGACCGGAATCAGCACGGCCTCGCCGAGCTCGCGCCGCAACCGCGCATAAGCTTCGGCTCCTGCAGCGTCGGCATCGACGACGAACAGGATGACCGGCGCAATGCCATGCCGCCAGGCTTCGCCGGCAAACCCGATGTCCCGCGCGACCTTGAAGAAATCGTTGAAGGCCGCCGGCGCGACGTCGACGATCTTCGATGTCGCATCGTCGACGATCAGGCGATCGAACAGGGCCATCTGGCCGGTGATGGTGGCGACATCCGCTGCTGTCGTGTGATCCGGCAGAAAAGCACTGAGCGCCTTCTCCGGATCGAGATCGAAGGCAGTCGCGGAACGGCCGTCGCTAAAGAAGAAATCCGCGAGCAGGCGCGCAATCAAGGTGCGCCCGACACGCGGGCGCGGCGAAGCCACGATGAAAACGCCGGTGCGGACCGTCATGGGCTGCGGCGAACACCAATGCTACGAGTTCGGATTGCCCATTGTGCACCGTCATGCCCGCGCTTGTCGCGGGCATCCACGTCCTCCTTGTTCATCGCTAAAAAGAAAGACGTGGATGGCCGGGTCAAGCCCGGCCATGACGACGGAGAGTCAGAAATACGCCGCGTCAGCCGGCGGCTTGCCGGACGCCGCCCTCGAGCTTGGGCGCAACCAGGTCCATCAGCTTCACGCGATCGAAGTCGCCCCAGACATTGCCGAGCCAGTGGCGCACGTAGCCGCGCAGCACGAAGGAATAGTTCGCCGATTCACCCTTGGCGCTCTTGTTGGCGACGAAGCTCACGAACGGCACCGAGGCAAGCTCGACCTGCTCGTAGGCCATTTCGTTGAGCTTCGGAACCGTGATCTCGGACGCGCCTTTGATGCGCTTGAAATAGGAATTGTAGGTGTCTGGATCCCAATCGAAGAACGTGGTGTTGTTGATGAAGTTCTTCACCAGGAAATAGTGTGCGTCGCCGACAAATTGCGCGGTTTCCGCGATCTCGTCCAGCGAAGCGATCGACGGGCCGAGAATGTGGAAGACGGAGAAGATAATCTGACCTTTCTTCGCCGATTCCAGAAATCCGATGTCGCGCAACACCTTCAGAGTCGAGGAGAGCAGGCCGGCACGCACGTCGATGACAGTGATCTTGGCGTCAGCGCTGCCGAGCGTATCGAAGATCTTCATCTGATCCGGGATCGCCGTGACGTCGACCACCTCGGTGATGTCCGGATGAAAGCGCTTCAAAGTTCCGCGCGGCGCTTCGGTGTCGAAGGCCCGGGTCGGCACCTGGTGCGCGGTGAAATAGTCGAGCAGCGTGCGCGCGACCGTTGTCTTTCCGACGCCGCCCTTGTCGGCGCCCACGAGAATGACTGCTGGCCTGACCATTGGAACGACCTTCATACGCGGACCGGATGATTGTGCTTCGGGGGTGGCTGCATGACCACGCCCTCAGCATGGCAGATGCCGGACACAGTGCGCAATGCATATGTAGTGGTAGCCGGGGAGCGCACGACTGGCACGCGAGGCCATTCGTCGTCACACGGGCGTCATGTAAATGACGCGAAAAATCCAGTCTGCTCAAAGCGACGACCGCAGCTCCGGCCCGCCTTCGCCCTACGGGCTTCGGCGCGGCAACCTTCGCTCGCTTCGCGATGCCGAAATTGTTGAACGCCACTGCCCCGAGCTGGCTTGCCGAGCCGTAGCTCGCGAAGCGAGCGAAGGCTGGTGCCGCAAGAGGGATTCGAACCCCCGACCCCGTCATTACGAATGACGTGCTCTACCAGCTGAGCTATTGCGGCTGAATCTTTCGCCCCTGATATCCGCGCCGACCCTGCTTGGCAAGCAAGCACCGCAGCCAAAGCTAGCGGAACAGCCGCCGCCAGCCGCCTGACGGCGTCGTCGGTTCAGGAACCGGGTCGGCCTCAAGTTGTTGATCGGGCCCGGGATCGTCCGGGACGTGAACCAGTGGGATCACGGCTTCGACGGGTGGGACCGGCTTGGGTCGAGGCGGCGCCTTGGTGGGCGGCGGCTCGGCGCGGGCACTCGCGGGCTTGGGCGTCTCCACGGCAATCTCGGTTGATTCGCGCGGCGCCGGCTCGACCTCGATCACCGGGCGCTCGATGCCGATCTCCGCCACGGGCAGCTTCCATTGGAACGCGTCGAGCCGGCCGGTCGCTGGCGACACTGGCATCCAGCGGTCGGAAACGACGCCATCCGCGCTCCATTGCGGATCGGGCGCCGCGCGCAGCGCCCGCGCCGTCCATTCACGGACGCGCCCCTCGTCGCCGTGCTCGATCTCCTCGATCTCGGCCATGAGGCTCGCCAGGCGCTGCGTCGCCGCGCTCAAATGCGGCTTCAAAGCCGCGCGAGCGGCCGCGAACTCGCGCGCGTCGAGCGCCGCGCGGGCGACCGCAAGCGCGCTCTCGATCCCCTGCTGACCTTTGGCGACCAAGGCCTGCACCCGCGCCAGACGGTCACGTGCGGAATCGCCGAAGCGAAGGTTCGCGTAAGTCTCCGCCAGATCCGGATGCGGATGCGCCTTCCAGGCAGCCTCGATGATGCGCGCCGCTTTGCGCAACTCGCCGGCCTCAGCAAGCCGGCGCCCGGCCAGCACGGCCGCCGGCACCAGCGAAGGCGCGAGCTTCACCGCTTCGAGGATTGCCGCGCGCGCGGCATCCCGATCACTTTCTTCCAGCGCCAGGGCGCGCGCGGTGAGCAGCACCGCGCGTTGCCGGCGATACAGCGCCTTATCGAGCGTGCTCTTCATGCGCTCGAGCACCTCGAGCGCGCCGGACCAGTCGCCGGCGGCGGAGCGGAAATCGAGCACGGCCTGGCTTGCCCAGGTCAGCGCCGGCGCGGTCTGCGCTGCCTCTTCGGCGGCGAGCCGCGCCGCGTCCATGTCGTTGCGGCGCTGCGCTTCCATATAGAGGCCGCGCAGCCCGAGCAGCTTGGTGTCGGGGCGCGCCACCATGGCGCGAAAGGCCGCCTCGGCCTCGGTGCGGTTGCCGCTCAATTGCGCCGATTGCGCGGAGAGCAACAGCGCCAGTGGCTCATGCGGTGCCAGCCGCTTGGCTTCGTCCGCAGAGCGGCGCGCCAGATGCGCATGACCCGAGCCGATAGCGATGAGCCCACGCGAGATCGCCAGATAGCCTTTCATGGCGCGGCGGTTGCGCAGGAACAGCGACACCTGCTCCGGTGAGCGGTAGATGGCACGGGCAATCCACAGCAGCAGGATGACGCACGCGACGAGGATCGCGATCGCGCCCAGCATGACCATCACCGATGTCTCGATGTGATAGCCGAGCCAGGTGATGACGACGTCGCCGGGCAGGTTGGCCAGCGCGGCGACGCTCCAGGCGGCCGCCCCAACCACAATGAGGAAGAGAAGGACGCGGATCATCGGCGCTCACGGCGTCCGGTTGCCGAGGGCACGGAACGCATCGACGGCGAGCTTGCGGCTGGCGTCGAGCGCCGCCTGCCGTGCTTGCACCGTCTTCAGCCAGGCATCCGCAGGCGCGCGCGCCTGCGGCGGCAACTTCGTCAACTCTGCCGTCGCGCCGGAAAGATCGGACCCTGCCACCTTGATCTCAATGCGCGCGATGATCGCTCCCGCATCGTCGCCCTGCGGCGCGTCGACCGGCCGGATGCGCACAAGATGACTGGCATTCGCCTGCAGCCGTTCCAGGAAGGTGCCGTCGCGCGGCGCGTTGGCATTAGCCGATTTCATCAGCGCCGGAATGAGCGCCGTGAGCTCGCTCGCCAACTTGCTCGCACTCGGGATGCCTGTCGCAGCGAATGGCTCAAGCGCGGCCAGCTGTTGCGCATCGACGTCGAGCGATTTCGCGGCGTCGATCAGCGTAGCGAACGGCTCGCCGGCAAAGGCCGCCGTGCGCAGCGCCGCGAGCGTCGCGGCAAGACGTGCGGCGGGATCGGCACTGGGCTTCTCGACCTTCTGCTCGATCGCCTTGGTCGCCTGCTCGAGCTCAGTGACGCGCTTGTTGATGGCATCGATCGCCCCCTGATCGACGCCGGAAGAAGATGCCGGCGCTGCCGACTGCAGCTCACTCACGGATTTCGCGGCGGCGTCAGCGCGCTTGCCTGCATCCGCTGCAGCCGCCGCGGCCTCGTCGGCATGGCGATTGAGAGCGGTCAACGTGATGCCGAGCGCTTTGAGCGCCGTCTCGATGCCTTCGACGCGCGCAACGAGCACGGAATCGGTCGCGGGATGCGTGGCGGCCTGCTCAAGCTTGTCGAGACGCTGCGAAAGCGCGCCGAGTGCTTTGGCATCGCTGCCAGCCGGCACAGGGCGGTTCTGCACATCGCGCAACTGCTGCTCCAAGGCGGCGACACGCTGCTGCGTGGCGCGAGCACCGGCGTCGTCCGTCGTGGCCGATGGCGTCGCGAGCCACAGCGCGAGCGCGATCAGACCGACCACGCCACCACCGATGCAGCCAGCGGCGACGATGGGCGGTGTGAGGTTCATTTCAATCCACGCCATCGCGCCGCGTCGCGTCCCGCGCGGTCGTTCCTCCTGCTGGGAAGTCGTCGCTTCGGCGGCAGGAGCCTCGGAGTGCGGCGGCGGATCGTCGGCGGGCACCGCGGCTTGCTCCGCCGCAGGCGCCGCTTCCACTTCGGTCGCGGTAAGATCGATGGTCGGCGCCGGCCGCCGGCGGCGGCCTGCGGGGGGCGTGCTTGCTTCCGATGGCGGCTTTTTCGGGCTCACCATGCGTCTTTCCTCGCGCGAATCGCTGGCCCCCGCTGAGCTGCGAACGGCATAACCTGGACCACCCCCTCCGGCAACTTATCCCTGGCTTTAGCCGATCGACGCCAAAAGGGCCGTTTCGTTGGGCGCCGGCGCGGTCATGACGGACGCACGCGCCGCGACCAGGGGCTCCGCTACCTGCGCCGAGAGGCAATAATGTGCCGGTGTGAGCGCTTCATGACCGACCCCGGCCTTGACGGCGCCCTGCACATAGAGCTCGGCGCTGCGCCGGGAGAAATGCAGCACCGCGTCGACCTCGCCCCGCCGCAGCGCCTGGAGCAGTGCATCGGGATAAGGCAGCGCGACGGAGCGGTAGACGATTGCCGTATGCACGGCGAAGCCGCGGCGGCCGAGATCGCCGGCAAGATCACCCGACCGGTCGGCACCGGCGAGATACAGAAGCGGCGCCTTCGTCCCGCGAAAGCGCTCGGCAACAAGCCGCGCCAGATCTTCCGCGTCTCCGTCGGCAGAGACGGCATCGGCGAAGCCGGCCGCGCGAGCCGCCGCAGCGCTGCGGGCGCCGACGGCGAACAATGGCAGCTTCTGCAGCTCCGCCACACGCGGATGCGCAGCCGCCGCCCGCGCGCCGTTGGCACTGGTAATGAGGATCGCGGCGAACAGGCCAGAGCCGACGTCAGGACGCAACATCTCAAGCTGCATCAAAGGCGTGAGCAACACTTGATGACCGCGTGCGCGCAATGTCTCCGCGGTGCGGTCGGCATCGGGTTGCGGGCGGGTGACGGCGATGCGCACGATGCTCACCCGAAGAAATGCGAACCGCCGCGATGCTTGAGCTCGCGGCCGCAATCGGCCCCGATCGTCGCCGCATTGTTGCGGTCGCCGGTGCCGGCGATGTCGAATGCCATGCTGCCGTCGGGCTTGGCGATCAGGCCGCGAAACTGCAGCGTCGCGCCGTTGATGATGGCGTGCCCGGCGATCGGCGTCTTGCACGAGCCGTCGAGCACTTCGAGGAAGGCGCGCTCGGCAGCGAGCGCCGTCGAGGTGTCGGCATCGTCGACGGCGGCGACGAGCGCGCGCGCCTTGCTGTCGGCTTCGCGTGTCTCAAGCGCGATCGCGCCCTGCCCGACCGCCGGCAGGAATTCATCGATACTCATGACGCTGGTCGCGCGGTTGGCGAGCCCCAGGCGGCGCAGACCGGCGAGCGCCAGCACGATCGCGTCGGCGCCGCCGTCATCGAGCTTGCGCAGACGGGTCTCCACATTGCCGCGGATGTTGACGATCTGCAGATCCGGCCGCGCGCGCTTGACGATTGCCTGCCGGCGCAACGAGGCGGTGCCGACGATCGCGCCCTGCGGCAATTCGGCGAGCGCGCGCGCCTTGGCGCTGATCAAGACGTCGCGCGGATCTTCGCGCGGCAGACAGGCGGTGAGGATCAGGCCGGCCGGCAGGATGGTTGGAACGTCCTTGGCCGAGTGCACCGCGAGATCAATGCGGTTGTCGAGCAGCGCCTCCTCGATCTCCTTGGTGAACAGGCCTTTGCCGCCGGCTTCCGACAGCGGGCGATCCTGGATGCGGTCGCCGCTGGTGCGGATCACCTCGAGCGCGATCGCCTCCTCGCCCCAGCCATGCGCCGCGGCAAGCCGCGCGCGCACCTCATGCGCCTGGGCCAGCGCCAGCGGGCTGCCGCGCGTGCCGATGCGCAGGCGGGCGGAGGATTGCGTCATGCGACCTCGCAGTGTTACGCCATTTCTAATGCACCCTCCGCGCCGGCGAGCCAATAGAGCCCCCGCATGATTGTGCTCGGAATCGAGACGACCTGCGACGAGACCGCCGCCGCGCTGGTCGAGCGCTTCGAGGACGGCAAGGGCAAGATCCTGTCGAACATCGTGCTCTCGCAGGTCAACGAGCATGCCGCCTTTGGCGGGGTGGTGCCGGAGATCGCGGCCCGCGCCCATGTCGAGACGCTGGACCGCGTAATCGAGAGCGCGATGAGCAAGGCGGGGCGCAAATACACCGAGCTCGACGCCGTCGCCGCCGCGGCCGGACCGGGCCTCGTCGGCGGCGTCATCGTCGGGCTCACGACCGCCAAGGCCATCGCGCTGGTCAATGAGAAGCCGTTGATCGCGGTGAACCATCTCGAGGCGCACGCGCTCACCGCGCGGCTCACGGACACGACGCCATTTCCCTATTGCCTGTTTCTTGCTTCCGGCGGGCACACGCAGATCGTCGCGGTGCGCGGCATCGGCGAATATGTGCGGCTCGGCACCACCATGGACGACGCGATCGGCGAAGCGTTCGACAAGACCGCGAAGCTCCTCGGGCTCGGCTATCCCGGCGGCCCGCAGGTCGAAAAGGAAGCCGAGCGCGGCAATCCCGCGCGCTTCGATCTGCCGCGGCCGATGTTCGGTCGCAACGATGCCGACTTCTCGCTCTCCGGATTGAAGACCGCGCTGCGCTTAGAGGCTGAGAAGATCGCGCCGCTCAGCGATCAGGACGTCGCCGATCTCTGCGCCTCGTTTCAGCAAGCGGTCGTCGACGTGGTGCTCGATCGCCTGCGCGCGGGCTTGCGCCTGTTCCGCGCGCGCTTCGGCGCGCCGACCGCCCTGGTTGCCGCCGGTGGCGTCGCCGCCAACCAGGCGATCCGCAAAGTACTGCACCGTCTCGCCTTCGAGGTCGGCACCGTGCTGGTAGCGCCGCCGATGGAGCTATGCACCGACAACGGCGCGATGATTGCCTGGGCCGGCGCCGAACGGCTCGCGCGCGGCCTGACCGATCCGCTGGATGTCGCGCCCCGCGCGCGCTGGCCGCTCGACGAAGTCAGCGGCGTGCGTCCCGCCGGGCCCTATCGAACTTACAAGCCAAGTTGAACTATGAGCATCGACCGCATCGCCGTGCTCGGTGCCGGCGCCTGGGGAACGGCGCTGGCCAATGTCGCGATGCGCGCCGGACGCGCGGTCACGCTCTGGGCGCGCGATACCGCTTCCGCCGCAAGCATTGGCAAGACGCGCGAGAGCCCGCATTTGCCCGGCATCCGTCTCGACGAGCGAGTCACCATCACCGGCGATCTTGCCGTCGCCGTCCGCAAGGCCGATGCCATCCTGCTGGTCGTGCCAGCGCAGGTGCTGCGCGACGTCGCGACTGCGCTTGGCGACATGCTTCCGTCGGGCACGCCGGTGGTCGCCTGCGCCAAGGGCATCGAGCACGGCACGCATCGTTTCATGACCGAGATCATCGCCGAAGCCGTGCAGACGGCACTGCCGGCGATCCTCTCCGGCCCGAGCTTCGCCAGCGACGTGGCACGCGGCCTGCCGACCGCCGTGACGCTGGCAGCGAAAGACGAGAACGTCGCCAGCGACCTGGCGCAGGCGCTCGGCTCGGCGACGTTCCGTCCTTATCATTCGACCGATGTGCGCGGCGTGGAGATCGGCGGCGCCGCGAAGAACGTGCTGGCGATCGCAGCCGGTATCGTGCATGGGCGCGGCCTCGGCGCCAGCGCCGCGGCGGCGCTGACCACGCGCGGCTTCGCCGAGCTGTTCCGCTTCGGCCGCAGTCTCGGTGCGCGCACGGAAACGCTCACCGGTTTATCGGGATTGGGCGACCTGATCCTCAGCTGCTCGAGCACGCAGTCGCGCAATTTTTCATTCGGCATCGCGCTCGGCCAAGGGAGGGCGCTCAAGGATGCGAGCGGCGGCAAGCTCGCTGAAGGCGTCGCCACGGCGCCGGTGCTGGTCGCGCTCGCGCGCTCGCGCGGGGTTGAGCTGCCGATCGCCGACGCGGTCGCCAGCGTGCTCGACGGCAGCATGAATATCGACGCAGCGATCGAATCGCTGCTGACACGCCCCATCAAAGCGGAGCATTAAGCAATGGCGTATTGGCTGGTGAAGTCAGAACCGGATTCCTGGTCGTGGGATCAGCAAAAGAAGGCGGGCGCCAAAGGCGAAGCCTGGACCGGCGTGCGCAACCACACAGCACGGGCGAACCTCAAGGCAATGAAGAAGGGCGACCGCGCCTTCTTCTACCACTCGAATGTCGGCAAGGAGATCGTCGGCATCGTCGAGGTCGTGCGCGAGCAATATCCCGATCCGAGCGCCAAAGCCGGCGAGCCTTGGATCGTCGTCGACTTCAAGGCGGTCGAGCCGTTGGCTAAGCCGGTGACGCTCGAGACCATCAAGAAGGACGGCAAGCTCAAAGCCATGGCGCTGGTCAAATATTCGCGACTGTCAGTACAACCGGTGACCGATGCTGAGTGGAAGCTGATCTGTAAAATGGGCGGGCTCTGAGACAAAGCGACGCGGGAGGGTTCGGTGGCGTTCGCGGGCATCAATTACTGGGCAGTGCTGGTCGCCGGGGCCGTCGGCTTCATCGTCGGCGGCGTCTGGTATCACCTGCTGTCGAAGCCGTGGATGGCGGCGCACGGTTTCACGCCGGAGCAGCTGCACGGCAAGATGGGCACGCCGACCTCGCTGGTCGTCGCGCTCATCGCCGATATCATCATGGCCTATGTCCTTGCCGGTATGATGGGGCACATCGGTGCGGTGACGCTGAAGAACGGCGTGGTCTCGGCCTTGTTCGCCTGGATCGGCTTCGTCATCACCACGCTGACCGTGAACAACACGTTCGGCCAGCGCAGCCCGAAGCTGATCGTCATCGACGGCGGGCATTGGCTCATCGCCCTGTTGATCATGGGCGCCATTATCGGGGTCTGGGGCGTTTAGCTTTCGAGGACCCGGCTCCGCCGAGCCCCCGGCATGCCGGAGAAGCGGCTAAACCCAACGAAAGTCGGGGTTTTTGGCGCTTGTCCGGGCCCGGCCCGCCGGGCGATAATTGATTAAAAGCAAAACAAATGCGACGGCGCGATCCCACAGTGGGCGCGGTTTGGGAGGAGTACGAGCGATGTCGGAGAAGCTGCACCCCGTCACGGATGCCTGGGCCAAGCGGGCACTGTTGAACCGCGCCAAATACCAAGAGCTCTATGCGCGCTCGATCAAGGATCCGAACGGCTTTTGGGCCGAGCAGGCCAAACGCCTCGACTGGATCAAGCCGTTCAGCAAGGTGAAGAACACCTCGTACGATCCGGGCAACGTCTCCATCAAATGGTTCGAGGACGGCACGCTCAACGTCGCCTACAACTGCGTCGACCGGCATCTGGCGAAGCGCGGCGACCAGATCGCGATCATCTGGGAAGGCGACGATCCCAACGACGACAAGACGCTCACCTACAAGCAGCTGCATACCGAGGTCTGCCGCTTCGCCAATGTGCTGAAAGCGCGCGGCGTCAAGAAAGGCGACCGCGTCACCATCTATCTGCCGATGATCGTCGAGGCGGCGATCGCCATGCTCGCCTGCGCGCGCATCGGCGCGGTGCATTCGGTGGTGTTCGGCGGCTTCTCACCGGACTCGCTCGCTGGCCGCATCGAGGACTGTAAGTCGCCGGTGCTGATCACGGCGGATGAAGGCGTGCGCGGCGGCCGCAAGATTCCGCTCAAGGCCAACTCCGACGCCGCGGCCGACAAGGCCGGCGGTGTCACCACCATGATCGTGGTGCGCCGCACCGGCGGCGGCGTGAACATGAAGGCCGGCCGTGACGTCTACTATGACGAGATCGCGAAGACCGTCAGCACCGATTGCCCGTGCGAGGAGATGGGCGCGGAGGACCCGCTGTTCATCCTTTACACCTCGGGCTCGACGGGAAAGCCGAAAGGCGTGCTGCACACCTCCGGCGGCTATCTGCTGTACACGGCAATCACGCACCAATACGTGTTCGATTATCACGACGGTGACATCTACTGGTGCACGGCCGACGTCGGCTGGGTGACCGGGCACAGCTACATCCTCTACGGGCCGCTGGCCAACGGCGCGACCACGATGATGTTCGAGGGCGTGCCCAACTACCCGACAACGTCGCGCTTCTGGGAAGTCTGCGACAAGCACAAGGTCAACATCCTCTACACCGCGCCGACGGCGATCCGCGCGCTGATGCAAGGTGGCGATGCGCCGGTGAAGAAGACCTCGCGCACGTCGCTGCGCCTGCTCGGCTCGGTGGGCGAGCCGATCAATCCGGAAGCCTGGGAGTGGTACTACCGCGTGGTCGGCGACAGCCGCTGTCCGATCGTCGATACGTGGTGGCAGACCGAGACCGGCGGCATCATGATCACGCCGCTGCCTGGCGCCATCGATCTCAAGCCCGGATCGGCGACGCTGCCGTTCTTCGGCGTCGTGCCGCAGCTCGTCGATGCCGACGGCAAGGTGCTCGAGGGCGAAGCGCAAGGCAATCTGTGCATCGCCGACAGCTGGCCGGGGCAGATGCGCACCGTGTTTGGCGATCATCAGCGCTTCGTCGACACCTACTTCAAGGCTTATGCCGGCAAGTACTTCACCGGCGACGGCTGCCGCCGCGACAAGGACGGCTATTACTGGATCACCGGCCGCGTCGACGACGTGATCAATGTCGCCGGCCATCGCCTCGGCACCGCCGAAGTCGAAAGCGCGCTGGTGGCGCATCCGAAAGTCTCGGAGGCTGCCGTCGTCGGCTATCCGCACGACATCAAAGGCCAGGGCATCTATGCCTATGTGACCTTGATGACCGGCGAGCAGCCGACCGACGATCTGCGCAAGGAGCTGGTGCAGTGGGTGCGCAAGGAGATCGGCCCGATCGCCTCGCCGGACCTCATCCAGTTCTCGCCCGGCCTGCCGAAGACCCGCTCGGGGAAGATCATGCGCCGCATCCTGCGCAAGATCGCCGAGGATGAGTCCAGCAACCTTGGGGACACCTCGACGCTCGCCGATCCCGCCGTGGTCGATGACCTGGTGAAGAACCGGCAGAACAAGCGGGACGCAGCGAAGGCCGCGTCGTAAGCCGCCGCGAGCGGCGTTTACGCTGTTTGGAGCTTTCGCGGATCGCCTATTGGCGCGCCATTAAGATGCGCGCCGATGCGCATTATCCGCTCTTTCCATGTGTTGATCGCAATTCTGCTGGCCGCCCTGGTGCACAGTGCGCCGGCGCGCGCCGCTCATGACGTTGTGTTCTTCAACGGCTATCCCGTCGGCACCATCGTCATCCACACCAGCGAACGTCGTCTCTATTACGTGGTCGGCATGGGGACCGCGTGGCGTTATCCGGTCGGTGTCGGCAGGGCCGGACAAGCGTGGGCCGGCCGCTCTTATATCGAGCGCAAGGATATCCAGCCGCCCTGGTCGCCACCGCCGGATATCAAGCGCGAAAATCCAAGGCTGCCGGATATCATTCCCGGGGGCGCACCAAATAATCCGATGGGGGCCGCGGCGATGGGGCTGCGTGGCGGCGAATATGCCATCCATGGCACCAACAATCGCGCCTCTGTCGGCAGCTTCGTCTCTCACGGCTGCATCCGCATGTACAATGAAGACGTGCTCGAGCTGTTCGCTCGTGTGCCGACCGGCACGACCGTGGTGGTGCTGCATTAATTTTGCTTAGCCGCCTACGTGTGCTGCCACGATGTGCAGCACGATACCGAAGAGGGTCATGCCGACGGCGGCGGCTGCGATCGGCAGAATGATTTCTGCTGCAGCGCTGCCGGCCTTCTCGCGATCCTGCCACGTGTCGAAACCGCCCGCCGCCCAATCGCGGAACGATCCATAGTGCAGTTCGCCGCCGTCGCGGCGCGTGCGGCGCCATTGCCGCCATAGCGCAAACGGAACCGCCAGCGCGACCAGGAGGAAGCCACAGACGATGGCGAGCAGATAATCCGAGTGACCATCGAGACTGAAGCCCCAGACCGCAAGCGCGAACCACACCACAGATCCCACCAGGATCGTGGTGACGGCCGGATGCAGGGAGCCGGTGTGCGTTGTGTGACGTCCGGCGTGATCGTTGGTGGCCATACGTGCCTCCACGAACTCGCCCCTGTCGAGAAAACGTTTCACACGGACATCACGTTCCCGCGTGTTCCGATCGCTCGCTCAATCGCACCAGCCATCGCGGTGTCCGCCGTCATAGGGCCGTGCAAGACCCGACTGCAGCATCGCGGTCGACACGTCCGCCGTGCGACGCGTCGAGACGTCGGCGAGCATGCGTCCATATTTGTCCGGTCCGGTTGGCGTCACACGCAACTCGCCCTCGCGGAGGATTTGCAACAGCATGCGTTTTGCCGCCAGCGCGCCGCGCCATTCGCGTGCGCAGCGCGCCTTCATCTCCGGCGCGTCGATGCGGAGCAGCCGGATGCGCACGGGAATCGGCCGGCCGCCCTCGAGCGCAACGCGGGCGTCGAACGTGTCGCCATCGACGACCCAGCTGAGCGTCGCCGGATAGCTGGGAAGCCCCGCGGTCGACGGCGGCAGGATTGATCCGGCGATCCGCCGCGGCAGATGCGGGCCGAATAGCGCTGCGGGACGCACCAGCCCCGCTTCGCCAAGCACCATCGCCGCCAGCGCGAGCCCCAGCACGAGCGGCCGGCTGAGCAGCGCGGCGGAGAAACGGCGGCCATCGATTGACATACCGCCTCGATACAACCAAAATTGCAGAATCGCAATTTCTGCGTGTGCGGCAATGATACGCTGTTGATAGTCACGGGCGCGACCGCAGATGCGCCCGAATCGGCTGGCCTAAGAAGCTGTCCGCGATTCGTACCGCGGATCTTGATGCGAAGAACCTTTATGCCCCGCCCTCGAGTCGCCCCGCAGCCGGAAGCCCCAGGCCTCGCCGCCCGGCGGGTGGCTGCCGACATCCTCGATGGCGTGCTGCGCCGGCGCGTTGCGTTGGATGAACAACTCTCTGGCCGCGGCGCACACCCCGGGCTGGTGAGCCTCGCCGAACGCGACCGCGCGCTGGCGCGGCGGCTGATCGCGACCGTGCTGCGGCGCCTGGGCACGCTGCGGCATCTCCTTTCGGGCTTCCTCGACCGCGGCTTTCCCGCCGATGCACCCCGTGTCGAGACCATCCTGATGCTCGGCGCGACGCAACTCCTCTGGCTCGACGTGCCCGACCATGCGGCCGTCGACCTTGCTGTGCGCCTTGCGCAAGCCGATCGCCGTGCCGCGCGCTATGTCGGCCTGGTCAACGCCGTGCTGCGGCGTGTTGCGCAGCATGGTGCAGCACAGCTTGCGGAAACCGACCCGATCGCGCTCGACACGCCCGACTGGCTGCTGGCGCGCTGGACCAAGAGCTACGGTGCCAAAACCGCACGCGCCATCGCCGGTGCCAACCGCAACGAGCCCGCGCTCGACCTCACCGTGAAGCAGGACGGCGAGAGCTGGGCCTCACGCCTGCACGGCCGCGTGCTGCCGACCGGCACGGTGCGCACGCTCGCACATGGCGCCGTCTCGCTGCTGCCCGGCTTCAACGAAGCCGCGTGGTGGGTGCAGGACGCGGCCGCAGCACTGCCGGCCCGCCTCTTCGGCGATCTCCAGGGGCGAAATGTGCTCGACCTTTGCGCCGCACCCGGCGGTAAGACCGCACAGCTCGCCCAGACCGGCGCGCAGGTCACGGCTGTCGATCGGTCGGCGCCACGACTTGCGCGCCTGCGCGAAAATCTCGCGCGATTGAAGCTCACGGCCGAGAGCATCGCCGCCGATGTGCTCGAATGGGACGGTGGTCTATTCGACGCCGTGCTGCTCGACGCGCCTTGTTCCGCGACCGGGACCATCCGCCGGCATCCCGATATTCCCTGGCTCAAGAATGAAGCCGACTTCGCCGTACTCACCTCGCTGCAGCAGCGCCTGCTCGCGCGCGCCGCGGCGCTGGTGAAGCCGGGCGGTGTGATCGTCTACTGCGTCTGCTCGCTGGAGCCGGAAGAAGGCGTGGCGCAGATCGAACGCCTTCTCGCCGAGCATCCGGACCTGGCGCGGCGGCCGATCGAAGCGGCGGAGCTCTTCGGGCAGACCGAGCTCATCAGCTCCGCGGGCGATTTGCGCACGCTGCCCTGCCACCTCCCCGACGCCGAGCCGCGCTGGGCCGGGCTCGACGGCTTCTACGCTGCAAGATTGCTGCGTTCGTAAGACTCGATCCTCGATTGTAGGTTGTTGGCCGCTTGCGGCACCTCCGCTATCCTGTGGAGCGTGCGGGAGAATCAGGCTTCCGCGCCAGAGGGCGAACTCGGAGAATGGCGGCTCTATGACACGGGTCTCGGTCGCGGAGCGGACCAGGCTCTCCGTGCTCATTGGCAGCCGACTGTGGCAGAGCCTGTCCGGCTGGGTCAGCGGGCATTCGGTGCTGCGCTGGCGCTTCGCGGGCGGCAAGACTGATCGCCTGGTCATCGCCCCGCAGGACCTGCGCACCGCCGACGCCACCCGCGCAGCCGAGGTTTATGCCGGCCGCTTCGCCTTCGCCGGCAAGGTGGTCATCTGCGACCGTCGCTCGCCCTTCGAGATGGTGCCGCCCTCGGAAGAGTGGGCCGTCAACCTGCTCGGTTTCGGCTGGCTGCGGCATCTGCGCGCCGGCGAATCGGCGATCACCCGCGCCAATGCCCGCGCACTGGTCGACGACTGGATTGCCTTGCAAGGCTCCGGGAACGGCGTCGCCTGGCGACCCGACGTGCTCTCCCGCCGCATCATTACCTGGCTGTGCCAGGCGCCGCTGGTGCTCAGCGATGCCGACAGCAAATTCTATCGCCGTTTCATCCGCAGCCTCACCCGCCAGGTGCGCGCGCTGCGCCGCAATCTCGCGACCGGTCGCGACGGCCTGACGCGGCTGCAAAGCCTGATCGCGCTCACCTACGCGGCGCTGTGCATGCAGGGGCAGTCGCGCTACCTGCGCCCGACGGCGCGGAAGCTGATGACCGAGCTCGACCGGCAGATCCTCCCCGACGGCGGGCATATCAGCCGCAACCCTGCGGCGCTGATCGAGCTCCTGCTCGATCTGCTGCCGCTGCGTCAGGCGTTCTCCGCGCGCAACGTCGCGCCGCCGCCGGCACTCCTGAACGCCATCGATCGCATCATGCCGATGCTGCGCTTCTTCCGGCATGCCGACGGCAATTTCGCGCTGTTCAACGGCATGGGCCCGACGCCGGCGGACTGGCTCGCCACGGTGCTCGCCTATGACGACGCGCGCGGCGCGCCGCTCTCGCATGCGCCACATTCCGGGTATCAGCGGCTCGACGCCGGTACCACCACCGCGCTGATGGATGTCGGACGATTGCCGTCGATTGCGCTCAGCCAGGAGGCGCATGCCGGTTGCCTGTCCTTCGAGCTGTCGTGGAAGCTGCACCGGCTGGTGGTCAATTGCGGCCTGCCGAGCATCGGCCGCGAGACCTGGCGGCAGGTGGCGCGCGCCACCGCGGCGCATTCGACGGCGACGTTCAATGATACTTCGTCGTGCCGCTTCCTCGACTCCAAGACGTTGAAGAAGCTTCTGTTCGGCATCGCCGCGATCGGCGGCCCGAAAGACATCAAGATCGAGCGAAACGATTCCGACGGTGTCTCGGTGCGTGCCACCCATGACGGTTATGCCGCGGATTTCGGCGTCGTCCACGATCGCACGCTGACGCTGTCGAATGACGGCCATACCCTGGAAGGCCAGGACACGTTCAGGCCGGCGCATGGCGATACGCTCCCGCTCAAAGTCGCCGATGAATTCGCCATCCGCTTTCACCTGCACCCGCTGGTGAAAGCCAACCGGCTGACCGACGGGCGCGGCGTGATGCTGGTGCTGCCCGACCGCGAGGTGTGGACCTTCAACGCCTATGCCGACACGGTGGAAATCGAGGAAAGCGTGTTCCTCGCCGGTCCCGACGGGCCGCGCCGCACGGTGCAGATCGTGATCTATGGCCGCGCACGCAGCCAGCCCCGGATCCACTGGGCGTTTACCTATGTGCCGCCGGCAAGCCAGCCGCTGCCGCCGCGCAAGGACCGCTTCGAGGAACCGGAACTGCCGTTGTAAAAGGGGGCGCGGGATAAGTCCGCCTCACGGTTTTCCCGTGCGAAAATTCGTGGTACCGCGACCGCGCCGATGACCACGCATCCGCGCCGCATCACACGCGCTCTCCTGTCGGTATCCGACAAGACCGGCCTTACCGAGTTCGCCCGCGCGCTCGACGGCCACGGCATCGAGCTCGTCTCCACCGGCGGCACCGCCAAGGCGCTCAAAGACGCCGGGCTCCGTGTGCGCGACGTCGCCGAGCTCACCGGCTTTCCCGAGATGATGGACGGCCGCGTGAAGACGCTGCATCCCAAGGTGCATGGCGGCCTGCTCGCGATCCGCGATCATGCCGAGCACGCGTCGGCGATGAAGGCGCACGGCATACAGCCGATCGATCTCCTGGTGGTCAATCTCTATCCGTTCGAGGCGACCGTTGCCAAAGGCGCCGCCTATGACGATTGCATCGAGAACATCGACATCGGCGGTCCGGCGATGATCCGCGCCGCGGCGAAGAACCACGGCGATGTCACCGTCGTGGTCGAGGCATCCGATTATGCCGCGGTGCTCGCCGAGCTCGCGCAGCACAACGGCGCCACCACGCTGCCGTTGCGGCAGAAACTCGCCGCCAAGGCCTATGCGCGCACCGCCGCCTACGACGCCGCGATCTCCAACTGGTTCGCGGAGACGCTGAAGGATCCGGCGCCGGATTATCGCGCCTTCGGCGGCAAGCTCGCGGAAGCACTGCGCTACGGCGAGAACCCGCATCAGAGCGCCGCCTTCTATCGCACGCCGAACCAACGCTTCGGCGTCGCCACCGCACGACAGGTGCAAGGCAAGCAGCTCTCCTACAACAACATCAACGACACCGACGCGGCATATGAATGCGTCGCCGAGTTCGATCCCAAGCGCACCGCCGCCTGCGTCATCGTCAAGCACGCCAACCCGTGCGGTGTCGCCGAGGGTGACAACCTCGTCGATGCCTATCGCCGCGCGCTCGCCTGCGATTCCACCTCGGCCTTCGGCGGCATCGTCGCACTCAATCGACCGCTCGACGCGGAAGCCGCGAAAGCCATCACCGAGATCTTCACCGAGGTGATCATCGCGCCCGACGCCAGCGCGGAGGCGATCGCGATCGTCGGCGCCAAGAAGAACTTGCGGCTCCTCCTCACTGGCGGGCTGCCCGATCCGCGTGCGCGCGGCCTCACCGTCAAATCCGTCGCCGGCGGGCTCCTTGTGCAGTCACGTGACAATGCGGTGGTCGACGAGATGCAGCTCCAGACCGTGACCAAACGCGCGCCGAGCGAAGCCGAGCTGCGCGACCTGCGCTTCGCCTTCCGCGTCGCCAAGCACGTGAAGTCGAACACCATCGTCTACGCCAAGGACAACGCCACCGTCGGCATCGGCGCCGGTCAGATGAGCCGCGTCGATTCAGCGCGCATCGCCGCGCGCAAGGCTGAGGATGCGGCGACGGAATTAAAGCTCGCGGCGCCGCTGACCAAGGGCTCGGTGGTCGCCTCGGATGCGTTCTTTCCGTTTCCCGACGGTCTTCTCGTCGCGGTCGAAGCCGGCGCCACAGCCGTGATCCAGCCGGGCGGCTCGATGCGCGATGGTGACGTGATCAAGGCCGCCGACGACCACGGCATCGCCATGGTGTTCACCGGCACACGGCATTTCCGGCACTAGCCTGCATGGCTACTGCCGCGCCAGATCGCCCAGCAAACTCGCCGCCACCGAGAGCTTCGACAGCGTCAGTCCCGAGCCGGCGATCTCGTGGATCGAGCTTCGAATGCGCTCGACTTCATGCGCGCGCGGCTTGACCCAGACATCGACCGCGCCGGCGCCGGTGGCGCCATTGCCGAGCATGGCCGCCGTGAGCCGCCTCTCCGCGTCGCCGATGGAATCGAGCGCGCGGTCGAGCGCCAGGCGATCGAAGTAATCGGCGACGACGATCTGCTGCGCGGCGCCCGCGATGCGATCCAGCTGGAAGAACGAGGCTGCGGCGAAATAAGTCGCGGTGACCTCGGTGACCGGGCGCTTGGTGCGGTCCGCGACCAGCACGATGTCCGGCGCGGAGCGCAGCAGCGGCAGATTGGCGACGCGGCGGGCGAGTGCTTCCGGCACACTGGCATTGGTCAGCTCGCCTTGTCGCGCGGCGCGGGCGGCCAGCTCATCCTTCGACAGCGCGGAATCAAGCGCCGTCTCGACCTGCGCGACGCCGGCGGCATAGTGTTCGACAATACCGGCAAGCCCTTTGGTCAGATCGACATTGCGCAGGAACCAGACCAGGCGGTCGAGCAGCAGATTCTCCACCGCGGCGTAAAGCTCGAGCTGTGTCTTGCCGGCGACCTTGGTGTCGAGTGCGTCGATGTCGCCATTGAGCGCGGTCATGCCGTAGCTGTCGCGCACGGCGGCGAACGCCGAAGCAATCGACGATGACGGCGAGCCAGTCTGGTCGGCGATGCGCACCGTGAGCGTCGGGCCGCCGCGGTTGATCATCGAGTTGGCGAGTTGCGTGGCGATGATCTCGCGGCGCAGGCGATGCTTCTCCAGCGCGTCGGGGAAGCGCCCGGCGATCTCCTTGGGGAAATAGCGGCCGAGCTCGCGGCCGAGATAAGGGTCGTCGGGCACGCTCGATTCGAGCAGCTCGTCGTAGAGCGAGAGCTTGGCGTAAGCGAGCAGCACCGCGAGCTCCGGTCGCGTCAGCCCACGGCCGCGCTTGCGCCGTTCCGCGAGCTCTGCGTCGTCGGGCAGAAATTCGACGGTACGGTCGAGCAGATTGCGCGACTCGAGGATCTGCATCAGCCGTTGCTGGAAGCCGAGGTCCTCGAGCCCGCGCGTTTGCGCGAGCGACAGCGCCAAGGTCTGCAGATAGTTGTTGCGCAGCACGAGACGGCCGACCTCGTCGGTCATCTGCGCCAGCAGCGTGTTGCGCGTCTCCAATGTCAGGCGCTTGTCGCGCACCGGCAGGCTCAGCGCGATCTTGATGTTCACCTCGACGTCGGAGGTGTTGACGCCGGCGGAATTGTCGATGGCGTCAGTGTTGAGCCTGGTGCCGCGACCCGCGGCTTCGACGCGGCCGCGCTGCGTCATGCCGAGATTGGCGCCCTCGCCCACCACCTTGGCGCCGATGTCGGCGGCGGTGATGCGGATCGCATCATTGGCGCGGTCGCCGGCCTGGTCGTCGCCCTCGCTCGAGGCGCGCACATAGGTGCCGATGCCGCCGAACCAGAGCAGATCGGCGCGCGCTTTGAGGATCGCACGCATCACCTGTTGCGGCGTCGCCTTGTCCGCCGTAATGCCAAGAAGCGCGCGCGCCTCCTCGGAGAGCGCGATCTCCTTGGCGGACCGCGGATAGATGCCGCCACCCTTGGAGATCAGTGATTTGTCGTAGTCCTGCCAGCTCGAGCGCGGCAGCGCGAACATCCGCGCACGTTCGGCGAGGCTCTTCTGCGGATCGGGGTTGGGATCGATGAAGATGTCGCGGTGGTCGAACGCGGCGACGAGCTTGATGGTGTTCTCGCGCAGCATGCCGTTGCCGAACACGTCGCCCGACATGTCGCCGACGCCGACGACCGTGAACGGCGTGACGCCGATGTCGACGTCCATCTCGCGGAAATGCCGCTTCACCGCTTCCCAGGCGCCACGCGCGGTGATGCCCATGACCTTGTGGTCGTAGCCGGCGGAACCGCCGGAGGCGAAGGCGTCGCCGAGCCAATAGCCGTGCTCCTGAGAAAGCCCGTTGGCGATGTCGGAGAAGGTCGCAGTGCCCTTGTCGGCGGCGACGACGAGATAGGGGTCGTCGTCGTCATGGCGCACGACATCGCGCGGGGGGATGACGCCATCGGCGCCGAGATTGTCGGTGATGTCGAGCAGTGTCGAGATAAACAGCTTGTAGGTGGCGATGCCCTCCGCCTGCACAACCTCGCGGGAGGCGCCGACCGGCATTTGTTTCGGAACAAAGCCGCCCTTGGCGCCGACCGGCACGATCACCGCGTTTTTCACCTGCTGCGCCTTCACCAGGCCGAGGATCTCGGTGCGGAAGTCCTGCGGCCGGTCGGACCAGCGGATGCCGCCGCGCGCCACCTTGCCGAAGCGCAGATGCACGCCTTCGACCCGCGGCGAATACACGAAGATCTCGTAGAGCGGGCGCGGTAGCGGCAGGTCGTCGAGCTTCTTGCTGTCGAACTTGATGGCGATCAGCGGCTTCGGCTGGCCCTCGGCGTCGAGCTGATAGAAATTGGTGCGCAGGGCCGACGTCACCGCATTGACGAAATGGCGCAGGATGCGGTCTTCGTCGAGGCTCTCCACCGCCTGCATGGCGGCTTCGATGCGCTCGAGCACCTCGCGCTGGCGCGCGGCGCGGTCGCCCTCGGCGCGCGGATCGAAGCGTGCGTGGAACAGCGCGACGATGTCGGCGGCGATCAGGGCGTGCTTGCGCAGTGTCGCCCACAAATAGTCCTGCGAATAGGCAACGCGGATTTGCCGCAGGAAGCGCGAGATGGTGCGGATGAGCGCCACTTCCCGCCACATCAGGCCGCCCGCGAGCACCAGCGCGTTGTAGCCGTCATTCTCAGCGGCGCCGCGCATCACCATCAGGAATGCCGCCTCGAGCCGCGGCTTCGCTTTCTCGAGGTTCAAGCTGCCGCCGTCATTGCGCTCGAGCAGCATGTCATGGAACCAGACGCTCGATCCGCCGCGCGGCGTCACCTCGAAGGTGCGCTCATCGACGACGCGGAAGCCCATGTTCTCCAGCACCGGTACGCGCTCGGAGAGCGGCAGCGGACGCTCGAAGCTCCACACCTTCAACCCAATCGCGGCCGGCTCTTCTTCGGTGCGGTGATGGAAATCGACGCCGAGCGGGCGCGCGGCAGTCAGCCCCTCGATGACGCGGATATCGCTGACGGCGATGCTGGGCGAATAGGTGTCCTGATAGCCGGCGGAAAACGCATCCCGATAGCGATCGACCAGAGCCCGTGCCTTGGCCGGTTCGTGCAACAGCGCGGTCGCGTTGGCGAGGCCGTCGCTCCAGGTACGCACGATCTCGGCAACGGCCTTTTCCAGCGTCGGGCGGTCGATGTCGGGGGTGGCGCCGCCGGCGCGGCCGATGATGAAATGCACACGGGTGAGCGCGCCTTCCGGGAAGAACGGATAGTACGCCGAGACGTGGCCGATGAAGACCGAGGCGAGGTAGTCGCCAATGGCGGCGCGCACGTGGCTGTCGTAACGCTCGCGCGGAACATAGACGAGCACGGAAACGAAGCGATCGAACCGATCGCGCCGCGCCAGGACGCGCACGCGCGGATGCACGTCGAGCTGCAGCACCGCCAGCGCGAAGGGCAGTAGCGTGTCCTCGTCGATCTGGAACAGCTCGTCGCGGGGATAGGTCTCCAGCACATTGGCCAAAGCCTTGCCGGAGTGGCTCTTAGGGTCGAAGCCCGCACGCTTCTCCACCGAAGCCACCTTGCGGCGCAGATAGGGAATGGTGCGGGCCGCGCGCGTATAAGCGGTGGAGGTGAACAGGCCGACGATGCGGAATTCACCGGTGAGCCGGCCGCCGGCGTCGAAGCGCTTGACGCCGATATAGTCAAGATAAGCGCGGCGGTGCACGCGTGAACGTACGTTCGCCTTGGCGATGATCAGCTGCCGCGGCTCCTTGAGGAACGCCATGATCTCCGGCGTGATCTCGAGCAGCTGCTGGCCGCGTCGCAAGACGCGCACCTCGGGCGAGCGCAGGATGCCGAGGCTCGTATCCAGCGCCGGCTCCAGCGTCTGCTCGCCACTGGTGACGTGATATTCGCGCACGCCGAGGAAAGTGAAATTGTCGTCGATGAGCCACTGCAGGAACTGGATGGCCTCGGCGATCTCGTCGACCGGCAGCGGCGGCGGATTGGTCTTGAGCTCAGCGATGACCTCGCCGACGCGCGTGACCATCCCGCGCCAGTCGGAGACGGCGACGCGGATCTGCTCGAGCACATTGGCGACGCCTTTGATGATCGCGTCGCGCTTCACGTCATCGACTTGGCCGATATGGATTTGCATGAAGCTTTCGCGTGCGGCTTCGGACGCGTGCGACTTGAGGCCGTGAAACAGCGCGAGATGTCCGGCAGCGTCGCGTTCGACGGTGAAGATCGGATGCGCGACCATCCGCACGTCGACGCCGTGCTCGGAAAGCTCGCCGAGCACGGAATCGACCAGGAACGGCATGTCGTCATTGACGATGTCGAGCACGCAGACCGGGATGCTGCGCTCGCGCGGTGTCTGGCCTTGATAGGGCTCGATGCGGATCTTCGGTGCCCCGGGCTTGCGGTCGGAGAAGAAGGACCAGGCGCTCTCCGCGAGCTTGGCCAAATCTTCGGCGTCGTAACGCAGCACGTCCTCCGGCGCGACGCCGGCAAACAAACCGGCGGTGAAGGATGGCGGAATATCGCTGCGGGCGCCTTGCAGCATGCTGGCGGCTTCATCGATGCGAGCGCGCGCCGCTCGCTGATCGTCGGTCTCAAGCGTGGTCATGGAAGTGGTCCCGGGCGGAGGTGGGGAAGAGTCTCCCCGATCAAAGGCAGGCCGTCGAGAGAAACCATTGTAAAAAGGCGGAGCGATGACACTCACAATTCCGTGGCTCTACGCTGCAAGCACCTGAATCCAATGGCAAATGCCGCACCGCAGCGCGTTTCACCAATGCCAGGAACGTTGTAGGCTCGGGGCGGACAAGTGAAGGGGCGTGACATGGCCAAAAGCGGCAAGCCGGCTGGCAAACCCAAAGCGGTCGCGGCCAAGGCCGCACTGCGAGCGATCAGGGGCGGCAAAGCCGCGCCAGAGCCGGCGCTCGCAGCGGACGACGCGCCGGTCATCGCGCTCAACCTGCCGCCCGGCAAGCTCTCGCCGGCCATGCAGGCCTATTTCAAGAAATGCGAGGAGAAGCTCGGTTTCGTGCCGAATGTGCTGCTGGCTTACGCGTTCGACACGGCGAAGCTCGAGGCCTTCGCCGCCATGTACAACGACCTGATGCTGGCGCCGTCGGGCCTTTCCAAGCTCGAGCGCGAGATGATCGCGGTCGCGGTGTCGTCGCAGAACCGCTGCTACTACTGTCTGGTCGCCCATGGCGCCGCGGTGCGCCAGTATTCCGGCAATCCGCTCCTTGGCGAGCAGATGGTGATGAATTATCGCGCCGCGCGGCTCAATCGCCGGCAGCGCGCCATGCTCGACTTCGCCGTCAAGCTCACCGCGCAGCCGTGGAGCGTCGAAGACGCAGATCGCGAGCGGCTGCGCCGTGCCGGATTTTCCGACCGCGACATCTGGGATATTTCGGCGATCGTGGGGTTCTTCAATATGTCGAACCGCATCGCGTCGGCGACCGACATGCGGCCGAACACGACGTATCACGCACAGGCGCGCTAGAAACAACACGGGGAGGAGCCGATGCGGCTCGCAACAATGACGACCATTGCCGCTGTCACCGCAACACTCGCTACCGGCGCGCTGGCGCAGACGCCGCGCGTGGTCATGGAGGAGTTCATGGCGCCGGCGTCCGACGCCGGCATCGCGATCTATGTGCGCAACAAGCACCCCGCCGAGATGACGACGTTCCGGCCGGAGCGCACGGTGCTGTTCGTGCACGGCTCGACCTATCCGGCGCACACGGCGTTCGATCTGCAGCTCGGCGGCCTGTCGTGGATGGATTACATCGCGCAGCACGGCTACGACGTTTACCTCCTTGACCTGCGCGGCTACGGCAAGTCCACGCGGCCAAAGGAGATGAGCGAAAAGCCGGAGGCCAATCCGCCGATCGTGCGCACCGAGACCGCGGTGAAGGACGTCGGCAGCGCGGTCGACTTCATCCTCAAGCGGCGCAATCTCAGCAAGCTCAATCTGCTCGGCTGGTCGTGGGGCACCACGATCATGGCGACCTATACCACGGAGCACGCCGACAAGGTCGAGCGGCTGGTGCTTTACGCGCCGCAGTGGATTCGCACCACGGCGCAGCTGATCCAGTCGGGGCCCGGCCCGCTGCCGGCCTATCGCTCCGTGCGCAAGGACCAGGCGCGCGACCGCTGGCTCAATGGCGTGCCCGAGGACAAGAAGGCGGCGGTCATTCCCGCCGGCTGGTTCGAGCAATGGGCCGACGCCACCTGGGCTACCGATCCCGAGGGCGCCAAGATGAACCCGCCGATGCTGCGCGCGCCCAACGGGACGATCGCCGACACTGCCGCGTTCTGGTCGTCGGGCAAGCCTTACTACGATCCGGCAAAGGTGACCGTCCCGACGCTGGTCATCGGCGCCGAGTGGGATCACGACAACCCAGCCTACATGCGACAAACGCTGTTTCCGCTGCTCGTCAACGCACCGGGTAAGCGCTATGTCGAGCTCGCCGAAGGCACGCACACGATCCTGATGGAGAAGAACCGCATGAAGCTCTTTCAGGCGGTGCAGGCCTTCCTCGACGAGCAGGGCGGTTCGTAAGGCTTCGCTTTGTCCCCCTTATTTCGCCGCTTCCTCGCTGTTGCCCTCGTCCTTGCGACGGGGGCATTTGCGTATGCGCAGTCGCGCTCGGGGATGGAATCGACGCTGCGCACGATGCCGCCGGCGCAGGCCGTCGTCGCGCCGCACGGCATGGTGGTCGCGCAGGAGGCGCGGGCGGCGCGCATCGGCGCCGACATCCTCAAGCAGGGTGGCAATGCAATCGATGCCGCGGTCGCTGTTGGCTTCGCGCTCTCGGTGACCTATCCGCGTGCCGGCAATCTCGGCGGCGGCGGCTTCATGCTCGTCCATCTCGCCGGACGCAACCAGGATATCGCGATCGACTATCGCGAGACGGCACCCGCGGCGGCGACACGCGACATGTTCCTCGACGCCAAGGGTGAGCCTGATGAGCACAAGTCGCGCGACTCCGCACTCGCCGTCGGCGTACCCGGCACCGTGGCCGGGCTTTCTCTCGCGCTCGAGCGTTACGGCTCCGGCAAGTTCACGCTGGCGCAGCTGATCGCGGCGGCGCTCGCTGCCGCGCGCAATGGCATCGATGTCACCGACGACACGGCGGACTCGCTGCCGTGGGCGCAGGAGCGGCTTGGTCACTGGCCGTCGAGCGCGCCGATCTTCCTCAACAGCGACGGCGGCGTGCTGACGCGCGGGCAACTCCTGGTGCAGGCGGACCTCGCCGCGACGCTTTCTGCGATCGCGCACAACGGCCCGCGCGCCTTCTACGAAGGGCCGATCGCGGACAAGATCGCCGCTGCTGTGCGCAACGCGGGCGGCATCATGACAGCGGACGATCTGCGCAAATACGAGCCGGTGATGCGCACGCCGGTGCGCGGCACCTATCGCGGCTATGAGATCGTCTCCATGCCACCGCCATCCTCGGGCGGCGTGCATCTCATCGAGATGCTCAACATTCTCGAAGGCTACGACTCGCCCACCGTCGGCAGCGGTAGCGCTAACGGGCTGCATCTGCTCGTCGAAGCGATGCGCCGCGCCTATGCCGATCGCGCGACCTTCCTCGGCGATCCGGATTCGGTGAAGGTGCCCGTCGCCGGATTGATCTCGAAGCAATACGCCGCGATGCTGCGCGCCGGCATCGATCTCAAGCGTGCGACGCCGTCGAGCGAAATCAAGCCCGGCAACGCCGCAATCCACGAAGGCGACAACACCACGCATTTCTCGGTGATCGACGCCGATGGCAATGCGGTCGCCAACACCTACACGCTGAATTTCAGCTACGGCCTCGGGTTGGTCGCCGCAGGCACCGGCGTGCTGCTCAACAACGAGCTCGACGATTTCGCGGCAAAGCCTGGCGCCGCGAATGCCTTCGGGCTGATCGGCTACCAGGCGAACCTGCCCGGCCCCGGCAAGCGCCCGCTTTCATCGATGACGCCGACCTTCGTGCTCAAGGACGGCAAGGTGGTGCTGGTGACCGGATCGCCTGGCGGCAGCCGCATCATCACCACGGTGCTGCAGGTGATTGTCGGTGTGATCGACGGCAAACACAGCCTGGCTGAGGCGGTCGGCGCGCCGCGCCTGCATCAGCAGTGGGAACCGGATGTGGTGTATGTCGAGCCCGGATTCGCCCAGAACGTCCTGGAGACGCTTGCCGCGCGCGGTGACCGCGTCGTCCCCATGCTGCGTGGCGGCTCGGCCAATTCCATCATGGTGACGCCGCAAGGCATCGTCGGCACCGCTGATCCGCGCACGCGTGGCGCCCTCGCCGTCGGCGAGTGAACAGCAATCGGTTTGGGTATTTAGTTACTTCGCCTGCGGGCTACGCCGTCGGGTCGCCGGCGGCATGCGACGCAGAGACGATTGCGCCTGCTGCTGTGCCGGCTTGGCAACGCGGATCGTCGCACCGGTCTCGCAGGGCGGCAGGAAGGTGCCGGCGACAGGCGTGGTGCCCCCGAAACTCTGGCGTTCCATTTCCATCAATTTGGCCGCGAAAATGTGCCGCATCGCTCAATACTCACTGATCCCGGCCCGAAGGCCCCTTGGAGCGGGCGAAGGGATTCGAACCCTCGACCCCGACCTTGGCAAGGTCGTGCTCTACCCCTGAGCTACACCCGCATCCTGGAGGGTTCATGACAACCGTCCCGGTGGGCCCAGCCGTCTTGGCGTTCCTATGCCAAAAGGCCGCTCAGTTTGCAACCGAATCCGCCCCTGCGGTAAATGGCCCTTTTTTGGAACCTGTAATGCCCGCCAGCCCCGAAGACCTGTTTGCCCGCCTCGATGAGCTCGGCATCCCGCATAAGACCATCAAACACGCCCCTCTGTTCACCGTCGAGCAGTCCCGGGCCCTGCGCGGCCAGATCCCAGGCGGACACACCAAAAACTTGTTCCTGCGCGACAAGAAGGGGGCGCTGTTTTTGGTTGTCGCGTCCGAAGACGCCATGATCGAGCTCAAGAGCCTGCACCGGCGCCTCGGCGCCTCAGGCCGCTTTTCCTTCGGGTCAGCCGACCTGCTGCGCGAGGTGCTGGGCGTGATCCCCGGGTCGGTGACCCCGTTCGCCGCCATCAACGACACCGCGAGCCGGGTCACCGTGGTGCTCGATTCCGCGATGATGGAGCACGAGGTGCTCAACTATCATCCGCTCGATAACGCGATGACCACCTCGATCAGCCGCGACGATCTGGTCAAATTCCTAGAAGCGACGGGCCATATCCCGCGCATCGAGAAGGTGTCGGGACCCGATCCCGACGCAATCGCCGCGGAACCCTGATTGCATTCCCTACACGGATGACCCATCTAAACGTGCGGTTTAAGCGTGAAGCGAGGATCTATGCTGCAGAACGGCGGGGCGACGATGACCACGGCAGCCGCAGCCGATGGGCTCATCAAGGACACCACCACCCAGACCTTCGTGAAGGATGTGCTGGAGGAGTCGCGCCGCCAGCCGGTGCTGGTCGATTTCTGGGCGCCTTGGTGCGGCCCCTGCAAGCAGCTCACCCCCGTCCTGGAAAAAACCATTCGCGCCGCCAAGGGCAAGGTGAAGCTCGTCAAGATGAACATCGACGAGCATCCCGCCGTCGCCGGACAGATGGGCATCCAGTCGATCCCGGCGGTGATCGCCTTCGTCAATGGACAGCCGGCCGACGGCTTCATGGGCGCACTGCCGGAGAGCCAGGTCGTCGCATTTCTGGAGCGGCTGACCAAAGGCAAGATTGGTGCTGAGGAGAAAGATCTGCTGCAGGCGGCCGACGCCGCATTAGCCGAGGGCAATGCGACGGCTGCCGCCGACACCTATGCGCAGCTCCTCGCCGAGGATCCGACCAACATTGCGGCGCTCGCCGGCCTGACGCGCTGCTATGTGGCGACGGGGGCGCTGGAGCAGGCCAAGCAGACGCTGGCCATGGTGCCGGAGGCGAAGCACGGAGACACCGCGGTCGCCGCCGCGCGCGCAGCGCTGGAGCTCGCGGAGCAGTCGAAATCGCTCGGGCCGTTGGGCGAGCTCCAGGAAAAAGTCGCCGGCAATCCGCTCGATCACCAGGCGCGCTTCGATCTCGCGCTGGCGCTCAATGCCAACAACCAGCGCAAGGAGGCCGTCGACCATCTGCTGGAGATCGTCAGACGCGATCGCAAATGGAACGACGACGGCGCGCGGAAGCAGCTCGTCCAGTTTTTCGATGCATGGGGGCCGACCGACGAGGCGACCGTTGACGGACGCCGCCGGTTGTCTTCGATATTGTTCGCCTGATACGCCGTCCGCTCGCGGCGGGCGGGAGGCGCAGAGAGGCGTGGAGCGTGCCATGCCGATGAACGCGAGCTATCGCGGGCCGATCGATCTGCCCGAGGTGATCCCGGTGTTTCCGCTGCCGGGCGCGTTGCTGCTGCCGCGCGGGCAGATGCCGCTCAACATCTTCGAGCCGCGCTACCTCGCCATGGTCGATGACTCGCTGCGCGACGGCTATCGGCTGATCGGCATGATCCAGCCCGACCCGAAGCAAACGGGTCCCGCCGACAAGCCGCCGCTGTTTCGCATTGGCTGCGTCGGGCGCATCACGCAGTTGGCGGAAAGCGGCGACGGCCGTTATCTGATCGAGCTCACAGGTGTTGCGCGCTTCCGCATCGAAGAAGAGCTCAAGGTGCAGACTGCGTATCGCCAATGCCGCGTCACGTTTGCGCCATTCGCCGACGACTTCATCGCGCGCAAGGGCGAGCAAGCCGTGGACCGTGCGGCGCTGCTGCACGCGCTGCGCGACTTCCTCGCTGCCAACGATCTCAAAGCGGATTGGGAGGGCATCGAGAATGCGCCGAACGAAGCGCTGGTGAATGCGCTGGCGATGATGTCGCCCTACGGCACCCCCGAAAAACAAGCGTTGCTCGAAGCCAAGGACCTCAAGACCCGCGCCGAGATCCTCGTCGCCGTTACCGAAATCGAACTCGCCAGGAAGAACACCGAGGGCGAGCCGCCGCTGCAGTAGTGTTATAAGAATGAAGTTTCACTCAGCCGGAGCCACGTCATGACCACTGCGCCCGACCGTCCCGCCGACAGTGTCGATCCGAAACTCCTGGAAATTCTCGTGTGCCCGCTGACCAAAGGGCCGCTGGAGTTTGACGCCGAGAAGCAGGAGCTGGTCTCGCGCAAGGCCAAGCTCGCTTATCCGATCCGCGACGGCATACCGATCATGCTGCCGGAGGAGGCGCGGCGGTTGGATTAATGCAATATACGATTGACTCTCTCCGCCTCATGCTGAGGAGCGCACGTAGTGCGCGTCTCGAAGCATGGGACCGCCCATCCTTCGAGACAGGCGCTTTCGCGCCTTCCTCAGGATGAGGCGGATTGGGTTTGAACAAGAGACGCGGGAGCGAAACGCAATGTTGAAAATGTGGGGGCGCAAGACCTCGTCCAACGTGCAGAAGGCGATGTGGGCTGTGGGCGAGCTCAAGCTCGCGCATGAGCGCATCGATGTCGGCGGCGCGTTCGGCAAGAACAAGGAAGCACCGTATCTCGCCATGAACCCGAACGGCCTCGTTCCCACGCTCGAGGAAGAGGACGGTTTCATCCTGTGGGAATCAAATTCTGTCGTGCGCTATCTCGCCGCCAAGCATGACCGCGACGGCGTGCTGGAGCCGAAGGACCTGAAGGCGCGCGCGCTGGCGCAACAGTGGATGGACTGGCAGCTCTCGGTCTGTGGCCCGGCACTCACGCCGGCGTTCTGGGGGCTCATCCGCACACCGCCGGAGAAGCGCGATCATGAGGCGATCAAGGCCTCGCAGGCGAAAAGCACCGATGCGATGAAGATCCTCGACGCGCGCCTGGCCAAGGCCAAATACACCGCTGGCGACGCCTTCTCCTATGGCGACATTCCGGTCGGCATCATGGTCTATCGGTACTGGCAGCTGGTGCCGGAGCGGCCGGAATTCCCGAACCTGAAGCGCTGGTACGACGCGATCTCGGCGCGACAGGCGTTCAAGGACCACGTCAGCGCGGTACCGCTGACTTAAACGCTACAGCGCCTGGCCGCGCAGCAGCTTCGGCACGTCGCCGGTAAATCCGGCGGCTTCGTTGATGAAGATGCGCTTAAGCGCTGGCAGGCGCTCGACCAGGCCTAAGCCCACGTCGCGGATGAGCCGCAGCGCATCGGAGCGGTTTGAGAACAGCCGGTTCAATCCGTCGGTAGCGACCCCCATGGTCAGCGTGTCGAAGCGCCGCCAGCGCTGATAGCGCTCAAGGATGTCGTAGGCGCCAGGATCGAGTCCGAGCCGCGCGCCATCGACGATCACCTCGGCAAGCGCGCCGACATCGCGCAGGCCCATGTTGAGGCCCTGACCGGCGATCGGATGGATGACATGGGCGGCGTCGCCGATCAGCGCCAGTCGCTCCGCGATGAAGGAGCGCGCCGTGAACAGGCCGAGCGGAAAGGCGCGACGCGGACCGACCACCTCGATGTCGCCGAGATGCAGGCCGAAGCGGCGCTCGAGCTCGTTGTGAAAGTCCGCGTCGGGCAGCGCGACAAGACGCTCGGCTTCATCGCTCGTCTCGGTCCACACAATCGACGAGCGCTTGCCCGTCAGCGGCAGGATGGCGAAGGGGCCAGCGGGAAGGAAATGCTCTTCGGCGCGGCCGTTGTGCTCGCGCTCATGCGCCACGGTGGTGACGATTCCGGACTGTCCGTAATTCCAGCCATGCGTCGCGATGCCGGCCTGTTCGCGAATGCGCGAGCGCGCGCCGTCGGCAGCGACAAGGAGCCGGGCGGAAATCTCAGCGCCAGCGGCAAAACCGACATCGACGCGCGCGTCGCGCGATGAAAATCCGATAACCGCTGTGGCGCGCAAATCGACGCCGAGCGCTCTCGCCTTCGCGATCAGCGCGTCGATCAAGCGGCGGTTCTCGATCATGTGCGCAAACGGCTCGCCTGGCGCCACTTCGCCGCCGAAGGTGAGGAAGGTCGGGCGCACTGCATCTTCGAGCTTGGAGTCGGTGACCACCATGTCGAGGATTGGCTGCGCGTCAGGCTCGACCTCGGACCACACGCCGAGCGCCTCGAACAGGCGGCGCGCCGCTGCGGCAATTGCCGAGGCGCGCATGTCGTTGGATTTCGCCGCACCGAGCGTCGGGTCGGCGACGGTCACGGCGAAGCCCTCGCCCAGCGCCTGGCGCAGCGCGACAGCGAGCGCCAGACCGGCGAAGCCGGCCCCGCCGATCACTATGTCCGCGCGTTGCTTTGCCGGCGCTTCGGGCATCAGGTTCCTTGTCAATTTGGGCCCAGCATAGCAGGTTGAGCCCCGTATTTAGTCCCGACGAGAGCCGATTTCATGACCACCGCCGTGCAAGATCTCCTCAGCATCCTCGATCTGGAGCAGCTCGACCTCAATCTATTCCGCGGCCGCTCGCCGCAAGTCGGCTGGCAGCGGGTGTTCGGCGGTCAGGTGATCGGGCAGGCGTTGGTCGCCGCCGTGCGCACCGTCGAGGGACGCCCGCCGCACTCGATGCACGCATACTTCTTGCTGCCGGGCGATCCCAAAGTGCCGATCATCTATGACGTCGATCGCATCCGCGACGGCAAGAGCTTCACCACGCGGCGCGTGACAGCACGTCAGCACGGCCATCCGATCTTCTCCATGCTGGTGTCGTTTCACAGCGACGAGCCGAGCTTCGAGCATCAGGCGAAGATGCCGAAGGTGCCATTGCCCGACGAGCTGCCGAGCGAGGCGGATACGCGCAGTCGCATGCTCGCCAGCATGCCGGATCCGGTGCGCCGATACTACGAGCGCGAGCGGCCGATCGAGCTGCGTCCGGTCGAGTTCGAACGCTACATGGGAAAGAAATACGAGGACGGACGTTTCAATCTGTGGATCCGCACGACGAGCAAGCTGCCCGACGACCCGGCGATCCATCAATGCGTGCTGGCTTATGCATCCGACATGACATTGCTCGACACCGCATTGGCGCCGCACGGGCGCACGCTGTTCGAGAAGGAGTTCATGGGCGCGAGCCTCGATCATGCGCTGTGGCTGCATCGCCCGTTCCGTGCCGATGATTGGCTGCTCTATGCGCAGGACAGCCCGAACCTGCACGGCGCGCGCGGCTTTTCCCGTGGACTGATCTTCACGCGTGACGGGACGCTGGTCGCGTCGGTCGCCCAAGAAGGGCTGGTGCGGCTGCGCCGCACAGAGTGAATGTCGTGCGGCGCCGATACCCAGCACTGGTGTTCGTCGCGATCGCGATGACCGCAAGCGCCGTGTTCGCGGCATCCGAGCGCCGCGCACCGCCGCCTGGCGCGTTCGCGGGGGCACCCGCCGAATACACGCGCTTTACGCCGGCCGAGCTGTCGCGCGGCTTTCTCGCGCTCGCCTTCGGCTCCGATCTGCGCATCGGCGGTCATTCCAACGTCATTCGTCGCTTCACGCATCCGGTGCGCGTGCGCGTGATCACAGGCGGCGCGGTGCCGCGCGCCGACGCCTACAAGCGCGTGCTCGCCGACTTCGTGCGTCAAGTACCCGCGCTTCGCGTCAGCGTCGACGACGAAACGCAACCCGCAGACATCACCGTGCGCCTGATCGACGAAGCGCATTTCTTCGACGCGATGGTCGCTGCCTTCGGCCGTGCCACCGCGCGCGCCTTCGTCAAGAAGACCAATCCGCAGTGTATGACCAGCGTGAATTCGACGGCCGACGGCGCCATTGCCGGCGTCGAGAGCTTCATCATCGTCGACCAGGGCGAAGACGTGTTTCTCGACTGCGCGTATCACGAGACGCTGCATATGTTCGGGCTGTCGAACCACGACCAGCACAATCCGTGGACCACGCTCAATCAGAAGCGGATGGTTGGCTATCTCACGGTCTATGACCGGATGTTGCTGTCGATCCTCTACGATCCGCGCATCGAGCCGGGGATGACCCAGGAGCAGGTGCGCGCCGTGCTGCCGGCGGTGATCGCCGACCTCGAGCAGTCTCGCTGAGACCTGATCGGCGCCGCCTCGGCGGTGCGCCTGTTTTTTCAGCAATCCTTCGGCTTAAAACTTGTGCTGCTGGCGAAGTTGTGGGCATAGAGGATCATCCTGGCGCCTCAGACAGGGCTTTTTTCAAAGCGCGGCGCCGCTTAATTTTTGTGCTCCGGGGGTTCGTGCATGAAGCTGATCATCGCCGTCATTAAGCCGTTCAAGCTCGATGAGGTGCGCGACGCGCTCACCCGCATCGGCGTCCACGGCATGACCGTGACCGAGGTCAAAGGCTACGGGCGCCAGAAGGGCCACACCGAAATCTATCGCGGCGCCGAATATGTCGTGAACTTCCTGCCGAAGGTGCGTCTGGAAGTGGCGGTGGCGACCGAGCTCGCCGACGCGGCGGTCGAGACCATCGCCCGCGTCGCCAAGACCGGCAAGATCGGCGACGGCAAGATCTTCGTCACCCCGATCGACGAAGCCGTGCGCATCCGCACCGGCGAAACCGACGCCGACGCACTCTAGCGAGCAGGCGACGGCAGCCATGACATCGCGATCGCTTCACCGCGCGGGCCTCATCGCGCTCATTGCTCCCGCTTTCACGCTCGTCGCCGCGCCGGCCTTGGCGCAGGACACGAAGATCGATGCCGCCGACACGGCGTGGATGATCAGTGCAACGGCGCTGGTGCTGATGATGACGCTGCCGGGCCTCGCGCTGTTCTACGCCGGCATGGTGCGCAAGAAGAACGTTCTCGCCACCATGGCGCAGTCGCTCGCCGCAACGTTCACGGTCTCCATCCTATGGGCGATTGCCGGATACTCGCTGACCTTCACCGGCGACGGCGCCTTCATCGGCACGCTACATCGCGCGTTCCTGCGCGGCATCGATCTCGCCGCGATCTCGCCGCTGGCGAAGACGATCCCGGAAAGCCTGTTCATGATCTATCAGATGACCTTCGCGGTCATCACCGTCGCGTTGGTCGCCGGATCGGTCGCAGATCGCCTGCGGTTCTCGGCCTTCCTCACATTCGCGATCGGCTGGCTGTTCCTGGTGTATGTCCCCATTGCGCATTGGGTCTGGGGCGGCGGCTTTCTCGGCGGCTTGGGCTTTCTCGACTTCGCCGGCGGCAGCGTCGTGCACATCAATGCCGGTGTCGCCGGGCTCGTCGCGGCCTATGTGCTGGGCACACGCCGCGGCTACGGCACGGAAAACCTCGCACCGTACGATCTGACGCTTGCTGTGGTCGGCACGGGCCTCCTGTGGGTCGGCTGGTTCGGCTTCAACGGCGGTTCCGCGCTTGCCGCAGGTCCGCGCGCGGTGATGGCCATCGTCTCGACGCATCTCGCCGCGAGTGCCGGAGCCGTAACCTGGCTGGTGCTCGAGTGGTGGACACGCGGCAAGCCGTCGGTGCTCGGCATGATCTCCGGCGCGGTCGCCGGACTTGGCACCATCACCCCGGCGTCCGGATTTGTTCTACCGATGCACGGCGTGATCATCGGCGTCATTGCCGGCGCCGTGTGCTTCTGGGCCTGCACCTGGCTCAAGCTGCGGCTCGGTTATGACGATTCCCTCGACGTGTTCGGTGTGCACGGCGTCGGCGGCATCACCGGCACCCTGCTCACCGGCGTGTTCGCGATCGGAGCGGTGTCCGCTTCACCCGAGCTGCCGAATGGCATGCCGGGATTGATCGATGGTCATCCCGCGCAGGTTCTCACGCAGCTCTATGGCATCGCCGCGACACTGGCCTGGTCGGGCATCGTGACGTTTCTGCTCCTCAAGGCGATCGACGCCTTCGTGCCGCTGCGGGTCAAGGGAGAAGACGAGGTCATGGGCCTCGACGTCTCGCTGCACGGCGAATCCTTGCAGTAAAATCGCTGCACTGCTGGTCCTTTATGTGCTTGCAAACAAACACGCAAAAGTGCGCGCCTAATTATTAGGCAGGGCTGGCGTGGGATTGGGCTTCAGTGCCGGCGTCGCCGGTGCACAACCGGCGCTAATCCTGAAAAGTGCTCATCAATCAATTGGCTAACGTTCTGTTCGGCATCTGGCACGGCGTTTGATTCCCTGTGCCCCGGCGATGCCCGTGAAGCGCGTTCGCGCGGCAGTGCTCAGTGAAAATGCCCGCACTGCGTATCGAACGAAACGGGCTCAAGCGGGGATCGAATCCATGAAAATCGTCATGGCCATCATCAAGCCATTCAAGCTCGACGAGGTTCGTGACGCCCTCACTTCGACAGGAGTGCAAGGGCTGACCGTGACCGAAGTCAAAGGCTATGGGCGTCAGAAAGGCCACACCGAAATCTATCGCGGCGCCGAATACGCCGTGAGCTTCCTGCCGAAGCTCAAGATCGAGGTCGCGGTACCGACCGAACAGGTCGACAAAGTCATCGCCGCCATTTCCGGAGCCGCCAAGACCGGCCAGATCGGAGACGGCAAAATCTTCGTGTTCGGCCTGGATCACGCCGTGCGCATTCGCACCGGCGAGACCGACGCGGCCGCGCTCTAACCCGCACCTCATTCAGGAGCTCACCATGACGTTTAAGAAACTATCGCGTGCGGGACTTGCCGGTCTCGCTGTCGGCGCGTTCCTCGCGCTGTTTGCCAGCGTTGCGACTTATGACGTGTCGCATGCGCAAGCACCGGCCGCGCCCGCAGCTGCCGCTCCGGCGCCCGCACCGGCCGCGCCGCCGCCGCCAGCTTGCGACGGCACCGCGAAGCCGCCCGTGCTCGAGAAGTGCACGGTCAATTCCGGCGACACCGCCTGGATGCTCACCTCGATGGCCCTCGTCCTTATGATGACGATCCCGGGCCTCGGCCTGTTCTACGGCGGCATGGTCCGCAAGAAGAACGTGGGCGACACGGTGATGACCAGCTTCGCGGTCACCTGTCTGATCACGATCCTCTTTGCGGTCGTCACCTACAGCATGGCGTTCACCGCGGGCACACCTTATGTCGGCGGGCTTTCTCGCGCCTTCCTGCAGGGAATCCTGAGTGACATCTCCAACGGCACGGGCAATCCGAACCCGCTCGCGGCGACGATCCCTGAGACCGTCTACATGTGCTTCCAGATGACCTTCGCGATCATCACGCCTGCGCTGATCGCGGGCGCGTTCGCGGAGCGCATGAAGTTCTCCGCCATGCTGTGGTTCATCGGCCTGTGGGCGATCCTGGTCTATGCGCCGATCGCGCATTGGGTGTGGGGACCGGACGGCTTCCTGTCGAGCGGCAACTCCGACGCCGCGATCAAGGTGCTCGACTTCGCCGGCGGCACGGTCGTTCACATCAACGCCGGCGTTGCCGGCCTGATGTGCGCCATCTGTCTCGGCAAGCGCAAGGACTCCGGCCCGGCGCACAACATGGTGCTGACCATGATCGGCGCCTCGCTGCTGTGGGTCGGCTGGTTCGGCTTCAACGCCGGCTCCGCCGTGACCGCCAACATCCAGGCCGGCATGGCCATGACGGTGACGCAGATCGCGACCGCGGTCGCGGGCTTCACCTGGATGCTCGTCGAATGGGCCTGCCGCAAGAAGCCGACCGTCGTCGGCATCTGCTCGGGCGCCGTCGCCGGTCTCGTCGCCATCACTCCGGCGTCGGGCTTCGTCGGCCCGGTCGGCTCGATGTGCATCGGCGTCGCCGCCGGTGTGGTCTGCTACTGGGGCGTCACGGGCTTGAAGCGCATGCTCGGTGTTGACGACGCGCTGGACTGCTTCGGCGTCCATGCGGTCGGCGGCATCGTCGGCGCGCTGCTCACCGGCGTCTTCGCCATCGAGCAGTACGGCGGCACCGCCGGCCTGATCGAGGGCAACTACGGCCAGGTGATCAACCAGATCGAAGGCATTGTGATCGTGTTCGTCTACGACGCCGTGGTCTCGCTGATCATCCTCAAGATCCTCGATGCGATCATCGGCCTGCGCGTCTCCGAGGAAGTGGAGCGCGACGGTCTCGATCTCGCCCTGCATGGCGAGGTCGTCCAGTGAGGCATCTTGTTGGCGCATGATCTTTTCCGAAAACCGGTATCCACTTTTCGGGATCATGCGCTGAGCTAGCGGTAGGGGCGGAACCCGGCACTGTCCCTTCCGTCGAGGCCCCGGTTCGCAAGGACCGGGGCCTCTCTTTTTGGGGCCCCGAAATTCCGTCCGGCACTCTTTATATTTCGACTTTTCCTCCGCAAATCCCGATGGTTAATCGGGTCTTAACCTCGCCGCACCTATGGTGTGGAAACCCTGTATCCATGTTGACGATGACCGCCCAGCGCGCGCCTAACGCCCCCACCGGCAACGACCGCTCGCCCTTTGTCCGGCTGACGGAGCTCCTGGCCGACAGCAAGCCGGGCAAGCCGCCGATCAATCTCTCCGTCGGCGAGCCGCAGCATGCAGTGCCGCCTTTCGTCGGCCCGGTGCTCGCCGCGCATATCGCCGACTTCGGCCGCTATCCGCCGAACAAGGGCACCGAGCCGTTCCGCCGCGCGGTCGCGCAATGGCTCGGCCGCCGCTACAAGCTGACACGCCCGATCGATCCCGAGACCGAGGTGCTGGTGCTCAACGGCACCCGCGAGGGCCTCTTCCTTGGCGCCATCGCCGCCAAGCGCTGGGTCGGTAAACGGGCCGGGACGCCGGCTGTGCTGATCCCAAATCCGTTCTACGCAGCTTATGCCGCGGGCGCGCTCGCCGCCGATTGCGAGCCGGTCTACCTGCCGGCGCGCGTCGACACCGGATTTCTCCCCGATCTCGATGCGCTCGATGACGCGCTGCTCGCGCGCACCGTCGCATTCTATCTTGCCTCGCCGTCGAACCCGCAGGGCGCGGTCGCCGATCACGATTATCTGGTGCGGCTCGCCGGCCTTGCGCGGCGTCACGGCTTCCTGGTCTTCGCCGACGAATGTTACGGCGAAATCTACAGCAGCAAAATTCCGCCCGGCATGCTCGAAGCGTCAGGCCCTGACTTCGCCAATGTCGTTATCTTCCACTCGCTGTCCAAGCGCTCGAACCTGCCAGGCTTGCGCGTCGGCTTCGCCGCGGGCGATCGCCGCTTCCTCGCGGCCTTTCTCGAACTGCGCAATGTCGCGGCGCCGCAGGTGCCGGTGCCCGCGCAGGATGTCGCTGTCGCTGCCTACGGCGATGAAGCGCATGTGGAAGAAAACCGGCGGCTCTACAGCGCCAAGTTTGATCTTGCCGACCAGATCATCGGCGATCGTTACGGCTACAAGCGTCCGGCTGGCGGCTTCTTCCTCTGGCTCGACGTGGCGGCGCTCGGCGGCAGTGAGAAGATCACGGTGAAGCTGTGGCGCGAGGCCGGCGTGCGCGTCGTGCCCGGACGCTATCTGGCGCGCGAGCAGGCGGACGGCAGTAATCCCGGCGCCGATTATATCCGCGTCGCCATGGTGCAAGACAAAGAGGCCACGGCCGAGGCGCTGCATCGCCTTGTCGCCGTGCTCGGCTGAGGAAAACCGATGCCCGCCATCGACCGCAGCTTCGACGCCATCGCCTTCCTCTCGGACCATCTGCGCGAGATCGTGCGCCGGCGGCTCGCGGAGCTCGCCGGCTTGTCCTTGATCACCGTGGCATTGCTCGGCGCCATCGCGCTCGCCACCTGGTCGGTGCAAGACCCATCTTTCAGCCATGCCACCAACGCGCCGGTGCGCAACCTGCTCGGCGTGCCCGGCGCGATCTTCGCCGATCTCTTGATGCAGCTGTTCGGCCTCGCCTCGATCGCGCTGCTTTTGCCCGAAGCGACGCTCGGATGGCGGCTCCTGTCGCATAAGCCGCTCGGCGAACGCTGGCGCAGCGCACTCTGGATCGTGGCCACGCTGGCCGGCACGGCGTTCGCGTCATGCCTGCCGCGCAGCGCCCACTGGCCGCTGCCGACCGGCCTCGGCGGCGTGATCGGCGACGCGCTGCTGCGGTTGCCGGCAGGCATCCTGGGTGGACCGCTCGGCGGGATGACGCGATTTGTTTTTGCCATCGTGCTCGGCCTGATGACGCTGAGCTTCCTGCTGATGGCACTGGGGCTACGCCGCGCCGCGCCGGAGCCGGTCCGCAAACGCCGCCGCGCTCGTGTCGTCGAGCCTGAGGTTGCCGAGGAGGAAGAGGACGCGGAGAGCGAAGAGGAAGACGACGAGCGCGAGAAAGCCTCGGTTTCCCTCGGCTTTATCGTCCACTCACTGCTCAGCCTGAAAGCCCGATTAGGCCGCGCCATTTTCGGCGCGCCGCGGCCGCTGCCGCGCATCCCCGCCGAGACGCCCGCGCGCGGACGCGCGGAGCCGCGCTTCGATGCACGCTCGCGCGTCCGTCTTGCACCCGACACCGAGGAAGAAGCGGAGGACGACGAGGAGGAAGAGGACGCGCAGCCCGCTCCGCGGCGCCGTGCCGCGACGCGCACACCCGCGCGCCGCTCCGGCAACGGCTATGTGCTGCCGCCGCTGTCGCTGCTCGCCGCGCCGAAAGCGATGGAGCGTCCGGCGCTGAGTGCCGCGGTGATCGAGGAGAATGCCAAGGCGCTGGAAAGCGTGCTCGGCGATTTCGGCGTCCGCGGCGAGATCATCAACGCGCGGCCAGGCCCCGTCGTCACGCTCTACGAGCTCGAGCCGGCACCGGGCATCAAATCGTCGCGTGTCATTGGGCTCGCCGACGACATCGCTCGCTCGATGAGCGCGGTCTCTGCGCGCGTTGCCGTGGTCTCCGGCCGCAATGCCATCGGCATCGAGCTGCCCAATCCGACGCGCGAGAAGGTGGTTCTGCGCGAGCTTCTCTCCACCGACGACTACAACGAAAGCGCTGCCAAGCTGCCGCTCTGCCTGGGCAAGACGATCGGCGGCGAGTCCGTGATCGTCGACCTCGCGCGCATGCCGCATCTGCTCATCGCCGGCACCACCGGCTCTGGCAAATCGGTCGCCATCAACACCATGCTGCTCAGCCTGCTCTACCGGCTGCGCCCGGATCAGTGCCGGCTGATCATGGTCGACCCGAAGATGCTCGAGCTCTCGGTCTATGACGGCATTCCGCATCTGCTCACGCCGGTGGTCACCGATCCGAAGAAGGCGGTGGTCGCGCTCAAATGGGCCGTGCGCGAGATGGAAGAGCGCTACAAGAAGATGTCGAAGCTCGGCGTGCGCAACATCGACGGCTACAATGCGCGGCTTGCCGAAGCCAAATCCAAAGGCGAGACCCTCACGCGCACCGTCCACACCGGCTACGACAAGGAGAGCGGCGAAGCGATCTACGAGAAGGAGGAGCTCGAGCTCGAGGACCTGCCCTATCTCGTCGTCGTGGTCGACGAAATGGCCGACCTGATGATGGTCGCGGGCAAGGACATCGAAGGCGCGATCCAGCGCCTCGCGCAGATGGCGCGCGCCGCCGGCATTCACGTGATCCTGGCGACGCAACGCCCGTCCGTCGACGTCATCACCGGCACCATCAAGGCGAACTTCCCGACCCGCATCTCCTTCCAGGTCACCTCCAAGATCGACAGCCGCACCATCCTCGGTGAGCAGGGCGCCGAGCAGCTCCTCGGCCAGGGCGACATGCTCTACATGGCCGGCGGCGGCCGCATCAGCCGCGTGCACGGGCCGTTCTGCTCCGACGACGAGGTCGAGAAGGTGGTGCGCCATCTCAAGTCGCAGGGCGTGCCGCAATATCTCGAAGAGGTGACCGCCAGCGACGAGGAAGAGGGCGAGGACGGTGCGGTGTTCGACGCCACCGGCATGGGCCTCGCCGAGGGCGGCGACCTCTACCAGCAGGCCGTTGCCATCGTGAAACGCGACCGCAAGGCCTCGACCAGCTACATCCAGCGCCGCCTGCAGATCGGCTACAACCGCGCCGCCACCATCATGGAGCGGATGGAGCAGGAAGGCATCGTCGGGCAGCCGAACCACGCCGGAAAGCGCGAAATCCTGATCGGCGAAGAAGAACACGAACGGTACTGAGAATCCGCTGTCAGCGCTGAGAATCGGCTATACCGGGCGTCCGCAGTACTTTGGCCGTGAAAACGCCATAGCTGCTTCCTAAATCCTGACCGGGGCGCAGGGAGATCCAACAACATGAGCCGCGCTGCGGTTTTCGGCGCTTTCCTGGGCACTCTTGCCCTGACGCTTCCGGCTGCGGCTCAGACCCAGCAGCGGACCCCGACATCCCCGCCGCGCCTGGCCGCCCCGGTGCAGCCGCAACAGCCGGCGCAGCAACAGGCGCCGGCGGTGGTCAACAACCCCTTCGCCGCCCTGTTCGGCAAGGTCGGCGAGACCACCGCGCTCAATCCCGAGCAGCGCGCGATCATCGACAAGATCAGCAATTATCTCTCGAGCACGCAGGTGCTCACCGGCAACTTCGTCCAGGTTGGACCCGACGGAAAGCGGACCCAGGGCGAGTTCTACGTCCAGAAGCCGGGCAAGATCCGCTTCGAATACGATCCGCCGACGCCGATCGACATCATTTCCGATGGCCAGTCGGTGGTGGTGCGCGATCGCAATCTGGCGACGCAGGACCTTTATCCGCTGTCGCAGACCCCGCTGCGCTTCCTGCTCGCCGACCACATCAACCTGCTGAAGGACACCAATCTGATCGCGGTTTATGCCGACGACGTGTTCGTCACCGCGGTCATCGAGGAGCGGCAGGCGATCGGCGGCACGAGCCGGCTGATGATGATGTTCTCCGCCAAGGACATGCAGCTCAAGCAGTGGACCGTCACCGATCCGCAGGGCTACGACACCACCGTCGCCGTCTACAATCTCGACACGACGAAGAAGCCCGATCCGGGCATGTTCAAGATCGACTACACGCGGAATATCCAGTAATTGCGAATGTTCGCCGGCGTCGCGGGTGACAGGCTGTGCCGCGACTGAAAATCACCAGCTGGAACATCAACTCGGTCCGCCTGCGCATCAATCTGGTGGCGCGCTTCATCCGCGCCGAGGAGCCGGATGTGCTGTGCCTGCAGGAGACCAAGTGTCCTGACGACAAGTTTCCATTCAAGCGTTTCGCCAAGCTCGGCTACGAGCATGTCGCGATCAACGGGCAGAAGGGCTATCACGGCGTCGCTCTGATCTCTCGCTTGCCCATCGAGAACGTGCGCGTCGAGAGCTTCTGCGACAAGAACGACTGCCGGCACGTCTCGGCGCAACTCGGCGAGCGTGCCGGCCTGCGCGATCCGATCACGCTGCATAATTTCTACGTGCCGGCCGGCGGCGACGAGCCCGATCCGCAGATCAATCCGAAATTCGCGCACAAGCTCGCCTTCCTCGACGAGTTGCGGGCGCGCGACACCGTCAAGCCGCGCAAATCCGAGCGCGCGATCCTTCTCGGCGACCTCAACGTGGCGCCGCTCGAACACGACGTCTGGAGCCACAAGCAGATGCTCCGCGTGGTCTCGCACACGCCAATCGAATGCGAAAAGCTCAACACCGCACGCAACGCCGGCGACTGGGTCGATTCCATGCGCGTGCTCACGCCGGAACCGGCCAAGCTCTACACCTGGTGGAGTTATCGCGCCGCAGATTGGCAAGCGTCCGATCGCGGGCGGCGGCTCGACCATGTCTGGTCGTCATCGGCGCTGGCCGACCGCGTGTCGCGCATCGATATCGCCAAGAACTTCCGCGGCGCCTCGCGCCCGTCCGATCACGTGCCGGTCACGGCGACGATCGAACTCTGAAATCAGCCGCGCTCGTCGGGAATATCGAGGACGCGCTTCACATTGGTGATCTCGCGCGTCCACTGGTCGACCCGCTCGGCCAAGAGGTCGCGCAGCTTTTTCGCCGCTGAGGGATAGCCCTCGAGCATCTTCATGAACAGGTTGCGCGAAATGCGGATCACCGTCGACGGCTCGAGCGCGGTCGCGGTCGCCGGCCGCACGGTGTCCGTCATCAGCGCAAGCTCGCCAAGCAGCGTGCCCGGTCCCGCGGTGATTTCCTCGTGTCCGTCCGCTGGCGTGCCGGGCTCGAGCAGGAATTGTCCGTCCTGGATGACGTAGCCGCCGTCCGCCGGGTCACCGGCATAAAACAGCACCTGCCCGCTCGGCACATAACGGCTCTCGGTGCCGATGGCGAGAATGCGCAGCGCTTGCGGGCCAAGCATGGCCAGCGTCGGCACTTGCGAGAGCAGCGAAATGTCGTCCTCGATGCTCATGAAGCCTCGTGAATGGGACGACCGCGCTCCCGCTTCACGGCACGAGCTTGTAGCCGCCGGCTTCGGTCACCAGGATCGCGGGCGTGGCCGCATCCTTTTCCACCTTCTGCCGCAGACGGTAGATGTGCGTCTCCAGCGTGTGGGTGGTCACACCCGAATTGTAGCCCCACACTTCCTGCAGCAGCGTCTCGCGCGACACCGGCTTCTGTCCGGCACGATAGAGATAGCGCAGGATCGCGGTCTCCTTCTCCGTGAGCCGCACCTTGCTGCCCTTCGGGTTGATCAGCAGCTTGGAGCTCGGGCGGAACGTGTAGGGACCGATATTGAAGACCGCGTCCTCGCTTGCCTCGTGCTGGCGCAGCTGCGCGCGGATGCGGGCGAGCAGGACGGCGAAGCGGAACGGCTTGGTGACATAGTCGTTGGCACCGGATTCGAGCCCGAGGATGGTGTCTGAATCGGTGTCGTGCCCGGTGAGCATGATGATCGGCGCCTTGAAGCCGTTCTTGCGCATGATGCGGACCGCTTCACGGCCATCCACGTCAGGCAACCCGACGTCCATGATCACCAGGTCGATCTGCCCGCCCTTGGCCTCCTGGACGCCCTTGGCCCCGCTTTCCACGGCAATGGCGACGAACTCCTCGTGCAACGCCAGTTGCTCGACCAGCGCCTCGCGCAGCTCGGTATCGTCTTCCACAATCAGGATTGTTCGCGCGTTGGGCATCTCTTGTCCGGCCCCCATTCTGGACCAAAGGCCCCTCGCCTGCCGGTATCGCGAAGTAGAACATCCGGCAGTGAAAGAGCAAGCGGCAACTGGTATTTAGAGCGAGCAGGCCCCCTTCGGCTAGTACCCCGTTCCATGTGCAAAAAACCGCTCAGCCGCCTCTATGTTCGGGCCAAAGCCGGCTTTCCGACGCGGGGAGTCCTGCGCGCTGGGCCAATGGCCCTGCCGGTCGCCCTTGGGCGCGGCGGAATCAAGGCGAACAAGCGTGAGGGGGACGGGGGCACGCCCAAGGGGCGCTTCCGGCTGAAGCGGCTGTGGTGGCGGGCCGACCGCCACACTCGGCCACTGACCCAGCTGCCGGTCCGACGGATCCGCGCCGACGACGCCTGGTGCGAGGATCCGGCAAGCCGGCTCTATAACCGGCCGCTGCGGCTCGCTCCCGGAAGCACGGCCGATCGCCTGGCGCGGACCGATGCGCTCTACGATTTCATTATCGAGATCGATCACAACACCCGGCCGCGCGTCGCCGGGCGCGGCAGCGCCGTCTTCATTCACATTGCAAGGCCCGGATTTTCCCCGACCGCGGGCTGCGTCGCGCTGGAACAGAACGCCCTGCGGCGGCTCATCAGCCGGCTCGGCCCGCACACCACGATCGCCATCAGCTGACGTCGCGCATTTGAGTGATGCCGGCAACCACCGGTTAAACATATGCGCGAACCGCTGTCCGATCACCGCACGCATTAAGGGAAAGGCGAGCAGTTTCGCCTAAGCTGCGCACCCAACATAAGAAAAGGGGCGGGGGCGTATGGACGGCGCTTCGACGATTTCACCGAGCTTGGCAGCGCCGCGCGCCGCGCGCGAGCCGGTGGGCCGCGTCATCGCTGTCGGCGGCGCCGAACTCAGCGTCGGCTTGACCACGACGGCACGCAACACCAACAGCATCGTCACCGTCGGCGAATTCCTCGGCATTCTCAGCGGCGACTGCGTGACCATCGCCATGGTCACTGAAATCTGCGAGCAACCGTCCGGCGCCGGTCGTGACTATCGCAGCGTTGCGGAGCTTGATCTCGTCGGCGAGATCAAAGGCGCGCAGTTCCAACGCGGCGTCACCGAATATCCGATCATCGGCGAACCTGCAGTGCTGATCAGCGAACGCGAGATGCGGCTGATCTTCGGCGCCGTCGACGCCGATCACGCACATATCGGCGAGCTGCAACAGGATTCTTCGATCGGCGCGCATATCAATATCGACGATCTGGTGAGCCGCCACTTTGCCATTCTCGGCACCACCGGCGTCGGCAAGTCCAATGGCGTCGCCATCATCCTGCAGCAGATCCTGCAGAGCCGGCCGAACCTGCGCATCTTCCTGGTCGACCCCCATAACGAATACGCCAACTGCTTCGGCGACAAGGCGCAGGTACTGACGCCGCGCAACCTGCGGCTGCCGTTCTGGCTGTTCAACTTCGAGGAGATCGTCGACGCCTTCTTCGGCGCACGCCCGGGCATCGATGAGGAAGTCGAAATCCTCTCCGAGGTGATCCCGCAGGCCAAGGCTGCCTATCTGCAATATCGCGGCGGCAGCGCGGTCGAGCGCACGCTCGCGAAGAAGAAAGATCCAAAGTCGACCGGCTTCACCGCCGACACACCGGTGCCTTACCGGCTCGAGGATCTGATCAATCTCATCGACGAGCGCATGGGCAAGCTCGAGAACCGCTCATCGCGTATGGTCTACCACAAGCTGATGCAGCGGATTCAAACCTTCCGGAATCATCCGCGCTACGCCTTCATGTTCGAGAACGCCAATCTCGGCGGCGACACGATGGCGGAGATTATCGGCAACCTCTTCCGCCTGCCGCCAAACGGCAAGCCGATGACCATCATGCAGCTCGCCGGCTTCCCCGCGGAAGTCATCGACTCGGTGGTGTCGGTGCTCTGCCGCATGGCGTTCGACTTCGGGCTATGGAGCGACGGCATTGCGCCGCTGCTGTTCGTCTGCGAGGAGGCGCATCGCTACGCGCCGGCGAACTCCAAGATCGGCTTCGGCCCGACGCGCCGCGCGCTGTCGCGCATCGCCAAGGAAGGCCGCAAATACGGCGTGTTCCTCGGCCTGGTGACGCAGCGGCCTGCGGAAATCGATCCGACCATCATCTCCCAATGCAGCACGCTGTTCGTGATGCGCATGTCGAACGACAGCGATCAAGCCTTGATCCGCTCAGCCGTGTCGGACGCGGCGGCCAATCTGCTCAACTTCATCCCCTCCCTGGGCACGCGCGAAGTGTTCGCCTTCGGCTCCGGCGTGCCGCTGCCGACGCGGCTGAAGTTCAAGGAGATGCCGCCGGAGTTGCGCCCGGCGAGCGAGGCGAGCGGCAGCACGCGATCAGACCGCGGCGCCACGTATGACGGCGATATGATCAACTCGGTGATCGAGCGCTGGCGCGCGGCCACGATGAGCCACAAGGGTTCGAGCGACGACTTCGATCTCGGCGGCTTTGGCGCCGAAGCGCCGGCACTGCAGCCGGCGTCACCGCCCGCACCGGCGGCGCCTGCCTACCCGGCTCCGACGCCAACTCCTGCCGCGGCACCCCGCGAACCGGTGCGCTCGAGCCTGTTGCGCAAGCCGCTCGACGCTGGCGCGGGATTGTCCCCGCCGCCCCCGGCACGTCGCTGGTAGCGCTTTCTTATTTCACCGCCACCAAATCGATCAGCGCCGATATCCCGGCGTGGCCGGCGCCTTCGCTGATGACGGCATCGTGCTCGACGACGGAGATCGACGAAAACTCGGCAAAGGCGTTTTCCAAAAGCTCCCGCGTGTAGAGCCGCGCAACATCGGACGGCCCGCCGGTCTTGTATTCGAGCTGCTTCGGTCGGTAGCCCTCGAGCAACAGCAACCCACCCGGTTTCAGCGCCCGCTTGATGCCGGCAAAGATCCGCGCGCGTTGTTCGGGCGTGGCGAACTGAAAGAAGATCGCGGCGACGACGTCGAACTCCGCCTGCGGCCAATCCCATTGAGTGACGTCCGCCTGCTCGACACGCAAGGTCACGCCGCGCTGCGCGGCGAGCGCACGCGCTTTTTCCTGTGCGACGGGTGAGAAGTCGAGCGCAAGCACGTCGAGACCCTGCTCCGCGAGCCAAACGCCGTTGCGGCCTTCGCCGTCTGCGATCGTCAACGCTTTTTGTCCGCGCCGCAGCCGATGTGCATTGCTCTTCAGGAACGCATTCGGCGCGGTGCCGAAGAGGTAGCCTGGCGCCGCAAAGCGCGCCTGCCAGCGCTCAAACTCGGCTTGGTTTTCGCCTTCTTTCATCCGCGCGCTCCGAAAATTGCGCTGCCGACGCGCACATGCGTGGCACCGAGCGCGATGGCCGCGACGTAGTCCGCGCTCATGCCCATGGACAATAGCGCGAGCCCATTGCGTTCGGCGATCTTCGCGGTGAGCGCGAAATGCGGGCCGGGCGCGTCCTCAACCGGCGGAATGCACATCAGCCCGGCGATCTTGAGCTGATAGACATCGCGGCAGCGCTTGATGAATTCATCCGCATCCTGCGGCAACACGCCGGCCTTCTGCGGCTCGGCGCCGGTGTTGATCTGCACGAACAATTGCGGGCGACGCTGCTGCTTCGCGATCTCTTTGGCGAGCGCCTCGCACACGCTCACCCGATCGACCGAGTGGATGGCGTCGAACAATGCCACGGCATCCTTGGCCTTGTTGGATTGCAGCGGACCGATCAGATGCAGCTTCACATGCGGATGCGTGGCCAGCAAAGCTGGCCATTTGCCCTTGGCCTCCTGCACGCGGTTCTCGCCGAACGCGCGCTGGCCCGCGGCAATGACCGGCTCGATCGCGGCCGCGTCGAACGTCTTGGAGACGGCGATCAGGCTCACCGATGCGGGATCGCGCCGGGCATCGCGGCAGGCCCGCGCGACCTCCTGCTGCACCGCCGTCAGTCCGGAATGAGCCATGTCGTGGGAATCCGCAGGTTCAGCACGGTTAAGAGAGGGTTACGCGCCCGATATCCATAGAACTTTAGCAATGTTCCGCAAGGCATCTTTAGAGGCCTTTGCGTACAACGGGACGCGGGGACCACAGCCACGATGTTCGACCTGTTTCGACGGCCGCAATCGCAAACCACGCGTCCCAAGCGCGCGCTCAGCATTCGCGCGCGGCTGATGGTCCTTGCCCTTATCGCCATCGCACCGCTGCTCGTCGATCACCTGCGCGACATCCAGAACGAGCGTCGCGATCTGATCGCGCAAGCGAACACGCAGGCATTGACGCTGGCCCGGCAAGCGATGAGCGCCGACAGCGAAGTAATCCTGGTCACTCGCGCCTTTCTTCAGGTCGTCGCCAGCGCGCGCTCGACTTTCACCACCTCCGATACATCTTGCAGCGAGTTCCTCGGCAAGAGCGCCGGCCGCGTGCCGTGGCTGAAGACGCTCTCCGTCGCCAATCTGCAGGGACAGATCATCTGCTCGAGCTTTTCCGACGCGATCGGCCTCGACATCTCCGAGCGCGAATATTTCAACCGCGCGATCGACAGTAGCGATTTTGTAGTGAGCGATTACTTCATCGGAACGCGCGTGAAGAGTCCGCTCATCGCCGCTGCACTCGCGCAGCGCGGCACCAACGGCGCCGCGGCGGCGGTCGTCATCGCCACGATCGACCTCAGCTGGTTCACACGCATCGCCGCTTCGTTCTCGCTGCGCCCCGGCGCAATGATGATGCTGATCGACAGCAAGGGCACCGTGCTCGCCCGCTACCCCGACGCCGACGCCTGGGTCGGCCGGCAATTCACGCAGCACCCATTGACGCACGAGCTCATGGCACGGGTGGAGGGCACAGCCACCATGGCCTCCTACGACGGGACGCGCCGCATCGTCGGTTTTGCCCAAGTGCCCGGTACCGAGACGCGCGTCGCTGTCGGCCTGAGCGAAAGCGACGTGCTCGCCCACGTGAACCGAGCGATTTACTCAACGCTGATCGAGCTCGGCGGCATCGCCGCGCTGCTGCTGCTCGCCATCTGGTTCGGCGGCGAGCGCATGCTGGTGCGTCCGATCCGCGCGCTGTCGGCAATCGCTACGCGCATCGGCCATGGTGGACGGGCCACGTCCCCGGCCGCGGAGCTGCCCTGGGCGGCCGAGTTCGTGCCGCTGGCCGCCGCGCTTGACGATATGGCGGGGCAGCTCGGGGCACGCGAGCGAGAATTGCTCGATTCCAACATGCAGCTGCGGGAGCTCGCGCAGATCGACCCGCTCACCGGTCTCGCCAATCGTCGCCTGTTCAACACGCGGCTGGCGAGCGAATGGACGATGGCGGGCAAACAGGGCCAGAAGCTCGCGGTGCTGATGATCGACGTCGACTTCTTCAAGCTGTTCAACGATCAATACGGCCACGTGCAAGGCGACAACTGCCTGCGCAAGGTTGCCATGGCGATCAAGGCCAGCGTACGGCTCGGCGCCGAGCCGGGAGACGAAGGCGAGGATCCAGCCCAGGCGCTTTGGCGCCTTGCGGCGCAATCGCGCAAGCCGGATTGCGCGGCGCGTTATGGCGGTGAGGAATTTGCCATTCTGCTCCAAGGCGCCGATCTCGACACGGCCATGCAGATCGCTGAACGACTGCGCGATTCCATCGAGCGTCTGCTGATCGCGCATGCCGGCTCGCCCCACGGCGTCGTCACCGTCAGCGTGGGCGCCGCGTCCATGCATCCGGTCGTGGGTGCCAATCCGGAAGCGCTCACCCAAGCCGCAGACGCTGCTCTCTATCAGGCGAAACAACGTGGCCGAAACCTGGTCGTCGCCGGCGCCGAGATCGAGCTGTCGCGCGCGTCCTGACGCTTACTCAGCCGTCCGCCGCGAGCCGGCGCAGCGCGTCGCGATCCAGGAGCTCGAAGCTGCGGCCGCGCCAGCGGACCGCCTTGGCCTCATAGATCCGTTTGAGCGTCTTGTTGGTATGCACCAGCGACATGCCAAGCGTGTCCGCAAGGTGCTGCTGGGTCAGCGGCAATTGCAGCTTGCCCTGCTCGATCAGGTCTTCTTCCTCCGCGCGCGCGAACAGATGCAGCAGCAGGCACGCGGTGCGTTCGAGAGCACTGCGCTGCCCGACGCTCAGCAATTGATCGTCAAGGGTTTTGAGCTCGCGCGCCGCCAGCCAGGTCAGATCGAATGCGAGGGAGGGGAAGCCGCTGTAAAGCTCCCAAAGCCGGTGGCGCGAGAGGCCGCACAGCGTCAGGTCGGTCAGCGCTTCGACAGAGTGATGCAATTCCTGCATCAAACAACCCTGCAAGCCGAGCATGTCCGAGGGCAATGCGTAACCCAGGATTTGGCGGCGGCCGTCGTCCAGCGATTTGTAGCGAAACGCCCAACCTTTCAGCACCGTGTACAGGTGCTCGCCCGGCATTCCCTGCTGCATGAATGTTGTCCCGGCAGCAATGTGGAATTGTTCGGTCTTGAACGTTTCGGCAAAACGCAGCCGTTCCTCCGCCGAGCTGTTCAGCGCCTTTTCCCGGCTCCTCGGCCACAGGTCACATAAGGAAACTTTCTCCACCAGCATGCCCAGCCCCGTATGTCTTTTTTAAATGACGCGTCCCTCAATTTCGGTTTCGATTCCGCAGCAGACACAATGGGTTGGAAACGCGAGCCCCTTGATCTGCCTAGGAAAAACGTCCGCGCCGCATGCACGGTTCGGGCACGGGGGAACGCGTCGCGGTCACAAGTTTTTCAAAATGAGCGGGGAACCGGGCGAGCAGCGCCAGCTGCTGAAGGGCAAACACTGCCTCGTGCTCGAGGATGAGTTTCTCATCGTTCTCGATATCGAGGAGACGCTGCAGTCGCTTGGCGCGGCTGCGGTGGTTTGCGCCAATGCCGTCGCGCCAGCGCTTGCCGCGCTGGATGGCGCGGCGACGTTCGACTTTGCCGTGCTCGATTTCAAGCTCAACGAGGAGACCAGCGAGCCGGTCGCGCGCGCCTTACATGCGCGCGGCATTCCCTACGTCTTCATCACAGGCCTGATCAAAGCAGCGCAGCCCGGCGACGAGTTCGCGCACGTGCCGACGGTGACCAAGCCTTACGATCAGCCGAGCCTGATCGCTGCCTTTGCACGCGCGCTGAAGAACAGGTGATCTGAGCTGTCACGCGGTCGCCCGCCAGGTCAGCAGCACCTCGCGCGCCGGCTTATTGAGATGCACATCGGCGTCGACGTGATCGACGAAGCTCATCGGGATCAAATGGTGCTGGCCGCCGGACTGCGGATCGCCCTTGGCCAGCTTGAGCGTGTCCGCGCCTTCGATGCGATCAACGGTGCCGACGTGCTTGCCGTCGGCGCCCAGCACCTCCATGTGTTCCTTGATGTCGTCGGTTTTGGCCATGGTCTGTCTCCCTGTGACCCGGATCAACCCATTGGCTTCGTTGATGTTCCGGGCGACTGGCGAGGACGTTGACCGCGCCGCGGCTTTCGTGTCCTAGTCGCGCCCGCGCGCGACGTACAGACACCCCCGCCGATTCGGAAAGACCGCGAAAGACAATGACCACCGAGCGTTACAACGCCCGCGACGCCGAGCCGCGCTGGCAAAAGGTCTGGGACGAGGGCGGCATCTTCGCCACCAAGAACGACGATCCGCGGCCGAAATATTACGTGCTGGAGATGTTCCCGTATCCGTCGGGACGCATCCACATGGGCCACGTGCGCAACTACACGATGGGCGACGTCGTCGCGCGCTACAAGCGCGCGATGAATCTCAACGTGCTGCATCCGATGGGCTGGGACGCCTTCGGCATGCCGGCGGAGAACGCGGCAATCGCCGGCAAGACGCATCCGAAGAAATGGACCTACGAGAACATCGCGACCATGAAGTCGCAGCTCAAGTCCATGGGACTGTCGCTCGACTGGAGCCGCGAGATCGCGACCTGCGATGTCTCCTATTATAAGCATCAGCAGAAGATGTTTCTCGACTTCCTCAAAGCGGGGCTGGTCGAGCGCAAGCAGTCCAAGGTCAACTGGGATCCGGTCGACCACACGGTGCTCGCCAACGAGCAGGTGATCGACGGCCGCGGCTGGCGCTCGGGCGCGCTGGTCGAGCAGCGCGAGCTCACCCAGTGGTTTTTCAAGATCACCAAATATTCCGACGAGCTGCTGACGGCGATCGACACGCTCGAGCGCTGGCCGGAAAAAGTCCGCATCATGCAGAAGAACTGGATCGGCCGCTCCGAGGGGCTGCTGGTCCGCTTCATGCTCGATCCGGCGACGACGCCCAATCGCGAGACCGAGCTCGAGATCTTCACCACGCGCCACGACACGCTGTTCGGCGCGCGCTTCATGGCGATCGCGCCGGATCACCCGTTGGCAAGCGCTGCCGCCGCGAAAAATCCAGAGCTCGCGGCCTTCATTGCCGACTGCAAGCGCCGCGGCACCGCGCAGGAAGCCATCGAGACCGCGGAGAAGCTCGGCTTCGACACCGGCATCAAGGCGGTGCATCCGTTCGACCCGAGCTGGAAGCTGCCGGTCTATGTCGCCAACTTCATCCTGATGGAATACGGCACCGGCGCCATTTTCGGCTGCCCGGCGCATGACCAGCGCGACCTCGATTTCGTCAACAAATACGGGCTCGGCAACACCCCGGTGGTATGCCCGCCGGACGCCGATCCGAAGACTTTCGTGATCACCGACACGGCCTATGACGGCGACGGCCGCATGATCAATTCGCGCTTCCTCGACGGCATGACGCCCGATGCGGCGCGCGAAGAGGTGGCGCGGCGGTTGGAGCGCGAGACTCGCGGCAATCGTCCTGTGGCGCAGCGTCAGGTGAACTATCGGCTGCGGGATTGGGGCATTTCGCGTCAGCGCTATTGGGGCTGCCCGATCCCGATCATCCACTGCGAAGCCTGCGGCGTCGTGCCGGTGCCGGCCAAAGACTTGCCGGTGCAGCTGCCCGAGGACGTCACCTTCGATCGGCCCGGCAATCCGCTTGATCGCCATCCGACTTGGAAGAACGTCCCCTGCCCGCAATGCGGCAAGGCCGCGCGGCGCGAAACCGACACGATGGACACCTTCGTCGACTCGTCCTGGTACTTCATCCGCTTCACCGATCCGTGGAATACGGCAGCGCCGACGACGCGCAACGTCGTCGATCGCCTGATGCCGGTCGATCAATATATCGGCGGCATCGAGCACGCGATCCTGCACCTGCTCTACAGCCGCTTCTTCACCCGCGCCATGAAGGCCACGGGCCACGCCGGTCTCGACGAGCCATTCGCCGGCCTGTTCACCCAGGGCATGGTGGTGCACGAGACCTATCGCACCAAGAGCGGCGAATGGGTGATCCCGGCGGATGTTAAGATCGAAACCGTCGGCGAGGAGCGCCATGCGACGCTCGCCTCGACCGGCGAACCGGTCGAGATCGGCTCCATCGAGAAGATGTCGAAGTCGAAAAAGAACACGGTCGACCCCGACGACATCATCGCCACTTACGGTGCCGACACCGCACGCTGGTTCATGCTCTCGGACTCGCCGCCCGATCGCGACGTGATCTGGACCGAAGAAGGCGTGCAGGGCGCCTGGCGCTTCGTGCAACGGCTATGGCGGCTCGTTGGCGAGATCGCTGAAGTAACCGCGCCGACGTCTCGTCCACCCGCATTCGGCGCGGCAGCCTTGGACGTGCGCAAGGCCGCGCACCGCGCTTTGGCGCATGTCTCGGAAGACATCGAGCGCCTGCGCTTCAATCGCTGCGTGGCGCATATCTATGAGTTCGCCAACACGCTAAGCGATGCCATCGGCGCGATCGCTAAGAAGCCGGCGGACGACCTAGCCTGGGCGCTGCGCGAGGCGGGCGATATCCTGGTGCGCCTGTTCCACCCGATGATGCCGCATCTTGCCGAGGAGTGCTGGGTGGCGCTTGGGCACAAGACCCTGGTCGCCACCGAGACCTGGCCGACCGTCGAGCCGGACCTCCTGGTCGAGGCGACGATTACGCTGCCGGTGCAGATCAATGGGAAGAAGCGCGCCGATGTGACGGTCGCCCGGGACGCTGGAAAAACCGACATTGAGGCTGCCGTTCTGGCGCTTGATGCGGTAAAAAAGGCGCTCGACGGCAGGGCCCCCAAAAAGGTCATTGTTGTCCCGCAGAGGATCGTCAATGTGGTTGCCTAGGCAGGATGTAGCCCGGTTCGCGCGGCTGGGGGTGGTGCTTGCCTTGAGCGCGCTCCTGGCCGGCTGCTTTCAGCCACTCTATGGCGAGCATTCGGTGACGGGCGGCGCCGGCGTTTCCGACTCCCTCAAGGGGGTCGCGGTGAAGATCGACGCACCCAACGGGACCATCGAGTCGCGGCTTGCCGTCGAAGTGACCAATTCGCTGTTATTCGGCTTCCAGGGCGGCGGTGGCGGCAGCGCGCCGACCCATCGCCTCGACGTGAAGCTGTCCTCGACCAATCTCTCGGTCATCGTCGACGTCAACAGCGGACGGCCCGACATCCAGAATTTCGGCATCGACGCCAGTTACGCGCTGGTCGACCTCGCCACCAACAAAGTGGTGGTGCGCGGCACGACGTTCTCGCGCGTCTCTTACGATATCCCCGGACAGCAACAGCGCTTTGCACGTTCGCGCGGCCAGCGTGATGCCGAGAACCGCGCCGCCAAGGTCATCGCCGACCAGATCCAGTCGCGCATCGCGTCTTATTTCGTCAACGGCGCATAGCGCTGCGGCGACTGCGCATGGTCGCGCTCAAAGGCTCCGACATCGACAAGTTCGTGGCCAGGCCCGATGCGGCGCGGCCGATCGTGCTGGTGTTCGGTCCCGACGCCGGTCTCGTGCGCGAGCGCGTGGATGCCTTGGTGCGCGCCAGTGTCGATGATCCCGCCGATCCTTTTGCCCTGGCACGTATCGAAGGCGACGAGCTCTCCGCCGAGCCGTCGCGGTTGATCGAAGAGGCGCACACCGTGCCGCTGTTCGGCGGCAAGCGCGCAGTGTGGGTGAAGGCCGGGTCGCGCAACATCGCTGCCGCCGTGGGGCCGGTGATTGACTCACCCTCCGCGGACTGCCGCGTCATCATCGAAGCCGGCGACCTCAAGCGCAATGCGCCGCTGCGTGCGCTCTGCGAGAAAGCGAAGAGCGCCGTTGCCATCGCCTGCTACTCGGATGACGAGCGCACGCTGCCGCGTCTCATCGATGACGAGATGCGCAATGCCGAGCTGACCATCGCGCCGGAGGCGCGTGCGTCGCTACTGTCGCTCCTCGGTGGCGATCGGATCGCCTCGCGCAATGAGATCCGCAAGCTCGCGCTGTACGCGCGCGGCAAGGCCCGGGTCGAGCTCGAGGATGTGATGGCGGTGGTCGCCGATGCCTCGGCGCTGGCGCTTGACGGCGTGCTCGACGCGGCCTTCGCCGGACGCACCGCCGACGTCGAGACCCAGTTCAACAAGGCGCGCGCCGGCGGCGCCAGTCCCGGCGCGATCGTCTCTGCGGCGCTGCGCCAAGTCGCGCATCTGCATCGCATGCGGCTTGCGGTCGAGGGCGGCGACAGCGCGCGCGAGGCGATGGAGAGCACGCCGCCGCCGGTGCATTTCCGCCGCCAGCCGATGGTGGAGCAAGCGTTGCGGACTTGGACCGCGGAGCGGCTGTTGCGGGCGATGGATCAGCTTGCCGATGCCACGCTGCAGACGCGCAAGCAGCCGGATCTCGCGGAGACGATCGCGCAGCGAACGCTGATGTCGATTGCCGCTAACGCGCGGCGCAAAGCCTGACGGCGGATTATTCGGCGGCGTCGAGCCGCTCGGCGAAATAAGCCACCGTCTGCGAATAGATCTGGCTCTTGTTCCACTGCAGCAGCACGTCGAAATTCGGCGTGCCCGGGCCCCAAGGCTTGCCGCGCTGCCAGCCGTAGCCTTTGAGATAGTTGGCGGTCGAGGCGAGCACGTCCGGCACGCTGTGGATCAGGTCGCGGCGGCCATTGCCGTCGAAATCCACGGCAAATTTCAGATATGACGACGGCATGAATTGCGTCTGCCCGATCTCGCCGGCCCAGGCGCCGTGCATCTCCGCAGAGTTCATGTCGCCGCGCGCGACAATACGCAGCGCATCGAACAGCTCAGGACGGAATTTGTCGGGCCGCCGGCAGTCATAAGCCAGCGTCGCCAAAGCACGCACCGTGGAGAACTTACCGAGCACCGCGCCGAAGTCGGTTTCCAATCCCCAGATCGCCACGATCACCGCGCCGGGAACGCCGAATTGCGCCTCGATGCGCGAGAGGATCGAGCCGTATTTCTTCATCATGTCGGAGCCGCGCTTCAGGCGCGGCGGCACCATGCGGCCGGAGAACTGCTCGAACGTCTGATTGAACACGCCCTGATGTCGATCGCGGGAAATGACGTTGTCGTCATAAGTGACGCCATCCAGCGCAGCGAGACCTTGCGCGGAGATGCCCTGCGTTGCTGCTTCCTTGCGCACGCTATCGAGGAACTGCGGAAATCCGGATGCATCGTTGCCGCAAGATTGCGCGCTGGCGATACCGGTCTGCGTCAAGAAAGCTGCCAACACGGCAGCAGCGGCTGTCCTCGAAATCAGCATGCGACTAAGTCCATCATTGAACAGATGTGTGAGAACGATCACCGCTCCCATGAACGCCGAGCGTGGCACGTTCGTTGCGGCGCACTCTTGATCAGCGGCACCGCTGGCGCCAGCACAATGCTGCGATATGGTTTCCTCGCGGCACGCGTTCCGTATTAACGACTGTGACAGGCAAATGATGACCGGCGATCACGACGTCCTGGTTCTGGTCGACATCCAGAACGATTTCTGTCCCGGGGGCCGGCTTGCGGTTCCACGTGGCGACGAGATCGTAGCTCTCGCGAATCAACTCGCGGCGCAATTCCGTCACGTCGTACTGACGCAGGATTGGCACCCACCAGGGCATCTGTCGTTCGCCTCTGCGCATCCCGGTAAAAAGCCGTTCGACGCCGTGACACTCGACTACGGCACGCAGATCCTCTGGCCAGAGCATTGCGTGCAGGAGAGCGCCGGCGCGGCCTTTCATCCCCGTCTTGCGGTCCCGCAGGCCGAGCTGGTGTTGCGCAAAGGCTTCCGTCGGGAAATCGACTCTTACTCGGCGTTCTACGAGAACGATCACCGCACGGCGACCGGGCTCGCCGGCTATCTGCGCGAGCGCGACCTGACCCACGTTTATCTCGCCGGCCTCGCCTTGGATTTTTGCGTGCGTTACTCCGCCGAGGACGCGCGACGTTGCGGCTTCACCGTCACCGTGATCGAGGATGCCTGTCGCGGCATCGACGTCGACGGTTCGGTCGAGGCCACGCGTGCCAGCCTCGACGCGCTCGCGATTGCCCGGATCGCCAGCAGCGCCCTGCCCTGACTGGCGCTGAAGCCCTGTGCCGCAGCAAGTTCCCGGAACGCACTCCGCAGCCGCGCGTTACAGCGCTGGACCTCTTCGGGGGACCCCGCCATGGCCGTGCTCGCTTACATCGTCGCCATTCTTGCCGTCGTCAGTGGCCTCGCCTGGGCGGTAGAGGGCCTTGCCGTCACGCCGGCAGCGCAAGCTGTGCGCACGCTTGCCGAGCGGGTCGAGCCGCCGAAGCCGGCGCCCGTCGACCTCAATCTCGGTGGAGGCGGGCGGCTAAGCCCGATCTATCCGGCTACACCGGGCAAGGAGCTTCTGGCAGCCTACGCGCGGAGCCAGACGGATAAAGCACCGGCCTTCCGACCGACCGAGCGGCGCATCGCCATCCAGAAGCGGCTCGAGCGCCAGTTCGCCGCCCGCGCGGGCAGCAACGAAACACTCGGCTATGCGGAGGAGACGACGCCCCAGCCGGTGTTCAAGCGCGAAATCGCCTATTGATGGCCACGTCGCGCGCGAGCACTAAGCGCGACAATCGACCGCCGCGCCGGGAGCGATGCGCATGACCTCGCGACGCTTGATTTCAAGCGCGTGCAGGTGACGCAGCATGTGCGAGAGCAGCTGCAGCGGCGCTTCGGTGGAAAATCCGCGCTCGCCCATCACCACGACGAGCTGCCGCTGGCGATCGATCATGCTGGCGGTCTCGACGAGCCGCCGTTCGATATCGGCAAGATTGCTCTGCATTACTATCCCCGAATAACGGATGCCTAAGGCGCGCGCGAGGCCATCGTTCCCTTCTCGCGCGCCTTTGTCGGCGCGACGGTAAATGCAAGCCAAAGGCAAATAGGACGATTTAAGTCTTGTCCGCGTGATGCGGCGTATCGGGCGGCAGGAAGTGGATCACCCACAATTCGAGCGCGGCGAGATACATCACGATGATGCCGATGCTGAGGTTCACGACCATCGCGCTGGTGTGCTGGAAGCCGAGCACCCAAGGTGAGACCACCAGCCAGACGCCGAGCAGAAAGGCCAGCCATTCTTCCCATTCGGCGAAGCCGACTAGGGTCGCCAGGGAAACGATGACGATGATGGCGCTGGAGAACCACGCGTCCGCGGCCACGACCCCATGGGCGAACGCGAACAGCCAGGGCGAAACGAACAGAAACGCGCCGAGCACCATCTTGTAGATATCGAGAATGGCTTCGCGTCTGGACATGGCCTCCCCTCCTTCAGCCCACACGTCGCCTCTATTCGCCTCAACGTTGAAGATGCGGCGCCTGTTCCGCTCGGCGACGAACCGATTCGGGAATGCGCGCCAAAGATTCGGTTAACAAATTGCCTGTGGCAATTCCGTCACCCGATTCACCGATCTGACGGCATGCCCGTCAGGCCCGTTTGTGCCCCGTCACGAATCGCATACACGCGTAGCGACGCCTCAAAACGCGTGTCAGTTGCGTCGCTTCCTGACGATTTGGGCAAACAACGCCGGCTCCGTTCCCGGACGGCGATTACGGAGATATCGATGAAACGTTTGATTATTGCGGCGCTGGCACTGGGCGCGCTGGCGGCTCCGGCTCTCGGCGCTGACCTGCCGCGGAAGGCGCCGGCCTACGTGTCGGCAGGCTACAGCTGGACCGGGTTCTACGCCGGTATCAATGGCGGCTATGCCTGGGGTAATTCAGCTTGGACGCTGACGACCGGCGGCGGCACCGGCAACTTCAACATCAACGGCCCGCTGGTGGGTGGCACGATTGGCTACAACCTCCAGACCGGCGCTTGGGTGTGGGGTCTCGAGGCTGATCTGGACTGGACGAACATCAAGGGCAGCAGCAGCTTTGCCGGATGTGCCGGCGGGTTCTGCGAGACCAAGAACAGCTGGCTCGGCACTGCTCGTGGCCGCATCGGCTACGCCTTCGATCGCTTCCTGCCCTACATCACCGGCGGCGCCGCGTTCGGCAATGAGAAGCTTTCGACGGGAGCTGGCGCCGTCGGTACGACGACCCGGATTGGCTGGACTTTGGGCGCGGGTCTCGAATTCGCCATCAGCGGTCCGTGGACGGCCAAGATCGAATATCTCTACGCCGATCTGGGCAAGGCCACCTGCGATAGCGCCTGTAACGGTGGCGGCACGCCGTTCGACGTCACGTTCAAGACCAATATCGTCCGCGCCGGCATCAACTATCGCTTTTGATCGAACGCACAGACCAAAATACAAAGGGCCGGCTCGCGCCGGCCCGGCCCTTTTTCTTTTGTGTTGGCCCTACTTGCCGATCGCCCGGCGCAGCACGTCGTTGAGGCGATCTTGCCAGCCCGGCCCGCCCCCCTGGAAGTGCTCGATCACGTCGCGATCGAGCCGCAGCGTGACCTGCTCCTTGGCGTGCGGCACGACGGGTTTAGCGACCGGCGCGTCGAGCGGCTTGGTGGTGAGCTGCTTGAACGCCTTCTCGGCGGCGCTGCGCGCATCGCCGGATGATCCTCGCGAGCGATCGCCGGGCGGCCGGTTCATGCGCGCCGTCCGAGCTTGCGCAGCACCGCGTCGAGCTGATCGAGATCGCTGTAGTGGATGTGCAGCGTGCCTTTTTCGCCGCGGCTCTCGATGACCACTTGCAGCCCGAGCGCGTCGGAAAGCTGCTTCTCCAACGCCGCAATGTTTGGATCCTTGCGCGGCGGCGGCGCGGCTTTACCGGAGCGTGGCGGTGCCCCGCCCACTTCGCGCATCAGCGCCTCGGTCTGCCGCACATTGAGCCCGCGCGCGACAATGTCCTTGGCGATGTCGTCGGCCTTGGCGTGACCGACCAGCAGGCGCGCGTGACCCGGCGATAAGTCGCCGCCGCGCACGAGCTGCTTCACTGGATCGGGAAGCTTGAGCAGTCGGACGGTATTGGCGATATGCGGCCGGCTCTTGCCGACGATCTGCGCCACTTCGTCCTGGCTGTGGCCGTACTCTTCCATCAGCGCCAGGTAGCCTTCGGCCTCTTCGATGGCGTTGAGATCGGCGCGCTGCACGTTCTCGATGATCGCAAATTGCAATGCCTCTTCGTCGGTCGCCTCGACGAGCGCGATCGGCACGTCATGCAGGCCAGCGCGTTGCGCCGCTCGCCAGCGCCGCTCGCCGGCGATGATCTCGTAGCTCTTCGGATCGTTGCGCAGCGCACGCACCACGATCGGCTGGATAACGCCGCGCTCCTTGATCGAGGTCGCGAGCTCGTTGAGCTCCGCTTCGGAAAAGGCCTTGCGCGGATTGCGTGGATTGGCGCGCAGCTGCTCGATGCCGACGCGACGCGGTGGCCCGGCGCGCCCCGACTTTTCCTGGGCAATTGCGCTTTCCTCACCGACGTCGCCCATGAGCGCGGCAAGTCCGCGTCCCAGTCGCGATTGCGCTTCAGCCGCCATGGCTGCGTCTCCTGAACTCATCGCTGCACACACCTCTGTTATTGTCTTGATGTTTCTTGGTCGCGCCGAGGTGCGAGCATTCAGCTCGCGCGCAGCTCCTTCTCCCGTTGGATGATTTCGGTGGCGAGCCGCAGATAGGCTTCGCTGCCGACGCATTTGAGATCGTAAACCAGCACCGGCTTGCCGTAGCTCGGCGCCTCGGAGATGCGCACGTTGCGCGGGATTACCGTGTCGTAGACCTTGCTGCCCATGAACTGGCGCACGTCGGCAACGACCTGGCCAGAAAGGTTGTTGCGTGAGTCATACATCGTGAGCACGACGCCGTGGATCGACAGCTCAGGATTGAGCGTCGCCTTCACCGACTCCACGGTCTTCAAAAGCTGCGACAAGCCCTCGAGCGCGAAGAACTCGCACTGCAGCGGCACGAGGATCGCGTTGGCTGCGGCCATGGCATTGATGGTCAAGAGATTGAGCGATGGCGGACAGTCGACCAGCACGTAGGTGAAGTCGGCACCGGCGATCTTCTGTGTCGCGAGCGAAGCGATGGCGCTGCGCAGACGGAACGCGCGATCGCGCGCCTGGCCGATCTCGAGCTCGAGACCGGAGAGGTCAAGTGTAGAAGCGGCAATATGCAACCGCGGCACGGCGGTCGGCAAAACCGAATCGCGCAGCGGCGCCTGGCCGGTGAGGACGTCATAAGTCGAGGTGCGGCGCGAGCGCCGGTCGATGCCGAGACCGGTCGAGGCATTGCCCTGCGGATCGAGATCGACGATCAGCACGGTCTCGCCAATGGCGGCAAGCGCCGTTCCGAGATTGATCGCAGTCGTCGTCTTGCCGACGCCACCCTTCTGGTTGGCGATGGCCAGCACCCGAGGTCGGCCATTGGCCGCCTTGGGAATGAACGGCACGACCTCGGGCTCGGCCTTGGTCGGCGGCTTGTCGTCGATCGTGTCAGTCATGATTTCCGCATCACTTTCAATGAGTTACGTCTTACGGGCGGCTTTGCGCGGTTTCAGGCTGCGGACGGCAACGATACGGCCCTCCGGACTGGTCTTGCTGGTGACCAGTTCGGCATCGATATTCCAATATCTAGCGGCTTCGGTCAATTCAGCCTCTACATCTTGACCCTTATGGAACAGCGCGGTTGTCTTAGGTCCCATCAGCGGCAACACGTAGCCGCAGAGGACCTTAAGCGAGGCGACAGCGCGTGCGGTGACCACGTCGGGCTTGTCCCCAAAGCTGTCCCCAAAATTCTCGATGCGCGTCGTGTGGACGGTCGCTGGCAGGCCGAGGACGCGACTCACCTCCTCCAGGAAGCGGGCTTTCTTGCCGATGCTCTCGACCAGATGCACATGCGCGCCCTTCTTCTCGGCGAGCGCGCAGGCCAGCACCAGGCCGGGAAAGCCGCCGCCAGAGCCGAAATCAACCCAGGTCTTGGCCTTTGGCGCCAACGGCAAAAGCTGCAGTGAATCCGCGACGTGCCGGGTCCAAATCTGCGGGATTGTTGAGGCGGCAATGAGATTGGTACGCGTCTGCCAGATCAGCAGAAGCCCGACAAAAATCTCCAGCCTCTGCAATGTTTCACGTGAAACATCGATCAGAGCCAAAGCCCGGGCACGATCGGCGGGATCCGCCTCTGGCCGCGGCTCGCTCATGCGCTTCTCGCGACCCCACGGGTTTTTCGGCGCACATGGCCGACAAGCAGAGTCAGCGCCGCCGGCGTGATACCGTCGATCCGCCCAGCCTGTCCGATGGTGCGCGGCCGATGCTGTTGGAGCTTCTGGCGCACCTCGTTGGAGAGCCCTTTGACGGCGGCATAATCAATGGCGTCCGGGAGCTCTAGGCTTTCGTCCCGACGATAGGCTGCCACGTCAGCCGCTTGGCGGGATAGATAGACATCGTATTTGGCGTCGATCTCCAGCTGTGCCGCGATCTTCGGTTCAAGCGCGGCAAACCGCGGCCAGATCTTCGCCAGCACATCGATCGACATGTCCGGATAGGCGAGCAGCTCGAAAGCGGTGCGACGCTGCCCGTCGCGATTGATCGTGAGTCCGTGTGCTGCCGCCTCCCTTGGCGCGACGGAGACAGACTTGGCGAAATCGCGGGCTTCCGCCAGCGCGGCCGAACGTTTCACGTGAAACACCGCCCGCTCGGACCCCACGCAGCCGATGCTGATGCCCTTATCGGTGAGGCGCTGGTCGGCGTTGTCGGCGCGCAGCGCCAGACGGAATTCCGCCCGTGACGTGAACATCCGGTATGGCTCAGTAACGCCCCGGGTCACCAGGTCGTCGATCATCACCCCGAGATAGGCCTCGGCGCGATCGAAAATAATCGGACGAGCCTGCCCGGCCATCGCCGCGGCGTTGAGCCCAGCTACCAGGCCCTGCGCGGCGGCCTCTTCGTAGCCGGTGGTGCCATTGATCTGGCCGGCCAGGAAAAGCCCTGCCATCCGCTTGGTTTCGAGCGTCGGCCCAAGCTCGCGCGGGTCCACATAGTCGTATTCGATGGCGTAGCCTGGCCGGACGATCTTCGCCTTTTCCAGGCCGGGGATCGTCGCCACCAGCGCGTGCTGGACCTCCTCCGGGAGCGACGTGGAAATGCCGTTGGGATAGACTGTGGTGTCCTCGAGGCCTTCCGGCTCGAGGAAAATCTGATGCCCGTCGCGCTCGCCGAAGCGGACGATCTTGTCCTCGACCGAGGGGCAATAGCGCGGCCCCCGGCTTGCAATCTGACCGGAATACATCGGCGAGCGGTGCACGTTGGCGCGGATCACCTCGTGGGTGGCAGCAACCGTGCGCGTGATGCCGCACTGGATCTGCGGCTGCTCGATCGCGCGGGTCAACACCGAAAACGGCTCAGGCGGCTCGTCACCAGGCTGCATTTCCAAGCCAGCCCAGTCGATGGTTCGGCCGTCGAGCCGCGGTGGCGTCCCGGTCTTCAGGCGCCCGAGGGCAAAGCCAATTCGCTCGAGGGTCCGCGAAAGACCTATCGCCGGCGCCTCGCCGACGCGCCCCGCCGGGATTTGCGTCTCGCCGATATGAATGAGGCCGCGAAGGAACGTGCCGGTGGTCAAGACAACGGCGCCTGCGGTGAGCTCGCGGCCGTCGGCCAGCCGCACGCCGCAAACGCGGCCGCCGGAGATCGTGAGATCGTCGGCTTCGGCTTCGAGTACGGTCAGATTGAGCGTTTCGCGAATTGCCCCCTGCATGGCCGTTGCATAGAGTTTGCGGTCGGCCTGGGCGCGCGGACCGCGAACGGCTGGCCCCTTACGTCGGTTGAGGACGCGAAACTGGATGCCGCCGCGATCAGCCACGCGGCCCATCAGGCCATCAAGCGCATCGATCTCACGAACCAGATGGCCTTTGCCAAGGCCGCCGATCGCCGGATTGCAGGACATCGCGCCGATAGTGGCAAAGCGATGTGTCACTAGGGCTGTCTGTGCGCCCATACGCGCTGCGGCCGCCGCGGCCTCACAGCCGGCGTGTCCGCCGCCAATCACAACGACATCGAAGGGCGGAAGCATGCCGCTATTTAGGGCCGTGGATAGCTTACGTCAAAAATTCCCGTTTCACGTGAAACAGTGAATTAATATTCAATCATATCTTTTTGCTAATACTGGAGTGGGAGCTATCCCATTGATCTGCCGAGCAAAGACGAGCGCCACCGGCCTAATCTTTTAACCCCTTGTTCACCCAATCCTGCCAACGTCAGCTGGTCGGACCACCTTTCATGATCTTCCGCCTCGGGAAGTCGCGGCGCGCAAGCGCCCCAGCGGTCGTCGCGTCTGCGCCCGAGCCTCCCGCTCCGGTTGCCGAAGCCTCCCTTCCGCACGTCGATCGCGCCGCGGTTCTGCGCGAGACGATCGATCTGCTCGAGCAAGATCTCGGCGCGATGATCCGCGAGGTCGAGGACGCCGCCGCGGCCGTGCGCCACGGTGCCAGTGCGTCCGCCGAAGCGCTTGCCGCAATCCGCGCCAACACCGAGACACTCGCCGCGAAATCGCACAATGCCAAGCGCGACGCCTTCAACGTCGCTTCCGCAACCGAAGAGCTCGCGCGCTCGTCCGGCGAGATCGGCACACAGGTGCGCGCCGCCGGCACGCTCACCGACGATGCAGGCGAAGCCGCCGCTACTGCGAGCCGCAATGTCGACGGCTTGAAAGCGTCGTCCGCGGACATCGGCAATGTCGTCAACCTCATTGCCAACATCGCCAAACAGACGAATCTGCTCGCGCTGAACGCCACGATCGAAGCGGCGCGCGCCGGCCAGGCCGGTCGTGGCTTCGCGGTCGTCGCCGCAGAAGTTAAAGCGCTGTCGCTGCAGACGCAGAGCGCGACCGAAGACATCAAACGCAAGATCGATCTCTTGCAGCAGGATGCTGCGGCGTCGATCGCCGCCGTGCACCGCATCGACCAGGCGATCCAGGCCATCCGCCCGGTGTTTGCCGCAATCGCCAGCGCTGTCGACCAGCAGGCGGGCACCACCAGCGGTCTCTCGCGCAACGCCACCGAGACGTCGCAATTCATCGCTGACGTCGCTGACGGCGCGACCGACATCGAAAAAGCGGCGGCCGGCGCGACGACGCACGGTGAAGCCGTCGATCAATCGGGCAAGGATGTGGCGCGCTTGGCCGAGCGGCTACGCACGCGCAGCAGCATCTTCCTGCGGCTCACCGAAATGGGCGATCGGCGCGAGAACGAACGTCTGCCCTGCGAGCTCTCGATCACGCTGAGCGCCGGCAGACGCGAGATTCGCGGGCATACCGCCGACCTTTCCGAAGGCGGAGCGCTGATGCGGCTCAACGAGGCGGAGCCGGTCCTCGCCGGCACGCAAGTGACGGCGCAGATTGCCGGCATCGGCACCTGTCCGATGCGCGTGGTCAATCAGTCGAACCTCGGCCTCCATCTGCAATTCGGCAAGCTTGATCCGCCAACGCGCGCTGCTCTCGAGCAAAAGCTCGCATCGATTCGCGCCGACAACACGGAATTCATCAATCAAGCGATCGAGACAGCCAACAAGATCGCCCGGGTATTCGAAGAGGCCGTCGTCAAAGGTCGCATCTCGCAAGCCGATCTATTCGACAACGTGTATGTGCCGATACCGGAAACCGATCCGGTACAGTATCGCACCCGCTTCCTCGACTTCGTCGAGGAGGTGTTGCCGCAATTCCAGGACGCGGCGCTCGAAAACGAAAAGCGCATGGTGTTCTGCTGCTGCGTCGACCGTAACGGCTATCTTCCCGTGCACAACAAGATCTACTCCAAGCCGCAGCGGCGCGGTGACGTGATCTGGAATACGGCGAACTCGCGCAACCGCCGCATCTTCGACGATCGCGCTGGTCTTTCTGCGGCACGTGTGGTGCGGCCGTATCTGATCCAGAATTATCCGCGCAACATGGGCGACAAAGTCGTGATGATGCGCGAGATCGACGCTCCGATCCGCGTCTTCGGCAAGCACTGGGGCGGCTTCCGCACGGCCTATACGTTCTGAGCCGGCGACCTCGCGTCACTTGCCAATACAGAAATCGCGGAAGATGACGTCGAGGATGTCCTCGACATCCACGCGCCCGGTCAGACGGCCGAGACCGTTGGCGGCGAGGCGCAACTCTTCGGCGATAATGTCCTCGCGCCCATGCGTCTCCTCGGCCAGGGCTCGCAGCAAGGCCGCCCGCACATCGGTCAGCACCCTGCGATGACGGTCGCGGGTAATGAGCGCTGATTCGCCGCTTGCGAGGAATGACGTGGCCTGCCGCGCCAGGGCCACCAAAAGCGAATCCAGTCCATCCCCTCTAACTGCTGAAATATTGAATGTTTTCGCGATGGATTTAGGTTCATTTCTAAGATAGGCCGCCGTAAGGAGGTCCACCTTGTTCCGAATCTGCCAGAGCTCCTGGCCTGGCGCCGCATTCGGCGCCGCCAGGCGATCACCCGCATCACTGACCCACAGCACCAGGTCCGCCTCGGCCGCGCGCTCCTGCGCGCGGCGGATGCCTTCCTGCTCGATCGGCTCGGCACTTTCGCGGATGCCGGCGGTGTCGAGCAGCGTCACCGGATAGCCGTCGAGATCGAGATGCACCTCGATCACGTCACGCGTCGTGCCGGCAAACGGAGAGACAATTGCCGCCTCGCGTCGCGCGATACGATTGAGCAGTGTCGACTTGCCGGCGTTCGGTGGCCCGGCGATCGCGACCACCATGCCCTCACGCAGGCGTTCGCCGCGGCCCGCATCTGCAAGCGCGGCGCCGATCTCGCGCTCGAGCTCGGCCACGATCGCCAGCGCCGGCGCGACGAGCTCTTCCGGCACATCCGCTTCGTCGGAAAAATCGATGCGTGCTTCGACGAGCGCCAAGGCCTCGATCAGCCGTGTGCGCCAACGCTCGGCGTTGCCGCCCAACAGACCCTTGAGCTGACGAAAGGCTTGGCGCCGCTGTGCCTCGGTTTCCGCGCCGACAAGGTCGGCGAGCGCCTCCACCGCCGTGAGGTCGAGCTTGCCATGCTCGAAAGCGCGCCGGGTGAACTCGCCGGCCTCCGCCGGTCGCAGTCCATCGATGTCGCCAAGCGCGGTGAGTGTTGCAGCCAACACTGCCCGACCGCCATGCAGCTGCAGCTCCGCAACGTCTTCGCCGGTCTCACTGTTCGGCGCGGGAAACCACAACGCCAGCGCCTCGTCGATTATCTCGCGCGAGCGCGGATCGCGCAGCCGCGCCAGCGCGGCGCGGCGCGGCGGCGGGATGCGGCCCATCAGGATCTCGAGCGCGGCGCCGGCGCGCGGCCCGGAGATGCGCACCACGGCGATCGCGGCCGGCGGGCGACCCGACGAAAGGGCAAAGATGGTATCGGTGCGGTCAGACAAAAGGCATCCTCTCTGCCACTCTAGGCATCGGCCCCTCTAATAGTCATATCGACGCGTATGTCAGCGCCCTCCGCAAGCACCCACGAAAACCGCCTCGCCGGCGCCACGTCGCCTTATCTGCTGCAGCACAAGCACAACCCGGTGGATTGGCGGCAGTGGGGACCTGACGCCTTGGACGAAGCCAGGCGCTTGGGCAAGCCAATCCTGCTGTCGGTCGGCTATGCGGCCTGCCACTGGTGCCACGTGATGGCGCACGAGTCGTTCGAAGACGACGCCACCGCGCAGGTCATGAACGAGCTCTTCATCAACATCAAAGTCGATCGCGAGGAGCGCCCGGACATCGATCAGATCTACATGTCGGCGCTGCACGCGCTGGGCGAGCAGGGCGGCTGGCCGCTGACCATGTTTCTCACGCCCGCGGGCGAGCCCGTTTGGGGCGGTACTTATTTTCCGAAGGAGTCGCGCTACGGCCGTCCGGCTTTTGTCGACGTGCTGCGTGAGGTGGCGCGGCTGTTTCGCGAAGAGCCGCAGCGCATCGGACAGAATCGCGCGGCGCTGCTCGGGCGCCTTGCGCAACGCGCACAGCCTGCCGGCAAGGTCACGATCGGTGCCCGCGAGCTTGACGGCTACGCTCGCCAGATCGGCAACATGTTCGATGCGCGTAACGGGGGGCTCCGCGGCGCACCGAAATTTCCACAGCCGGCGATGCTGGAAATGCTGTGGCGCGCGGGGCTGCGCAGCGGCGATGCCCGCTTCTTCGATGTCGTCGAGCACACCCTCGATCGCATGTCCGAGGGCGGCATCTACGATCATCTCGGCGGTGGCTTCTCGCGCTACTCGGTCGACGAGCGCTGGCTGGTGCCGCATTTCGAGAAGATGCTCTACGACAACGCCCAGCTCCTCGAGCTCCTGGCGCTCGCTTACGCGCGCTCCGGCAGGCCTCTGTTCCGCGAGCGGGGACGCGAGACGATCGGCTGGCTGCAGCGCGAGATGACGACGCCCGAGGGCGCGTTTTGCGCCTCCCTCGATGCCGATTCGGAAGGCGAGGAGGGCAAGTTCTACGTCTGGTCAAAAGCCGAGATCGAGGAGGTTTTGGGCGCCGAGAATGCTGCGTTCTTTGCTGCAAATTATGACGTCACCGCCGACGGTAATTTCGAAGGTCACAATATTCTCAATCGTCTCAATAGCTTACCGCGCAGCACGGAGGACGACGCCCGGCTCGCTTTGCTGCGCTCCATGCTGCAGCAGAAGCGAGAAAACCGGGTTCGCCCGGGGCTCGACGACAAGGTTCTGGCCGACTGGAACGGCCTGATGATCGCCGCCCTGGTCAACGCCGGAATCCTGCTGGACGAGCCGTCCTGGGTCGAAATGGCCGGCAAAGCCTTCGCCTTCATTGCGCAGGCAATGACGCGCGGCGACCGGCTTGGCCATTCCTGGCGGGAAGGCAAACTGCTGGTCCCTGGGCTCGCCTCCGACTTCGCCGCCATGATCCGCGCCGCGCTCGCGCTTTACGAGGCGACGGGACAGGGGACCTATCGCGCGCGTGCTATCGCGTGGCAGAGCGCGCTCGAGCGGCATTACGCCGATCCGGAAACGGGCGGCTACTATCTCACCGCAGACGACGCCGAAGGCCTTGTTGTACGTCCGCATTCCACCGCCGACGAGGCCGTGCCGAACCACAATGCGGTCGCGGCACAGAACCTGGTGCGCCTCGCCGTGCTCGCCGGCGACGAAGCGTATCGCGCACGCGCCGATCGCCTGTTCGACGGAATCCTGGCGCGCGCCTCAGAAAACCTGTTCGGGCATCTCGCGTTGCTCAATGCGCTCGACCTGCGTCTGCGCGCTGCCGAGATCGTGGTGACGGGCTCAGGTTCCGCGCAGATGGCGGCAGCGGCGCTGAAAATCCCGTTCGTTGAACGCATCGTTCTGCGCGCCCCGGACGCCGCGGCCTTGCCGCCCTCGCATCCCGCGCAGGAAAAGCTGAAGACGACAACAGAAACCGCAGCCTTCATCTGCGTCGGCACCACCTGTTCGCTGCCGGTGAACAAACCTGACGAAATCGCCGAGGCCGTCCGGCGCATGTGCTAGCGCGGCCGCGGCCGCACGACCTTCGACCAATCCAGCGCGGCGGCTTCCTGCACGATCCATCTGCGAAAAGCCTCGACATTTGGACGTATTTTGCGGCCCTTGGGCCAGATCACGTGGTATGCACGCCTCGAGGGCAACCGCAGATCCACCGGGATCACCAGCCGTCCGGTGCGCAGCTCGTCATAGGCGAGGAAATCATGCGCCAGCAGCACGCCGGCGCCTTCGCCGGCCGCGTCGAGCGCGTGGTCGGCGCTGTTGAAGCGCAGCCCGCGGCTGACATCGACGTCCGCGATGCCTGCTGCCGCAAACCAATCGGCCCAGCCTGGCACCGGAATGCGGTTGATCAACGTATCGTCATGGATGAGCGGCGCGTGCGTCAACGCCGCGGGATTGTCGAGCAGCGCGTATTCTTCGAGCAGCCGCGGGCTGCACACCGGCACGTAGGACACATCGACCAACTTCTGCATCGCCAAGGCAGCATCCGGCTGCGGCTCTGATGCCATGTTGCGGACGGCGACGTCGACGCGATCAGTGACGAAGTTCGCATTGTTGAGCGACGATGAGATGCGCGCGTCGATCTGCGGATGCGCATTGGCAAACCGGTAGAGCCGCGGCGCCAGCCATTTCGCGGTGAGACCAGGCGGCGTGCTCACCACCAGCACCCGCTCATCGACCCCGCGGGCGAGCCCTTCGACCGCTTCACGAATGTGCAGGAAGCCGGACTGCAGGCCGGGATAAAGCTGCTTGCCTGCTGCCGTGAGTGCGATCGAGCGCACGCCGCGCTCGAACAGCTTCACCTGCAGCAGCTCCTCGAGGCCGCGGATCTGATGGCTCAAGGCGCCCGCCGTCACATGCAGCTCGGCCGCCGCCTTGGTCAGGCTCAAATGCCGCGCCGCGGCCTCGAAGGCGCGCAAAGCATTAAGCGGTGGCATCATTTGATACATGAGATTATCTCAACTATCGACTGAGACCATATCCTTTGTCAAATAGCCATCTCCGTGAGAATTAAGCTCCACGAATGAGGAATACTCAATAGAGCTTCACCCTGGACATGGAGGCGACGATGGCGATCCTGGCCCATCTCACTGATTTCACCGCTGCTCCGGCGACGCAGGCGACCCGTCCGGGCCTGCTGCGCCGCGTCTACGACGCCATCGTCGATGCGCAGCAGCGCCGCGCCCAGCGCGACATCGAGCGCCTGGTGGCGGGACGCGCCGGCATCTTCAACGACGCGTTGGAGATGGAAATCGGTCAGCGTCTGTTGCCGCGCGGCTGGGACAATTAATCTCCACCCTCAAGAACGCGAGAGCCGGACGCGATACCGCGTCCGGTGTCCGTTTGTGCCTAGTCCGCGCCTACACGAACAGCTTGCTGTAGCGCGCCTTGATTTCTTCCGTCTGCGCCAGCACCAGCTTCGGATCGGCCTGTAACAGCTTGAAGCTCGACAGCGGCGCACGGCCCGGCGTTTCCTTCGCGAGCGCGTGGAACGAGCGATGTGCGAACACGTCGATGAAAATCTGCTGCGCCTCGACGCTGAAAAGGAATTGTTGGAATAACCGCGCCGCATTCGGATTGGGCGCGCTGCGGAAGATGCCGGACGGTACCGGGATGACCGGCGAACCTTCCAATGGGTGCACGATCTCGACTGGCTTACCCTGGGCCTTGGCCACTTCCAGACTGTAGTCGTTGCCGTCGGCCATCACCGCGCGCTCGCCGATCACGATTTTCTTCGGCGGATCGGCGGCCGACTGCAGCTGCAGCACTTTTTGCTGCGCCAGCTTCTCGAGATACTCCCAGCCAAGGTCGCGGACCAGCAGATAAGTGGTGGTGAGGATTGCACCGCTGTAGCCGGGATGACCTTTGGCCAGCTTGCCTTTCCACTTCGGCAGCAGCAGGTCGGCGTAGCTCTTTGGCGCGTCGTCTTTCGTCACCAGCGTCGTGTTGTAACCGATCACCTCGAGCCAGGCGCATAGCGTCGCGTGCATGCCGCTTGCATCGACCTGCTCGCGCGGGAAATGCTTGGCCATGTCCTCGGTGACGTAGGGCTCGACCCAATCCTTGTCCTTCGCCGTCCAGTCGAGGAAATGCGACGGGTCGGTGCTGCACACCACGTCGACGGCATAAACGCGGCTACCTTGCTCCTGCGCGATGCGCTGGAAGATGCGCTCGGCGCCGGAGCGTTCGACGCGGATGGCGATGCCCGGATATTTCGCCTCGAAGGCGCGCGCGAGGCGCTCCGAGGTGTTGAGCTCGAGCGCGGTATAAAACGAAGCCTTGCCTTCCTTGCGCGCGGCCTCGATCAGCGTCGGCGTCACCGCGGCGGGCGGTGGTGCGGCAGCCCTGAGCGGCTCGGCGAAAAGGCTGGCGGTGGTGAGCGCGGCACCGGCCTTGAGCACGGTGCGGCGTGAAATGCCCTTGCGGTCCATGATGGCTCCTCCCAAAGGCCCGCCTCGCTCTGTCGGCCGGTCGGGCAGGGGGAGCGTAACGCATGATCCCGAAAAGGAAATGGCCGGGAAGACCCCGGCCATCTCGTCGCGCATTTGTATTGAGGCGCCGATCTTAGGTATTCATCGACTCAAAGAACTCGGCGTTGTTCTTGGTGTTGCGCAGCTTGTCGAGCAGGAAGTCGATCGCATCCATGGTGCCCATCGGGTTGAGGATGCGGCGCAGCACGTACATCTTCTTGAGCACCGCCGCCTCGGTGAGCAGCTCTTCCTTGCGGGTGCCGGAGCGGGTGATGTCGATTGCCGGGAAAGTGCGCTTGTCGGCCACTTTGCGGTCGAGGATCAGTTCCGAGTTGCCGGTGCCCTTGAACTCTTCGAAAATCACTTCGTCCATGCGGCTGCCGGTATCGATCAACGCGGTGGCGATGATGGTGAGCGAGCCGCCTTCCTCGATATTGCGCGCTGCGCCGAAGAAGCGTTTCGGCCGCTGCAAGGCATTGGCGTCGACGCCGCCGGTGAGCACCTTGCCCGAGGACGGTACGACGGTGTTGTAAGCGCGGCCGAGACGCGTGATCGAATCGAGCAGGATCACCACGTCGCGCTGATGCTCGACCAGGCGCTTCGCCTTCTCGATCACCATTTCCGCAACCTGCACGTGACGCGAGGCCGGCTCATCGAAGGTCGAGGAGATCACCTCACCCTTCACCGAGCGCTGCATGTCGGTGACTTCCTCCGGCCGCTCGTCGATGAGCAGCACGATCAGATAAGTCTCGGGATGATTGGCGGTGATGGAATGCGCGATGTTCTGCAGCAGCACCGTCTTGCCGGTGCGCGGCGGCGACACGATCAGCGCGCGCTGGCCTTTGCCGATCGGCGCCACGATGTCGATGACCCTAGCCGAGAGGTCCTTCTTGGTCGGGTCCTCATATTCCATCTTCAGCCGCTCGTCGGGATAGAGCGGCGTCAGGTTGTCGAAGTTGATCTTGTGGCGCGCCTTCTCAGGATCTTCGAAGTTGATGGTGTTGACCTTGAGCAGCGCGAAATAGCGCTCACCCTCCTTGGGGCTGCGGATCTGGCCGTCGACCGTGTCGCCGGTGCGCAGGCCGAAGCGGCGGATCTGCGATGGAGAAACGTAGATGTCGTCGGGACCGGAGAGATAGTTGGATTCCGGCGAGCGGAGGAAGCCGAAGCCGTCGGAGAGCACCTCAACGACGCCTTCGCCGATGATGTCGGTGTCCTTCTGGGCGAGCTGCTTGAGGATTGCGAACATCAGCTCCTGCTTGCGCATGGTGCTGGCGTTCTCGACCTGCTGCTCTTCGGCAAAAGCCAGAAGTTCGGATGGGGTTTTGGATTTGAGCTCTTGGAGCCTCATTTCCGGCATTTAGGGAAGTCCTATGAAAAGTACCGGCGGAGTCGCAATGGGAGAGACTGACGCGGGTAAAGCTGAAGGTCGCAGGTCTTGGGAAGGGAGCCTTAGGCGAAGGGAGCTTGAGGATCCCGGGGCCCGATGCTCGACCCGGTCCGAGTACTCGGGACCGGAACGCGAAAGCATCCGCCTGCGTTCGGTGGGATGGCAAAAAGATATGGAAGGACGCGACTTTTCGCAAGTCCCGTGGGGAAGGGGGCCTGTGAAAAGCGAAGAAATCAGAACGGTTTGAGCACCACCATCAGTACGATGAAGACCAGCAAAACCGCCGGTACTTCATTGATTATACGATAGAATTTCTGCGAAAATCGATTCCGGTCGTGGGCGAAATCGCGCACCCGGCCGACCAGAAATCCATGCACCCCCGACATCGCCAGGACGAGCGCGATTTTGACATAGAGCCAGCCTGGCTCGAACCACTCGCCCGCCAGCCAACCGGCGCTCCAGATCATCGTGATCCCGAGCACCCACACCGCAATCATGGCCGGATTGATGATCCCCTTGAGCAGCCGGCGCTCCATCACTTTGAGCATTTCCGATTGCGGCGAGCCCGCCGGCGCTTCGCAGTGATAGACGAGCAGCCGCGGCAGGTAGAGCATGCCCGCCATCCACGCGATCACGGCCATGATGTGAAAGGCTTTCACCCAGTCGTAGTGATCCTGAATCCACTCATGCATGGGAGCGCTCCGGCTCGCAGTGAGCCGTGACCATTTCCAAGATGGCCGCGCCGGTCAAGCCTTTGGCAAAACATTAGAATCGTTTGAAACAGCGCGCGCTCAACGGCGCACGCGCGCAAGCATCTGCTCGACATGCGCAATCGGCGTGTCCGGGAGAATTCCATGCCCGAGATTGAACACGAAGGGTCCTGCCGCGAGCGCGCCCATGATCGCATCGACACCATGATCAAGCGCGGCGCCGCCAGCGCGCAGCACCAGCGGATCCAGATTGCCCTGCACGGGAATGCGACTCTGAATGCGCTCGCGTGCAAAGGTGAGATCGATCGTCCAGTCTAATCCCACCGCATCGACTCCGGTTTTCTCCGCATAGCGCAGCAGATTGATGCCCGCGCCACGCGGAAACCCGATGATTTTTGCATCGGCGAAGCGGTCCCTGACCTTGGCAACGATCTTCGCGGTCGGTTGCACGCACCAGCGTTCGAATTCATCGCCCGGCAAAACTCCCGCCCAGGTATCGAAAATCTGCAGCGCTTCGGCGCCCGCCTCGAGTTGCCCGATCAGATAATTCGCGGATGCATCTGCCAGCACATCGATCAACCGCGCAAAGCTTTCTGGATCGCCATAAGCCAGCATGCGCGCCGGCGCTTGGTCGGTCGTGCCCTGGCCTGCAACCATGTAAGTCGCCACCGTCCACGGCGCGCCACAAAAACCAATCAGCGCGACGTGGCTTGGCAAAGCTGCCTTTACCGCACGAACCGTCGCATAGACCGGCGCAAGCGTGGCGTCATCGACCTCGAATGGCAAAGCTTTGATCGATGCCACGTCACGCAGTGGTTCGAGGCGCGGCCCTTCACCTTCGACGAACCACACCTTGCGTCCCAAGGAATGCGGCACCACCAGGATGTCGGAAAACAAGATCGCTGCATCAAATCCGAAACGTCGAATGGGCTGCAGCGTCACCTCTGCCGCATAGTCCGGATTGAAGCAGAGATCGAGAAACGAGCCTGCTTTCTCTCGCACAGCTCGGTATTCGGGCAGATACCGTCCTGCCTGACGCATCATCCAAATCGGAGGAACGGACTGCCGACGACCCGCGAGTACCTCGAGAAATGGCTTTGTCACCAAGGCGTCCTCGGCTTCCTACCCTTCATCCTAAATCCCTTAAGATTATTTGTAGTGATTCTTAGGCCGTGGATTGGACTCACGCTTTTTCCTCCACACGCTATCCACGGCTTGTCAGATATTGTCCAAGGCGCTCTGTCTTGCCTGGATTTCAACGCCGGTCAAAGTACCTGGATTTCGTGGCTTCTCACGACGTCTACACGTCCTTCACAAGACCTCGTCCACAGTGGATACCGACTTCGCCAAGAGTGTCTGGACGCACTCCCGCAAAGGCAAGTGTTGATAGAACGGGTAGTTGTCCACGGCTTGCTAACCGTTCCGGCAAAAGGCATAGGCTGTTCACAGGCCCTCCACAGGATCTTGGCCGTCTATCCCGATGCCGCAAACAGGCTATTTCCATCTGCACTTGGTCTCCGACTCCACCGGTGAGACGCTGATCACGGTCGCGCGCGCGGCGGCGGCACAATATGCCAATGTCTCGCCCGTCGAGCATGTCTACCCGATGGTGCGCACGCGCAAGCAGCTCGACCGCGTGCTGGCGGAGATCGCTGAGTCGCCCGGCCTCGTACTCTATACGCTGCTCGAGGAAGAGCTGACCGAAGGCCTCGAGGGCAAGTGCCGCGAGCTCGCGCTCCCGTGCATGTCGATCCTCGGGCCGGTGCTGCGCTTGTTTCAGTCTTATCTCGGGGCCGAGACGACGCATCGCGTTGGCGCCCAGCACGTGCTCAACGCGGAATATTTCCAACGCATCGATGCGCTCAATTTCACCATGCTGCATGACGACGGCCAGCATGTCGAAGGTCTCCAGGATGCCGATGTCGTGCTCGTCGGGGTCTCGCGCACCTCGAAAACGCCGACCTCGATCTATCTCGCCAATCGCGGCATCAAGACGGGCAATGTGCCGCTGGTGCCTGGCGTGACGGTGGCGCCGCAAGTGGAGGCTCTCAACCGGCCACTCGTGGTCGGGCTTTATGCAAGCCCCGAACGCATCGTGCAGATCCGTGAGAACCGCCTGCTTGGCCTCAAGGCGCATCGCGATGACGACCAATATGTCGATCGTGCCGCGGTCGCCGAGGAGGTCGCGTTCTCGCGACGGCTTTGCGCCAAGCACAATTGGCCGGTCATCGATGTCACGCGCCGCTCGATCGAAGAGACAGCAGCGGCGGTGATGCGGCTCCTCGCCGAGCGCAAACGGCATCCGGTGATCTGATCATGCCGTTGTGGTTGGCTCCGCGGCCGCTGGTGCTCGCCTCCAAGAGCGAGGTACGCCGCAAGATTCTCGCTGCGGCCGGTGTGCCGCTGGAAATCAAGCCGGCAGATATCGACGAGCGGGGCATCGAGTCACGCGCGGGCGTGAACGAGCCTTCCGCCGCGGCGAACCTGCTCGCTCATGCCAAGGCCTGGGCGGCCTCTGAACATTTGCCGGAACGCCTGGTGCTCGGGGCGGACCAAACGCTGGCGTTCGGGACGCGGCGTTTCTCCAAGCCGAAGGACCGCAATGCCGCTTTTGCGCAGCTCAAGGCGCTCGCGGGCGGGACGCACGAGCTGCATACTGCGATCGCGCTGATCCGCGATGGCGCAGTCCTATTCGAACATGTGGAAGTCGCAAGGCTGACGGTGCGGCGCATCTCCGACGAATTCCTCGACACCTATCTGACGCTGATTGGCGATGCAGCACTGGCCAGCGTTGGCGCCTATCAGGTCGAAGGCATGGGCGCACAGCTTTTCGAACGCATCGAAGGCGACTACTTCACCATTCTCGGTTTGCCGCTGTTGCCGCTGCTCGACTTCTTGCGGCGCGGCGGCTTCATTCTGAGCTGATGGCGATGTTCGTTCTTGGCCTCACCGGCTCGATCGGTATGGGCAAGTCGACGACCGCCGGCTTTTTCGCCGACGCCGGTGTGCCCGTGCACAATGCCGACGCTGCGGTGCATCGTCTCTATGAGGGCGAGGCGGTTCCTGCCATCGAGGCAGCGTTTCCCGGGACAACCGGTGGCGGCAAGGTCGACCGCGCGAAGCTCGGCGCGCAGGTGATCGGACATCCCGAGGCGATCAAGCGCCTGGAAGCGATCGTGCATCCGCTGGTTCGCGAGGCGGAAAACAAGTTCCTCGCGCAAGCCGGACAGGCTGGCGCCGCGGTCGTTGTGCTCGATATTCCGCTCCTGTTCGAAACCGGCGCGGAGAAGCGCTGCGACGCGGTGGTCGTTGTCTCGGCGCCGGCGGATGTTCAGCGTGCGCGTGTGCTCGAGCGCGCCGGCATGAGCGCCGACCGGCTCGAGGCGCTTCTCGCCAAGCAGATGCCCGACGAGGAGAAACGCCGCCGTGCCGATTTCGTGGTGGATACGTCGAAGGGTTTCGACGCGGCGCGCATGCAAGTAGGGGACATCCTCCGCGCGGTTGCTACAATGCCGAGACGGCGGCCGTGATTCGGCCCCGTTAACACCAGGCACCGATGCGCGAAATCGTCCTCGATACGGAAACCACCGGCCTCGATCCGTTCAACGGTGATCGGGTGGTGGAACTCGGCTGCATCGAGCTGCTTAACGGCATCCCAACCGGACAGAGCTTCCACACTTATATCAACCCGCAGCGCGAGGTTCCCGCTGAGGCCTTCGCGGTGCACGGGCTGTCGACCGATTTCCTCAAGGACAAGCCGTTGTTCGAAGAAGTCGTCGACGAGTTTCTGACTTTCATCGGTGACGCGCCGCTGGTGATCCACAACGCGTCGTTCGATCACGGCTTCCTCAATGCCGAGCTTGATCGGGTCAAGCGTACGCTGCTCACGCGGGATCGGCTGGTCGACACGCTGACCATCGCGCGGCGCAAGCATCCGGGCGGCCCCAACAATCTCGACGGCTTGTGCACCCGCTACGGCATCGACAATTCACGGCGTACCAAGCATGGCGCGCTGCTCGATGCCGAGATCCTCGCCGAGGTCTATCTCGAGCTGATCGGCGCCCGTCAGGCGCAGCTCATCCTGGTGGAGAGCGGCAATGGTCACGCTGCCGTCGGTGGCGGCAATGGCGCGCCGCGTACGCGTCCGATCGTCTTGGCGCCGCGGATCACCGACGCCGAACGCGAGGCGCATCGGGCCTTCATCGCGACGCTCGGCGAAAAAGCGTTGTGGGGTGAATATAGCTTGCCGGCCGTAGGAGCGATTGCAGCCGGCGCGTAATCTCAATCAGGCCTGTGCCATCGGAGCGGTGGCCTGCATCTCCGTCATCTTCTGGCGATAGAGGCCGACGAAATCCATCGGATCGAGCAGCAATGGCGGGAAGCCGCCATTACGCGTCGCCGTGGCGATGATCTCGCGCGCGAACGGGAACAGCAGTCGTGGGCATTCGATCATCAGCAGCGGGTGAACGCTCTCTTGCGGCACGTTCTGCAGGCGGAAAATCCCGGCGAAGACCAGCTCGAAGCTGAACAGCATCGAGCCGGCGAGATCGGCCTTGCCATCGACATGCAGCGAGACTTCGAAATCGGTGGTGCTGCCCGGCATGGCGCCGCCATTGACGTTCACCTGGATATTGATGTTCGGCTGCTGCTGGGCCGGCGCCAACGACCGCGGCGCGTTCGGATTCTCGAAGGAGAAATCCTTGATGTATTGCGCAAGAACATTGAGTTGCGGCGGCAGATCTTGCCCAGGCGCCGGACCGCCATTCGTCGTTGACATGAGAACTCCTTCGAGCCGACAGGCCGCGATTGCGGCGGCGGTTGGCTAACACAGGGGCCTTGCCCGAACAAGGACGGGCCAATTAACGATTCCGGTCCTGATCGCGCCGATCTTCGAGCTGTTCGTCGGGCACCTGACGCCATTGATCGCGCTCGAGATCGACGGTGCCCGGAGCCGCAGCCTCGGTGCCCGTGAATGCGCGCTTGAGACGTGCGCCGAGCCATCGCCGCGTCACCGGAACCAGCAGCAACAGGCCTAGGACGTCACTGATAAAGCCCGGCAACAGCAGCAGAATCCCGGCCAGCAGGATCATGAAGCCGGCTCCGTCGGTATTCACGCCGGAAATGCCGCCGTCATTGAGGGCGACCCGGATGCGGCTCACATGCGCGCCGCCGCCATAACGCAGCACCAGAGCGCCGGCGATCGACGTTAACAGCAGCAGGCCGAAGGCGGGGCCGGCACCGATGAGGGTGGCCACAACGATGAACGTCACGAGTTCCGCGGCCGGCCATCCGAGGATCAGGAGTGCGAGCCACTTTGGCGCCGCCATTGCGTTATTCCCTGTTCGCCCAAAGGTTGGCCGGAGGGCACGGATCGTCTAGAATCTTCAACGCGTGCCCCACAACAACGCTGGTTGACCTGCGTTGTCCTATGGATCAGCGTGGCCCGCGTGCCTAGATAAGCGTAGCAGGATCTGTCACCACCCCGGGATGGGGTGCACCTGATTGGTGTTATTGGCCGAATGGCCGCGGAAAGCATGTCAGACGTGTTCGACATCTACACCATCATCTTTCTGGCGCTCGCAGTGTTCATCTTCCTGCGGCTGCGCAGCGTGCTTGGGCAGCGGACCGGCCGCGAACGGCCGCCTTACGATCCCTATTCCGCCCGCGAGGTACGCCCGGCGACCGCGGACAAGGTCGTGGCACTGCCCAGCCGGACCATGGAAAAGCCGAAGCCGGCCGATACTGCCACTGAGCGCACGGAGCCGGGCGAGCGGTGGAAAGGCGTCGCCGAACCCGGCACGCCGCTGGCCAATGGACTCGATGCGGTCGCTGGCGCGGATCCGAATTTCGATCTCAAGCACTTCGTCGCCGGTGCTCGCGCGGCTTACGAGATGATCGTCATCGCCTTCGCGCAGGGCGATCGGCGTACGCTGAAAAATCTGCTCTCCCGCGAAGTGTGCGACGGTTTCGAAACCGCCATCACTGAGCGCGAGACGCGCGGCGAAACCATGGAAAGCCGTTTCGTCTCCATCGATAATGCCGACATCACCGCCGCCGAGCTGCGCGGCCGCACGGCGCAGATCACCGTGCGCTTCGTCTCGCAGCTCGTCTCGGTGACGCGCGACAAGAGCGGCAATGTCGTCGATGGCAACGCCGAGAAGGTCACCGACGTCACCGATGTGTGGACCTTCGCGCGCGATCTGTCCTCGCGCGATCCCAACTGGAAGCTTGTGGCGACCGAGGCCGGACAATAGGCGAGGGCGGGGCGATGAGATCGCGGCGTCGCTCCCGGGCCATCCGATGGGTTGTCGCTGCGAGCCTTCTCGCCATCGCCACCACCCCGTCCTTCGCCGAGCATCCGTTCCGGCTGCACGGCGCGCAGATGGAGCCGCTGTCCTTCGCGGCGCTCAATGGCTGGGCTGACGATGATCACGCCGCCGCCTTTTCCACTTATCTCAAAAGCTGTTCTGCCATCCTGCAAGGCACCAAGGCGATGCGTGCGGAGCGGCCGTTGTTCGGCGCGCTCTATGATGTCTGCGGGCGCGCGACGGCGGCAAGAACGCTCGACGACACCAAGGCGAAGGCGTTCTTCGAGGACAATTTCCGCCCGGTGCGCATTGCGCCTTTCGGCGAGACCAACGGATTCTTCACCGGCTATTACGAGCCGGTCTATGACGGCTCGCTGCAGCCGCATGACGAATACAAGATCCCGGTCTATCGCAAGCCGGCCAATCTAGTGGTCGCGGGCTTGCGCAAGCTCGCCGACTTTCCCTCGAAAGGCGCCAAGGTCGGCCGCCTGGTGTCGCATCGCAAGGTCGTCGTCTTTCACGACCGCGCCGCCATCGAGGAGGGTGCGCTCGCCGGCCGCGGATTGGAAATCTGCTGGCTGAAGAATCCGGTCGATGCCTTCTTCGCGCAGATCCAGGGCTCGGCGCGCATCAAGGTCGAGGACGGCCGCGTGCTGCGGCTCAATTACGATGCCCATAACGGCTTGCCTTACACGCCGGTCGGCAAATTCCTCATCGAGCGCGGCGTCATCACCAAAGACGAGATGTCGATGGACAAGATCCGCGAATGGATGGAGGCCAATCCGGAGGAGGGCAAGGAGCTGCGGCGCAAGAACCGCTCTTTCGTGTTCTTCCGCGAGACCGGTCAGTCGAACGACGAGCAATGCATCGGCTCGCAGGGCGTGCCGCTGACGCCAGGCCGCTCGCTTGCGGTGGACAAGAGCTATCACGTCTACGGCACGCCGGTCTGGGTCGATGCGGAGCTGCCGATCGCCAGCGACAAGGTGGAGACGCCGTTCCGTCGGCTGATGTTCGCGCAGGACACTGGCTCCGCCATCGTCGGCCCGGCGCGCGCCGACATCTATTGGGGCGTCGGCGAGGACATCGGCCACATCGCAGGGCGCATCAAGCAGTTCGGCCAGTTCGTGATGCTGGTGCCCAAGGAGCTCGATCCGGTCGCGACCCCGCTTGAGGTGCCGTTGCCGCGTCCGCGGCCGAATGACATTCCAGGCGATAAGCCGGCCGTCGAAGCCAAGCCGCCGGCGCGTGCCAGCGGGGCTGATGGTCCCGAGCTCACCGCCAACGTGCCCTTGCCGAAGCCGCGCCCGAAAGCCGCGCCGGAACGCACATGAGTGGCGGCGGCCGCCGGCGCGGTGTCACGGACGACGAGCGCCATCTCTGGAAGACCGTCACCAAAGCGGTGGCGCCGCTGCGCCCACCGCGGCGCGAGCAAGCGGATATGCCCGCGGTCCCGCCGGTGCCGCGGCCCAAACGTGTCGCGGCGCCTGCGCAACCGGCAAAGATACCGATCGCGCTGCCGACGGTGCCTGCGACTGCGATGCCGGCGGCGCTCGGGCGCAAGCTCAAGCAGCGCGTCGCGCGCGGCCGTGAGCCGATCGACGCGCGGCTCGATCTGCACGGCATGACGCAGAGCGAAGCCCACGCCGCCTTGCTGCGCTTCCTGCGCAGCGCCGCGGGCAAGGGCGCCAAGCTCGTCCTGGTCATCACCGGCAAGAGCGGCGTGCTGCGTCAGCAGACACCGCATTGGCTCGCGCTCACGGAATTTCGCGAGCATGTCATCGGCTTCGAAGCTGCGCATCTCACGCATGGCGGCGAGGGCGCGCTCTATGTGCGCGTGCGGCGGCGCCGGACCGAATAGGTCCGCGGATTGGCCTTTACAGAATGAACCGGCTCAGATCCGCATTCTTGGCCAGGTCGCGGATGTGCTTGTGCACATAGGCGGCATCGATCGTGACCTGCTCGCCGGAACGGTCGGGCGCGGCGAAAGAGACGTCGTCGAGCACGCGCTCCATCACCGTTTGCAGCCGCCGTGCGCCGATATTTTCCACGCTGGAATTCACCGCCACCGCGATATCGGCAATGGCATCGATCGCATCGTCGCTGAAGGTGAGCTCGACGCCCTCGGTCTTCATCAACGCCACATATTGCTTGATCAGCGACGCTTCCGGCTCGGTGAGGATGCGGCGGAAATCATTGCGGGTAAGCGCCTGCAGCTCAACGCGGATCGGGAGCCGCCCTTGCAGCTCGGGGAGGAGATCCGACGGCTTGGAGATGTGGAAGGCGCCCGAGGCGATGAACAGGATATGGTCGGTCTTCACCGAACCGTGCTTGGTGTTGACCGTGGTGCCTTCGATCAGCGGCAGCAGATCGCGTTGCACGCCCTCGCGCGAGACATCCGCGCCGACCCGGCCGTCGCGGGCACAGATCTTGTCGAGCTCATCGAGGAACACGATGCCGTTCTGCTCCACGGCGCGGATCGATTCCTGGATCAGCTGCTCGTTGTCGAGCAGCTTGTCGGACTCTTCGTTGACCAGGATCTCATGCGACTCCTCGACGGTGACACGCCGCGTCTTGGTGCGCCCGCCGCCGAGCTTGCCAAAAATGTCACCGATCGAGATCGCGCCCATCTGCGCGCCCGGCATGCCGGGAATTTCGAACATCGGCATGCCCTGCGAGCTTTGCACCTCGATCTCGATCTCCTTGTCGTTGAGCTCGCCGGCCCGCAGCTTGCGGCGGAAGCTCTCCTTCGTCGCCGGCGAAGCGCCGGGGCCGACCAGCGCGTCGACCACGCGATCCTCGGCGGCGAGCTGGGCGCGCGCGTGCACGTCCTTGCGCTTGCGCTCGCGTGTGAGCGTGATCGCGATCTCGACGAGGTCGCGCACGATCTGCTCGACGTCGCGGCCGACATAGCCGACCTCGGTAAATTTGGTGGCTTCGACCTTGAGGAACGGCGCGCCCGCGAGTCTCGCGAGGCGGCGCGAAATCTCCGTCTTGCCGACGCCGGTCGGGCCGATCATCAGGATGTTCTTCGGCAGCACTTCCTCGCGCAGGCGGTCGTCAAGCTGCAGCCGTCGCCAGCGGTTGCGCAGCGCAATCGCCACCGCGCGCTTGGCATCAGCCTGGCCGACGATAAAGCGGTCGAGCTCGGAAACGATTTCGCGAGGAGAGAAGTCGGTCATGCGTGACACACCATGAGCAGCGCGGTGCCGTCGGACGTCTCAACGAGACGCTCCTCGCGAAAGCCGGCCTTTTCGTAAGCGCGGATCGCGCGGCGATTGGACGGATCGGGATCGGTGACGACGCGCGGAGCGCCGGTTGCGATCACCTGATCCACGTAATTGCGAATGAACGCCGAGCCGTGACCGCGACCGAGCATGTCGACTTCGCCAATGAACTGGTCGATGCCGCGCGTTCCCTGCGGCTGCGGACCCAGTCCACCTTGGGGCCAGACCGTCGGGTCATAGCATTGCAGATACGCGAATGGGCGCTCATCGGCGACGACGATGAACTGATGCATCGCGGGATGAGAAAGATCGTCGCGCACTAGCGCGAATTGCATCTCCGGCTCACCCCACCACTCGCGCACATGCGGCGCGTGCAGCCAGGCTTGAACCAATGGGAGATCCGAGGCCTTCATCGGGCGAAATTGATACGCGCACGCCGGCATGCTCAGGAGGCCTTCAACGTCTCGATCGTGACGTTGCGGTTGGTGTAGACGCAGATGTCGGCGGCGATGTCGAGCGAGCGGCGCACGATGGCCTCCGCATCGAGCGCTCCGTCGATCAGCGCGCGGGCGGCGGCGAGCGCGTAATTGCCGCCGGAGCCGATGCCCATGACGCCGCCTTCGGGCTCCAGCACGTCGCCAGTGCCGGTCAACACCAAGGACACTTGCACGTCGGCGACGATCATCATCGCCTCCAGCCGGCGCAGATAGCGGTCGGTGCGCCAGTCCTTGGCAAGCTCAACGGCGGCGCGGGTGAGCTGGCCGGGATATTGCTCGAGCTTGCTCTCCAGCCGCTCGAACAAGGTGAAGGCGTCGGCGGTGGCGCCGGCAAAGCCGCCGATCACCTCGCCTTTGCCGAGCCGGCGCACCTTCTTGGCATTAGCCTTGACGATGGTCTGCCCGATCGAGACCTGGCCGTCACCGCCGATCACGACGCTGCCGCCCTTGCGGACGGTCAAAATGGTGGTCCCGTGCCAGGGCCCGGTATCCGCTGTGGTCATCGCTTAATGAACCTCACGCCCGAAGTGATCTAGGCATTACGGCAGCCCATTGCAAACGGTGGCTAAATGGGAAAACCCCTGATAAAAGGCGCGGATTCGAACCGGAAGGACTTAATTCCGATGCGCAAGGCTTCCGTGAAGCGCAAGACCAAGGAGACCGACGTCGAGGTTGCGATCAACCTCGACGGCAGCGGCACGTCGTCGATCGAAACCGGTATCGGTTTCCTCGACCACATGCTCGACCTTCTGGCCCGGCATTCGCGCATCGACGTCACGGTAAAGGCCAAGGGCGATCTGCACATCGATCACCACCACACCACCGAGGACGTTGGCATCGCGCTCGGCCAGGCGGTGAAGCAGGCGCTCGGCGACATGCGCGGCATCACCCGCTACGCCGACGTGCACGTGCCCATGGACGAGGCGCTCACCCGCGTCGCCCTGGACATTTCCGGACGCCCGTTCCTGGTGTTCAAGGCGCAGTTCTCGCGCGACAAGGTCGGTGCCTTCGACACCGAATTGGTGCAGGAATGGTTCCAGGCCTTCGCCATGAACGCCGGCGTGACGTTGCACGCGGAAACGCTTTACGGGTCGAACGACCATCACATCGCCGAATCCTGCTTCAAGGGTCTGGCGCGGGCGCTGCGTGCCGCGGTCGCCATCGACCCGCGCGCCAAGGACGAGGTGCCTTCGACCAAAGGCACCCTCGGCGGATAGCTCATCCGTCACTACATGATCGACGTTCGAGTAAAGAGTGATCGCCATGGCCGTTTATACGGTGCACGAACCACCGCCGCGCAAAGGCGAGGCCGTTGCCGCGCCTGAACGTTTCATGTTCGTGCGCGACGGTTTCTATTTCTGGGCCTTCCTGCTCACCCCGTTATGGATGCTGGTGCACCGGCTGTGGCTGGTGCTGGTGCTCTATGTCGGCGGCATGATTTTGCTCGGCATCGGGATGGCGGTGGCGCAGATGCCTCTTGGTGCGCGCGCCCTGGTGTTTTTGCTGATCGCCATTCTCATCGGCATCGAGGCCGCGAGCCTGCGCCGCTGGACACTGTCGCGTCGGCGCTGGAAGCAGGTTGGGGTCGTGGTCGGTGATGACCTCGAAGCCGCCGAGCGGCGTTTCTTCGCCGGCTGGGTCGAGCGGCGCCCGCCGCAAGCGCCTGTGGCTGCGGCGCCTGCTGCATCGCCCGCGCCGCGCGTCGCGTCGCCGACCCCGTCTGACGTCATTGGCTGGGCTCCGGACGCGGGATCGATGCCATGACGGTCGCCATCGTCGACTACGGCTCCGGCAATCTGCACTCTGCGGCTAAGGCCTTCGAGCGCGCAGCGCGCGAGAGCGGACATGACCAGCCAATCACTGTCACCGACGAGCCGGACGTCGTCGCTCGCGCCGATCGTGTGGTGCTGCCTGGCGTTGGCGCTTTCGCCGATTGCCGGCACGGCCTTGACGCCATTGATGGCATGATCGATGCGCTCGACGAGGCGGTGCGCAGGAACGGCCGGCCGTTCTTCGGTATCTGCGTCGGCATGCAGTTGATGGCCGAGCGCGGCCGCGAATATCAGGTGACGCCCGGGCTTGGCTGGATTCCCGGCGAGGTCGACAAGATCACGCCCAATGATCCGGCGCTGAAGATCCCGCATATGGGCTGGAACACGCTCAACGAGCTGCGCCCGCATCCGCTGCTCGAGGGCATTGCCGTCGGTGCCGGCGGACTGCACGGCTATTTCGTGCACTCCTACGAGCTCAAGCCGAGCCAACGATCCGATCTGATTGCGCAAGCCGACTATGGCGGGCCGCTCACTGCGATCGTCGGCCGCGACAATATCGTCGGCACGCAATTCCATCCGGAGAAGAGCCAGCGTCTGGGCCTGGCCCTCATCGCCAACTTTTTGAAGTGGAAGCCGTGATTCTTTTCCCCGCCATCGACCTCAAGGAAGGTCTCGCCGTCCGCCTGCAACAGGGCGACATGAGCCGCGCTACCGTGTTCAACCGCGATCCGGCGGCGCAGGCGCATGTGTTCGAGACGCAGGGCTTCCGGCATCTGCATGTGGTCGATCTCGATGGCGCCTTTGCCGGCAAGTCGGTCAACGGCGCCGCGGTCGAGCGCATTCTCGACGCGGTCGGGCTCTGTGTGCAGCTCGGCGGTGGCATTCGCGACATGGCAGGCATCGAGGCTTGGCTGGAGAAGGGCGTCAATCGCGTGATCATCGGCACCGCAGCGGTGCGCGATCCAGGGCTGGTGAAGGAGGCTGCGCGCAAATTTCCTAAGCAGGTCGCCGTCGGCCTCGACGCGCGCGACGGCAAGGTTGCGGTCGAGGGCTGGGCGGAAACCTCAGAGCTCTCGGCGCTCGAGATCGCGCGGCGTTTCGAGGACGCCGGCGTCGCCGCCATCATCTACACGGACGTCGCCCGCGACGGCATGCTCAAGGGCATCAATTGGGACGCGACGATCGCGCTCGCCGGCGCGATTTCGATTCCGGTGATCGCCTCGGGTGGCCTTGCCTCGATCGACGACATCAAGCGCATGCTCGAGCCCGATGCGCGCAAGCTCGAGGGTGCCATCGCTGGCCGCGCGCTCTATGACGGGCGGCTCGATCCGGTCGAAGCGTTGCAGCTCATTCGCGCGGCGCGCGCGGCGGCATGAGCGAGGCGCAGTCCGCGCATGTTTAAGGTCCGCGTCATTCCCTGCCTCGACGTCAAAGACGGTCGCGTCGTCAAGGGTATCAACTTCGTCAATCTGCGCGACGCTGGCGATCCGGTGGAGGCGGCGATCGCTTATGACGCCGCGGGCGCCGACGAGCTCTGCTTTCTCGACATCACCGCGAGCCACGAGAATCGCGGTACTATCCTCGACGTGGTGCGCCGCACCGCCGAAGCCTGCTTCATGCCGCTCACGGTCGGTGGCGGCGTGCGCACCGTCGATGATATCCGCGCGCTGCTCACCTCCGGCGCCGACAAGGTGTCGATCAACACCGCGGCGGTCGCGCGCCGCGGCTTCGTCAAGGAAGCGGCGGAGAAATTCGGCGACCAGTGCATCGTCGTCGCTATCGACGCCAAGAAGGTCTCCAAGCCCGGTGAACGCGACCGCTGGGAAATCTTCACGCATGGCGGGCGCCATCCGACCGGCCTCGATGCCGTCGCCTATGCGAAGGAAGTCGTCGCGCTCGGTGCCGGCGAGATCCTGCTCACCTCCATGGATCGCGACGGCACCCGTGCCGGGTTTGACATCGCGCTCACCCACGCGGTCGCCGATGCGGTTCCGGTGCCGGTGATCGCCTCGGGCGGCGTCGGCAACCTGCAACATATGGTCGAAGGCATCCGCGACGGACATGCCACGGCTGTGCTTGCCGCATCGATCTTCCATTTTGGTGAGTTTTCCGTGCGCGAGGCCAAAACCTATATGGCCAAGGCGGGTCTGCCGATGCGGCTCGATCCGTAACCCGCCTAATGGTATTGGACTGCCATGAGCGATTTCACCCTGCATGACCTCGAGCGCCGCGTGAAGGAACGCGCCAAAGAGAGCGCGGACATCTCCTATACGCGCGCCTTGCTCGATAAGGGCATCGCCCATTGCGCCAAAAAGCTCGGCGAAGAGGCGGTCGAGACCGCGCTTGCCGCCGTCCAGGAGGACGACGCCCGGCTGACCGCCGAGGCGGCCGATCTCCTCTACCATCTGCTCGTCGTGCTTGAAGCCCGCGGCATCACGCTTGCCGACGTGGAAGCGGAGCTCGCCAGGCGCACCAGGCAATCAGGCCACGAGGAAAAAGCCTCGCGAAAGCGGCCGTGATGGAACAGCGGACCGAAGAAGCGCTATCGCCTTACCGCATCTTCTCTCGCGCGGAATGGGCGGCGTTGCGCGAAGACACGCCGATGACGCTGACCCAGGATGAGGTCACGCGGCTGCGCTCGCTGCATGATCGCCTCGACATGCAGGAGGTCGAGGAGATTTACCTGCCGCTCTCGCGCCTGCTCTCGATGTATGTGGCGGCGACGCAGCGGCTGCATCGCGCGCAACAGCGCTTCCTCGGCACCGAGGACGCAAAGCTGCCCTTCATCATCGGCGTCGCCGGCTCGGTGGCGGTCGGCAAGTCGACCACGGCGCGCGTGCTCCAAGCGCTGCTCGCGCGCTGGACCAACGTCCCGAAGGTCGATCTCATCACCACCGACGGCTTTCTCTTTCCCAATTCGATCCTCGAGCGCGAAGCGCTGATGGAGAAGAAGGGCTTTCCGGAAAGCTACGACCAGAAGGCGCTGCTGCGGTTTCTCTCCGACGTCAAAGCCGGCGTGCGCCCCGTGCGCGCGCCGGTCTACTCGCATCTCGTCTACGACGTGATGCCGAATGTCTGGGTTGAGGTCGATCGTCCCGACATCCTCATCGTCGAAGGCCTCAACGTGCTGCAGACCGGCCGCCTGCCCAAGGACGGCTCGGCGATCCCCTTCGTCTCCGACTTCTTCGACTTCTCGGTCTATCTCGATGCCGACGAGGGCGTGCTGCAGTCGTGGTATGTCGATCGCTTTCTCACCTTGCGCGGTACTGCGTTCCGCGATCCGAAGTCTTACTTCCACCGTTATGCGGGCTTGTCGGACGCCGAGGCAGAGGAGACTGCAACCTCGATCTGGTCGCGGATCAATCTCGTCAATCTGCATGAGAATATTCTGCCGACGCGCCAGCGCTCCGATTTGATCCTCAAGAAAAGCGATAGCCACCTCGTCGAAGAGGTGGCTCTGCGGCGTCTCTAAGCTGCGTCGTCAGGCCGCGTGCTGTTCCGGCCGCAGCGCGCCGTGGACGAAGTGATTGAGGTAGCGTCGCTTCAAGGCGGACATCGGCAGCACGATCAGCACGTCGGTGGTGCCGAACTCGTAATCGACCACCGCGCCGTCGCCGATGTAAGCACCGAGCCGCAGATAGCCTTTGATCAGGGGCGGCAGCTCGCGCAGCGCGCGTTTGGGATCGATCGTTTCCTTGGCGACGCGGTTCATTTCCACATAGCGCTCAGGGAGCGCGCGCGCGGCCCAGAGCTCCGGCGCCCGTGCAAAGTGATGCAGGAACGAGAGCTGCGTCGACAGCGCGTTCGGATCGGTGCCGTCGAGGCTGCCGCAGCCGATCATCACGTCGACGCGGTTGGCATCGAGATAGGCGGAGATGCCGTGCCAGAGCAGCTCGAGCGTGCGCTTGTTGCGATAGGAGCCGAGCACGCAGGAGCGGCCAAGCTCAAGGAAGCGTAGATCGGTGTGCCGCGCGACCAGCCCGCTGATGTCGAATTCGCCGGAGGTATAGAAGCCGCCGTAGTCGTCCGCCATCGACTGGCGCAGCAAGCGGTAGGTGCCGACCACCGCCGGCCCGCGGCCCTGGCTTGGATCCTCTGCCGCGTGGTCGAACACGAGCAAATGGTCGCAGATGGCGTCGAAGGCATCGATGTCGCGGCGCGCGAGCAAGCGGCTCGGATCGGCGATCGCCGCGCCTTCCTGATAGAACACGCGATAGCGCAGCTTTTGCGCCTTGCGCACTTCGGCCGCGCTGCGCGCAAGCCGCACTTCCAGCGATCCCAGGCGACCGAGCGTGCCCACCGGATAGCGCGAGCGGGCGGCGAAGGCCTGTAATCCGCCATAGGCCTGCAGCGCCGGCAGGAAGCCGGGTGCGGCACCGCCATTTCCGGCCGGCCGAAAACGGCCGAGCAGGCGGCGTGGCGAAATCACCAATTGGGGCATGAAATTCGGTCCCATTTGCCCTCGACTTCCCCGAGCGCTGGAGGGTTTTCGCGGACAACGAATCGAAAAGTTCGATCCAGCGTTCCCCCCTACACCATGGGCTCAATACGGGATTATGACAATGTTGGGAACAGGTTGTTAGCGCATGCCTGGGAAAACCCGGCGCTCGTTTTGCGTGAGTTGTTTACGGTGGATTTAGGCAGCGAGCACGCCGGCGGCAAGACCGGGCAGTGTAGCAATGAGCTCGATGAATCGTTCGCGCTCGACGGGCTTCGCGAGGAAAACGTCCATGCCGGCTTTGCGGCAGGCGTCGCGATCCTCGCTCGAGACGTTCGCGGTGAGCGCCACGATGGGCACGCGCGGCGCAGACGTTGCGGCTTCCGCCGCGCGGATGCGGCGTGCTGCGGTGAGCCCGTCAACCCGCGGCATGTGCACGTCCATGAGCACGAGGTCGAACGGCGGGCCGTTCGTTCGTGCGTCTTGCCAGTGGGCAACCGCGGCATCGCCGTCGCCGACGATCGTCGGTTGATGTCCGAGCCGCGTGAGCAGCACGCGCGCCAGCAGCGCATTGATCTCATTGTCTTCCGCGACCAGGACCTTGAGGCTTCGGCCGCTCGATGCTGTTGCGGCGTCCGACGTTGGCTGCACTTCGGCGCTCTCCGTGCTCGCCTCGAAACCGTCGCCGGCGCGTAGCTGCGCGGCGAGCGAAGCGGCGCGCACCGGCTTCACCAGATAGCCGGAGAAGCCTGCTTGCTGCAGCATCGCCAGATCATGACGTTCACTCGGCGCGATCAGCACGATGCGGTGCTCGATCGAGGCGCTTCGCCTGAACACGTCTGCCATCGCCTTGGCCAGCGGATAATCGACGAGCACGGCGCGCCATTGCGGCTCGGCCAGCACGCTTGCGGCGACCTCGACGCTCGGCACCACGCAAGGCTTCGCACCCCAGCGCGTCAGGCGTTGCGCGATGAGCTCGGCCTCGATCGCGCCGGCGGAGACGATGAGGATCGTGCCGCCGGTGAAATCAGGCGCAACGAACGCCGGTGGCGCATCTGCCGTGTTGCTGGCGGTGGCAAGCGCGACCGTAAAGCCGAACGTCGCGCCGTGTCCTGGCGCGCTCTCGACGCTGATGCGGCCGCCCATGCGCTCGACGATACGCTCGCAGATCGCGAGACCGAGGCCGGTGCCGCCATGCTTGCGATTGATGCCGATGTCGGCTTGCTCGAACTCGCGAAAGATCCGCTCCTGGTCCTGCGCGGAGAGCCCGATGCCGGTGTCGCGTACACGGAAGCTGACGTCGCCAGGCTTGAGCGCCGGCTCGATCATCAGCGCGACACCGCCATGCTCGGTGAACTTCACCGCATTGCCGGCAAGGTTGAGCAGCACTTGCCGCAGCCGCGTCGCGTCGCCGACAAGCTGCGCCGGAAGGCGCTCGTCGACATAAGCGGCGATCTCGATGCCTTTGGCTTGCGCGCGCGGTGCCAGCAATTCGACGATCTGCTCGCAGAGCTCGGCCGGCGCGAAGGCGCGTGCCTCGAGGTCGAGGTGCCCGGCTTCGATCTTGGAGAAGTCGAGGATCTCCTCGATCAGCGACAGCAGCATTTCGCCGGACGCGCGCGCCGCCCGTACATAAGTGGTCTGCTCCGGCGTCAGCGACGTGTCGGTGAGCAGATCGGTCATGCCGAGAATGCCATTGAGCGGCGTGCGGATCTCGTGGGACACGACCGCGAGGAAGCGCGACTTGGCGCGGCTCGCGGCCTCCGCCTGATTGCGTGCTTCGGCGAGCGCATGCTCGGCCTCGACGCGATCGGTGACGTCGCGGCCGACGCTCTGCACTTCGGTGCCGCGTTCGCTGCGCACCGGCACCTCGCGCCAGGCGATCCAGCGCGCGCCGGTGGCGCCGTCGACCTGCTGATCGTGCATGCGCGTGCCGTCGGCATGCACCGTGGTTTCGCCCTGCGTCAGAACCGCCAGGGCAAAATCGCTGCCGATGAGCGCGTCGCGCATGCGTCCGGCAAGCGCGCAGAAAGCGTCGTTGGCGTAGGTGATGTGGCCGTCAGCGTCGCGGCGTACGATGACATCACCCTGTGCTTCGAGGAAACCGCGGGCGCGCTCCTGCGCCTCGCGCAGTTCCCAGTTTTCATCGGCGATCTGCTCGCAACGCGCTTGCAGCGCGCGATACCGATCCTTGGCGAGCCGGCGGCGATACAGCAGGAAAGCAATCACTGTCGAGGCCGCGCAGAACAGTGCCGCGGCACCGATCGCAAAGGTGTGCGGGTCGTAGGTATCTGCCTTCAGGCGCACACCGGTGAGAAAGCCCAGCCCGGCAGACAGCACCGCGAGCGTGGTCATCACCGCGCGGCTGAACAACACCAGCGACGCGTGGCTCGGCAGCGGACGCAATTCGATCTCGGATAGCCGCCGGATCATGTCGTTGACGACGCCACTAGTGCCCGGTTTTCGAAGTTCGTGAGCCATTCGCGGCACCCTTTGACACGAACTTCGAAAACCAAAGGGCACTAGCAGCGTATGATTCTAGTGTCGCTTTCGATTTGAAATTCCTGAAACGAGCCCGCGGAAACCGCTGCAGGAATTTCAAATCGGCGGCACTAGTGCAGGCTTTTCGCCTGCTTTTCTTCGGGCATTTGGCACAGGGAATCTTGCGATTCCGTGCCGCGCCGGATGCTCCGGCGCCAACGTGGTGAAGAAGGGGTTAAGCGCCGGCGGCGGCCGGAATGGCTTACCGCGTCGCCAGCTTGGCCTTGTGGTCGGCACGCCAAATGGCAGCGAACAGCCCGGCCGCGTCCTCGCGCGAATAGCGGGTCGAGTTGAGGTAGATGCGGTAATCGGCAGCGTCCTGCACGATGCCGACGCTAATGTCGGCTTTCGCCACGCCGTGGCCCACATTCACCGTGCGGCGTCGCGCGGCGGGGCAGTTTTCGGGTTCGCCGGCGTCGTCGACCAGGATGAAATCCGCGCGATCGGGGCTGTCGACGAAACTGACGCGCAGGTCGGACGGCGTTGCGTCGTCGGCGATGCGCACGCGCGTGCCGGCGTCAAATGATGACGAGAGCTGGAAGCTCGTATTTCCGGTGTTGAGACAGGGTTTCGCGGCGGGCGCGAAAACGGCCTGGCCGCCGAGCGGAATGGCGATCACGACGGCGGCAAGCGCCACAATATGTGAGCGATTCATGCCCGGCTCCCCAAAACCGGTGGACGCGACGCGGAAAGCTTAACGGCGTGGGCATTAAGGACCGCTTAAGCAAGCTGGAGACTGTGGTCAGGCAGCGCGCCGCAGCTCGTCCGCCAGCGCGCGGTACGACAGCGCCTCCGCGAGATGCAGGCGGCTGACGCGCTCGGCGCGGTCGAGATCGGCTAGCGTGCGGGCGACGCGCAGCACCCGATGATAGCCGCGTGCGGAGAGCCGCATGTTATCGGCGGCCTCGCGCAGCAAGGTCAGCCCCTGCTTGTCGGCGCGCGCGATCTCTTCCAGCACCGGGCCTTGCGCCTGCGCATTGAGGCGCAGCTCCGGCATGCCCATCGCAGCGAAACGTTCAGCTTGGATGCCACGCGCATGCGCCACGCGCGCTGCCACCTCGCGGCTGCCTTCAGCCGGCCGCGGCAAAATCAAGTCGGCGGCGGTCACCGCCGGCACCTCGATGTGGAGGTCGATGCGATCGAGCAACGGGCCGGACAGCTTCGCCTGGTAGTCGGCGGCGCAGCGCGTGTTGGCGCCGCGCCGGCAGATGTAGGCCGGATCGCTGGCGTGGCCGCATCGGCACGGGTTCATCGCCGCCACGAGCATGAAGCGTGCCGGATAGGTGACGCGATGATTGGCGCGGGCGATGGCGACCTCGCCCACCTCCAGCGGTTGGCGCAGCGCTTCGAGCGCCGAGGGCGCGAATTCCGGCAGCTCGTCGAGAAACAGGACGCCGTGATGCGCGAGCGAGATCTCGCCCGGCCGCACGCGCAAGCCGCCGCCGACAAGCGCCGGCATCGAGGCCGAGTGATGCGGCGCGCGGAACGGCCGCCGGTTGGTCAGCGCGCCGCCTTCGATCGCGCCTGCGACCGAGGCGATCATCGAGACTTCGAGCAGCTCAGCCGGCGCCAGCGGCGGCAGGATCGAGGGCAGCCGCGCCGCCAGCATGGATTTGCCGGCGCCGGGCGGCCCGATCATCAGCAGATTGTGCCCGCCGGCGGCTGCGACCTCGAGCGCGCGCTTGGCGCTCTCCTGGCCCTTGATGTCGGCGAGATCAAGCGCGCCGTCCGCGACCGTATGCATTTTCGGCTGCGGCCTTGTCAGCACCTGCGTGCCACGGAAATGGTTGGCGAGCTGAATGAGCGAGCGCGGCGCGATGATCTCCATCTCCGGGCTTGCCCACGCCGCCTCAGGGCCGCAGTCGGCCGGGCAGATCAGTCCCTCGCCGCGGCTGTTGGCGCCGATGGCGGCAGGGAGCACGCCGGCGACCGCGGCGATCGAGCCATCGAGCCCAAGCTCGCCGAGCACGGTGAAGCCGGGCAGCGCGTCCGGCGGAATGGCGCCGATCGCTGCCATCAGCCCGAGCGCGATCGGCAGATCGTAGTGGCTGCCTTCCTTGGGCAGGTCGGCGGGCGCGAGATTGACGGTGATGCGCCGCGACGGCAGCGCCAGGCCCGAGGCGATCAGCGCGGCGCGCACGCGCTCCTTGGCTTCGCCGATGGCCTTGTCGGCCAGTCCGACGATGTTGAAGGCCGGCAGCCCGGGCGCGACCTGCACCTGCACGTCGACCGCGCGGGCCTCGATGCCCTCGAACGCCACGGTCGTTACGCGCTGGACCATGCCACGCCCCCTGGCTGTGAGCCTAAAGGACGCCAGTTTCACGCGCAAGAACGTTCAGGGAACAAAAAGGTCTCTTCGTCCCGGCGCTCTCCGTGCCATAAGTGCGCCGCAACATTCCCGCACGTCCCCGCTAATGATCAGTTTCGACAGCATTTCCAAGCAGAACGGCCACCAGATTCTGTTCATCGAGGCCTCCGCCGCGATCCGCAAGGGCGAGAAGGTGGGTCTGGTTGGCCCCAACGGCGCCGGCAAGACCACGCTCTTCCGCATGATCACCGGCGAGGATGAGCCCGACGACGGGCAGGTGACCGTCGAGCGCGGCGTGTCCATCGGCTATTTCAGCCAGGACGTCGGCGAGATGGCCGGCCGCAGCGCGGTCGCCGAGGTGATGGAAGGCGCCGGGCCGGTGAGCGCGGTCGCCGCCGAGCTCAAGGCGCTGGAGACGGCACTGGCCGATCCGGAGCGAGTGGACGAGATGGACACGCTCATTGCGCGCTATGGCGAGGTGCAGGCGCGATTCGAGGAGCTCGACGGTTACGCGCTCGAAGGCCGCGCGCGTGAAGTGCTCGCCGGCTTGAGCTTCAGCCAGGAGATGATGGACGGCGACGTCGGCGCGCTCTCCGGCGGCTGGAAGATGCGCGTGGCGCTCGCGCGCATCTTGCTCATGCGTCCCGACGCCATGCTGCTCGACGAGCCGTCGAACCATCTCGATCTCGAAAGCCTGATCTGGCTGGAGCAGTTCCTCAAGGGCTATGAGGGCGCGCTGTTGATGACCTCGCACGACCGCGAGTTCATGAACCGCATCGTCGACAAGGTCATCGAGATCGACGGCGGCTCGCTCACCGCCTATTCGGGAAATTATGAGTTCTATGAGCAGCAGCGCGCCCTCGCCGAGCAGCAGCAGCAAGCGCAGTTCGAGCGGCAGCAGGCCATGCTCGCCAAGGAGATCGCATTCATCGAGCGCTTCAAGGCGCGCGCCTCGCATGCGGCGCAAGTGCAGAGCCGGGTGAAAAAACTGGAGAAGATCGATCGCGTCGAACCGCCGCGCCGCCGGCAATCCGTTGCATTCGAGTTTCAGCCGGCGCCGCGCTCCGGCGAGGACGTCGCCAGCCTGAAAAACGTGCACAAGGGTTACGGCAGCCGTCCGATCTACGCCGGGTTCGACTTCCAGGTCCGGCGCAAGGAGCGCTGGTGCATCCTGGGCGTGAACGGCGCGGGGAAATCGACCTTGCTGAAGCTCGTCGCGGGCGCCACACAACCTGACGACGGAATGGTGGCGATCGGCGGCAGCGTGAAGATGGGCTATTTCGCGCAGCACGCCATGGATCTGCTCGAGGGCGAGCGCACCGTCTTCCAATCACTCGAAGACTCGTTTCCTCAGGCGGGTCAGGGCGCGCTGCGCACGCTGGCCGGCTGCTTCGGCTTCTCCGGCGACGACATCGAGAAGAAGTGCCGGGTGCTCTCCGGCGGCGAGAAGGCGCGCCTGGTCATGGCCAAGATGCTGTTCGATCCGCCCAACTTCCTGGTCCTTGACGAGCCCACCAACCACCTCGACATGGCGACCAAGGAAATGCTGATCGGCGCGCTCTCGCAATATGAGGGCACCATGCTGTTCGTCTCACACGACCGGCATTTCCTCGCGGCGCTGTCCAATCGCGTGCTGGAGCTCACGCCTGACGGCGTCCACCAATATGGCGGCGGCTACACGGAATACGTCGCGCGCACCGGCCGCGAGGCGCCGGGGTTGCACAGCTGAGCCGTCGTGTCGCTCACCGCGCGGCGCGCTTCGCCTCGATCTTGTCCCAGATCAGCGCCGCGATGTCCGGGCCGCCGAGATTCTTGATCGAGCGGATGCCGGTTGGCGAGGTGACGTTGATCTCGGTGAGATAGTCGCCGATCACGTCGATGCCGACGAACAGAAGCCCGCGCTCGCGTAGCGCCGGGCCAATGCGCTTGCAGATTTCCTCTTCGCGCGGCGTCAGCTTGGTTTCCGCCGGCGAGCCGCCGCGCACCATATTGGAGCGCAGATCGTCCGCCGCCGGCACGCGGTTCACCGCGCCGGCAAACTCGCCGTCGACCAGGATGATGCGCTTGTCGCCTTGCCGCACCGCGGGAAGGAATTTCTGCACCACCCACTGCTCGCGGAAGGTCGTCACGAAGAGGTCGTAGAGCGAGCCGAAATTGAGATCCTCGGCGGCGAGCCGGAACACCGCTTCGCCGCCTTTGCCGTAAAGCGGCTTCATCACGATGTCGCCGTGCTCGGCGCGGAACGCCTTGATCTCGGCGAGGTCGCGGGTGATCAGCGTCGGCGGCATCAAATCGGCAAATTCGGTGACGAAGACCTTTTCCGGCGCGTTGCGCACATGCGTCGGGTCGTTCACCACCAGCGTCTTCGGATGCACGCGATCGAGGAGATGCGTCGTGGTGATGTAGGCGAGGTCGAAGGGCGGGTCCTGGCGGAGCAGGATCACGTCGAACTCGGCGAGCGCGACGCGCTTGCCCTCGCTCACGGTGAAATGGTCGCCGGCGGTATCACGCACCTGCAGCGCTTGCGCCGTGGTGAACACCACCCCGTCGCGCTGCGCCAGCCGATCGGGCGTGTAATAGAAAAGCGCGTGGCCGCGCGCCTGCGCCTCCAGAAGCAGCGCAAAGGTCGAATCGCCCCGGATATTGATCCGTTCGATCGGATCCATCTGCACGGCCACCTTCAACGTCATGGATGTCCTTTGGAATTTCGGGAAAAGACCTGCTTAACACTTTCTCGACATGATGCCCAGAAAGGCGTCTTACAAGTTGAAATATTGGACTGGTTATGCGGTTGCCGCATCTGTCAATTGCGACGAAGCTCTATGCGATCTTTGCATTGTTGGCCACGGTGACCGTCGCATTGGCGGTGGTGTCGCTGGTCAATGTGAGCCGTTTCGCTGATCTCCCGGCGGAGTTCGGCGGCGATTTCCTGCAGGCGCAAACCATCGGCACGGTGGTGCTCGTGCTCGGCGTGCTGGCGATCGGCCTGGCGACGCTTGGCGCGGTGGTGATCGGGCGCGCGGTCACACGTCCGCTTGGCGAGATCACCCGCGTTACCGAGGCGGTGGCCGAAGGCAACAACAGTGTCGATGTTCCTTACGGGACGCGTCGCGATGAAATCGGCGCGCTGGCGCGCTCGATCCAGATCTTCCAGCACGCCATGCGCCACAATGTGGAGCTCAATCGCACGGTCAGCGCTGATGCGCAGGAGCGCGCGGAGCGAGCGCAGCTCACCTCGCGCGAGATCGCGCATTTCAGCAGCGAGGTCGAGGAGACGCTTGCTGCGCTCGCCGGGCTCTCCGAACGCATGGTTGCCGCTTCGGGGGCGCTCGCCGGCGCCGCGGACGAGACCGCGGTGAAGACCGCAAACGCGGCGGCAGCTTCGACCGAGGCGTCCGAAAACGTCCGCGACATCGCGACTGCGGCCGACCAGCTCGCTGCGTCGGTCAACGAAATCGACCGCCAGGTGGCGCTGTCGACGGCGATCTCCGAGCGCGCGGTGGCTGATGCTGAGCGGACCAATACCGCGGTGAAGGAGCTTGACGAGGCGGCGGCGCGCATCGGTGACGTCATTCGCCTGATCAACGACATCGCCGAGCAGACCAATCTGCTGGCGCTCAATGCCACGATCGAGGCGGCGCGCGCGGGCGAAGCCGGACGCGGCTTTGCCATCGTCGCCGGCGAGGTGAAAGCGCTCTCCGGACAGACCGGCCGCGCCACCGAGGAGATCGGCACGCAGATCGCGGGTATGCAGCGCGCCACCGCGCGCTCGATCGAGGCGATCGCAGCGATCGAGGGAACGATCCGCGAGATCGGGGAAATTTGCAGCGCCATCGCTGCCGCGGTCACCCAGCAGGGCGCGGCGACGCAGGAGATCGCGCGCGGCGTCGATGTCGCGGCGCGGCGCACCAGCGATACCGCCGCCGAAGTCGGCCGCGTCGGCGCGGCCGCCACCGATACCCGCGCCAGCGCCAATATGGTCAAGACCGTTGCTGACGAGCTCGGCACTGTGGCGACGCGCATCCGCAGCCAGGTCGATCAGTTTTTTGATCGGTTGAGCGCTTAGCGATGTTCTGCGGTTGAAAACTCGACCAACCCCAGATGCTGCGCCATTGGCCGGAAATCGCTGTCATTATGGAGCAGAGGTCTGCGGTTCTTGATGCACCAAGTGCCAATCAGCAAATCCACAGTCTTACGGACCGTGATTCCAATTGCACGAAGTGAGCGAAAATTCCGGGCGGCGGTCACCGCAATTTCATCTCCTGCCATTGCCACGATCTCAAAGCGACGCAGGAGCGCTTCTACCTCTCGCGCAGCTCGCTCCGTCTCGACTCCTTGCAAGACCTCGCAAAGCATTAAATCACCAACGATGATCTCGTCTACGCCAATACTGGCGTTGAGCCGATCGACGTGTGGTGCGCTCTTGCCTTTGAGAAAGTCGATCCAGACGCTGCTATCGACAACGATCACCCGATGCCTCGTCCTTCGCGGCTACGAGCGAGATCGCCATGCCACGGGTACTTGCCGAATGCTTTTTTGACCTCCCGTTGCCGCCGCAGCCGAATCATCAATCGCAGCGCTTCTTCGACGGTTTGTTTTTTGGTGGCATGGCCAGAAGCCTTCTGAGCCTCCGCCATCAATGTGTCGTCGATGTCGATATTCGTGCGCATGCGTGGCCTCGATGTGTATAGACAGTATATATCATACACATCGAGGCTGCACAAGAACGGCGCGACCGCTCAATTCACTTCGAAGGCTGCCGGTATATGTCGGGGCATCTTTCCCGGCACCACCAGCATGGCATCGAAGCGGAAATCCGTGAGGCGCGGATCGGGATAGAGCGCGAGCCAGGATTCGGCCGCTGCGGTGATACGCCGCCGCTGCCGATCGGTGACGGCTTCCGCCGCGTCTTCCAGGCTGGCACGCGCTTTGACTTCAACGAAGATCAGCACATGGCGCCGCCGCGCCACGATGTCGATCTCGCCCGCCGGGCTGCGCCAGCGCCGGGCCAGAATGCGATAGCCCTTGGCGATCAGCAGCGCAGCGGCGCGGCTTTCCGCCGTGATGCCGACGCGGAATGCGGCGACGCGTTCAGGCCGCGGGCCCTTGCCGATTTCAGTCGGTCGCCGCGCCATCGGCGTCGTCCTTGGTCAGCGCCAGCGCCCGCTGATAGACCTCGCGGCGCGGCAGTCCGGTTGCGAGCGCTACTTCGCCGACGGCGTCCTTCACCGAGACGCGCGTCAGCGCGCGGCGCAGCAGCGCATCGACGTCCGCATCCGCGAGCGCGGTCACGTCATCCCTCGGCGGCGCGATGACGATGACGAATTCACCGCGCGTCTCGGCGCCTTGCGCATAGGCATGCGCCAGCTCCGCGAGCGGGCCTCGGCGGACCTCCTCGTGCAGCTTGGTGAGCTCGCGGCAGACCGCCGCCTCACGGGCGCCGAAGATCTCGGCGAGCGCTGTGAGCGAAGCTGCCACGCGCGGTCCGGTCTCGAACACAATGAGCGTCGCCGGAACGCGCGCGAGCTCGCCGAGCCGCGTGCGGCGCGCGGCGTCCTTGGCCGGCAGGAAGCCCTCGAAGAAGAAACGATCGGTCGGCAGCGCCGCGAGCGTCAGCGCGGCCAGCACGGCGGACGCGCCGGGCAGCGCCGTGACCGCAAAGCCGGCCTCGCGCGCCTCGCGCACCAGCTTGAAACCCGGATCGGAGACGAGCGGCGTGCCGGCATCGGAGACCAGCGCCACCGCGTCGCCGGCGGCAAGCCGTGCCAAAATCTTTGGGCGCATCGTCGCCGCGTTATGCTCGTGGTAGGCGATGAGCGGCGTCGCGATGCCGTAATGGTCGATCAGTCGCCGCGTCACCCGCGTGTCCTCGCAGGCAATCACCGCGGCGCCGGCCAGCGTCTGGAGGGCGCGGATGGTCACATCCGCCAGGTTCCCGATCGGGGTGGCGACGATGTGCAGGCCCGCGGCAATGGCCGGTGCCGCGACCTCGCGTCCGGCGAGCAAATAGCTGCGGGGGTCCGTTTCGGCCGCCGGTCGCCCTGATTTCGTCATCATAGAAGCGAGTTTAGACGTGCGCTGAGGCGTCCGTCATCGGTTGTTCGCAATTCATTATCCTTTTCATTTACTTAACTTTTTTGCGACACTATTGAGAGGCAAAGGGGGCTGGCGCCGGCGTGTATCTGTCGTCGTCGAGGAGTTTGTAGATCATGTCCGGGGGGTCGCCGAGCGGATTGGGGGCGCCGGCGCGCAGCGCGCGCATGCTGCGCTTTGCCGCTTTTGCCGCGGGCGTTATGGCGCTTGGCGCCTGCAGCAATATGGGCGGCACCTTCGACACGGCCGGAGGTCCGCCGACGCCGCAGCCGACGCAGGCTCCGCCTGTCGCCAATATCGGCACCGGTCAGGTCAAGGTCGGCCTCATCCTGCCGCTCTCTGCGCAAGGCAATGCCGGCACTGCGGCGCAGTCGATGAAGAACGCAGCCGAGCTCGCGCTCGCCGAATTCAACAATCCGAACATCCAGCTGCTGGTGAAGGACGACGCCGGCAATGCGCAGGTCGCGCAGCAGATGGCGCAGCAGGCGATCGATGAAGGCGCCGAGCTGCTCATCGGGCCGTTGTTCGCGCAGGCCGTCCCCTCGGTGGCAAGTGTCGCGCGCGGCCGCGGCGTTCCGGTAATCGCCTTCTCCAATGACGCCAATGTCGCATCGCGCGGCGTCTATCTGTTGAGCTTCCTTCCGGAGTCCGATGTCACGCGCATCGTCGATTATGCGACGCAAAACGGCAAACGCTCCTTTGCCGCGCTCTTGCCCGACAACGCCTATGGCGCGGTGGTCGAGGCCGCGTTCCAGCAGGCGGTAGCGCGCCGCGGGGGCCGCGTCGTCGCACTCGAGCGCTACTCCGCCGATCCGCAGCGCATGCAGGACGCGACAAAGCGCATTGCCGCAGGCGCGCGCGGCATCGACGCGATCTTCCTGCCGAGCGACGAAGCGCCGGCGCTGGTGAGCACGCTGCAAGCGAATGCGGTGAACACCAAGCGCGTGCAGCTTCTCGGCAGCGGTCTGTGGGACGATCCGCGCATCTCCACGAATGCGATCCTCAATGGCGGCTGGTACCCGGCGCCGGAGACCGCGGGCTGGCGCAGCTTCGCCGGCCGCTATCGCGCGCGCTATGGCGGCGATCCCGTGCGCACCGCGACTTTCGCTTACGATGCGGTGGCGCTCGTCGCCGCGCTGGTGAAGACGCAGGGCGCGCAGCGCTTCTCCGAGCAGGTGCTCACCAATGCGTCCGGCTTCGCCGGCATCGACGGCGTGTTCCGCTTTCGCGCCGACGGCACCAATGAGCGCGGGCTTGCGGTGATGAGGGCAACGCCGTCCGGCGGGCAGGCGATCTCGCCGGCGCCGAAGTCGTTCGGCTCGGGAACTTAAGCCGCCAAGTCCGCGACCACTGCGTCAAGCACCGGGAAGCCGGATTGCGTGACGCGCAGGCGCCCGTCTTGCATCTCCTCGACCGCGCCCTCGTCACGCAGGAGCGAAATGCGCTTGGGATCGAGCGTGCGGCCGGCGAGCGCCGCAAAGCGCTGCGGGTCGATGCCTTCGGCGAGCCGCAGCCCCATCAGCAGGAATTCGTCGGCGCGTTCGAGGTGCGTGAGCTTCTCGTCGGTGACGAGGCCATGGCCGAGCGCCTCGACGCGCATCAGCCAGGATTCCGGCCGCCGCTCGGTGGCGGTTGCGTAGCGCTCATCGCCGATGTCGAGGCGCCCATGGGCCCCGGGCCCGATGCCGGCATATTCGTGAGCGCGCCAGTAGACGAGATTGTGCCGGCACTCGGCGCCTTGCCGCGCGTGATTGGAGATCTCGTAGGCCGGCAATCCGGCCGCACCGCAGACCTCCTGCGTCGTGTCGTAGAGCGCGCGGGCAGTGTCGTCGTCGGGGGGGATGAGCTTGCCCGACTTATGCAGCGCGAAGAACGGCGTCTCCGCCTCGATGGTCAGTTGATAGAGCGAGAGATGTTCGGCGGCTTCCGCGATCGCGCGGCGAAGCTCGGCGGCCCATTGCTCGGGCGTCTGCCGCGGCCGCGCATAAATGAGGTCGAACGAGTAACGCGGGAAGATCGAGCGTGCGACCGCGACCGCGTCGAGTGCTTCGGCCGCCGTGTGCATGCGGCCGAGCTCCTTGAGCGTCGCATCGTCGAGCGCCTGCACGCCGAGCGAGACGCGATTGACGCCCGCTGCGCGATAGCCGCGAAAGCGCATCGCTTCGACACTGGTCGGATTGGCCTCGAGCGTGATCTCGGCGTCCTGCGCAATCGTCCAATGCTTGCCAATCGCCTCGAGGATCGCGCCGACGGTCGACGGCTGCATTAGCGAGGGTGTGCCGCCGCCGAAGAAGATCGTCGACACGCTGCGCGCTCCGGTGCGCGCCGCGGTCGCGGCGATCTCCGCACTGAACGCGCGCACGAAGCGCGCTTCGTCGATCGCCGCATGCCGCACATGGCTGTTGAAGTCGCAATACGGGCACTTCGACAGACAGAACGGCCAATGCACGTAGACGGCAAAAGGCGAGGGCTGCGGCATTAACATCATGTTAACCATCATTAGCCGCGTCACGGCGGCTCGGCCAGCAGGAACTCGCGCCTGGGGCCGGTTCACAGCGAGAAGTGATTAAAATTGTAACGATCAGGATCGCGGCGGCAGCGGCACGATCATGGACACGCGTTTGCGATAGTCGACATACGCGCTGCCATGCGAGGTGACGAGATCGCGTTCCTCCAGCCAGATGCCGACGAAGATGTAGATGGTGAAGGCAGCCGCGAACAGCAGATGCCCCGCCGTCATCACCGACGGCGCCCAGAGCGCGAGCAGTGAGCCGAAATAGATCGGATGGCGGACGAACCGATAGAGCGATGGCGTCTGGAAGACGGGAGACTCCGCCGGTTGTCGCCGCCAGTGGGCATAGACCTGGCTCAGTCCGAATAGGCTGAAGTGGCTGATCAGGAACGTGCTGACCAGGACGATGGCGCATCCGGCGAGTGTCACCGCCATCAGGATCGCTGCGCCCGCGGGGCTCGTCACCGACCAGATCACACCCGGCAGAGGCCGCCACTGCCAATACAACAGGATCAGGACTAGGCTCGTCATCAGCACATAGGTGCTGCGCTCGACCGAAGCCGGCACGAACCGCGTCCACCAGCGCTTGAAGCTCGGGCGCGCCATGACGCTGTGCTGTAGAGCGAACAGTGCAAGCAGGATGGCATCGACGATCAGCGCTGCGGTCGGCGAGCCGGCAACGCCACTGTCGATCGACTTCGGCACGGCGACATTGCCGACAAAGCCGAAGAAATAGAGGAACGATCCCAGGAACGCGACATAGCAGAGCGCGCCATAAATCAATGCGGCCATGGTCCCCCCGGGTTGGGCCAAGCCATCATCCTAGGGCGACGATCGGCGGCTGCCAATGTGGCTTTAGCCGCCGCGCAGGCAGGCATCCGCGAGCTTCACGAACGCCCGCGCACGATGCGACAGCCCTTGTCCCTTCGGCGGCAAGCCATGCTTCTCGTCCGCGGTCATCTCGCCGAAGGTGATGGCGAAGCCATCGGGCTTGAACAATGGATCGTAGCCGAAGCCCTTGAAGCCGCGCGGCGGCCACACGACGACGCCGTCGACGCGGCCTTCGAATTCCTCCAGATGGCCGTCGGGCCAGGCGAGGCACAGCGCGGCGACGAAATGCGCGCGGCGTGCCTCGTCCGTCTTCGCGCCGCGCTCGATGAGCAGCGTCTGAATGCGATTCATCGCGCCGCGGAAATCCTTGTCCGGCCCGGCCCAGCGCGCGGAGTGAATGCCCGGCGCGCCGCCGAGTGCCTCGACAACGAGACCGGAATCATCCGCAAAGGCCGGAAGCTGCGCCGCCGTCGCCGCAGCGATCGCCTTGATGCGCGCATTCGCGGCGAAACTTGTCCCCGTTTCCTCCGGCTCCGGTAACCCGCGCTCGCCGACCGATTGCGGTGAAACGGGATAAGGCGAGAGCAGCTCGCGCATCTCGGCGAGCTTGCCGGGATTGTGGGTAGCGATGATCAGCGGGCCTTCGAGCCGTCGATGTTGCGAAGTCTCGCTCACATCACCGCCATTTTCTGCAAGCCGACGAGCTTCTCGACACCTTTGCGCGCAAGCGCGAGCAGTGCGAGGAATTGCTCCTCGCTGAACGGGTCTTTCTCCGCCGTCCCCTGGATCTCCACGATGCGGCCGTCGCCGGTCATGACGAAATTCGCGTCAGTATCGGCTTCTGAATCTTCCGCATAATCGAGATCGAGCACGGCGGTGCCGCTGAACACGCCGCAGGACACTGCGGCGATATGATCACGCAGCACCTCCGCCCGCAGCATCTCGCGCGCCTTCATCCAGGCGATGCAATCATGCAAGGCCACCCAGGCCCCGGTGATCGAGGCGGTACGCGTACCGCCATCGGCCTGGATCACGTCGCAGTCGACGGTGATCTGGCGTTCGCCGAGCGCGCGCAGGTCGACGACGCTGCGCAAGGACCGGCCGATCAGCCGCTGGATTTCGATGGTGCGGCCCTGCTGCTTGCCGGCCGAGGCCTCGCGGCGCGTGCGCTCGGCCGTTGCGCGCGGCAGCATGCCGTATTCGGCGGTGATCCAGCCGCGCCCCTGGCCCTTGAGCCAGGGCGGCAGCCGCTCCTCCAGTGTCGCGGTGACGAGCACATGGGTCTCGCCGAATTTCACGAAGCAGGAGCCTTCGGCATATTTCACCACGCCGCGCTCGAGCGAGACGGCACGCAGTTCGTCAGGCGCACGGCGGCTCGGCCGCATCGGATTGTCCTCCCAGTTAACTGCGGCGCTTCTATCCTGTTCAGGCCTGCCAAACCAGCTTGAATAGCAGCCCGGGAATGGTCAATTCTTTGGGGGATTGAAGGAGTTGGACACGGAGCACTTCTTGGCCTCCCACGACATCCCGATCGGTGCCAATCCGGTGAGCCTCGCCGCGCTCAACGAGCGCTCGCGCGAGATCTTCCGGCAGATCGTGGAAAGCTATCTCACGACCGGCGAGCCGGTCGGCTCGCGCAATCTCGCGCGCATCATTCCGATGACGCTGTCGCCGGCCTCCGTGCGCAACGTGATGTCCGATCTCGAGCAGCTCGGATTGATCTATGCGCCGCATACCTCGGCCGGGCGGCTGCCGACGGAGCTCGGCCTGCGCTTCTTCGTCGACGCCTTGATGCAGGTGGGTGATCTCACCGACGCCGACCGCCGCGCCATCGAAGCGCAGGTCGCGGCTGCCGCGAGCAGCAAGTCCATCGAAGAAATCCTGGCGGAAGCCTCCTCGATGCTCTCCGGGCTCACGCGTTCGGCTGGCGTCGTGCTCAGCAGCAAGACCAATGTCCGCCTGAAGCACATCGAGTTCGTGCGGCTCGAGCCGGAGCGCGCGCTGGCGGTGCTTGTCGCCGAGGATGGCCAGGTCGAGAACCGCGTGCTCAACATCCCGGCGGGGCTGCCGATCTCGGCGCTCATCGAAGCCGGCAATTTCCTCAACGCTCATATCCGCGGCAAGACGCTTGCCGAGGTGCGCACCGAAGTCGAGCGCGCGCTGGAAGCGGGGCGCGCCGAGCTCGATCAATTGACGCAGAAGGTCATTGCCGCCGGGCTCGCCAGCTGGTCGGGCGGTGAGAACGAGGATCGCAAGCTCATCGTGCGCGGCCACGCGCACCTGCTCGAAGACCTGCATGCGTTGGAGGATCTCGAGCGCGTGCGTTCGCTGTTCGATGAGCTGGAGACCAAGCGCGGGGTCGTCGACCTGCTCGGCCGCGCCGAGCGCGGGGAGGGCGTGCGCATCTTCATCGGTTCCGAGAACAAGCTGTTCTCGCTCTCCGGCTCTTCCACCATCATCTCGCCCTATCGGGACACGTCCGGGCGCATCGTCGGCGTGCTTGGGGTGATCGGGCCGACCCGGTTGAACTATGCCCGCGTGGTTCCCATGGTGGACTACACTGCCCGGGTCGTCGGCCGGCTGTTGGGGCAAAATCCTTGATTTTTGTCCCGCGAAACCTGATATCCCGCACGTCCTCCCCCGATGACTAAGATGAGAAGCGAAGGATGACGGATTCACGCGACGCCGATATGCCGACTGCACCGGAGCAACAGTCCGAGCAGCCGCAGCAGGCCGCGCCTCAGGGCGCCCCGGCCGCCGACACCGATCCGGTGGGCGCGCTGCTGCGCGAGGCGGCCGAATACAAGGACCGCTTCCTGCGCACGCTCGCCGAGATGGAGAATCTCCGCCGCCGCACCGAGCGCGACGTCAAGGACGCGCAGACCTACGGCATCGCCAAATTCGCCCGCGATGTGCTCGCCATTGCCGACAACATGCACCGCGCCCGCGAGGCCATCGGCCCCGAGCTGCGCCAGAGCACCGACGCCAACATCAAGGCGCTGCTCGACGGTGTCGAGCTCACTGAACGTGAATTGCTCAAGGCGCTGGAGAACAACGGCGTGCGCAAATTCGAGCCGAAGGGCGAGAAGTTCGACCCGCATGTGCATCAGGCGATGTACGAGGTGCCGGACGAGAGCGTGCCCACGGGCACCATCGCGCAGGTCGTCCAGGCTGGCTACATGATCGGCGAGCGGGTACTGCGGCCGGCGCTGGTCGCGGTCACCAAGGGCGGCCCCAAAGCGCAGCCGCAAGCGGCGAACAACGATAATCCGCCGCCGGCCGGTTCGCAGGGCGCGTAGGGCGCACGAAAAGCCTATCGCGTCTGGATGCCGTCGCGGATCGCGCGGAAGCGCGGGAATGCGTCGTCCCACTTGTCCTTTTGCGCAACGGCGAGCACGCGCAGGAAGCCGCCGGTACCGAAGCGTAGCCACTGCACGACCGTGACTGGATTGCCGTGGCCATCCTTGCCTTCGGCGCGCACCTCGTAACCGGGTTGGCCGCCGATGCGCATCGGCTCCGAATTGGTGAGCCGCATCCCGGCGATCGGCACGGTCGAGAGCAGCTGCTCGGCGTAACTGCCGCGATCCCGTGGCTCCTTTGGGCCGCCGTTCAACACCGAGACCATCACATTCGGCTGCTCGTTGCTGTCGTCGCGCGGCCCGTCGGTGAGGATCACACCGCCGGTCGGCGCCGCGCGCACGACGCGGAAGCCGGCGAGATCGGCAAGCTTGTACGGCAGTTGCGAGAGTTGCTCTTCCACCGGTGTCGGGCGGAAGGTGACGCTGGCCAGCGCCGTGCGCACCACCTGCTCCGGATAAGTATCGTGCGCCGCTTCCGGGACCTGGAATGAGACTACCGCGGTGACGTCGGCGGTCGTCGCCGTCGCTGATCCCGCCACCAGGATCCATTTGCGATAAGTGGTGCCTTCGGCCGTGAGGCGGAAGGAGATCAGCGAGCCGATACCGCTGCGGAAGGCGAAGCTCTCACGCTTCTCCTCGTTGACGCCGGAGTTCTTTTGCACCGCGAGCGCGGCACGCTCGACATCGGGAAATGCCGGCCCCGGCAGATCGAGAACGCTGATCACCACTTTGCGGGTCGTGTCCTCGAAGCCCGGTCCGCTCGTGCTCGGCGTCAGCCCCTTCGGCACTTCGAGTCCCACCCGCGAGCCGAGCGGGAAACTGACCTGCGCCTGCGCGGGCAGGCTCGTCAGCGAAGTGATGAGCGCGAGCAGTGCCAAAGGCAGAAATCGTTTCACGCCAGCTGTTCCTTCTGCTGCGATGGACCACCCCTCAAACGCGGGCGAAACCAAGCGCAAATCCTAAGAGCTTATTAACGGCGTCCGGCTACCTTTTCCCCATCCAATTACGCCGGATCGATGGTCATGACCGCGTGCCGCGCCGACGGCGTCCAATACAGCATCGTCGTCCCCGTTTTCAACGAGCAAGCGGTGATCCCGCTGATGCTGCGGCGGCTCGATGCGCTGCTCGGCACGCTCGATGCGCCGGCGGAAGTCATCTTTGTCGATGATGGCAGCACCGATTGCAGCTCCATCGTACTCGAGGCCAAGGCCAAGGACGACCCGCGCTACCGCTATATCGGGCTCAGCCGCAATTTCGGTCACCAGGTCGCCATCACCGCGGGCATGGACGCCGCGGCCGGCGCGGCCGTCATCGTCATGGATGCCGATCTGCAGGATCCGCCGGAAGTGATCAGCGCAATGATCGCGCGCTGGAAGGACGGCTATGACGTGGTCTACGCGCGTCGCGCCTCGCGCGAGGGCGAGAGCGTGTTCAAGCGCTGGACCGCGAGCGCGTTCTATCGGCTGCTCGGCAAGCTCTCGTCGGTGGAGATGCCGAGCGACGTCGGCGATTTCCGTCTGATCGATCGTCGCGTGCTCAAGGCCTTCCGCGAAATGCCGGAGCGCGACCGTTTCGTGCGCGGCATGTTTGCCTGGCTGGGCTTCCGCCAGACAGAAGTGACCTTCCATCGCGCGCCGCGTGCGGCCGGCGAAAGCAAATATCCGCTGTTCAAGATGCTGCGGCTTGCCGTCAACGGCATGATCGGCTTCTCCGACGCGCCACTGCGCTTCGCCATCTGGGTCGGGCTTGCGGTGTCCGGCTTTGCGCTTCTCTACGGCGCTTATGCGGTGACCCGCTTCTTCGCCGACGAAGTGGTCACCGGCTGGACCTCGACAGTCGTCATCATCTCGCTGCTCAGCGGCGTCAACATGCTGATGACCGGCATCATGGGCCTCTATATTGGCCGCATCCATGCCGAGGTGAAGCGCCGGCCGCTTTACGTAATCGACCGACAGACCGGCTTCGATCGTCAGCAGGATCACGCGGCCGATCCGCTTGAGCAGGCGAACGTCTCCGGTATCCGGGCAGCGGAATGAGTCAAATCATCGACGCGCAGCGCGCGCCCGCGATGGCGCGGAGGATCGGCGATGCGCTCGCGCAAGTCACGCTGCGCCGCGCGCTGCCACTGCTGCTGGTTTTCATCGCTGGTATCGTGCTGCGCCATTTCGTGCTTCCCAATTGGGACGTGAGCTGGCTACTCACCGTCGGCGAGAAGATGCTCGCCGGCGAGCGTTTCGGCAGCGATATCCTTGAGGTCAATCCGCCTGCGTCGCCCTTGCTCTACATGCCGGCGATCCTGATCGCGCGGGTGCTCGGCATCACCCCCGAATTCACCGTTGATGCGCTGGTCTTCATCGGTATCGGCGTGAGCCTCGCGCTTTGCGCGCGCACGCTGGCGAACCGAAAGCTCTTCGCCATTGACGGCTGGGCGCTGGCTGCGATCACCGCGGCGGTCCTCGCGGTGCTTCCCGCATTCTCCTTCAGTCAGCGCGAGCACATCGCGGTCATCGCGTTGCTGCCACTGCTCACCGTGCTTGCGCTGCGCGCCAAGGGCGAGACGCCGCATCTCTCCGATGCGATCATCGCCGGGCTCGGTGCCGGTATTGCGGTCACGATCAAGCCTTACTTCGTCGGCGCCGTCGTGCTGCCCGCTTTGGCTGCAGCCTTGAGCATTCGCTCCTGGCGGGTCGTGTTCGCGCTCGAGGACTGGATCGCCGCCGGCATTGCCGTCGTCTATGCCGCGAGCATCTTCGTGTTCTTTCCGGATTTCATTACGCGCGTGATGCCGATGGCCGGCGCGCTGTACTTCAGCGATCGCCTGCCGCTTTTCGCCGCGTTGATGCATCCGGCGACACTTGTCTGGCTGGCCACCCTCGTCTGCCTTGCCGTGCTCAAGCGCCGCGCCGTGATCGAGCCGCCGTTCTCGATCCTAATCTGCGCCTCGGCCGGCTTTGCTATCGCCTTCGTCATTCAGGGCAAGGGATGGCCCTATCACGCCTATCCGATGTTCGCACTGGCTTTCATCGCGGTCGGCGCCGCTTACGCCCGCACCGATCAGCCGATCGCCTCTATGACCGCGCGGCGGAAATGGCTGCGCATTGCGGCGTCGCTCGCGCTCGCCGTCATCGTCGCCAAGGTCGGTGCCTGGTTCAATCAGTCGATGGATACGCGCGTGCTCGCCGCAGCGATCGAGAAGATCCATCCGCATCCGCGCATGCATCAGATCGGCGATGAGATCGTGCTCAGCCATCCGCTGGTGCGTCAGATCCGTGGCCAATGGGTCGGCAGCGTGTTCGGCCAGTGGATCACCTCGGGCATTCTGCGGGCGCGTGAGCGCGGCGGCATCGATGCTGCGCATGCGGCCGAGCTTGAGCGTTACGCCGCCTTCGATCGCGCGGTGCTGGCCAACGACATCCGCACCCGCCGGCCCGATATCCTGCTCATCGATCGCCGCGATTTCGACTGGCAGGCCTGGGCCTATGCCGATCCGGCCGTCGCCGCGGCGCTCGCGCCCTACCGTCCGGTCGAGACCATCGAGGGCATCGTCATCCTGCACCGCGATGCGGGCTGACCCGGACCCTTTGCGCGGCAAGGAACGGTTAACTGGGTAGGGGGCGCGGGAGCATTTAAGGCCTTGTTTGCAAGACATCTTGCGGCTCAGGGCTGTCCTCCTATATGACCCGTGAAGCCGCGAAATGCGGTAGAAAGTCAGTCTCCAGGGGGTCGGATGAGGGGCCCCGCGGGTGACCCGCGGGATCGTCTGACCGGGCGCCAAATTCGGCCCGGCCGACCTGCCGCAAACGAGAGGAAGAAACATGGGCAAGGTCATCGGCATCGACCTCGGCACGACCAATTCGTGCGTCGCTGTCATGGAAGGCAAAACTCCGCGGGTCATCGAGAACGCGGAAGGGATGCGCACCACGCCCTCGATCGTCGCGTTCAGCGATGACGGGGAACGGCTGGTCGGCCAGCCGGCAAAACGCCAGGCCGTCACTAATCCGGAAAAGACCATCTTCGCCGTGAAGCGCCTGATCGGGCGCCGCTACGACGATCCGACGGTCGAGAAGGACAAGAAGCTCGTCCCCTACAAGATCTCGCGCGCCTCGAACGGCGACGCCTGGGTCGAGGTGGACGGCAAGCAGTATTCGCCCTCGCAGATCTCCGCCTTCATCCTGCAGAAGATGAAGGAGACGGCGGAAGCCAATCTCGGGCAGAAGGTTGATCAGGCGGTCATCACCGTTCCGGCCTATTTCAACGACGCGCAGCGTCAGGCCACCAAGGACGCCGGCAAGATCGCCGGCCTCGAAGTGCTGCGCATCATCAACGAGCCGACCGCGGCGGCGCTCGCCTACGGTCTCGACAAGCAGAAGCAGGGCACCATCGCGGTCTACGATCTCGGCGGCGGCACCTTCGATATCTCGATCCTCGAGATCGGCGACGGCGTGTTCGAGGTGAAGTCCACGAACGGCGACACGTTCCTGGGCGGTGAAGACTTCGACATGCGTCTCGTCAGCTATCTCGCCGACGAGTTCCAGAAAGAGCAGGGCATCGATCTGCGCCGCGACAAGCTCGCGCTGCAGCGGCTGAAGGAAGCCGCCGAGAAGGCGAAGATCGAACTGTCCTCGACCACGCAGACGGAAATCAATCTGCCGTTCATCACCGCGGATGCCTCGGGCCCGAAGCATCTGACCATGAAGCTCACTCGCGCCAAGTTCGAGGCGCTGGTCGACGATCTCGTCCAGAAGACCATCGGGCCGTGCCGTCAGGCGCTCAAGGATGCCGGCGTGTCGGCGGCCGAGATCAACGAGGTGGTTCTCGTCGGCGGCATGACCCGCATGCCGAAGGTCCAGGAAGTCGTGAAGCAGTTGTTCGGCAAGGAGCCGCACAAGGGCGTCAATCCTGACGAAGTGGTTGCCGTCGGCGCGGCCATCCAGGCCGGCGTGCTGCAGGGCGACGTCAAGGACGTGCTGCTGCTCGACGTGACCCCGCTGTCGCTCGGCATCGAGACGCTGGGTGGCGTGTTCACCCGCATCATTGATCGCAACACCACGATCCCGACCAAGAAGAGCCAGGTGTTCTCCACGGCTGAGGACAATCAGACCGCGGTGACCATCCGTGTCTTCCAGGGTGAGCGTGAAATGGCGGCCGACAACAAGATGCTCGGCCAGTTCGATCTCGTCGGCATCCCTCCTGCCCCAAGGGGTGTGCCGCAGGTCGAGGTCACCTTCGACATCGACGCCAACGGCATCGTCAACGTTTCGGCCAAGGACAAGGCCACCGGCAAGGAGCAGCAGATCCGCATACAGGCCTCGGGCGGCCTTTCGGAAACCGACATCGAGAAGATGGTCAAGGACGCCGAAGCGCACGCCGAAGAGGACAAGAAGCGCAAGGCTGCCGTCGAGGCGAAGAACCACGCCGAGTCGCTGGTGCATGCCACCGAGAAGGCGCTCGCCGAGCACGGCTCCAAGGTCGGCGAGCAGGAGCGCCGCGCCATCGAGAACGCCATGGCGGACTTGAAGGAAGCGCTCAAGGGCGACGACGCGGAAGCGATCACCGCCAAAACCAATGCGCTGGCGCAGGCTTCGATGAAGCTCGGCGAGGCCATGTATAAGCAGGCTGAGGCGAACCAGGGTGCAGCCGATGCGGCTGGCGCCGCGGGGGGCCCCGAAGCCAAGAAGAACGAAGACGTCGTCGACGCGGAGTTCACCGAGGTCGATGACGACAAGAACAACAAGAAATCCGCTTAAGCGAAACGATCATGGCCCTCATCCAGGGAAGGCCGAAGGCCATCTCACGGGATGAGGGTCATTCGTTTGTGCATGAAGTTGAGCGCGTCATGATGCAATCGAATCGGGCGGCGCTCTGATGTCGAAGCGCGACTACTACGAAGTTCTCGGCGTCGCACGCACCGCGAACGAGGCCGAGCTCAAGGCCGCATTCCGCAAGCTTGCCATGCAGCATCATCCGGATCGCAATCCGGGTGACAAGGACTGCGAGCATCGTTTCAAGGAGCTCAACGAGGCCTACGACGTCCTCAAGGATGGCGACAAGCGCGCGGCTTATGACCGCTTCGGTCACGCTGCCTTCGAGCACGGCATGGGGGCTGGCGCGGGCGCTGCCGGCTTCGGCACCGACTTTGCATCGACCTTCGCCGACATCTTCGACGATCTGTTCGGCATGAATGCCGGTGCTCGTCGCGGCGGCGGTCGCGGTACTGGCCGCGAGCGCGGCGCCGATCTTCGCTACAACATGGAGATCAGTCTCGAGGAGGCGTTCTCCGGCAAGGCCGCGCAGATCCGCATTCCCACCTCCGTCACCTGCGAAGCCTGCTCGGGCTCCGGCGCCAAGGCTGGCACCAAGCCGAAAGCCTGCCCGACCTGCGGCGGCCAAGGCCGCATCCGGCATGCGCAAGGCTTCTTCACGCTGGAGCGCACCTGTCCGGCCTGTCAGGGCCGAGGCCAAGTGATCAGCGATCCGTGCAGCTCCTGCAGCGGCTCGGGCCGCACCACGCGTGAACGCACGCTGTCGGTCAACATTCCCGCCGGCGTCGAAGATGGTACTCGCATCCGGCTTGCCAACGAGGGCGAGGCGGGTGTGCGCGGTGGTCCGCCCGGCGATCTCTACATTTTCCTCTCGCTCGCGGCGCATCCTTTCTTCCAGCGCGACGGCGCCGATCTGCATTGCCGCGCGCCGATCTCCATGGTCAACGCTGCGATCGGCGGCGAATTCGAGGTACCGACCATCGACGGTGGTAAATCGCGGGTGAAAGTTGCCGCCGGCACGCAGACCGGACGACGCTTCCGGCTCACCGGCAAGGGCATGCCGATCCTGCGCTCGAAACAAATGGGCGATATGTACGTTCAGGTCGTGGTGGAAACGCCGCAAAATCTGACCAAGCGCCAGAAAGAGCTGTTGGCTGAATTCGACAAGCTATCGTCGCAGGAGACTCAGCCGGAATCGGCGGGGTTCTTCAGCAAAGTCAAGGAGTTTCTCGATGGACTGGGCAATCGGACAGGTCCGGCATGAGCCGTTACGCTTGACCCTCGGTTCCCGTCCCTATACCGCTTTGCAGACTTAAGACTTCAGCGCGCTCTCGCCCAGTAGTCCCAATGCCATCCTTTGCCCGTGTCGAGAAGAAGAGCCTGCGCCTCGATGACGAGGTGCGGTTCATTCGCTCGTGGATCGAGAAGCCGCTCGCGACCGGCGCGGTGATGCCGTCGGGCAAGGTGCTGGCGCGCACGATGGCGCGCTACGTCGATCCGCAGACCGACGGTCCGGTCATCGAGCTTGGGCCGGGCACTGGTCCGGTCACCGAAGCGTTGGTCGAGCAAGGCATCGATCCGTCGCGTCTGGTGCTCGTCGAATTCAACCCGACCTTCTGTCGCTTGCTGCGCTCGCGCTATCCCGCGGCGACGGTGGTGCAAGGCGACGCCTATCGGCTGCGGCGGCTGCTCGAGCATCTCATGCGCCAACCCGCCGCCGCCGTCGTGTCGGGATTGCCGCTGGTCACCAAGCCGCTGCGCACGCGCTTGCGGCTGATGTCCGATGCGCTCGCGCTGCTCGCGCCCGGTGCGCCGTTCGTGCAGTTCACCTACGCCATGGTGCCGCCGATTCCGAAGGCGCTCGGCGGCATCACCGCGGAAGCCTCCGAGCTTATCTGGCTAAACCTGCCGCCGGCGCGGGTGTGGGTCTATCGCGGCTGTCACGCCTGACGCGCCGGGCTGGCGCGCCAAATGCCGATCCCCAAAATCCTGGTGATCCCCGGTTCGCTGCGGACCGGCTCGCATAATGTGCGGCTCGCCGCGCTGATGGTGAAAGAGCTTACCCTCGCCGATGCCGAAGTGACGCGCATCTCGCTCACCGACTACCCGCTGCCGCTCTATGATGCCAATCTCGAGGTGATGAGCGGCGTTCCGGAGAACGCGCTGAAGCTCAAGCGCATGATGGTCGCGCATCACGGCGTGTTCATCGCCAGCCCCGAATACAATGCCTCGGTGACCCCGTTGTTGAAGAACACGATCGACTGGGTGTCGCGCGCGCGCGAGCGCGGCGACGAGCAATATGCTGCCTACAAGAACCGGCCGTTCGCCCTCGGCGCGGCATCACCCGGACCTTTCGGCGGCATGCGCTCATTGTTGACCATGCGGCAGGTGCTGGAGGTCGGCATCGGTGCGCTGGTCATCCCCGACATGGTGTCCATCGCCAATGCCGATCGTGCCTTCGACGAGCAGGACAATCTCATCGATCCGCGCGCGCTTGGTCGCGTGCGCACGGTCGCCGACAAGCTGATCGAGATGGCGCGCATGATGATGGGAGCATCGGTATGAGCCTCACCGCGCGCGAACGCCTGATCCTCGCGCTCGATGTGCCGAGCGTCGAGGCGGCGCGCGGCATGATCGCGCGGCTTGGCGATGCGGTGACGTTCTACAAGATCGGCTATCAGCTCGCCTTCGCCGGCGGCCTGCCGCTGGCGCAGGAGCTGATCGGCGCCGGCAAGGAAGTGTTCATAGACCTCAAGCTGCACGACATCGGCAATACCGTGGGCAAGGGCGTGGAGAGCGTCGCGCGGCTCGGCGCCACTTTCCTCACGGTGCACGCCTATCCGCAAACCATGCATGCGGCGGTCGATGCCAGCGCCGGCTCCAGGCTGCGCATTCTCGCGGTCACCGTGCTCACCTCCTATGACGACGGCGACCTCGCCGCCGCCGGCTACGACTTCACCGTGCCCGAGCTCGTCGCCGAGCGTGCGGCGCAGGCGCGCGACATCGGCGTGCATGGCCTTGTGGCCTCTGCCGAGGAAGCGGCCAATCTGCGATCGATCGTCGGCTTGAAGATGTCGCTGGTCACGCCCGGCATCCGCCCCGCCGGCGCTGCGGCGGGCGATCAGAAGCGGGTGATGACACCCGCGAGGGCCATCGCTGCGGGCGCTGACTATCTGGTGGTCGGACGCCCGATCCTGGAGGCGGACGATCCCAAGGCCGCGGCGGACGCGATTGTCGCCGAGATCGAACAGGCAATGAAGAACGAGCGAGGATGAGATGGCCAAGAAGGGATACTGGATCGGCCGCGTCGATGTGCACAACGAAGAGGGCTACAAGCCCTATGCGGCGGCGAATGCGGCGATCTTCCGCAAGTTTGGCGGGCGTTTCGTGGTGCGCGGAGGCCCGTTTGAGAATCCGGAAGGCGGGAGCCGCACGCGCAATGTGGTGATCGAGTTTCCTGATTATGCCACGGCGATGGCCTGCTACCGCTCGCCGGAATATCAGGAAAACATCAAGCGGCGGCAGCCGCACTCCGCCATCGATATCATCATCATCGAGGGTTACGACGGTCCGCAGCCGACCGACTAATCCCGGCTTTCCTTGCTCGGAACATCCCGCTAAAACCCGACGCATTGTCGGGAGATAACCCATGTCCGAGATGCGTCTTGTGGTCGCCGGCGCCGGAGGGCGCATGGGACGTACCCTCATCAAGGCCATTTCCGAGACCAAAGGCACCATCCTATCGGGTGCGTTGGAGAATGCGCAGTCGCCCTTGATCGGCTGGGACGCGGGCCTGCTCTCCGGCTTGAGCGAAAATCACGTCAAGCTCGTCGGCGATTCGGCCGCCGTGCTCGACAAGGCCGACGCCATCATCGACTTCACCATTCCGACGGCGACCGTCGCGCTCGCGGAGCTCGCGGCGAAGGCCGGCATCGTGCATGTGATCGGCACCACCGGGCTCACGCCGGCCGACGACGACAAGATCGCCGCCGCGGCGAAGACGGCGAAGATCGTCAAGTCTGGCAATATGAGCCTCGGGGTCAATCTCCTTGCCGCGCTCGCGCGCCGCGTCGCCAAGACCCTCGATGATGAGTTCGACATCGAGATCCTCGAAATTCATCACAACAAGAAAGTCGATGCGCCCTCGGGCACGGCGCTGCTCCTTGGCAAAGCGGCCGCGGAAGGCCGTGGGATCGATCTCAGCCAGCGCAAGGTGGGCGCGCGCGAAGGTCATACGGGTGCGCGCAAGCCCGGCGACATCGGCTTTGCGGCGCTGCGTGGCGGCACGGTGGTCGGCGAGCACAGCGTCATGTTTGTTGGACCGGCGGAGCGCATCGAGCTCGTGCATCGGGCGGAGGATCGCATGATCTTCGCCCGCGGCGCGCTCAAGGCAGCGCTGTGGGCGCGCGACCAGAAGCCGGGCCTCTACGGTATGGACGACGTGCTGGGGCTGAAAGGCTTCTGAGCGCTAATCGGCAAGCAGCGAAACGCCGGTCATCTCTTTCGGCTGCGGCAAGTCCATCAGGTGCAGCAGCGTCGGCGCCACATCCGCCAACCGGCCTTCGTGTAGCTTGTGCGGGCCGGCGCCGAACAGCATCACCGGCACCGGATTGGTGGTGTGCGCGGTGTGCGGACCGCCGGTCTTCGGATCGCGCATCAATTCGCAATTGCCGTGATCGGCGGTGACGAGGAGATTGCCGCCGGCCTTCTCGATCGCCGCGACGATACGGCCGAGGCCGGTGTCCACCGTCTCCACCGCCTTGATCGCCGCAGGCAAGCTGCCGGTGTGTCCGACCATGTCGGGATTGGCATAGTTGAGCACGATCAGATCGTATTTGCCGCTCTCGATTGCGGCGACCGCCTTGTCGGTCAATTCCGGCGCCGACATCTCCGGCTGCAGATCGTAGGTCGCGACCTTAGGTGAGGGCACCATGATGCGGTCCTCGCCCGCATACGGCTCCTCGCGGCCGCCGTTGAGGAAATAGGTGACATGCGGATATTTCTCCGTCTCCGCCATGCGCAGCTGCGTGCGATGGGCGTTGGCGACGACCTCGCCGAGAATATCCGGAAAACTCTGCGGCGGAAAAATCGTCGCCATCAGCGCGTTGAGCTCCTCGCTGTATTCGGTCATGCCGACCGCTGCGGCGATGCGCAGGCTGCGGGGCCGCTTGAAGCCGGAGAATTTCGCATCCAGCAGCGCGCCGAGAATCTCGCGCACGCGGTCGGCGCGGAAATTGAAGCAGAGCACGCCGTCGCCGTCCTGCATGCCTTTGTAGTCGCCGATCACGCTCGGCACGATGAACTCGTCGGTGGTCTTGTGCGCATAGGCGTCGGCGATCGCCGCCTGCGCATCGGCAAAATGCGGGCCCTTGGCCTCGACGATCGCCGCATAGGCTTTCTCGACACGATCCCAGCGCTTGTCGCGGTCCATCGCGAAGTAACGGCCGTCGACCGTGGCGATGCGCGCCGATGCCGGGAGCCCCGCTGCGAAATCGTGCACAAAGCTTTCCGCGCCTTGCGGCGGCGTGTCGCGGCCGTCGGTGAGCACATGCACGGCGCAGGCGATGCCGGCCTCGCCCAAGATCTTCGCCAGCGCCACGCCGTGATCCTGGTGCGAATGCACGCCGCCCGGCGAGACCAGCCCGATGAGATGACAGGTGCCGCCGGTCTGCTTCAGCTTGTCGATGAGACCTTGCAACGCCTGAGATTTTTTTACGTCGCCAGTTGCGATGGCATGGCCGATGCGCGGCAGATCCTGCATCACCACACGACCGGCACCGATGTTGAGATGTCCGACTTCGGAATTGCCCATCTGTCCGTCGGGCAGGCCGACGTCCTTGCCTGAGGTGTGCAGAAAGCTGTGCGGGCAACTGCTCCACAACCGGTCGAAAGTCGGCGTCTTGGCCTGGCGCACGGCATTGTCGGCCTTGTCGTCACGCCAGCCCCAGCCGTCGAGGATGACCAGCATGACGGGGCGATGTTTTTGCGCGGATGGGCTCACCATCCGCGGTAGATAGTCGCGATTGGCGCCGCCGGCAATCGCTTGTTTTGGCCTGTGCCGTCAGGGATTTAGCGCGAGCGGTCTTCAGTCGCCGGCAGGTGCCACGCGGCCGGCTTCCCAGCCCAGCATCGCCTGCTTGCGGGTGATGCCCCAGTGATAGCCGGTGAGCTTGCCGCTCTTGCCGATCACGCGGTGGCACGGCACCACAAAGCTGATCGGGTTCTTGCCGACAGCGGCGCCGACTGCGCGCGCCGCTTTCGGCGCGCAGACCTTATGCGCGATGTCGGAGTAGGTCGTGGTCTTGCCCATCGGTATCTTGAGCAGCGTCTCCCAGACGCGCACCTCCCAGTCGGTGCCGATCATCACCACGCGCAACGGCCGGTCCGCCTTCCAGAGCTTCGGATCGAAGATGCGCTGCGCGAGGACAGCGGTCATCGCCGAATCTTCCACATAAGTCGCGCGCGGCCAGCGGCTCTTCATGTCGAGCAGCGATGCGCGCTCTTCGCCAGCGTTGGCGAAGGCGAGGCCGGCGAGCCCACGCGGCGTCGCCATCACCAGGGCCGTCCCGAACGGCGACGGGTGGAAGCCAAAGCTGACGGTCAGCCCTTCGCCGCCGGCCTTCCATTCGCCCGGCGACATCGCCTCGTGGGTCACGAACAGATCGTGCAGGCGTCCGGGTCCCGAGAGCCCGACCTCGTAGGTCGCGTCGAGGACGCTTGCCGAATCGCGCAGCAACTCGCGCGCGCGATTGAGTGTCAGCGCCTGCAGGAAGGCCTTGGGGGTAAGCCCAGCCCAGCGGCGAAACAGATGATGCAGCTCGGTGGCGGTGACGCCGCTTGCCGCGGCGATGGCCTCGATTTCCGGCTGGCTGCGCCAGTGCTCGGAGATGTAGGCGATGGCGCGGCGCACCACGTCATAGTCGGCTGCGGCCGACGCCAGCGGCATCGGCTGCAGGATGCGGTCGGGAGAAAGCATGGGTGTCTCCATCATTTGCTCCCGATTTAGGCCGCTGAAGTGGCTCCTCCCACCCGATTTCTGCCTCAAATTACCACGGTTCGCGTCGGTCCGCGCCGGGCTTCGCCGAGCGCGGCACCAAGCGCCCTGGCGAAGCTTTCCTTCTCGTCGGGGCCGAGAAAGCCCGCGACCGGAAGCCTGCGGCCACGCGAGACCACGAACAGCTCCTGCATGCCGAAATCCTCGATGGTATCGGCCTCGAGCCGCACCCACAGCGGATTGAGCGTCCACTCACGCGCGCGGCCGCGATGGCTGACGCGGCGAACCTTGAGCTCGCTCGAGGTCACCGTGACCTCCTCAAACGCGGCGGCGCGGCGGTAATTCACGCGGAACGCCCAGTACAGGAGGAGCACATCGAGGCCGAAAAAGCCGAACACCGGCCAGGCGCCCATCAGCAGGAAGGCCATCCCGGCGCAAAAGCTGACGATGCCGAGCAGCACCATCAGCACCACGAAGCCCACATGATTGAGCGAGCGATGCGGTGTGATCACCGCGGAAAAGATCGGGGCTTCGTTGCCGCTGTCGTTGTCGGGGCTCATCGCGCTGACTATACCGGAATCATGGCCAAGACGATCAAGAACAAGACGACCAAGAACGAGCCGACCAAGAAGACGGCGGCGACCCGGCAACGCTTGAACAAGGCCCGCAAGGGCAAGGCGGCCAAGGTCAAACCGCCCAAGGCGCGCATCAAGGCCGATGCGAAGGCGGTATCGGCGGAGATGCCGCAGTGGACCAATTCCGAGATCGAAGAGGCGTTCCGCCGCTTTCACGCCGCCAATCCCGAGCCCAAGGGCGAGCTCGTCCACATCAATCCCTATACGCTGCTCGTCGCTGTCGTGCTCTCGGCGCAGGCGACCGATGCGGGCGTCAACAAGGCGACGCCGGCTCTGTTCGCGCTTGCCGACACGCCGGAAAAAATGGTCAAGCTCGGCGAGCGGCGCGTGCGCGACCTGATCAAGACCATCGGGCTTTATCGCACCAAGGCGAAGAACGTCGTGGAGCTGTCGCGCCGGCTCGTCGCCGAGCATGGCGGGCAAGTGCCGCGCTCGCGCGAGGCGTTGGAAGCGCTGCCCGGCGTCGGACGCAAGACCGCGAATGTCGTGCTCAACATCGCCTTCGGCGAGCCGACCATCGCGGTCGACACCCACATCTTCCGCATCGGCAATCGCACGGGGCTCGCAGTCGGCAAGACGCCGCTCGAGGTGGAGATGAAGCTCAACGACATCGTGCCGGATCGCTATCGCCGTCACGCGCATCACTGGCTCATCCTGCACGGACGCTATGTCTGTCTCGCGCGGCGTCCATTGTGCGAGAAATGCATCATCGCCGATCTGTGCAAATGGCCGGGGAAGGTCGTCGTCGCTTAAGGGACAAAATTAGCGCGCCTCGACTAGCTCCACGCGCTTGCCCGACAACCGCTTGTGCATGTGCACCATGAAAGCCATGGCGAACAGCGGCGTCGCCAGATTGAGGATCGGGATCGCGACAAACGCCGCGATGAACAGGCCGCCGAGAAACACCACCGGCTGGTGCGCCCGCCGCATTGCCTTCGCCTCGTGTGGCGGACGAAAGCGCATGGCCGCGAGCTCGAAATATTCGCGACCGAGCAGATAAGCGTTGGCGACAAATAAAATCAGGAAGCCGAGGCCGGCGAACAGCACGAAGGGCAAGGCGATCAGATAGACGATGAGCGCGAGCAGCGCGATCTTCACACCCTCGACCATCGCGCGCGCAATCGGCAGCGCGTGCCCGGGGGGCTCCGCCGGATAGTGCTCGCGCTCGACCAGTTCGGCGATCTCGTCGACGAAGAAGCTGCCGACAAAGGCGGTCACCGCCGGCATCAGGAACACGGCGCCGGTGACGATGCCGAGTCCGGCCATGATTGAGAGCACCCAGACGAGGAGCTGCCACACCGCGTGCGGTGCGCCGCCCACCTGGCCTTCGGCCCACGCCGAGCCGGTCGTCGCGAGCAGCGTGAACAGCCGTTCGAGGCCGATGCCGATGAACACGATCATCAGCAAAGCGAGCCCGATCGCCTTGAGCAGCACGCGCCGGAACGGCGGCGAAAACATTTGCGACAGAGCTTTGGCGGCGGCTTGGAGCATGACCTCTCCGGACGATGCCGAAGAGGTAGCATGCCGCGCCGCCGAGCGCAGCGAGGGTCCGGCGCGGCTATCTCAAAAACCGAGCGCGATGAACAAGTCTGCTCCGTCACCCTCAGGTGGCCGCGTAGCGGCCCTCGAAGGGCGACGGCCCGGGCCGTTCATCCTTCGAGGCTCGCTGCGCTCGCGTCTCAGGATGACGGATCAGGCTTGGTGTTTCGGGCTTACGCCACCGGCTCCAACTGCTCTTCGGGCTCCGGCACCAGGGGCGTGTCGCCGCCGTTGGCGAGGTCGCTCCAGGCGAGCGACTTGTAGTCGAAGCCACGCTCGATGGTCGGCTTCACCACCTCGAAATACGGTGAGATGTCGAAGTCGCGCGGCGCATAAAGCGAGGAGTGACGGATCTCGAGGATCTCCTCGCGCGCGGCGTCGCTCTCGGCCCGCGTCACCTTGGGCAGGATCGGATAGCGCACATTCTCGAACGCCTGCGCGATCAGCGCCGAGCAGATGATGCGCGTCGGATGTCCGGAGCCGAGCGCCAGCATGCGCCGCCGCCAGCGCTTCGGGATCGGCAGCGGGAACAGGTAACGCAGGAGATCGATGATGTTCTTCACATCGTAGTCGAAGCCGATGCGCTCCGCGGCATAGGCGCAGACGCGCGCGCGGTCGTCGGCGTCGAGCCCGACCGGCCGGCAGATGCGCGTGTGATAGCGGGCATATTTCGACAGCGGCACCGCGACCACGCCTTCGCCGATATTGGCCTCGACCAGCACCAGCGGCTCGCCCTCGGCGGTCTCGCGGTCTCCGATCTGCCCGACATAGAGCGCGGCGTGCGACCAGGTGGATTGCGTGAGATATTTGATGACGCCGGCGATGTGGTTATTGCCCTCGACGAGCAGCACGTCGCCCGGCTGCAGCACGGCGCGCAAGGTGGCGGAGTCGGCCGGCGTGAACGGCTCGTAGCCATGCTCCGGCTTTTCCAGGTAGCGGGCAAGCACGTGCCCGATGCCGTCGAGAAACCAACTCATCCGCCCACGTCCCCCAAACGCACGCTGGCGCACGGTCGTGCCGCGCGTCTCGTTGCCGCCCAATTTAGAGCAGACTCATTGCAATTTGGTTCATCGCGGTCTCACGGTCGGTCACCAAACGTTAGCCATGAGATTTGCGGCGGAACGCGGCTTCGGGCAGTCTCGCTTAATCCATATCAACCAAACGGACACCATGTCGGGAGTAACACGTCGTCGCTTTTTGGCCAGCGCTGCCGCAGCCGCAGCGACGCCGGCGCTCGGCGCGGTGCCGAGTTCCGGCGATGTCGACGTGATCATCATCGGCGCCGGTGCCGCCGGCATTGCCGCGGCGCGCCGTGTGGCGCAGGCCGGCCGCCGCTTCGCGCTGATCGAGGCCGCCGACCGGATCGGCGGCCGCTGTATCACCGATGCGCGCAGCTTCGGCGTGCCGTTCGATCGCGGCGCGCGCTTCATCTATCTCCCCGAGAGCAATCCGGTGGCGCAGCTCGCGCCGCGCACCGGGCTCGAGATTTATCCCGCGGCGCGTGGGCAAAAACCGCGCGTCGGCCGTCGCAATGCGCGCGACGGCGAGATCGAAACCTTCCTCGCCGCGCGGTTCCGCGCGCGCCGCGCCATCGTTGAAGCCGGCCGCGGCAAGGCCGACGTCGCCGCGGAACGCGCGCTGCCCAAGGATCTGCTCGATTGGCAGCCGACCATCGAGTTCGTGCTCGGGCCTTATGGCTGCGGCAAGGATCTGCGCGAGGTGTCGGCGGCAGATATCGCGCGCGCCACCGAGCGCGACAGCGCCGCGTTCTGCCGCCAGGGCTTTGGCGCGCTGCTTGCCAAGCTCGGCGAGGGCGTTCCGGTGCAGCTCAACACCGCGGCGACGCGCATCGAATGGCTCAAGAGCCTCGAGGTCGAGACCACGCGCGGACGGCTGCGCGCCCGCGCCGTGATCGTCACCGCGTCGCCGAGCGTGCTCGCCGCCGGCAAGATCGCGTTCACGCCGGAGCTGCCGGAGCGCCAACGCGACGCGCTCAACCGGCTCAAGCTTGGCACCTATGAGCACATCGCGGTCGAGCTTCCCGGCAATCCGCTCGGGCTTGGAAAGGACGAACTCGTTTTCGAGAAGACCGACGGCGCGCACACCGCGGCGCTCATCGCCAATATCGGCGGCACCAGCCTGTGCACCGTCGATGTCGCCGGCGGTTTCGGCCGCGAGCTCACCCAGCAGGGGCCTGATGCCATGGCCGCCTTTGCCGGCGATTGGCTCGCCTCGCTGTTCGGCGAGCAAATCAAAAGCGCGATCAGGCGCACCCAGGTGACGCAATGGAACAGCGCGCCGTGGACGCTCGGTGCTTTCGCGGCGGCCTCGCCCGGCGACGACGCGCACAAGGTGCTGATGGATCCGATCCGCGAGCGCGTATGGTTTGCCGGCGATGCGGCGCACGAGACGCTGTGGGGCACGGTCGGCGGCGCCTGGGAATCCGGCGTGCGCGCGGCCGAAGCGGCGCTGCGCAAGATGGGTGCGCTGAAGGACACCGAGCCGCAGGCCTCCGCGCCCCCGCCGCGGCATCGCCGCCGCCGTCGCGAACTAGAGCAACCCGAATGAACCGTCCGCGAGCACTGATCGCGTGGTCGAGCGGCAAGGACAGCGCCTGGTCGCTGCACGAAGTGCGCCGCGCCGGCGACTACGAGGTGGTCGGTGCGCTGACCACCGTCACAGATTCATTCAAGCGCGTCAGCATGCATGGGGTGCGCGAAGAGCTGCTCATGGCGCAGCTTGAAGCCGCCGAGCTCACGCCAATCCTCATCCGCATTCCCTATCCGTGCTCGAACGAGGTCTATGAGCGCGAAATGGCGGCAGCCGTTGCCGCCGCCAAGGCGCGCGGCATCAGCCACATCATCTTCGGCGATCTGTTCCTGCGCGACATCCGCGCCTATCGCGAGCAGAAGCTCGCAGGCTCCGGGGTCACGCCGGTGTTTCCGTTGTGGGATCGCCCGACCGATGCGCTCGCCCGCGACATGATTGCCGGCGGCACGCAAGCGCATCTCGTCACCATCGATCTCGCCAAGCTGCCGGCGTCTTTCGCCGGACGCAGCTTCGACGACGCGTTGCTTGCAGACTTTCCGGAAGGCATCGATCCTTGCGGCGAGAATGGCGAGTTCCATTCCTTCGTCGCTGCCGGCCCGATGTTCTCGCGCACGATTGCCGTGAAGCCGGGCGAGACCGTCACCCGCGACGGCTTTGCCTTTGCAGACTTGATGCCGGCTTAGCGCATGTCCCGGAAAAGTGGGCACCGGTTTCCGAAAAGGACATGCGCCAAATCTAAGCCCGCAGCACGCCGCCGGTCTTCTTGCCGACCTCGGCGACGATCTTGCCGGCGAGCGCCTCGATCTCGGCATCGGTCATGGTGCGCTCGCGCGGCTGCAGCGTCACCGCGATGGCGATCGACTTCTTGCCCGGGTCGATGCCCTGGCCCTCGTAAACGTCGAATACGCTGATCGCCGTGATCAGCTTGCGGTCGACGCTTTGCGCTGCGCGCACGATGTCGGCGGCTTTGACGGCGCGGTCGACGATGAAGGCGAAATCCCGCTCCACCGGCTGGAACGCCGAAAGCTCGAGCAGCGGCTTTGCCCGTGTCGGCTTTGCCTTGGGCTCGGGGATGCGCTCGAGGATCACCTCGAAGGCGACCATCGGCCCTTCGGCACCAAGTGCTTCCAGCGCGCGGGGGTGCATTTCGCCGAAATGGCCGAGCACGTTCTGCGGCCCGATCTGGATCGTGCCGCTGCGCCCCGGGTGGAACCAAGCGGGTCCGCCGGGAACCACCTGCAGCGCCTGCAGCGGCGCGCCGGCTGCGGCGAGCGCGGCGAAGGCGTCGCTCTTAGCGTCGAACACATCGACCGCGCCGTGGCCGTTCGACCAATGCCGCCCGATGCCGGAGGCGCGCGCCAGCGCGCGGCGCACGCCGGTCGCGGCGGTGAGCTGGTCGATCGGCTGGTCGCCCTTGAAAATCTGACCGACCTCGAACAGAGCGACATCGTTGAAGCCGCGGTCGGCGTTGCGCTGCGCTGCGGCGATCAGGCCGGGAATGAGGCTCGGCCGCATGTCGGAGAGCTCGGCCGCGATCGGATTGGCGAGCGCGAGCTCGGCCTTGCCGCCGCCGAACAGCTCGGCCTCTTTCTTGGAGACGAACGACCAGGTCACCGCTTCGTCGAGATTGCGCGCGGCGAGCGCGCGCTTGGCCTTGCGCGTGCGCAGCTGGATGGGGGTGAGCACGGCCTTGAAGGCGTCCTCGCTGCGCTCGAACGGCGTCGCGGGAATGCGGTCGACGCCGATAATGCGCACGATCTCCTCGACGATGTCGGCTTTGCCGTGCACGTCGGGCCGCCACGACGGCACCGCGACCTTGACGCGTTCGCCCTGCCCGGCGGCGAAGAAGCCGAGCTTCTCCAGCACGCGGCGGACATCGTTGAGCGGCAGACTGACGCCGGCGAGCCGCTTCAATTCGCTCAGCGGAAAATCGATCACCGGCTCCGGCACCTTCACCTCGCCGGCGACGATGATGTCCGACGGCTCCCCGCCGCAGAGATCGAGCACCATCTGCGTCGCGAGCTCGAGCCCCGGGACCATGAAGGCTGGATCGACGCCGCGCTCGAAGCGGTAGCGAGCGTCGGAATTGATCCCGAGCTTGCGTCCGGTCTGCGCGATGTTGAGCGGCTCCCACAACGCCGATTCGATCAGCACGTCGGTGGTCGTCTCCGAGCAGCCGCTTGCCTCGCCGCCCATGATGCCGGCGAGCGATTCGACGCCATTGCCGTCGGCGATGACGCAGATGCTGTCATCGAGCGTGTAGGTCTTGCCGTCGAGCGCGAGCAGCGTCTCGCCGGCCTTGGCGCGGCGCACCGTGAGATTGCCGTGCACCTTCGCGGCGTCGAACACATGCAGCGGGCGCGCACGGTCGTAGGTGATGAAGTTGGTGATGTCGACCAGCGCATTGATCGGACGCAGCCCGATTGCCTTGAGCCGCTTCTGCAGCCACTCGGGCGAGGGTCCGTTCTTCACGCCCTTCACCAGCCGCAGCCCGAAGGCGGGGCAGAGCGGCGGCGTCGCGCCGAAATCGAGCGTCACCGAAACCGGGCAGGGGAACGTGCCCTTCACCGGCTTCGCGGTGTGGTCCTTGAATGTGCCCATGGTCGCGGCGCCGAGATCGCGCGCGATGCCGGCAACGCCCGTGCAGTCGGGACGGTTGGGCGTGAGGTTGATCTCGAGGACGGGATCGTCGAGCCCCATCAGCTCGGCGAACGGCTTGCCAACCGGCGTGTCCGCCGGCAGATCGATGATGCCGTCGTGATTGTCGGAAAGGCCGAGCTCGCGCTCGGAAAGGAGCATGCCGCGACTTTCCACGTCGCGGATCTTGCCGACCTTGAGGTCGATGCCGGTGCCGGGAATGAACGTGCCTGGATGCGCGAACACGCCCTTCAATCCCGCGCGCGCGTTCGGCGCGCCGCACACCACCTGCACCGGCGCGCCTTGCCCGGTGTCGACCATGCACACGCGCAGCCGGTCGGCGTTGGGATGCTTCTCCGCCGAGATCACCGCTGCGGTCTTGAACGGCGCCAGCGCCTTCGCCGGATCCTCGATGCGCTCGACCTCGAGCCCGATCATGGTGAGCTTGTCGGCAATCTCGGTGAGCGAGGCGTCGGTGTCGAGGTGCTCTTTCAGCCACGCGAGGGTGAATTTCATTCGGCCCCTCTATGCGGCAAAGCCCGTCCCCTCCCCCCTTGCTCGGCCTGCTCCCTCCCCCGCTTGCGGGGGAGGGTTGGGGAGGGGGAATGATCCAAGGCAGCGGCTATCGTCTCAAGCACGCCGGCGCGATTACTCAGCACTTCATGATTGTTGAAGCGAAGCACACGAAAACCTTTGCTGCGCAGGAATGCTGTTCGACGCGCATCTTTAGCGGCCGCTTCAGCACCAAAATGCTGTCCGCCATCGACTTCGATAATCACACCAGCAGCATGATAAACAAAGTCCGCGACGAACGGACCGATTGGAGCCTGGCGGCGGAAGCTTGCGCCTTTCATCCGATGTGCGCGTAGCGCATTCCAGATCACACGCTCAGCATCGGTCGGTTGCTGACGAAGCGATCGCGCGCGTGACCGCATTGTGCGCGTCACTTGCCAGTTGGGCTGCTTCGAGGACGCGGCCATGAGCATGCCCCCTCCCTAACCCTCCCCCGCAAGCGGGAGAGGGGACGCGCGGTGCGCCTGGAGAAGTTCTCGACAAATCTCAATCATGCGCTCAACCCTCCCGCCAGCGTGGGGAAGTCGAGCGGACGGAAGCCGTAATGCGCGAGCCAGCGCACGTCGGCCTCGAAGAACGGCCGCAGGTCCGGCATGCCGTATTTCAGCATGGCGATGCGATCGATCCCCATGCCCCAGGCGAAGCCCTGGTACTCGTCGGGATCGAGCCCGCAATTGCGCAATACGTTCGGATGCACCATGCCGCAGCCGAGGATCTCCATCCAATCCTCGCCCTCGCCGAAGCGCACTTCGCCTTTGTCGCGGCGGCACTGGATGTCGACCTCGAGCGACGGCTCGGTGAACGGGAAGAACGACGGACGGAAGCGCATCTTCACGTGATCGACCTCGAAGAACGCCTTGCAGAATTCCTCGAGGATCCATTTCAGGTGACCGAGATGCGAGCCCTTGTCGATCACCAGGCCTTCGACCTGGTGGAACATCGGCGTGTGCGTCTGGTCGCTGTCGCTGCGATAGGTGCGGCCGGGGATGATGACGCGGATCGGCGGCTTTTGGGTCAGCATCGTGCGGATCTGCACCGGCGAGGTGTGCGTGCGCAAAAGCATGCGCGAGCCGTCGGCCTTCGGCGGGAAGTAGAACGTGTCGTGCATCTCCCGCGCCGGGTGGCCTTCGGGAAAGTTGAGCTTGGTGAAGTTGTAGTCGTCGGTCTCGATGTCGGGACCTTCGGCCACCGCAAAGCCCATGGCGGCGAAGATCGCCGTGAGCTCGTCGGTCACCTGTGTGATCGGATGCACGCGGCCGAGCTCCGCCGGCGCTTCGCGCACCGGCAGGGTGACGTCGACCGTCTCGGTGTTGAGCCGCGCGTCGAGCGCCGCGGTCTTCAGCGCCTCGCGCCGCGCGGCGATGGCGGTAGTGATGCGATCCTTGAGCCCGTTGATCGCCGGGCCCTGTGCCTTGCGCTCATCCGGCGTCATGCCGCCGAGCGTTTTGAGCAGCGCCGACACCGAGCCGCTCTTGCCGAGCGCTGCGACGCGCACGGCCTCGAGCGCCGTCTCGTCCGCCGCGGCGGCGATGGCGCTGGTTAGCTCACTTTCGAGTTTGCCGATGTCCGACATTTTAGCCGGGGCATTACGCCGGCAGCGCGGCCTTGGCCTTTTCCACGAT
>Ga0070741_10000396_pt1 | contig 162243 bp, 152 predicted proteins | sample Coa_R1_4_FD_66440 | JGI IMG/M metagenome (GOLD analysis project Ga0070741, IMG submission 66440) | Surface soil microbial communities from Centralia Pennsylvania, which are recovering from an underground coalmine fire - Coalmine... | ecosystem: Environmental > Terrestrial > Soil >... | reverse complement strand
TATCACGACTTCGCCCAGGCCCTGATCAACTCCGAGCCGCCGGCCAAGCTCAAGACCGCCGACGAGCTGGAGCAGTACAAGCTGCTGCTGGAGGAGCAGGCCGATCCGTTCGACCAGCAGGCGATCAAGGCCCATGAAGCAAACCTGGACCGCGTCAGCCAGGGGCTATGGAACCCGTCGATCCGCAAGAGCGTGGACGCCTTGGGCCAGCTGTCGCCGGCCCAGTATGGCAAGCACGAGCAGCGCGAGGACAAGTATGAATCGCTGCGTTGAGCCCATGAACACGACCCGTCACGCCGGCCGGTGGCTGTCGCTGGGCGCCGCCCTGGCGCTGGCCGCCTGCGGCGGCGGCCAGGCCACCCGTCCGGCCGCGCCCGAGCAGGGCGCCCCTCCCGCGTCCCAGGCCCCCGCCGCCCCCAAGGTCCCGGACAAGGGCGACCCCGGGCAGCGCTTCGACGAAGCCCTGCGGCTGATGAAGGACAAGAAGCCGCAGGAGGCCAAGGACGCGTTCGCCAAGCTGGCCCAGGACTTCCCCCAATATGCCGGCCCGCTCAATGACTTGGGCGTGCTGCAGGCCCAGGGCAAGCAGCGCGACCAGGCCATTTCCAGCTTCTCCAGGGCCGCCAGCATCAACCCCAAGGACGACTTCGCCTGGGGCTGGCTGGGCATCCTGTACCGGGAAAATGGCGACTATGTACGGTCGGAGCAGGCCTATCTGAAGGCCATCGCGCTAAAATCGGACAACCCGGTCACACGGTTGAACCTGGGCATCCTCTACGATGCCTATCTGAAGCGCCCGCAGGACGCGCTGGCGCAGTACCGTGAGTACCAGCGGATCGCAGGCAAGGACAGCAAACCGATCGTCGCCGCATGGATCAACGAACTGCAGGATGGGCTGCCGCAGGCTGCGGGCAAGGCGACCGCCGGTCAGCTGACGCCTGCCGCAGGTACCGCCCCGGCGGTGGAGCGCAAGCAATGAGAACATTATCATTGGCCATGGGGCTGGCGGCGGCGCTGCTGGCCTCCACGGCCGGAGCCCAGTCCCGACCGCAGGCCGCGCCCCAGCCGGACGCGCCCGCCCAGGACACGGCCGGCACCACGATCTTCGGCGAGCGGGAGTCTCCGATCGGCCTGTACCTGACCCCCTGGAAAAGTGAATACGCCACCCGGGGCATGGACCGCCCGGCCCAAATCGTGCAAGCGCCAATGGAGCCGCTCGACCCGCAGGTGTTCAAGCGGCAGAACACCTATTACGACACGATTCAGGAATACCGCCAGGCCGAGCTTGGCGGCAAGAAGTAAGCGGCACGTGCATCGCTGATACCACAAAACTCTAGTCATCCAGCTCTAAAGAGGACTCACCATGGATTTTTTCGCCACCGTCACCCGCTTCTTCCAAAACGGCGGCGTGTTCATGTACCCCATCCTGGCGCTGCTGGTGCTCGGCCTGGCCATCACCATCGAGCGCTTCACCTATCTGCGCCGCGCCTACAGCGAGAACCGCACGCTGTGGTCGAAGCTGCTGCCGATGGTGAACTCCGGGCGGTACGAAGACGCTGAAAAGCTGGCCTCCTCCTCCTCTACCGCCATCGGCCGCGTGCTCGGCTACGGCATCGCCCGCTCGCGCGGCCAGGTGACCCGCGAGGACGTCGAGCGCGCCATGGAAGAGAGCCTGATGGAAGTGACGCCGCAGCTGGAGCGGCGCACCCACTACCTCGCCACCTTCGCCAACGTCGCCACCCTGCTCGGCCTGCTCGGCACCATCATCGGCCTGATCCACGGCTTCTCCTCGCTGTCGGGCATCAACCCGGCGGAGAAGCAGGACCAGCTGTCCGAGGCCGTGTCCATCGCCATGAACTGCACGGCGTTCGGCCTGATGACCGCGGTGCCGTTCATGCTGATCCACGCCTGGCTGCAGTCGATGACCGACGAGCTGGTCGACAGCCTGGAAATGGCCGCGGTGAAGTTCCTCAACAGCCTGGGCCTCAAGTAAAGGCGGAACAATCATCCACCCTGCTCACAGGATGATCCGCCGATGATGCAAGGATTGTCGCGCAACATGCGCCGCGTGACGCGGCGCGCCCGGCGCAAGCGCGCCACCGAACTGAACATCGTGTCGATGATCGACATCCTCACGGTGCTGGTGTTCTTCCTACTGGTCAACGCACTGGGCGTATCGATCCTGGGCATCAACCTGCCCTCGTCCGACGCCAGCCCGCCGGACAAGCCGCTGAAAGACCTCAAGGTGATCGTGCGCCAGGACGGCATGACCCTGGGCGACTCCGGCGGCGCCATCCGCCAGTTCCCCAACACCGGCGGCGCCTTCGACTACAAGGGCCTGGGCGACCTGCTGGCGCAGATCAAGGACCGCGAGCCGAACGAGGACAAGATCACGCTGCTGCTCGAGCCCGGCATTTCCTATGACACCCTGGTGCAGGTGATGGACACCGTCCGCGTGCAGCCCGGCACCCCGGGCCATCCGCAGCGCGACCTGTTCCCGCAGATCGGCATGGGCGACGCGCCCAGGAGCGCCGCCGCGGGCGCCGCTCCGGCCGGAGGTGCCAAGCCATGAGAATGCGCTCGAACTTCATGCGCCAGCGCATGCTGCGCAAGGCCACCAAGCGCGACACCGTGCCGCTGAACCTGGTGTCGATGATCGACATCTTCACCTGCCTGGTGTTCTTCCTGCTGCTGACCTCCACCAGCGTGCAGACCATCCGCAGCCCGCGCTCGCTGGAGCTGCCCTCCTCGGTCACCAACCAGACGCCGAACGACACTCCGGTGCTGATGGTGACGGCCGAGAGCATCATGCTGCAGGGCCAGCAGGTCATGAGCGTCAAGGACGCCGAGGCCACCGGCGGCGATGTGCTGGCGCCGCTCAAGTCGCAGCTGCTGCTGGTCCCGCTGGCGCAGATCCAGGGCGGCGCGGCCAACGCGCTGACCCGCGGCGAGATCAACATCATGGCGGACAAGGACATCCCCTATTCCCTGCTGAAGAAAGTGATGATCACCGCCGGCCAGGCCCAGTTCGCCAAGATCTCGCTGTCCGTCAACCACCGCAGCTCCCGGGCGGCCGCGCCATGAGCCACCTGATCACCTGGGAAAGCTGGGCCCTTGCCGAGGAGGCGGACCGCCGCTTCCGCCGCATCCTGCTGTTCGTCGCGATCCCCGCCATCATCATCGCGGTGCTGGTGACCATCTTCCAGATGGAGGTCAAGAAGACCGAGCAGACCAGCTACAACGGCTCGCGGTACGCCGAGCTGGTGGCGGAGCAGCCGCCGGGCGAGCAGGCGCCGCCGGAGCAGCCCAAGCCGGCGCCGGAGAACAAGCCGGAGAAGCCGCAACAGGCGCCCAAGCAGGCGGTGCAGAAGCCGCAGCCGACGCCGGTGCCGCAGCCTTCGGCGCGCGAGAAGGCCGAGAAGGAAATGAAGGTCTTCGACCAGCTCAACGACCTGCGCGACCAGAAGCTGAACCTGGACAACCAGGTGGTGACCGCCACGCCGACGCTCAACTCCAAGGGCGGCATCGGCGCCGCCTCCTCGGCCGAGTCCATCGCCAACTCCGCCGCCGCCACCAGCGGCAACGGCTTCGGCGGTGCCGGCAGCTACACCAGCTCGCAGAGCGGCACCGGCCTCGGCAGCCGCCGCACCGGCGCGGTGAACAGCCCGGTCGGCTTCGGCCACAACCCCGGCCTGGCCGGCGCCAACGGCAAGGTGGCCGACGCCCGCTCGCTGGCCGAGATCCAGGAAGTCTTCGACCGCAACAAGGGTCCGCTGACCTCGATCTATACCCGCGAGTCGCGCGCCAACCCCAACATGGGCGACGGCAAGCTGGTGATCCGCCTGACCATCGCCCCGGACGGCTCGGTGACGGACTGCACGGTGGTGTCGAGCAGCTTCAACGACCCCGACTTCGAGCGGAAGATCCGCGAGCGCATCCTGCTGTTCCGGTTCCAGGCCAAGAACGTTCCACCCTTCACCTACGGCTCGTATCCGATCGAATTCCACCCGATGTAGCATCGGGGCGGCTCAAGGCAAGGGCGGCGGCCGGTTCGCCGCCCTTGCGGATACGATCGATCGCCCGGTCGCGCGCCGCGTCTCCGGGGCCGTCCCGGGCGGACAACACCAGAAGAGGCTGATATGGGATTCCTCAGCGGCAAGAAAGCACTGATCACCGGCATCGCCAGCGAACGCTCGATCGCCACCGGCATCACCGAAGCCATGCACCGCGAGGGCGCCGAGCTGGCCTTCACCTACCAGGGCGAAAAGCTCAAGCCGCGGGTGGAGGAAGCCGCGCACGAGAACGGCTCCGACATCGTGCTGCCGCTGGACGTGACGCGCGACGCCGAGATCGCCAACGTGTTCGACACGCTCAAGCAGAAGTGGGGCGGCATCGACATCGTCATCCACTCCATCGGCTTCGCCCCGCGCGAACTGCTCGCCGGCGGCTACCTGGAGACGGTGACGCGCGAGGGCTACGCCATTGCCCACGACATCTCCGCCTACAGTTTCGCCGCGCTGGGCAAGGCGGCGCGGCCGCTGATGCAGGGCCGCAAGGCCGCCCTGCTCACCCTCACCTACCTCGGCAGCGAGCGCTACGTGCCGATGTACAACGTGATGGGCCCGGCCAAGGCCAGCCTCGAGGCCAACGTACGCTTCATGGCCGGCGAGCTGGGCCCGGAGGGCATCCGCGTCAACGCCATCTCGGCCGGTCCGATCAAGACCCTGGCCGGCGCCGGCATCAAGGGCTTCCGCGGCATGCTGGCCCACGCCGAGAAGGCCTCGGCGCTGCGCCGCAACGTCACTATCGAGGAAGTGGGCAACACCGCCGCCTTCCTCTGCTCCGACCTCGCCTCCGGCATCACCGGCGAGATCGTCTACGTCGACGCCGGCTTCCGCTTCATGGGCTTCACCTTGGACAGCCTGAACAGCAGCGGTTAGTGGTGCGTGGCAGGTTGCCGGCAGAAGCGAAAAAAAGCCCGGCGTCGCCGGGCTTTTTTCTGGGAACCGGGGACTGAGCGCCGCTAGTTCCCCGCGTCGACGTCGCTAGTCGCCGGCGTCGCCTTGATGTCCACCTTGACCTGCTTCTCGACCGCCTCGCGGTAGGCGGCCAGCTCGGCCCCGGCACGGGCGCTGCGCAGCTGCTGGCCGGAGTTGCGGATGCTGTCCTGGTCGGTGGACTGCGGCTGCGGCTCGTTCACCGCGGACAGGGCGATCACCGCGATGCTGCCGTCGTCCAGCGTGGCCTGGCCGTAGGCGAGCTTGCCGGCGGCCGGGTGCGGCATGCCGAACACGGCCTTGAGCAGCGGCTGCGGCAGGTCCTTGTTGTCGCGCTGCACCGCTCCGGGGCTGGCCGCGGTCAGGCCGGCGGCCTTGGTCGCGACCTCGAAGGTCTGGCCTTCGTTGACGCCCTTCAGCAACGCGTCGACGGCGGCCTGCGCCTTGGCCTTGGCGGCCTCGTCACGCAGCTCGGCGCGGATCTGGTCGGCCACCTCGGCCTGGGACAGCTGGCGCGGCGCCTCGTACTCGGCCTTGCGCACCACCACCAGGCGGCGCGGATCGAGCGCGATCGGCTTGCTGTTCTCGCCGTCCTGGACCACCGCCTGCGAGAAGGCGGCGGCGATCACCGCCTGGTTCGCGGCGATGCCCTGGCCGCCCTTGCGGGTGAACCAGTCGGTGCTCTTCACCTGCAGGCCCAGGGCCTTGGCCACCGGCTCGAGCGAGGCGGAATTCTCGAAGCTGAGCTGGTCGAGCTTGGCGGACATGTCGGTGAAGCGGGTCGTCGCATCCTGCTGCTGGTACAGATCCAGCAGCTGCTTCTGCACCGCCGGGTCCTCGAACGGCAGGGTCTGGGCCGGCTTCAGCTCCTCCAGCTTGATGATGTGCCAGCCGTACTCGGTCTGCACCGGCTCGCTGATGTCGCCGGCCTTGGCCAGGGCGAACAGCGCCGCCTCGAACTTTGGCACCATCGCTCCGTGCTTGACCCAGCCGAGATCGCCGCCCTTGCCCTTGGAGCCGGGATCGTCGGAGTTGGCCTTGGCCAGCTCGGCGAAGTCGGCGCCGCCCTTGATCTTGGCGTAGAGCTCGTCCGCCTTCTTCCTGGCCGCGTCCTTGTCGGCGCCGAAGGCGATCAGGATGTGGCTGGCGCGGCGCTCCTCCGGGGTGGAGAACAGGGCCGCCTTGCGTGCCTCGTAGATCGCCTTCAGCACGTCGGGGGTCGGCGGCGTGGCCTTGGGCAGCTCGTCCAGCGCCAGTTCCACGTAGGCCAGCTTGATGCGCTCGGGGGCCTTGAAGCCGTCCTTCTTCTGCTCGTAGCGCTGCTTGATCTGGTCGTCGGTCACGGTGACCGCGGACTGGTACTTGGCCGGGTCGAACTTGACGTAGCTGAACACCCGCTGCTGGTGCAGCAGCTTCCAGGCCGCCTCGTCCTCGCGCGGGGTGACGAAGGCGCTGTCGAGCACGGCGCCGCGCAGCTGCTCCTGCGGCAGCTGCTGGCGCTGCGCCGCCTCGAACCGCTCCGGCGTCTGGCCGACGCTGCTCAGCACCGCCTTGTAGCGGTCGGCCGAGAAACGCCCCTTGTCCTGGAAGTACGGCATGGCCTCGAGCCAGGCGCGCAGGCCGGCGTCGTCGATGCGGTAGCCGGTGTCGTGGGTATATTGCTTCCACACCTCGGCCTGGACCAGGTTCTTCAGCGCGTCGTCGCGCAGCTGGGCCCGCGGCACCTCGTCGGCGCGGAAGTTCGGGCCCATGCGCTGCACCAGCTCCTGGTAGCGGGCCTGATACTCGCGCTGGAACTGCGACTGCGTGATCTTGACCCCGCCGACCTCGGCCACCGTGGGGTCGCCGCCGCCGCCGCCCTGCAGCGACTGCACTCCGAAGAAGGCGAACGGCACGATCAGGATGCCGACAATGGCCCACAGCACGGGGCCGGTCATGCGGTCACGGATGGTCTGCAACATGATCAGGAGATATTTCTGGATCCGGAAATAAATAAGGCGCTCGTTCGAGCGCCTTTTTGTTTTATATGGCGGAGCGGACGGGGCTCGAACCCGCGACCCTCGGCGTGACAGGCCGATACTCTAACCGACTGAGCTACCGCTCCGCGTGGACATCTACTTCTGACAACTTAGCTTCGAACTGGTGGGTGCTGACGGGCTCGAACCGCCGACCCCCGCCTTGTAAGGGCGATGCTCTACCGACTGAGCTAAGCACCCGGCGGGGCGTCACACCCGCGAAGGTCGATTATTTTACCGCGTCTTTCAGCGCCTTGCCAGCCTTGAAGGACGGATTTTTGCTGGCGGCGATCTTCAGCGGGGCCCCGGTCTTGGGGTTGCGGCCGGTGCGGGCGGCACGCTTGCGGAGGGCGAAGGTGCCGAAGCCGACCAGGGAAACCTTGTCGTTCTTCTTCAGCGCCTTGGTCACCACTTCGATGAATGCATCGACGGCGCGGCCGGCGTCGGCTTTGGAAACGTCGGCCTTGTCGGCGACGGCATTGATCAGTTCTGCCTTGTTCATTTCGGTGAATCCCCTTTGATGCGTGATGGCTTCGTGCCGGATATGCGGAGAGAGCAGCTGCTTGTTGTTCGCCCGTGCCGTAAATACCCGAAAGCGGCGCGCACACTGGCGCGAGCGTCCAAGGTTGGGATCAATACGGCAACGGATGCAGTCTTATACCAAGCGCCCACAGCGAGCGTCAATGAAGCGTTTGGCCCCATGGCACAAACGTTTTTCGCATGCGGGAAAGGATTTTTCGGGCGAGGCCGGCGGCGCCGTTGCGGCGCCGCCGGACCGGTACTTCAGTGCGGACGCAGGGTCTCGCCGGAGGTGGCGGGAGGATTGGCGCCTCCCTCCACTTCCGGCTTCGGCTCGGGCACGCGCTCCAGCGCCAGGCGCAGCACGTCCTCGATCCAGCGCACCGGCTCGATGTCGAGCTTGGCTTTGATGTTGTCCGGAATCTCCGCGAGATCCTTGAGGTTTTCCTGCGGAATCACCACGCGGCGGATGCCGCCGCGCTGCGCCGCCAGCAGCTTTTCCTTGAGGCCGCCGATGGGCAGCACCTCGCCGCGCAACGTGATCTCGCCGGTCATGGCCACGTCGGCGCGCACCGGAATGCCGCTGAGCGAAGAGACGATGGCGGTGCACATGGCGATGCCGGCGGACGGGCCATCCTTGGGCGTGGCGCCTTCCGGCACGTGCACGTGGATGTCGTTCTTCTGATAGAAGTCCGGATCGATGCCGAGGATCTTGGCGCGCGAGCGCACCACGGTCAGCGCCGCCTGGATCGACTCCTGCATCACGTTGCCGAGGCTGCCGGTCTGGGTCAGCTTGCCCTTGCCGGGAGACAGCGCCGCCTCGATCGACAGCAGCTCGCCGCCGACCTCGGTCCAGGCCAGGCCGGTAACCTGGCCGACCTGGTTCTTCTCCTCGGCGCGGCCGAAGCGGAAGCGCTGTACGCCGAGGTACTTCTCCAGGTTCTTGTCGGTGACCTTGACCGTCTTCTCGGTCGGCTTGAGCAGGATCTGCTTGACCACCTTGCGCGAGATCTTGCTGATCTCGCGCTCCAGGCTGCGCACCCCGGCCTCGCGGGTGTAGGTGCGCACGATCGAACGGACCGCGCTGTCGCTGATCTCCAGCTCCTCGTCCTTGAGGCCGTTGGCCTTGATCTGCTTGGGGATCAGGTAGCGCTTGGCGATGTTGAGCTTCTCATCCTCGGTATAGCCGGGGATGCGGATCACTTCCATGCGGTCGAGCAGCGGGCCCGGGATGTTCAGGGTGTTGGCGGTGCAGACGAACATCACGTCCGACAGGTCGTAGTCGACCTCCAGGTAGTGGTCGTTGAAGCTGTTGTTCTGCTCCGGGTCCAGCACTTCCAGCAGCGCCGAGCTGGGATCGCCGCGGAAATCCATGCTCATCTTGTCGATCTCGTCGAGCAGGAACAGCGGGTTCTTCACCCCGACCTTGGACATGCTCTGGATGATCTTGCCCGGCATCGAGCCGATGTAGGTGCGGCGATGGCCGCGGATCTCGGCCTCGTCGCGCACGCCGCCCAGGCTCATGCGGGTGAACTTGCGGTTGGTCGCCTCGGCGATGGAGCGGCCGAGCGAGGTCTTGCCCACGCCCGGCGGGCCGACCAGGCACAGGATCGGGCCCTTCAGCTTCTTCACCCGGCTCTGCACGGCGAGGTACTCGAGGATGCGCTCCTTGACCTTCTCCAGGCCGTAATGATCGGTGTCGAGCTGCTTCTCGGCGGCCGACAGGTCGATCACCGCCTTGGTGGTCTTCTTCCACGGCACCTGGGTCAGCCAGTCCAGGTAGTTGCGCACCACCGTGGCCTCGGCCGACATCGCCGGCATCATCTTCAGCTTGTTGAGCTCGGCGCTGGCCTTGGCCTTGGCGGCCTTGTGCATGCCGGACTTCTCGATCTTGCGCGCCAGCTCCTCCTGCTCGTTGGGCGCGTCCTCGAGCTCGCCGAGCTCCTTCTGGATCGCCTTGATCTGCTCGTTCAGGTAGTACTCGCGCTGGTTCTTCTCCATCTGCGACTTGACCCGCCCGCGGATCTTCTTCTCGATCTGCAGGATGTCGATCTCGCCTTCCAGCTGGCCCAGCACGTACTCGATGCGCGGCTTGGGATCGGTCAGCTCCAGGACCTTCTGCTTGTCCTCGAGCTTGAGGTTGAGGTGGGCGGCGATGGCGTCGGCCAGGCGTCCCGGGGAATCCATGCTCGACAGCGACGGCAGCAGCTCGGCCGGGACCTTCTTGTTGAGCTTCACGTACTGCTCGAAGGTCGCCACCGTGGCGCGCATCACCGCGTCGGTCTCGCTGCCGGACGGCTGGCCCTCGTCCGCGGCGATCGGCTCGAACTCGGCGGTGAGGTAGTCGTTGCTGTTTTCGAGGCTGAGGATGCGGGCGCGCTGCGCGCCCTCCACCAGCACCTTGACGGTGCCGTCGGGCAGCTTCAGCAGCTGCAGGATGCTGGCCAGGGTGCCGACGTCGTACAGATCGGTGGTGCCCGGCTCGTCGGTGTCGGCGTGCTTCTGCGCCACCAGCAGGATGCGCTTGCCGTCCTGCATCGCCGCGGTGAGCGCCTTGACCGATTTCTCGCGCCCGACGAACAGGGGCTGCGCCAGATGCGGGAAAATCACCACATCGCGCAGGGGCAGAACCGGTGCAGAACGCTCGTTGGACTGGGACACTGTCAACCTCGGATCGGTTACGTCGGTATTATGCATTACGTGGCAAAGATGCGAGCGGAAGCCGGCAATTCAAGGCGCTACGGCGTCCCGTCCAAGCCACCCGGCGTCCCTGCCGGGACTCTCGCAGCCGGCACCCGGCCCCCGACAAACAAAAAAGGCCGCCGGAATTTTGACTTCCGGCGGCCCCGTCGGGTTTCAGGCGCCCTCAGGCGGTGTTCTTGACGTCCCGCCGCGTCGCCTCGACGTTCTCGTAGACCACGAAGGGCTTGGCCTCGCCCTTGGCCACCGATTCGTCCACCACCACCTTGGACACGTTCTGCATCGACGGCAGGTCGTACATCACGTCGAGCAGGATGTTCTCCAGGATGGTGCGCAGGCCGCGCGCGCCGGTCTTGCGCTCCTTCGCCTTGCGGGCGATGGCGTGCAGGGCGTCCTCGCGGAACTCGAGCTGGCAGCCTTCCATCTGGAACAGCTTGGCGAACTGCTTGACCAGCGCGTTCTTCGGCTCGCGCAGGATCGAGATCAGGGCGCGCTCGTCCAGCTCCTCCAGCACCGCCAGCACCGGCAGGCGGCCGACGAACTCGGGGATCAGGCCGTAACGGATCAGGTCCTCGGGCTCGACGATGGCCAGCAGCTCGCCGATGTGGCGCGAGTCCTTCTGCGACTTCACGTCCGCGCCGAAGCCGATGCCGGCCTTCTCGGTGCGGTTCTGGATCACCCGCTCCAGGCCGGCGAAGGCGCCGCCGCAGATGAACAGGATGCCGGCGGTGTTGACCTGCAGGAACTCCTGCTGCGGGTGCTTGCGGCCGCCCTGCGGCGGCACGCTGGCGATGGTGCCCTCGATCAGCTTGAGCAGGGCCTGCTGCACGCCTTCGCCCGAGACATCGCGGGTGATCGACGGGTTTTCGCTCTTGCGCGAGATCTTGTCGATCTCGTCGATGTAAACGATGCCGCGCTGCGCCTTCTCGACGTCGTAGTCGCACTTCTGCAGCAGGCGCTGGATGATGTTCTCCACGTCCTCGCCGACATAGCCGGCTTCGGTGAGCGTGGTGGCATCGGCGATGGCGAAAGGCACGTCCAGCAGCCGCGCCAGCGTCTCGGCCAGCAGGGTCTTGCCCGAGCCGGTGGGGCCGATCAGCAGGATGTTCGACTTGGACAGCTCGACGCCGTCGGCGGCACCCTTCTGGCTCAGGCGCTTGTAGTGGTTGTACACCGCCACCGACAGCACCTTCTTGGCCTTGTCCTGGCCGATGACGTACTCGTCCAGCACCGCGCGGATCTCATGCGGCTTGGGCAGGCCCTTGACCTGCGGCTTGGCGTGCACTTCCTCGCGGATGATGTCGTTGCACAGGTCGACGCACTCGTCGCAGATGTACACCGACGGGCCCGCGATGAGCTTGCGCACCTCGTGCTCGCTCTTGCCGCAAAAGGAGCAGTAAAGAACCCGACCGCTCTGTCCTCCGCTCCGCACGTTTTCTGCCATTTTCTATCTCAAAACAAGGGCTTGCAGCCCGTATGCACAACCGACTGAAAACCGCCGGGGCAGCCTCCGCGGCTGCCCGCCAGCTTCTTATAGCACGCAGCCATGTTTCAGCAAAATGACTGCAATTTCCATGCTTGGTTCAGGCCGGCGCGGAGACCGCAACGCGCCGCTCGACGATGTGGTCGATCAGGCCATATTCCTTGGCCTGCTCCGAGCTCATGAAGAAGTCGCGCTCGACGTCGCGGGCGATGCGGTCCACCGGCTGGCCGGTGTGGTCGGCATACATCTTGTTGAGGCGCTCGCGCAGGTACAGGATCTCCCGCGCCTGGATTTCGATGTCGGTGGCCTGGCCCTGGGCGCCGCCGGACGGCTGGTGGATCATGACCCGCGAGTTCGGCAGGGCGTAACGCTTGCCCTTGGTGCCGGCGGACAGCAGGAACGAGCCCATGCTGGCGGCCTGGCCGATGCACATGGTGCTGACGTCGGGCTTGATGAACTTCATGGTGTCGTAGATCGACAGGCCCGAGGTGATCACGCCGCCCGGCGAATTGATGTACAGGTTGATGTCCTTGTCCGGGTTCTCGGCTTCCAGGAACAGCAGCTGCGCCACGACCAGGTTGGCCATGTAATCGTCGATCGGGCCGACGATGAACACGATCCGCTCCTTCAGCAGGCGCGAATAGATGTCGAAGGAGCGCTCGCCGCGCGCGGTCTGCTCGATCACCATCGGCACGAGGTGCTGGGCGCGCGCGATCTGGTCGTTCATTAGTCGATCCTTGTTGGGTTCTGTGGTCGGGGCGGCCCCGGGCCGGGGCCGTCCCTGGGGTCACCAGCTCAAGCTGCGGACTGCGAGACCGATTTCAACAGGTCTTCCAGCGACATGGCCTGCTCGGTGGTCTTGGCGCCGGCCAGCAGGCTCTCCACCACCTGCTCCTCCAGCGCCACCGCCTGCAGGCCCTGCAGCATGTCCGGGCGCGAGCGGTAGAACTCGCGCACCTGCTCCGGCTGCTCGTAGTCGCCGGCGATCTCCTCCAGCGCCTTCTCGACGCGGGCGGTCTCCGGCTTGATGCCGCGGGCCTTGATGACCTCGCCGATCAGCAGGCCCAGCGCCACGCGGCGGCGCGCGTTGGCCTCGAACAGCGTGTCCGGCAGCATCTGCCGCAGCTGCTCGGCCTGGGCCTTGCCGGCGCGGTTGAGCTGCATGCGGTTGATCGATTCCTCGCGCAGGCGGGCGATCTCCTGCTGCACCTGGCTGCCCGGCACCTCGATCGGGTGCAGCTGCAGCAGCTGGTCCAGCACCTCGCGCTTGAGGCGGGTGCGGGTGGCCTTGTCGCGCTCGGCTTCCAGCGCGGTGCGGCACTTGTCGCGCAGGCCCTGTTCGCCGCCGCCCTCGGCCACGCCGTGGGCCTTGAGGAACTCGTCGTCGATGGCCGGCAGGCGCGGCTCCTTCACCTCGTGCAGCTTGACGCTGAAGCGCGCGGTCTTGTTCTGCAGGTCCTCGCGGCGGTAGTCGGCCGGGAAATTGACGTCGGCCTCGAATTCGTCGCCGGCGGCGTGGCCGACGATGGCGTTCTCCAGGTCCGGCAGGAACTGCTTCTCGCCCAGCTCAATCTCGATCTTCTCGCCCTTGCCGCCCTGGAAGGTCTCGCCGTCGAGCTTGCCGTCGAAGTCGACGACCACGGTGTCGCCGTTCTGCGCCGCCCGGCTCACCGTCTCGAAGGTGCGGCGGGCCTTGCGCAGGTTGGCGATCAGGCGCTCGACGTCGGCGTCGGTGATCTCCACCGCCGGCTTGACCACGTCCAGCTTGTCGAGCTGGTCGAGCTTGACCTCGGGAAACACGTCGAAGCTGGCGACGTAGGACAGCGGCTCGCCGGCCTTCTCGCTGGTCACTTCGAAGTTGGGAGAGCCGGCCGGCTGCACCTTGGCCTGGGCCACGGCCTCCGGCCAGGTCTGGCGCACCAGCTCGCCGATCACGTCCATGCGCGCCGACTCGCCATACTGCTTCTGCACCACCTTCAGCGGCGCCTTGCCCGGACGGAAGCCGGGAATGCGGGCGCGCGAAGCCAGCTGCTTCATGCGCAGGCCCAGCTCGCGCTCGACGCGCTCGGAGGGGATCTTGACGTGCAGGCGACGCTCAAGGCCGCCAGGAGACTCGACGTGGATTTCCATCTTGGGTTTAAGACTCTCTAAAAAAAACGGTAATCGATGCTGTGGCAGGGCCTGGAGGATTCTTCAGCTACCCACCTCTTCCCGGTGGAGGAAGAGCCAGGGATGCCTTGCATCGCTCGTTCTGTTTGGTGCGAAAGGAGAGACTCGAACTCTCACGCCTCGCGGCGCTGGAACCTAAATCCAGTGCGTCTACCAATTCCGCCACTCTCGCGCAGGGGCCCGAAGCGCTGCACCCTGAAAATTATAGCATTTTGCGGCGCCCCGGCCTGCCGGCGGCGACCCCCGGCAGGCACAATGCGCGGATGCCCCGCCTGACCGCCCTGTTGCGCCGTCCCCTGCCCCTGTGCCTGCTGCTCGGCGCCCTCGCCCTGCTGGCGGCGCTGAACGGCCTGGCCGCCGGCCCGCTCGACCTGGGCGGCGCCGACATTCTCGGCAGCCTGGGCCTGGGCCCGGCGCCGGACCCCTCCGCCGCGGCCACCATCCTGCAGCTGCGCCTGCCGCGGGTGGTGCTCGGCCTGACGGTCGGCGCCGCCCTGGCGGTCAGCGGCGCGGCCATGCAGGGCGTGTTCCGCAACCCCCTGGCCGATCCGGGTCTGGTCGGCGTGTCCAGCGGCGCCGCGCTGGCCGCCGTGGCGGTGATCGTGCTCGGCGCGCCGCTGGGCCTGGCGGGCGCCCCTCCCCTGATCGGGCGCTGGCTGCTGCCGCTGGCCAGCTTCGCCGGCGCCGCCCTCACCACCGGCCTGGTGGCGCGCCTGTCGCGGGTCGAGGGCGCCACCCAGCCGGCGCAGATGCTGCTGGTGGGCCTGGCGGTAAACGCCATTTCCGGCGCCGCCATCGGCCTGCTGGCCCATGTCGCCAGCGGCAGCGCGCTGCGCGCGCTGACCTTCTGGATGTACGGCAGCCTGGGCCGGGTCGGCTGGCCGGAAATCGCCGCGACCGCGCCGGCGGTGCTGCTGGCGGTGCTGCTCATGCCGCTGCGCGGCCGCGAGCTCAATGCCCTGCTGCTGGGCGAGGCCGAGGCCGCCCACCTCGGCGTCGACGTCGAGCGGCTCAAGCGCGGCCTGGTGCTGCTGGTGCTGCTGGCGGTGGGCGGCGCGGTGGCGCTGACCGGCATCATCGCCTTCGTCGGCCTGATCGTGCCGCAGCTGATCCGCCTGTGGGCCGGCCCCGATCACCGCCTGCTGCTGCCGGCCTCGGCCCTGCTCGGCGGCGCCCTGCTCACCGCCGCCGACACCGCCGCCCGCACCGTGGCGGCGCCGCTGGAACTGCCGATCGGGGTGCTCACCGCCCTCATCGGCGGGCCGTTCTTCATCGCCCTGCTGCTGCGGCTGCGCGGCCGCGGGGAGGCCTGGTGAAGCCGGGCATGGCGCTGCGCGCCGACCGGCTGCGCTGCGAGGCCGAGGGCCGGCTCCTGCTCGACGGCGTCAGCCTGGAGCTGGTTCCGGGCGAGGTGCACGCGGTGCTGGGCCGCAACGGCGCCGGCAAGTCGACCCTGCTCCGGGCCCTGTCCGGGGAGCTGCGGCCGCAGGCCGGCACCGTGCAGCTCAACGGCCGCGCCCTCGCCGCCTGGACGCCGCGCCAGCGGGCGCGCCAGCGCGCGGTGCTGCCGCAGGCCGAATCGCTGCGCTTCGGCTTCAGCGTCGAGCAGGTGGTGGCGCTGGGCCGCTATGCCTGCCCGCAACATCGCCCCGAGCAGGAGCGGGACATCGTGCTGGCGGCGCTGCGCGCCGCCGGGGTCGAGACGCTGGCCGGGCGCCGCTACCCCAGCCTGTCCGGCGGCGAACGGGCGCGGGTGCAGTTCGCCCGGGTCATGGCGCAGGTCTGGGAGCCCCTGCCGCAGGCGGAACCCGAACTGGGCGGCCATGCCCGCTACCTGCTGCTGGACGAGCCGACCGCGAGCCTGGACCTGGCTCACCAGCACGGCTGCCTGCTGCAGGCGCGGCGCTTCGCCGGCGCCGGCGTCGGCGTGCTGGCGGTCCTGCATGACCCCAACCTGGCGCTGCGCTATGCCGACCGGGTCAGCGTGCTCGAAAACGGCCGCCTGACCGGCCAGGGCCCGGTGCGGGAGGTGCTGACGCAGGAGCTGCTGCAACGGACCTACGGCCTGCCGATCGAGCTGCTGCACACCGGCGGCGAGGCGCTGCCGGTGGTGGTGGCGCATCCGCGGGAGCCGTCGTTGCGCCCCCCGACTGGATGAGGGGACCCGCCCCGGCGGCGGCTCAGGCCGGGCGCAGGTCGATGATGCGCATCTCCAGGCCTTCCTGGCCGCGGAAGCGGTTGACGCCGATGTCGTAGACCAGGCGCAGGCGCTCGCCGCAGGGGGCCAGGCGCTCGGCGCCGTTGAAATCCAGCGCTTCGACCAGGGCGCCGCCGGACAGGCGCAGGCGGTACTTGATGTGGCGGCCGTCGGCGCCGAGGTTGCGCGCTTCCAGCACTTCGAAGGCGCCCTCGAAATGCGGCTCGGGGAAACCCTGGCCCCAGGGACCGCCCTGCTCCAGCGCGCGCGCCGTGTCCAGGTTCAGCTCCGTTTCGTGCAGTTCGCCGTCGGTTTCCAGGATCTGCTCGAGCGCCTCGGCGTCGAGCCGCTCGCGGCACTCGGCGTCGAAGCTGGCGGCGAACTCGGCCAGGCGGGATTCGGGCAGGGTCAGGCCGGCGGCCATGGCGTGGCCGCCGAAACGGGTGATCAGCCCCGGGTGGCGCGCGTCCACCGCGGCCAGGGCATCGCGCAGGTGCAGGCCGCGGATCGAGCGCCCCGAGCCCTTGAGCACCCCCGGCTCGGCGGCGCGGGCGAACGCGATCACCGGCCGGTGCAGGCGGTCCTTGACCCGCGAGGCGACCAGGCCGACGACGCCTTCGTGCCAGCCGGCGTCGAAGACGCAGACGCCGGTATCGCTGTTGCGCGCCACCAGCTCCAGCGCCTCGTCGCGCATCTGCGCCTCCAGATCGCGCCGCTCGCGGTTGAGCGCGTCGAGCTGCGCCGCCAGCGTGCGCGCGCCTTCCGCGCCGGCGAGCAGGCATTCGATGCCCACGGTCATGTCCTCGAGCCGGCCGGCGGCGTTGAGGCGCGGGCCGACGACGTAGCCGAGGTCGGCCGAACCGGCGAATTCGTGGCTGCGGCCGGCCGCCTGCAGCAGGGCCAGCACGCCGGGACGCGCCCGCCCCGCGCGGATCCGCGCCAGGCCCTGCGCCACCAGGATGCGGTTGTTGTGGTCGAGCCTGACCACGTCGGCCACCGTGCCGAGCGCGACCAGGTCGAGCAGTTCGGCGAGGTTGGGCTCGCCGCGGCCGTTGAAACGGCCGCCGGCGCGCAGCCGCGCGCGCAGCGCCAGCAGCACGTAGAACATCACGCCGACGCCGGCGAGATGCTTGCTGGGGAAGCCGCAGCCCGGCTGGTTGGGGTTGACGATGGCGGCGGCGGCCGGCAGCTCCTCGCCCGCCAGGTGATGGTCGGTGATCAGCACCGGCAGGCCGGCGGCGGTGGCGGCGGCCACGCCGGCGAGGCTGGCGATGCCGTTGTCGACCGTCACCAGCAGTTCGGCGCCCTTGTCCAGCGCCATCCGCGCCAGCGCCGGCGACAGGCCGTAGCCCATGGTGAAGCGGTTGGGCACGACATAGTCGACACTGGCGGCGCCGAGCGCGCGCAGGCCCAGCACCGCCACGGCAGTGGCGGTGGCGCCGTCGGCGTCGTAATCGCCGGCGACGATGATGCGGCGCTGCCGCGCAATGGCGTCGGCGAGCAGCTCCGCCGCGGACTCGATGCCCAGCAGCTGCGCCGGCGGCAGCAGCAGGCGCAGTTCCAGCGGCTGGTGCTGGCCCACGCCGCGGGCGGCGTAGACACGCCGCAGCACCGGATGCAGGTCGGCGGGAAGGCCGCCCGGATCGCCCGGCGGCCTGCAGCGGATCTGCGGGCTGCCGTACCTCAGCCGAGGCGCTCCAGCAGGGCGCGCTCCACCGCGCTGCGCTCGGCGTCGACCTGGACCAGGCCCTGCAATCCATCCTTGAGGATCACGTCCGGGTCCTTCATGCCGTTGCCGGTGAGGGTGCACACCACGGTGGAGCCGGCCGGAATCTTGCCCTGCTTGAGGTCGCGCAGCGCGCCGGCCAGCGAGCTGGCCGAAGCCGGCTCGCAGAACACGCCTTCGCTTTGCGCCAGCAGGCGCTGCGTGGCGAGGATTTCCTCGTCCTGCAGCTCGTCGAACCAGCCCTGCGACTCCTCGTGCACCTTCCAGGCGGCGGCCCAGCTCTGCGGGTTGCCGATGCGGATCGCGGTGGCGACGGTTTCCGGGTTCTTCACCGGCCCGCCGCGCAGGAACGGCGCGCTGCCGGCGGCCTGGTAGCCGACCATGCGCGGGCGCCTGCGCTGCGTGCCGAAGCCGCTGAAATCCCAGCTGTCGGGATAGTTGGCGGTGGCGGCGGTCTCCAGGCCGGCGCACTCGGAGTAGCCGATCCAGTGGGCAGTGATGTTGCCGGCGTTGCCGACCGGCAGGCAGTGGAAATCCGGCGCGCGGCCGAGGGCCTCGACGATCTCGAACGAGGCGGTCTTCTGGCCCTGCAGGCGGTAGGGGTTGATCGAATTGACGATGGCGACCGGGGCGGTCTGCGCCACTTCCTTGACCAGCTGCATGCCGTCGTCGAAGTTGCCGCGGATCTGCACCACGGTGGCGCCGTGCACCACCGCCTGGGCCAGCTTGCCCAGCGCGATCTTGCCTTCGGGGATCAGCACGAAGGCCTTGATGCCGGCGCGGGCGGCGTAGGCCGCGGCGGCGGCCGAGGTGTTGCCGGTGCTGGCGCAGATGATGGCGCGGCTGCCCTCGTGCACCGCCTGCGTCACCGCCACGGTCATGCCGCGGTCCTTGAACGAGCCGGTGGGGTTCACGCCCTCGAACTTGACGTAAATCTCCGCCTCGACGCCCTCGTACCCGGGCAGGTTCTCCAGCCGGATCAGCGGCGTGCGGCCCTCGCCCAGGCTGATGGCGCGGGCGCCCTTCGCCAGCGGCAGGCGGTCGCGGTAGGCCTCAATGATTCCCGTGTATCTCACTCAAAATGCTCCACGCGCAAGCGGCTGGCCCCTTCGCGCACGAAGGGCAGCTGCAACATTTTTTCCAGGGCGCCGTCGCAGTGGTGCTCGGGGATTTCCGAGGTGATGATCGCCAGGGTGGCGTCCTCGTTCTCGCCCGGCTCCTTCTGCAGGATCGCCTCGATGCTGATGTCCAGTTCGGCCAGGATCGAGGTGATGGCGCGCAGCACGCCCGGCTCGTCGGCGACGCGCAGGCGCAGGTAATAGGCGCTGACGATCTGCTTGAAGCCGAGCGCCTTCTGCTCGCGCAGCGCCTCGCTGTGCGTGCCCAGATAGGGCACATGGTGGCGCACGTGCGAGCCGTGCAGGCGGGCGACGTCGATCAGGTCGGCCACCACCGCCGAGGCGGTGGCGTCGCCGCCGGCGCCGCGGCCGACGTAGACCGTCTGGCCGACGGCGTTGCCGTGCACGCGGATCGCGTTGAGCGCGCCGTCGGTCTTGGCCAGCATGTGCTCGGCCGGCACCAGGGTCGGGTGCACGCGCAGCTCGACGCCCTCGGCGCCGCGCTTGGCGATGCCCAGCGACTTGATGCGGTAGCCGAGCTCGCGCGCCAGCTGGATGTCCTGCGCCGTGACCTTGCTGATGCCCTCTGTCGCCACGGCGTCGAAGCGCAGCGGCATGCCGAAGGCGATGGAGGCGAGGATGGTCAGCTTGTGCGCCGCGTCGATGCCCTCGATGTCGAAGGTCGGGTCGGCCTCGGCGTAGCCCAGCTTCTGCGCGTCTTTCAGCGCGTCGGCAAAGCTCTGCCCCTTCACCGTCATCTGCGTCAGGATGTAGTTGCAGGTGCCGTTGATGATGCCGGCGAGGCTGTCGATGCCGTTGCCGGCCAGGCCTTCGCGCAGCGCCTTGATGATCGGGATGCCGCCGCCCACCGCCGCCTCGTAGGCGAGCTGGGCGCCGTGCTTGCGCGCCGCGGCCAGGATCTCGTTGCCCTTCTCGGCCAGCAGGGCCTTGTTGGCGGTGACCACCGGCTTGCCGGCGGCCAGCGCCGCCAGCACCAGCTCGCGCGCCGGCGAGATGCCGCCGATCAGCTCGACCACCACGTCGACGTCGGCCTTCACCACTTCGGCCGGGTCGGACAGCAGCTGGATGCCGGTCAGGTCGCAGTCGCGCCGGGCCGCCGGATTGCGGATCGAGGCATGGGTGACGACGATCGGGCGCCCGGCGCGGCCGGCGATCTCGGCGGCGTTCCTCGCCAGCACCCGCACCACGCCCTGCCCGACCGTGCCCAGGCCGATCAGGCCCACCCTGAAGGGTTTCTGCCCGGACGCGCTCATGCCGAAGGTCCTTTCGCCAGCATCTTCCGGACCGAGCGCATCGCCTGGCGCGTGCGCTGCTCGTTCTCGATCAGGGAGAAGCGCACGTACTCGTCGCCGTATTCGCCGAAGCCGATGCCGGGCGAGACCGCGACCTTGGCTTCGTCGAGCAGGCGCTTGGAGAACTCCAGCGAGCCGAGCGCGCGCCAGGCCTCCGGAATGCGCGCCCACACGAACATGGTGGCCTTGGGCTTCTCCACCGGCCAGCCGGCCTTGTTGAGGCCCTCGACCAGCACGTCGCGGCGCTTGCGGTACATCTCGCAGATCTCGGCGACGCAGTCCTGGGGACCTTCCAGCGCGGTGATCGCGGCGACCTGGATCGGCGTGAACATGCCGTAGTCGAGATAGCTCTTGATCCGCGCCAGCGCGGCGACCAGGGTCGGATTGCCGCACATGAAGCCGACACGCCAGCCCGGCATGTTGTAGCTCTTGGACAGGGTGAAGAACTCCACCGCGATGTCCTTGGCCCCGGGCACCTGCAGGATCGAGGGCGCGACGTAGCCGTCGAACACGATGTCGGCGTAGGCCAGGTCGTGCACCAGCCAGATGCCGTGCTCCTTGCAGATGGCGACCACCTTCTCGAAGAACGCCAGGTCCACGCACTGCGCGGTCGGGTTCGCCGGGAAATTGATGATCAGCATCTTCGGCGCCGGCATGGTCTCCTTGATCGCCTTGTGCAGCTCCTCGAAGAAGTCGACCTCGGGGGTCAGGCGCACGTGGCGCACGTCGGCGCCGGCCAGCACGGTGCCGTAGGGATGGATCGGATAGGCCGGGTTCGGCACCAGCACGGTGTCGCCGGGCGCCAGGGTGGCGAAAGCCAGGTGGGCCAGGCCTTCCTTGGAGCCAATGGTGGCGATCACCTCGGTTTCCGGGTTCAGCTCGACCTGGTAGCGGTTCTTGTACCAGGTGGCCATGGCGCGGCGCAGGCGCGGGATGCCCTTGCTCACCGAATAGCGGTGGGTGTGGACGCCCTCCTCGTTGCGGTGCTCGGGCACCACGTAGTCGGAGTCGGTGCCGCGCACCGCCGCTTCCACCAGCTTGTCGACGATGTGGCGCGGCGTCGGCTGGTCCGGGTTGCCCATGCCGAAGTCGATAATGTCCTCGCCACGAGCTCGGGCAGCCTTCTTCATATCGCCGACGATATTGAAGACGTAAGGCGGCAGGCGCTGGATGCGTGGGAAGACGCTGTTCACGGGAGGACCTTTGCTGCTGTGGGTGGAGCGGTAGGCGATGCCGGCGGCAGGCCGGGAAGTCGCATTGGGGCGCAATTATTGATGGCGGGGGCAAATACTTCAATGCACGGCACGGCATCCGGCGCGCCGGCCGGTGCGTACAGGCCCATAATGAAAGCAGACAATCGGGAGAAACCCATGGAAAAGCCGGCCCGTCCGCACCGTCCCCGCCCCTTGCGCACGCTGGCCGCCGGCCTGCTGGGCCTCAGCCTGGCCGCCTGGGCCGGCCTCAAGCCCGGCAGCCCGGCGCCGGATTTCACCGCCCCGGCCTCGCTCGGCGGCAAGGTGTTCCAGTTCTCCCTGTCGGAGTCGCTGAAGCAGGGCCCGGTGGTCCTGTACTTCTACCCCGCCGCTTTCACCTCGGGCTGCACCGTGGAAGCGCACCAGTTCGCCGAGGCCACCGACAAGTTCAAGGCCATGGGCGCCACCGTGATCGGCGTGTCGCACGACGACATCGAGACGCTGAAGAAATTCTCGGTGAGCGAGTGCCGCAGCAAGTTCGCGGTGGCGGCCGACCCGGACCTGTCGATCGCCAAGTCGTACGACGCCACCGCCTGGTACATGCCGGGCCATTCCGACCGCACCTCCTTCGTCATCGTGCCGGACGGCACGGTGATCTACAGCTATTCGGCGCTGAAGCCGGACGAGCACGTCAAGAACACCATGGACGCGCTGGAGAAGTGGAAAGCCCAACAAGGCGTTCCCAAGAGCTGAACCGATTACCGGCGACCGGAGAACCTCCGAGTAGCAGGGGCTTTGACCAAAAGCCCGGTTCGGGTCCTTGCCCCTTGGCGTAATGCGTTCGACGCCGTCCTAGCGCTTGGGCAACAAGGGCAGCGGATCCACTGGCCGGCCGCGGTCACGGATCTCGAAGTGCAGCAGGGGCTTCTGCTCCGGCCCGTCGCCGAGCTCGGCGATGGGCTGGCCGGCCAGCACCTGCTGCCCCTCCTCCACCAGGCGGCGCCGGTTGTAGCCGTAGGCGGACAGGTACTGCTCGTCGTGCTTGATGATGACCAGCTCGCCATAGCCCTTCAGCGCGCTGCCGCTGTACACCACCCGCCCGCCGGCGGCCGCCACGACGATCTGGCCCAGCTCGCCGGCGATGTCCAGGCCCTTGGAACTGCCGTCGGCGCTGAAGCCGCGCACCACCTTGCCGCGCGTCGGCCACTCCCAGCGGCCGGCATCGAAGCGCGGGCCGCTGACGTCGCCGTCGGCCGGGGCCGCCACCGGCGCCGACGACGGAATGGCGGAGCGCGGCGCGCTGTCGGGCGGCAGCGAGGGCACGGTCGGCGGCGGGGTCGCGGGCCGCGGCGGCGCGGCGGAGGCGGCGGTCGCGGGCGGCGGCGAGCCGGTCCGCGGCGGCGGCCCCAGCGGGATCGGCGCGGCGGCTTCGCGCTCGGGCGGCGGCAGCACCGGGCTGCCCGGCGGCGTGAGCCGCAGCACCCGCCCGGGATAGATGGCATAGCCGCGGCCGATGCCGTTCCAGTCGGCCAGGTCGTGGTAGTCGAGCTGGTGGCGGAAGGCGATGGAATAGAGGGTGTCGCCGCGCTGCACCACGTATTGCCCGGGCGCTGCGGCAGCGCGCGCCGGCGCGGTAGCCGTGTTCCGGCTGCGCCGGGCCGCCTGCTCATGAACGCTGCTGGAGCCGCAGCCGGCGGCGAGGACCGCCAGGGTGACCATCAGCGCGAGGCGTGGCTGCATGGCCAATGATATCGCCTGTTTCAATAATCCCGGCAGGAATGCCGGGATGCCGGGACGAGGACCTCCACTACCGGCGCCGCAGCAGGAACCAGCCCAGGCCCAGGGCCAGCGCCGCGACGCAGACGTAGCCCAGCTCGTGGGTGTACTGACGGACGAAGTTCACCGCCGGCTCGCCGAAATAGTAGCCGGCGCCGACCAGCACCGCGCACCACAGTGCCGAGCCCAGGCCGGTGAGCAGCACGAACGGCAGCGGCGGCATGCCGAACACGCCGGCCGGCAGCGAGATCAGGTGGCGGATCACCGGCAGGAAGCGGCCGAGGAAGGTCGACACCCGGGCGTTGCGCAGGAACAGCTTCTCGGCCTCGTGGTACTTGGCCTCGTTGATCAGCAGGTAGCGGCCGTAGCGCAGCAGCACTGCGCGCCCGAGCGTGCGGCCCAGCAGGTAATTGACCCCGGCGCCGAGGACGGAGCCGAGCGCGCCGCAGGCCACCGCCAGCGCCGGATCGAGCTGGCCCTGGTGCGCGAGATAGCCGGCCGGGATCATCACCAGCTCCGAAGGCACCGGGAACAGGCTGGATTCCAGGGTCATCAGCAGGATGATGTGCGGATAGCCGAGGTGCGCGTAGAGCTGGCCCAGCCACTCCTGGAACGCCGCCATTCAGATTTTTCCTTCGAGTAGAGGCACGAAGCTGACGCCGGCGACCTCGCGGGTCTGCCAGCGGTTGGCCATGACGCGGTCGATCACCTTGAGCGTCTGCTGCGCCGGCGGCCCGACCGGAATCACCAGGCGGCCGCCGCGCTCCAGCTGCTCCATGAGGGCTTTCGGCACCTCGGCGGCGGCGGCGGTGACGATGATGCCGTCGTAAGGGGCGTGCGCCGCCCAGCCGGCGCTGCCGTCGCTGTAGCCGCAGTGGATGTTGCGGTAGCCCAGGCCGCGCAGCCGCGCCCGCGCCTGCTCCGACAGCGCCTTGATGCGCTCGACCGAGAACACGTTCTGCACCAGTTCGGCCAGCACCGCGGTCTGGTAGCCGCTGCCGGTGCCGATCTCCAGCACCTTCTTGCGCGGCGTTCCGCCCGGCGCCGGCTCCAGCAGCAGCTGGGTCATCAGCGCCACGATGTAAGGCTGGGAGATGGTCTGCGACAAGCCGATCGGCAGCGGCTTGTTCTTGTAGGCCTCGCCGCGCCAGGCCTCTTCCACGAACTCGTGGCGCGGCAGCTTACCCAGCACCTCGAGCACCCGTTCGTCGTGAATGCCCTCGCGCCGCAGCTCGGCGATCAGGCGCGCCCGGCTGGCCGGAGAGGTGAGACCGAGGCCGAGGCTGTGCGGATGGCTGGACTTCATCGGTCCGTTCAAAGCTGCTTCGCCCACGCCGTCAGCGATTCGATGGCGCTGTAGCGGGTCAGGTCGACCAGCAGCGGTGTGATCGAGACGCGGTTGTTCTGCACCGCGTGGAAGTCGGTGCCGGGGCCGCTGTCCTGCCCGGCGCCGGCGGCGCCGACCCAGTAGATGCGGCGGCCGCGCGGGTCGCGCGCCTCGATCACCGGCTCGGACTGGTGACGGTTGCCCAGGCGGGTGACCTCGATGCCCTGCAGCTGCTCGTACGGGATGTCCGGCACGTTGACGTTGAGGATGGTGTTGCCGGGCAGCGGCTCGCGCTGCAGGCGCTCGATCAGGCGCAGGGTCACCTTCGCCGCAGTGGCGTAGTGCTGCGGGTTGATGCCGGCGCAGGATACGGCGATGGCCGAGTAGCCGAGGTGGCGTCCTTCCATGGCGGCGGCGACGGTGCCGGAATACAGCGTGTCGTCGCCGAGGTTGGCGCCGGCGTTGATGCCGGACACCACCATGTCCGGCGTCTCCTTGAGAAAGCCGGTCAGCGCCAGGTGGACGCAGTCGGTCGGCGTGCCGTCGACGCACCAGGTGCCGTCATCGTGCTTCTGCACCCGGATCGGGCTGAGGATGGTCAGCGAGTTGCTGGCGCCGCTGCGGTTGCGGTCCGGCGCCACGATCTCGAGCTGGTGCACCGGCCGCAGGTGCTCGGCCAGGCAGCGCAAGCCGGGGGCCGTGCAGCCGTCGTCGTTGGAGAGGAGTATGCGCATTGGCGTAAAAACCGGGAATGTCAGTAGTTTAACCGCCCCGTGACCGGCGGCACAGCCGCCGACCTTCCCGGCTGCGCAGGCACGCGGCTGGTCGCGGCGCGATCGCGCTGCGGCAGGCTATGATGTCCGCATGCAGCGCAGTCCCGACCAGAAGGCCGGCGCCGGCCAGCCGGGTCAGGCCGCCGAAACGGCGGACGACGTCGATTTCCTCGAGGCGATGAGCGGCGTCAGGCCGCGGGCCGAATCGGATCGCCTGGCGCCGGAACGGCGCCGTCCGAGCGCGCGCCCGCGCAGCGCCGAAGCCGACGAGCAGGCGGTGCTGGCGGAGATGATGGAAGACTCGCTGGTCCCCGAGGACATCGAAAGCGGCGACACCCTCACCTACCGCGCCCCCGGCCTCCAGGATGCGGTCTGGCGCCGGCTGCGTCGCGGCGGCTACCACATCGGCGCCGTGCTGGACCTGCACGGCATGAACCGCAACACCGCGCGCGAGGCGGTGGGAGCCTTCCTCGCCCACTGCCAGGACCGCGACGTGCGCGCCCTGCGCATCATCCACGGCAAGGGCCGCGGCTCGCCCAACAGCGGCCCGGTGATCAAAGCCCTGCTCGACGGCTGGCTGCGGCGGCGCAAGGACGTGCTGGCGTTCTGCTCGGCGCGGCCGCACGACGGCGGCACCGGCGCCGTGTATGTTCTGCTACGTGCGTCACAGACAAGCGCGGCCCGGCGATAGACGATAAGCGCCGGGAGTTGTAGCTTCGTGCCGCCGCGCATCCAGCACCGGCACTTCATCACTTGGGGACTATCAATGCTCACTTCGATCCGCCGCAGCCTGTCCATCTCCGCCCTGGCGGCGACGCCGTTCCTGCTCACCGCCTGCGGCGGCGAAGATTCGAACACCAAGAAAGTGGCGGTGGCACTGGTGCTCGCGGTGTGCTTCACCGTGTCGCTGGCCGCCGACCTGCTGAAGTCCTCGCACCCCTCAGGGCGCGCCGCCTGAGGCGGGCCAGCGGCAAGCCGCTTCCGCGGGGGTAGCGGGAGCGGCCTCGTCGCCGTCGAGCCGCCAGGGGACGGCGCAGCGCAGGATCGCATCGATCTGCTGCGGGCCTCTGCGTTCCTGCGGGAAAGGCCATTCCCGCACCACGCCATCGGTGGATCCGCCCAGGATCGAACGCATGTCCGGACTGAACCAGGTCGCCTGGAACGGAGGATCGGGCATGGCGCTGCCGTGGACATCGATGGTGTCGAGCAGCGCGCCATCGGTCCCGTCCCACACCTTGACCGAACCATCGCGCCCGCCGGTGAGCACGAACGCGCCGTCCGGGGAAAATTCCGCGCTGCGCACCGCTCCGACGTGGCCGCGCAGCTCCTGGACCTTGCCTTCGAGCGGCCGCCACAGGGTCGCCACACCGTTGCCGTCGCCCAGGACCGCCGCGCGGCCCGAGCGGTCGAAGCGTGCGGTGAGGAAGTTGGAGGCCGCGGCGGCGGACAGGTGCTGCAGCACGCGGCCGTCCCGCGCATCCAGCACGTAGGCCTCCCGCCCGCTTCCGGCGACCAGCAGGCGGGAGCCGTCGGCGGAGAAGTCCATGGCGGCGATGTCGGCGCTTGTCTGCCCCGTCGCCGGCGGCAGTTCGGCCGTCCAGGCGAAATCGCGCCGCTCGACGTTCCACAGCTGCACCCGGCCGTGCCCGCCCAGCGCCAGCTGGCGGCCGTCGGCGGTGAAGTGCGGCGCATTGCCGCTGCCGGCGGCGAACTCGCCGAGCAAGGCCCCGCTTGCGGCATCCCACACGCAGGTTCGGCCCTTGTAGCCGGCCGCCGCCAGGTACTTTCCGCCGTGGGCGAGCTCGGCGCTGACCACCTCCTTGCCGTCGCAGTCGAAGCCGCGCAGCAGCCGTCCATCGTCGGCCTGCCACAGCTTCACGCCGCTGGACTCGCCGCCGCTGAGCAGCAGGCGGTCGTCGTCACTGAACGCGGCGAAGTTCACTGACAATGGATCGGCCGCCACCGAGCGGAGCAGCTGGCGGCTGGCGCGGTCCCACAGGTTGAGCCGGCCGTCCGCCGCGCCGGTGGCGAGGCGGCGGCCGGCGTGGTCGTATGCCGCGGCGACGCCGGGGTCCCAGTTGCGGGTCCAGTGCAGCGGATCGATCGGAGGGCGGTACTCGAATTCGCCGAAAGCGGGCAGGCTCCACAGCACCACCCTGCCGTCAGGCCCGCCGGTGGCGAGGAAGCGGTCGTCGTCGCTGATATCGCGCGCCAGAGCCGGGCCGCGGTGCGCGTCCAGGGTGTAGAGCTCGGCTCCCGATTCGATATCCTGCATCACCAGCCGCGCACCGCTCGACAGCAGCAACAGGCGCCCGTCGGAACTGATGTCGGCGCGGACGTCGCTGCTGGCGGGGGACTGCACCGCGTAGACCAGGGCGCCGCTGCTGCTCCATACCCGCACCCCGTCCTTGGCGCCGGTGAACAGGCGCGTGCCATCCAGGCTGAAAATCAGCCAGGGCGAGGGTGAAGGATGCCCGGCGAGGATGCGCAGGTTTCCGTCGGCGAGCCGCCAGGCGCGGATCGAGCCGTCCTTGGCGGCCGCGGCGACGATGGCGCCGTCCTCCGTGTCGTCGATGCCGACCACCTCGCTGCGCAGGCCGCCGAAGCGGCGCAGCGGCCGCAGGTCGGCGCCGTCGCGCACCTCCACCGTGCCGTCTGCGCTGCCGGTCAGCAGGCGTTTGCCGTCGCGGCTGAAGCCGACGACGCTGTAGCGGCCTTCGAGGCGGCGCAGCAGGCGGCCGCTGCCGACCTCGGCGACCTGCGCCGAGCGGTCGGGCGCAAGGTAGGCCACGCGCCGGTCGCCGGCATCGAAGGAACTCAGCGTATGCGCCGTCGAGGGGGCGGTGACGACCTTGCCCAGCTGGGCGCCGCTGGCCACGTCCCAGAAGGCCACGTAGCCCAGTTCCGCGTCGTTGGGGGCCACCAGCATCACGAGCAGCCGGTTGTCGCGGCTGAAGCGCGGGCCGACCACGCGGGAATGCGCGGGGTAGTCGAACTCGAACAGCTTGCGGCCGTCGGCGGCGTCCCACACCCTGGCGACGTTGTCGGCGCCGACCGTGACCAGCCGCCGGGCATCGGGACTGAACCGCATCCGCGTCACCCCGGCGCCGGCCTGGAACGCCAGCCGCTGCGCCTCGACGATCCGCATCGCCCGACCCAGCATGAAGCGCAGCGCCGGCGTGTCGACGCCGAGCCGGTAGGCCTCGTTGAGATAGACCGCCGCGCGGGCCTGATTGTGGGCGAGCAGCTCCTGCCGGCCTTTTTCGTACACCGTCTCGATGTGCACCCGCAGCGCCTGTTGCGCCAGGGCTTCGCGCTTTTCGCGCTGCTGCAGCGCCCAGAGTCCGCCCAGCGCCAGCGCCGCCGCGATGCTCAGCGCGGCCAGCCCCAGATTCCGCAACCGCCGCCGCCGCAGCTCGCGCCGCCGCAGCTCGTCCAGTTCCACCCCGAGCAGGCCGGCGATGAGCTTGAGCCGGGCCAGCGGCCGGCCGTCCTTGCCGGGGCGCACGTCGGCCGCGATCGGTTCGCTCCCGGCCGTGGCGCGCAGCGCGGGCGGGAAGCACTCGAGCAGGCCCCTGCCCGGCTGCAGGTCGGCGTGCGGCTCGCCGTCGACGATCAGGCACAGGATGCGGTCGCCGCGGCCGAGGGCGCGGAAGCGTGCAATCTCCTGGTCCACCCACTTCGACACCGCCGCGTGAGGCGAGGCGATGACGATCAGGGTGCGCGACTGTTGCAGCGCGCGGTCGATGGCGCCGCTCAGGTTGGGCGAGCTGGGCAGCTCGTCCTGATCGCGGAACACCGGAAACAGCCGGCGCGGCAGGATGCCGCCGGCCGATTGTCGCCCGGCCAGGCGCCGCGGCACGCGGTAAGTCTCCAGGACGCGGTGCAGCCACTCGGCCCAGGCCTGGTCGCGATGGCTGTAGGAGATGAACGCCCAGTACTTGTAGGATTCTTCCTGCAATCCAGCCCCCCGCCGGATCCGCCTGGATGAAGCGCCGCCTAGGTTAGCGCGCGTACTCCTGCCGCGACAGCCAGAACTCGGCCAGCGGCAGGTCCTCCGGGTAGGTCACCTTGAGGTTGCTCTCGCGGCCGCGCACCAGCAGCGGCTTGAAGCCGGCCAGTTCCATCGCCGCGGCCTCGTCGCCCAGCGCCTTGCCGCCCGCCAGCGCCTTTTCCAGCGCGCCGCGCAGCAGGTCGAGGCGGAACAGCTGCGGCGTCTGCGCGCGCCACAGGGCGGCGTGTCCGGCGGTACGGACCGAATGCTCCCGCTCTTCCTGCTTCAGCACGTCGGTGACCGGCACCGCCAGCAAGCCGCCGTCCTCGTCGCTGGCCTCGTCGCGCAGGCTCTCGACGTCGTCCACCGTCAGGCAGGGCCGCGCCGCGTCGTGCACCAGGACGTAGACCGGCACGTCCAGCGCGGCACTGCGCTCGCTCACCGCCCGCAGCCCGGCGAGCACCGAATCGGCGCGGGCGGCGCCGCCGGTGATGGTGAAGATCCTGGGATGGCCGGCGATGGGCAGGCGGGCGAAGTCGGTGTCGCCCTTGGGCAGCACCAGCATCACGCCGTCGATCCAGCCGGCGTCGAGGAACGGCGCCAGGCTCCACTCCAGCAAGGCGCGGCCGCGCAGCGGCAGGTACTGCTTGGGCTTGCCCAGCCCCATGCGCGCGCCGCCGCCGGCGGACGCCACTACGGCCCAATAGCGGGGGACCTTGGTCACTGTTGCGGGTTGGCGCTGACCACCAGGTAGAAGCTCTCGCCCTTGCGCACCATGCCCAGCTCGCTGCGGGCATGCGCCTCGATCGCCGCGCCGCCGTTGCGCAGGTCGGCCACCTCGGCCTCCAGCACGGCATTGCGCCGCTGCAGCTGGGTGTTGGACGCGGCCTGCTCGTCCACCGCCTTCTGCAGGCGCCGCGAGTCGAGCACCCCGCCGTCGGCGATCCAGAACCGGTACTGCAATCCCGCCAGCACCAGGCACAGAACCCCGAGAGCGAGGCGCCTTCTCAAGCTAGCCCAGGCCGATCGGGAACGCAGCCGCGCCGGGGTAGCGTGCGCGCTTGCCCAGCGCGCGCTCGATGCGCAGCAGCTGGTTGTACTTGGCCATGCGGTCGGAGCGGCACAGCGAGCCGGTCTTGATCTGCGTGGCGGCGGTGCCGACGGCGATGTCGGCGATGGTGGCGTCCTCGGTCTCGCCCGAGCGGTGCGAAACCACCGCCGAGTAGCCGGCGTCGGTGGCCATGCGGATCGCCTCCAGCGTTTCGCTGAGCGTGCCGATCTGGTTCGGCTTGATCAGGATCGAGTTGGCGATGCCCTTGATGATGCCCTCGGCCAGGATCTTGGTATTGGTGACGAACAGGTCGTCGCCGACCAGCTGCACCCTGCCGCCCAGCTTCTGCGTCAGCGTGGCCCAGCCGGCCCAGTCGTCCTCGGCGCAGCCGTCCTCGATCGAGATCACCGGGTAGCGCGAGCACAGGCCCGCCAGGTAGTCGGCGAACTCGGCGGCGGTGTACTCCTTGCCCTCGCCTTCGAGGTGGTATTTGCCCTTCTTGAAGAACTCGCTGGAAGCGACGTCCAGGCCCAGGTAGATGTCCTTGCCCGGCTTGTAGCCGGCGGTCTCGATGGCCTCGAGCAGGCACTGCAGCGCGGCCTCGTTGGACGGCAGGTTCGGGGCGAAGCCGCCCTCGTCGCCTACCGCGGTGCTGAGCTTGCGGCCGTGCAGCACCTTTTTCAGCGCGTGGAACACCTCGGCGCCGTAGCGCAGCGCCTCGGAGAAGCTCGGCGCGCCCACCGGCAGGATCATGAATTCCTGGATGTCGACGTTGTTGTCGGCGTGGGCGCCGCCGTTGATGACATTCATCATCGGCACCGGCAGGGTGTCGGCCTGGATGCCGCCGAGATGGCGGAACAGGGTCTGGCCGTTCTCCGCCGCCGCCGCCTTGGCGTTGGCCAGGGACACCGCCAGCAGCGCGTTGGCGCCGAGGCGCGATTTGTTCTCGGTGCCGTCCAGCTCGATCATCGCCTGGTCCAGCCCGGCCTGGTCCTGGGCGTCGCGGCCGACCACCAGGTTGGCCAGGGGGCCTTCGACGTTGGCCACCGCCTTGCGCACGCCCTTGCCCAGGTAGCGGGCCCCGCCCTTCTTCGGCGCGCCGTCGCGCAGCTCCACCGCCTCGCGCTTGCCGGTCGAGGCCCCGGACGGCACCGCGGCGACGCCGCGCGCACCCGACTCCAGCACCACTTCCGCCTCGACCGTGGGATTGCCACGGGAATCGATGATCTCCAGCGCGGTCACTTCAAGGATTTTCGACATGCTGTTGTTTCTATTTGTGTATTCGAAAAAGATCAGGACGAGAGCTGGCGCTCGAGCAGGCCGCTGCGCTTGGTCACGCGGTCGAGCTCGACCAGGGTCTCAAGAAGCTCAGCCATATACTTGAGCGGCAAGGAATTAGGACCGTCGCACAGCGCTTCGTCCGGGCGCGGATGCGTCTCCATGAACAGGCCGGCCACGCCCGCGCCCACCGCGGCCCGCGACAGCACCGGGATGAACTCGCGCTGGCCGCCCGAGGCGTTGCCCATGCCGCCCGGCAGCTGCACGGTATGGGTGCAGTCGAACACCACCGGGGCGAAGTCGCGCATCACGGCGAGGCCGCGCATGTCGGCGATCAGGTTGTTGTAGCCGAAGGAGAAGCCGCGCTCGCACAGCATGAACTGGTGCGGCGCCACGGCCTTCATCTTCTCGATCACGTTGCCCATTTCCCAGGGCGACATGAACTGGCCTTTCTTGACGTTGACCGGGCGGCCCAGCTTCGCCACCGACTGCATGAAATTGGTCTGGCGGCAGAGGAAAGCCGGGGTCTGGATCACGTCGACGACGTCGGCCACCTCCTTGAGCGGGGTGTCCTCGTGGACGTCGGTCAGCACCGGCACGCCGGCCTGCTTCTGCACCGCCTGCATGATCTTCATGCCGCCCTCCAGCCCCGGCCCGCGATAGGACTTGTGGGAGGAGCGATTGGCCTTGTCGTAGCTGCCCTTGAAGATGTAGAGGATGCCGAGCTTGTCCGCCAGGGCCTTGATGGTCCCGGCGACTTCCAGGGCCAGGCCCTCGGATTCGAGCGTGTCCGGCCCGGCGATCAGGAACAGCGGCTGGTCGATGCCGATGTCGCGGCCGCAGAGCTTCATGCGGCTTTCGCCTGGTGCGCCAGATGCTGCTCGCGGGCGGCGCGGATGAAGCCCTCGAACAGCGGATGGCCGTCGCGCGGGGTCGAGGTGAATTCCGGATGGAACTGGCAGCCGACGAACCAGGGGTGGTCCGGCAGCTCCAGCATCTCCACCAGCTCGCCGTCCTCGGAAAGGCCGGCGATGCTCATGCCCTTGGAGGTCAGGGCCTCGCGGTAGTTGTTGTTGAACTCGTAGCGGTGGCGGTGGCGCTCGCTGATGAGTTCGGCGTTGTACAGGGCGCGCGACTTGCTGCCGGCGACCAGGCGGCACTTCTGCACGCCCAGGCGCATGGTGCCGCCCATGTTGGAGTTGTGGCTGCGCCGCTCGACGCGGCCGCTGGCGTCCTGCCATTCGGTGACCAGCGCGATCACCGGGTGCGGCGTGTTCGGCTGGAACTCGGTGCTGTGCGCGTTGGCCAGGCCGGCGACGTTGCGGGCGAACTCGATCGCCGCCACCTGCATGCCCAGGCAGATGCCCAGGTAGGGGATGCGGTTCTCGCGCGCGTAGCGCGAGGCCGCGATCTTGCCCTCGATGCCGCGCTCGCCGAAGCCGCCCGGCACCAGGATGGCGTCGGCGCCCTGCAGCACGCGGGCACCCTGGTTCTCCACCGCCTCGGACTCGATGTACTTGATCTTGACCCGGGTGCCGGTGTGCAGGCCGGCGTGATACAGCGCCTCGTTGAGCGACTTGTAGGCGTCGGCCAGGTCGACGTACTTGCCGACCATCGCCACCTGCACCTCGACGTCCTGGCGCTCGCGCGCGTGCACCACCTTTTCCCAGGCCGACAGGTCGGACTGGCGGGCGTCGATGCCGAAGTGCTCGATGATCAGGTCATCCAGGCCCTGCTGGTGCAGCCAGCCCGGGATCTTGTAGATGTCGTCGAGGTCGATGGCCGAGATCACCGCGCGGTAAGGCACGTTGGTGAACAGGGCGATCTTGCGCTTCTCGGCGTCGGGGATCGGGCGCTCGGAACGGCACAGCAGCACGTCCGGCTGGATGCCGATGGAGCGCAGCTCCTTGACCGAGTGCTGGGTCGGCTTGGTTTTCAGCTCGCCAGAGGAGCGGACGTAGGGCAGCAGGGTCAGATGCATGTACATCGACTGCTTGCGGCCCAGCTCCACCCCCATCTGGCGGATCGCCTCGAGGAACGGCAGCGACTCGATGTCGCCCACCGTGCCGCCGATCTCGACCAGGCAGATGTCGGCGCCGCGCGCGCCCTCGCGGATGCGCTGCTGGATCTCGTCGGTGATGTGCGGGATCACCTGGACGGTGCGGCCGAGGTAGTCGCCGCGGCGCTCCTTCTCCAGCACGTTGCGGTAGATCTGGCCGGTGGTGACATTGCTGGAGCGGTTGGTCTTGCCGCGCAGGAAGCGCTCGTAGTGGCCAAGGTCCAGATCCGTCTCGGCGCCGTCCTCGGTGACGAAGACCTCGCCGTGCTGGAACGGGCTCATGGTCCCCGCATCGACATTGATGTAGGGATCCAGCTTGATCATGTGGACCGTGAGGCCGCGCGATTCGAGGATCGCGCCGAGGCTCGCCGCGGCGATGCCTTTACCCAGCGAGGACACCACGCCGCCGGTTACAAAAATGAAACGGGTCTGCGCGACGTCGGGCATTGGAATTTGCTGCTGCAGGTTTCAGAGATTTTACGGGAATGCGCGCACCGGCTCAATGCGCCCCGCGCTCGGAGCGGGCGCGGCGCACCGGTTCAGGGAGCGGCATCGCCACCCGGACCGGTCCTGGTCACCCACAGCCCCTGGTACTTGAAGCGCGCCTGCAGCTGCTCCGAGGCGGCGCGCGCCGCATCCGGCGTGGGATAGCCGCGCAGCTGCACCCGGTACCAGGTCTGCCCCTTCACCTGCGCCTGCTGCACCGCGGCGGCGAAGCCGGCGGCGCGCAGCTGCTGCACCTGCTTCTGCGCCGCGTCCTGGGCCGGGTAGGACGCGACGTTCACGCCCCAATCGCCGTTGCCGGGCGGCGGCGGCGTTTGCGGCGGCGGCTCGGAGCCCCCCGGCGGAGCCGGTGCCGGTGCCGGCGGCGCGGCGGACGGAGCGGCCGCCGCCGCGGGCGGAGGCTGGAGCGGCGGACGCGGCACCGGCCTGGGCGGCGGCGCGGCGGGCGGCGGCGACATCGGCTCGCCCACGGTAGTCAGGCCGCTGTCGCTGCCCGAATCGCCGGAGTCGCCGGAATCGTTGGCCGCCAGCATCGCCTCCGGCGAAGTCGGGGCGTCGATGTCGAAGGCGTGCCGAACCGCGATCCAGGCCGCCGGGTCGCGCGCCGCGCGTTCCGGCGGCAGCCCGGCGACGAAGCGGTAGCAGGCGTCGGGACGCAGCTTCTGCAGCTGGGTGCCGGCGTTGGGCAGCACCGACAGGCGCCCCGCCACCACGCAGGCCCGCGCCGCGCCGGGACGGCTGTCGAAGAAGTATTCGCCCGGGATCAGCGCGGCATGCTGGCTGCCGAAGTAGACGTAGAGGGGCCATTCACTGCCGGCCAGCGGTGGCAGCTTCCACACCACGCGCAGGTAGCCGCGGCCGAGGCTGAAGATGGTCTTGAGGTCGTCGGCGTAGCTGGCGAACGGCAGCTTTTCGACGCCCAGCTCGGCGCCGGAGCCGACCTCGACGAAGCCGTGGCCGGAGAAGTTCAGCGAGACGCTGCCGCCGTCGGCGACGCGGATCACGTCGCGCTCGTTGAGGGAGTCGCCGGGCTTGAGCTCGCTGCGGGCGCCCAGGCGGTCGACGCTGGCGTGGCCGGACACGTTGTCGACCGTCAGCACCCCCGCCGCCGCGGCGGCGGAGACAGCGGCGCCGAGCAGCAGCGCCGCGACTTGCAGATACATCCTCATCGATCCTTGACCGCCCTGTCGCCAGTGAATCCGGGCTGTTCCCGCCCGCTCCGCACAGTCTACGCGTTGCGCCGTCGCGGCGCTGGCCTCAGCCGTCCATCACCTCGTCGCGGGCCCGCAGCGCCGGCAGGGCCTGCTCCAGCACCGCGCGCACCTTGGTCATGCCGGTCTCGATCGACTGGTGGATTTCGCCGTGGATGTCGCCCGAGCCCAGGCCCGCGGCCCAGTTCACGCTGACCGCCAGGCAGCCGTAGTCCAGGCCCAGCTCGCGCGCCAGGCCCGCCTCCGGCATGCCGGTCATGCCGACCATGTCGCAGCCGTCGCGCTTGAGGCGCCTGATCTCGGCCGGAGTTTCCAGGCGCGGTCCCTGGGTCACGCCCATCACGCCGGCCTCGGCGATGTCGATGCGCGCGCTCACCGCGCCGTGCAGCAGCTCGCGCCGCACCCGCGCGCTGTAGGGCTCGGTGAACTCGACGTGCTTGAGCTCGGCATGGGCGCCGTCGGAATAAGTGTGGTCGCGGCCGTAGGTGTAGTCGATCAGGTCGTCCGGCACCGCCACGGCGCCGGGCGGGAACCACGGCGCGATGGCGCCGACCGCGGCGATCGCCACCACCGCCTGCACCCCGGCCTGCTTCAGCGCCCACAGGTTGGCGCGGTAGTTGATCCCATGCGGCGGCAGCTTGTGGCCCTCGCCGTGACGCGCCAGGAAGACCGCCTTGATGCCGTACACCTTGCCCAGCAGCAGCGGCGCCGACGGTGCGCCGTAGGGTGTCTCGACCTGCAACTGCTTCTGCACCACCAGGCCCGGCCACTGGTTCATGCCGGTGCCGCCGATCACTGCCACCGAAGCCATGCACGCTCCATCATCGGAAAAAATTCCCGGCCACTCTACTTCTTTGCGCCGGCCGACGCATTGGCCGCAAAGCGCGCTTCCAGGGTCGGCTGCTGGCCGAAGGCGTCGAGCTTGTCCGACATCTTCTCCAGCTCGGCCAGGCGGTCCGCCGGCCGCGGGTGGGTCTGGTACAGCAGGGCCAGCGCGCCGTCGTTGGCGTCCATGCTGTCGAGGGTCTCCAGCACCGCCATCAGGCCGTAGGGGTCGTAGCCGGCGCGGCCGGCCAGCTGCACCCCCAGCGCGTCGGCGGCGTATTCGTCGGACTTGTCCAGGCCGCGCGTGTACAGGGTCTTGGCCTGGCCCGAGACCGCGTTCACCACCTCCGGCGGAATGCGCGCGCGCCCGGTCTTCTCGGCCACCACGCTCTGGGTCAGGGTGCCGAGCACCTGGGTGCCGGCGTCGCGGCGCAAGGCCTTGAGGTGGTGCTTGAGCACCACGTGGGCCACCTCGTGGCCCAGCACCCCGGCCAGCTCCGCCTCGCTGTGCAGCCTGCCGAGCAGGCCGCGGGTGACGAAGACGTAGCCGCCCGGCGCGGCGAAGGCGTTGATCGAGTCGTCGTCGAGCACGGCGAAGCGCCAGGGCAGGTCCGGCCGCTCGCTCTGCAGGGCCACCCACAAGCCGACCTTGCCGACGTAGGCCTCGAGATCGCGGTTCGACACCGGCCTGGCCGCGCCGAGCAGGGTGGCGGCGGCGATGCGGCCGATCTCGTGCTCTTCCTGCTGGTCCGGGCCGACCACGGCGGTCTTGAGCTGCTTGACCGTGTCGAAGGCCTTGCCCAGGTCGAAATCGATTGCCGATGCGGCGGCGCTGGCCGACAGGGCCGCGGCCAGCAGCGCCAGGCGCAAGCCGTTGCGGAAGCGGGTCATGGGCTGCCTCCCTTGTCGGCATCGGTCCTGGCCTGCAGGCTGCCCGCGGCGGCAAAGCTGCGCGCGTCGGCCGCGGCCACCGCGCCGGTTTCCAGCTTGTCGACTGCGGCAAGGTCGGGGCTGGCTTTCTGCAGGTCCCCGGCGCCGAAGCCGCGCACGCCGGTGGTCGCCACGCTCTGGGTGGCGGCGCCGCGCCCGCCGTCGAGCACGCCGGCGCGCGCGCCGGGCGCGCGCAGCCGCAGGGTGGACATGCGCACCCAGCCCTGCTGCTGGCCGGCCTGGACCTGGTACCACCCGCCCTGGCGGCCGCGGATTTCCACCGCCGTCGCCGCCGGCAGCGGCTGCAGCGTCTTGGCGTCGGCATAGGGGCCGTCGCGCAGGTCGGTGTCCTCGGAGATGTAACCCGGCTCGGCCGCGGCCAGCAGCGGCAGCCACAGCGCGGCGGCGAACAGCATGCGTCTCATGGAATCCCCCTGCGGCCCCGGCCGCGTCCCTGACCTACTCTAGTTTGAACCGGTCCCCGTGTCAGGACCGGGAACGGGTTCATACAGCCTGACCGGCTGCGCCCGGCCCTTGACCTTGAATTCGCCACGGTCGATGAATTGCCGCTCCGGCCCGCAGGCGGCCCGCGTTTCCGCCGACACCAGCACGCGCGCCACGCCCTTGGTCAGGCCCTCGATGCGGCTGGCCAGGTTCACCGTGTCGCCGATGGCGGTGTAGTCGGTCTTGTTCTCCGAGCCCATGAAGGCCACCACCGCCGGGCCGCTGTGGATGCCGATGCCGACGTCGAAATCCTCCACCCCCTCGGCGCGCATCTCGGCGGCGAAGGCCTGCACTACCTGGGACATCTCCAGCGCCGCCGCTACCGCGTGCTCGGCCTGGCGCTCGTCGGGCAGCGGCGCGCCCCAGAACGCCATGATGGCGTCGCCGATGAACTTGTCGACGGTGCCGCCATGCTTGAACACCACCGCCACCTGGCGCGAGAAGTAGCGGTTCAGCATGTTCACCACCACCTCCGGCGGGCGGGTCTCGGAAAACGTGGTGAAGCCGCGGATGTCCGAAAACAGCAGGGTCAGCGGCAGGCTCTGCGGCTTCTGGCTGAACGGATCGGATTTCGAGGCCAGCAGGGCCTGCACCACGCCGGGATGCAGGAAGCGCCGCAGGAACGCCTCGCGGCGGCCGCGCTCCTGGCGCTCGTTCAGGTACTCGCGCAGCGCCAGGCCGAGGTAGGCCGCCCACAGCGCGCCCAGCGGCGGCACCAGCGGGATGATCCAGCCGGCCTGAAGCGCGCCGTAGCCGACCAGCAGCAGCAGCGGCGACAGCACGGCCAGCGACACCCCGAGGGCGAACAGGCCGGCGCCGCGCCAATGGGCGAGCGCGAACAGCGCCAGCAGCAGAAGCCCGGCAACCAGGGCACTCCACGGCGGCGGCCGCCGCAGCGCGTCCCCGTGCTTGATCGTCTCCAGGGCCGCAGCCAGGATTTCCGGGCCGGTCTGCGAGTGCGCCAGCGGCGTCTGGTGCAGGTCCGGAATGCCGATCGCCGTCGAACCCACGATGACGATCTTGCCGCGGAATTCATCCGGCGGCCGCTGCGGCTGGCGCTTCTCCAGGTCCAGGAACACGTCGGAGAAGGAGTAGCTGGTGCGCGTCTGCGGCAGGCCCCGCCAGTTGATCTCCACATCCGGGCCGGCCGGCAAGGCCCAGCCCAGTCCCTTGGCCACGCGCAGGGGCAGCGAGGGCACCCGCCATCCCTGGTACTGAAAATCCGCCCAGTAGCGGCGGCCGATGCCGTCGTCGTCCGACAGGAAGTTGGTCAGCCCGATGCGGCCGGTCCGGGCCAGTCCTTCGAACGGCAGCAGCAGCGGCAGGCGCGTTCCGGCAGCGGCGGCCGCGGTGCGCCGGAAGCCGAGCGCCTCGCCGTACTGCTCCAGGGGCAGACCCTTTTCGGCCGGCACCCCTTCCAGCCAGACCATGGCGAAATAGACGTTCGGCGCGGCCGCTGCGACCTCGGAGAAATAGGCGTCCTCGTCGGCATGCTCGCGCAGCGGATCGGAGAAGAACTGGTCGAAGACGATCGCGGCCGGACGCTGGCGCTCGAGCTTTTCCACCAGCTCGGCGTAGACCGAGCGCGGCCACGGATAGGCGCCGAAATCGGGGCTCATCGCGGCGAAGCTGCGCTCGTCGATATTGAGCAGGACGATGTCGGGGTCGGGCGTGCGGGCCTGCGCATGGATCCGCAGCAGCCAGTCCTGCACGTGATGGTCGCTGGCGCCGAGGGTGCGGAACGCCGCGAACTCCAGCAGCACCAGGGCCAGTGCGACGAGCAGGCCGGCGCGCATGCGGTCCGCGCCTAGAGGCCCTTGACCGCGTAGATCGCCGGCAGCTGCCGCCAGTATTCCTTGTAGTCCATGCCGCAGCCGAAGACGTAGCGGTCCGGCAGGCTCAGGCCGACGAATTCGGCGTGCGCGCCCGGCGCCAGGCGGTCATGCTTCTTGTCGGCCAGCACCGCCACCTTGAGGCTGGCGGGCGCGAACTCCTGCAGGGCCTTGCGCACCGCCACCAGGGTGTGGCCCTCGTCGAGGATGTCGTCGATCACCAGCACGTGCCGGCCTTCCAGGGCCGCATCCGGCTGGCGCTTCCACAGCAGGCCGCCGCCGGTGGTGGCGCCGCGATAGCGGGTGGCGTGCAGGTAATCGGTTTCGAAGGGGAAGGAGACGCGCTTGAGGATCTCCGCCGCCGGCACCAGGCCGCCGATCATCACCACCAGCACCAGCGGGTTCCTGCCGGCGTACTCCGCCGTGATGGCGGCGGCGAGGCGGTCATAGGCGGCAGCGACCGCCGCCGCGTCCGCCACGCAGTCGGCCTCGCGCATCACCGCCTGCGCGTCGGCGAAATGGGCGCCCGGCGCGGTCACGCGGCTTCCTTGCGATACAGGCGCTGCAGCCGCGCCGCGGCCAGCTTGCGCGGCTTCACCGGCAGCCCGCCCAGCAGCTTGATCAGCGACTCGCGGTCGTTGCAGATCGGCAGCATGTCGCAGCCGGCGTCCAGGGCCAGCAGCGCGCGCTCGACGATCTCGCCGCCGACCTTGGCGCCGGCCATGTTCAGGTCGTCGCAGAACACCGCGCCGTTGTAGCCCATCTGGGTGCGCAGCACGCCGCGGATCCAGCGCCGCGACAGCGAGGCCGGCTTGTCGTCGACGGCGGTATAGCGGATGTGGGCCATCATCAGCGACTCGATGCCGTCATCGATCAGCGCCTTGAACGGCACCAGGTCCTTGGCCTCCAGCTCGGCGTAGCTGCGCCGGTCCACCGGCAGCTCGGTATGGGAGTCGGCGGCGACGGCGCCGTGGCCCGGGAAATGCTTGCCGGTGGCGGCGAGGCCGGCCTCGTTGAGGCCCTCGCGGAAGGCCCGCGCCAGCTTGACGATGACCTCCGAATCCTCGGAGAAGGAGCGGTCGCCGATGATCTGGCTGACGCCGACGTCGCGGTCGAGCACCGGGGCGAAGCACAGGTCGATGCCGTAGGCGGCCAGCTCGCGGCCCACGGTCAGGCCGTGCAGGCGCGTTTCCTCCAGCGCCTTGGCCGGAGATTCCTGGTGCAGCTTGCCCAGGGTGCCCATGGCGGGGATGCGGGTGAAGCCGACGCGGAAGCGCTGCACACGCCCGCCCTCGTGGTCCACCGCCAGCAGCAGCCGGTTGCGCTTCAGGCCCAGCAGGTCCCGGCACAGGGCCTTGAGCTGGTCCGGGTCGCTGTAGTTGCGCGCGAACAGGATCACCCCGCCGACCAGCGGATGGGCCAGGACCTCACGGTCTTCGTCGGTCAGCGTCAGGCCGCCGACATCGGCCATCAAGGGCCCGATAGTGCTCATAGTCGTCGCGTTGTAACGGAATTCGATGGGACGCCGCGCGGCCCCGCCGTACATGGTCTCACACAATGGTCGTGCCGATGGTGCACGGGCTCACAAAAACGGCGCGATTTTCTCACGCTCAAAGCCGCTCGGCCGCGCTCCACTGCGAATACGGGCGCTTGGCCAGGGCGTGATTGTAGTAGCGCTGCTCGGCGGTCAGCTCGCGGCCCAGCCAGGACGGCCGCGGAAAGGCCTGGTCCACCGCCTCCAGCTCCACTTCCGCCACCACCAGGCCGGCGTTGTCGCCCTCGAACACGTCGATTTCCCAGGTCAGGCCGTCGCGCTCGACATAGTGCCGGGTCTTGAGGATCAGGCCGCTGCACAGGGTGGCGAGGATTTCCTCGGCCTCCGCCGCCGGGATTTCGTATTCGTATTCCGCCCGCGCCGCGCCGACCACCGCGGCCTTGACGTTGAGCTTGCCGACCGTGCCTTCGACCCGCACCCGCACCGAGGCGCGGCTGCCGAGCTCGGTCAGGTAGCCGTGGCGCATCGGGATGGAGTGCGACACCTCGCGCCGCCAGTCGTCGCCGGTGACCAGGTACTTGCGTTCGATTTCCAGTGCCATAAGTCCTGCCCTAAAGCTCGAATAGCGCCATCGACTCGACGTGCGCGGTGTGCGGGAACATGTCCATGACCCCGGCGCGGCGCAGATGATAGCCGTGTTCCCTGACCAGGATGCCGGCGTCGCGCGCCAGGGTGCCGGGATGGCAGGAGACGTAGACGATGCGCTTGGGCCCGGTCCGCGCCAGCAGCGGCAGCACCTCGCGCGCGCCGGAGCGCGGCGGGTCGAGCAGGGCCAGGTCGTAACCGCCCTGCAGCCACGGCGCATGCGCCTCCGGCTGGAACAGGTCGGAGCGGAAATAGCGCGCCTCCAGGCCGTTGCGGCGCAGGTTGGCGCGGCCGTGCTCGACCAGGGCCGCCTCGCCCTCCACGGCGGTGACACTGGCCCCGCTTCTGGCGAGCGGCGCGGTGAAGTTGCCCAGGCCGGCGAACAGCTCCAGCACCGCGTCGCCCGGCCGGGGCGCCAGCCAGTCGAGCGCCTGGCGCACCATCGCCTGGGCCACCGGGCCGTTGATCTGCACGAAGTCGTTGGGCGCGAACTCCAGCTCCAGCGCGCCGCCGTCCGGCGAGTACCTTAAAGTACGTGATTCCCCCAGCGGCGCGATGGAATCCGGGCCGCCGCGCTGGAGGTACAGGTCCAGGTCATGCGCGGCGCCGAAGGCCAGCAGCGCCGCGCGGTCGCCGGCCGAAGGCTCCTCCAGCAGGCGCAGCACCAGCGCGCCGTGGCCGGCGCAGGCCACCTCGATCTGCGGCAGCTTGCCCGCCACCGACAGGCCGCCGATCAGCGCGCCGAGGTCGCGCAGGCGCTGTCCCACGCGCGGATCGAGCACCGCGCAGGATTCGATCGCCGCCAGCAGCGGCGACTCGCGCTCGCGGAAGCCGACCAGCACCCCGCCCTTCTTCGGCACCAGCTTGACGCCGAGGCGGGCGCGGCGGCGGTAGCCCCAGACCGGCCCGGTCAGCGGCGCGGCCAGCTGTTCGGCCCGCACCCCGCCGATGCGCTGCAGCGCGTCGACCAGCTGCTTCTGCTTGAACAGCACCTGCTGCTCGGCGGACAGGTGCTGCAGCGAGCAGCCGCCGCAGACGCCGAAGTGGGCGCAGCCGGGCTCGACCCGATGCGGCGAGGCCTGCTCGACGGCGGTGACCACGCCCTCGTCGACGTCGCGGCTGACGCGGCTGAGCTTGTAGCGCACCCGCTCGCCGGGCAGCGCGTCCGCGATGAAGGTCGCCTTGCCGTTGACGCGCGCGACGCCGCGGCCGTCCTGGGCCAGGTCGACGATCTCGGCGCTGAATTCTTCCGCCGGCACCGGCCGGCGGCGCATCCGGCCACCCATCAGGCAGGACCCCAGGCGGCGAGGAACTCGGCCCAGTGCGGCGCGCTGCTGGCGGCGAGGAACTCGCGCGCCTTCTGCACCTCCTGCGCGTGCTCGGCCGTGGACAGCAGGCCGCGCAGCAGCTGGAAGCGCAGGTAGACCAGGTAGGTGTTGAGCACGTCGGTCTCGCAGTAGGCGCGGATCTCGCCGATCCGGCCCTGGCGATAGGCCTCCGCCACCTTGGAGCCGTCCATGCCCAGCTTGCCGGGAAAACCCAGCAGCAGCGCGATCTCGTGCAGCGGCGCGTAGGCGCGGGCCTGGTACAGCGCCAGCACGTCCATCAGGTCGGTATGGCGGAACTGGTAGCGGCTGATGTAGTTGTCCCACTTCGATTCGCGGTCGAAGTGGCCGGTGTCCCAGTAGCGCGGCGTGCTGAGGCTATGGATCAGGGCGCGGTAGTGCAGCACCGGCAGGTCGAAGCCCGAACCGTTCCAGGACACCAGCGTCGGCCGGTACTTCTCGACGCCGTCGAAGAAGCGCCGGATCAGCTCGGCTTCCTGGGCCTCGGGCTCGCCCAGCGACCAGACGCGGAAATCGTCGCCGGCGCGCAGGCAGCAGGAGATGGCCACCACCCGGTGCAGGTGCTGCGGCTGGAAATCGGTGCCCTTTTCGGCCAGCCGCTGCGCCGCCATGGCCTGCGCCGCGGCCTCGTCGTCGAGACCGGCGAAGCCGTGGATGCGGCGCCCGCCTTCGAGGTCGGGAATCGTCTCGATGTCGAAGACGAGGATCGGTTCGCGGATCGGCACTGAGGTAATCAGTCCGGATACACGCCGGTGGAAATGTAGCGGTCGCCGCGGTCGCAGACGATCGCCGCCACCGTCGCGCCCCGCACCTGCCGGCACACCTGCAGCGCCGCCCACACCGAACCGCCGGAAGACGGGCCGGCGAACACGCCTTCCTTCGAGGCGAGCAGGCGCATGGTGTCCTCGGCGTCACGCGCGCTGACCTCGATGACGCGGTCGACCCGCTGCGCATCGAAGATCTTCGGCAGGTAGGCTTCCGGCCACTTGCGGATGCCGGGGATCGAGGAGTCGCCGTCGGGCTGCACGCCGAACACCTGGACCGCCGGATTCTGCTCCTTGAAGAAGCGCGAGCAGCCCATGATGGTGCCGGTGGTGCCCATGGTGGCGACGAAGTGGGTCAGCTGGCCGCCGGTATCGCGCCAGATTTCCGGCGCGGTGCCCTCGTAGTGGGCCCGGGGATTGTCCGGGTTGGCGAACTGGTTGAGCACTCGCCCCTTGCCCTGCTGCTGCATCTCGTCGGCCAGGTCGCGGGCGTATTCCATGCCCTGCGACTGGCTCACCAGCACGATCTCTGCGCCGAACGCCTTCATCACGGCGCGGCGCTCGGCGCTCATGTGCTCCGGCATGATCAGCACCATCCGGTAGCCCTTGATCGCCGCCGCCATCGCCAGGGCGATGCCGGTGTTGCCGGAGGTGGCTTCGATCAGGGTGTCGCCGGGCTTGATCTCGCCCCGCTCCTCGGCGCGGCGGATCATCGAATACGCCGGGCGGTCCTTGACCGAGCCGGCGGGATTGTTGCCTTCCAGCTTGAGAAAGAGGCGGTTGTCGCCGATGCCGGGCAGGCGCGTGACCTGCACCAGCGGGGTATTGCCAATGGTGCCGGCGATGGTGGTGATGGCCATGGGGCCTATTTTACCGACCTTTTGCAGCCGAGGCGGCTCGGGTCAAAGCGCGCGGGACCGCCAGGGAAGGCGAGCAGCCGCCGCGCCCGCAGGCGCCAGGGCCGCCCGCTTTTGTCGGACTGCTTTTCGCCGTGTTGTCGGCTGCCCAGCGTCTTGCCCACGCGCTTTTGCCGCGCTACGCCCCGCCGGCCAGTCCGTAACGCGCCTCGGCCATCGCCCGGCGCATTTCGGCCACCGCCGCCGGCAGGCCGACGAACACGGCGCGGCCGATGATGGCGTGGCCGATGTTCAGCTCGACGATTTGCGGAATGGCGGCGATGGGCGCCACGTTGTCCAGGTTGAGGCCGTGGCCGGCGTGGACTTCCAGCCCGGCGGCATGGGCCTCGCAGGCGAAGGCGGCGATCTTGTCCAACTCCGCGGTCTGCGCGCCGGCCGTCAGCGCGTCGGCGTAGCCGCCGGTGTGGATCTCGATGTGCGGCGCGCCGCAGGCCAGCGTGGCGCGCAGCTGCTGCGGCTCGGCGTCGATGAACAGCGACACCTGGATGCCGGCCGCGGCCAGCCGCACACAGGCGGCGGCCACCTCGCGCTGCTGGCCGGCCACGTCCAGTCCGCCTTCGGTGGTGCGCTCCTGGCGCCGCTCCGGCACCAGGCAGGCATATTGCGGACGCAGGCGGCAGGCGAATTCCACCATTTCCGGCGTCACCGCCATCTCCAGGTTCACCGGCACCGGGCAGCGCGGCAGCAGCCGCTCGACATCCTCGTCCTGGATGTGGCGGCGGTCTTCACGCAGGTGCAGGGTGATGCTGTCGGCCCCCGCCGCGGCGGACAGCAGGGCGGCCTCCACCGGGTCCGGGTATGGCGTGCCGCGGGCCTGGCGCAGGGTGGCGCAGTGATCGATGTTCACGCCGAGGCGGATCGGAGTCGGTCGGGTCATGGACTAGGGCCTGTTCATGCTATTTCGATCGCGGCGTTGCCGCCGGATTTGCATCCAGGCAAGGCGCGAGGAGCGTGGCGTACTGAAGGTACACCAGCGACGAGCAACGCCGCATGGATGCAAATCCGGGCGCAGCCCTCCGGGAAGGGGTGTGTTTTGGCGCGCTGCCACGTTGCTCCCTCCTTGTGTACATCCAGTACACCGCTTCGGTCGCGCCCTGCACTGCGCCCAAACAGACCCCTTCGCTGCGATCGATCTAGCATGAACAGGCCCTAATCGGAGGCTCCCAGTTCTCTCAGCTGGCGCAGCAGGCGCGGCGTTTCCAGTTCGCGGCCGCCGAGCTGGCGCTGCAGGGCGGCGCGCAACAGTTTACGCGCGTCGCGCAGGGCTTCGCGCGTGTCCAGGCGCTCGTCGCGCAGGGCCAGCAGGCTGGCGGCGGGATAGCTGTCGGCCTCGTCCGCCGCCGCCGGGGCCGCACCGCGCTCGGGGTCGAAGCGGTAGCGCCGTTGCGGCTCCAGCGCGTCCGGCAGCGGCAGCCCGTAGCCGATCTCGCCCAGCAGCCGCTTTTCAAAAATGCGCAGCGCCGCCTCGGCGTCCTCGCCCGGCAGCCGCGCCAGCGCGCGGCCGTAGTCGTGGTACAGCACCGGGTGGGCGTCGTGGCGCCCGGTCAGGCGCAGCAGCAGCTCGTTGAGATACCAGCCGTGGAAGACCCGCTCGCCGGCCAGTTCCACCGCCGGCGCCACCGCCTCCGCGGCGACCAGGGTGCCGAGCTCACCCGCCTCGTGCCACGACAACAGCAGCGGCGTGAACAGCTGCAGGATGCCGCGCAGCTTCGAGCGCGGCCCGCGCGCGCCGCGCGCCACCAGGCCGACGCGGCCGTGCTGCAGGGTGAACAGCTCCAGCAGCAGGCTGGTTTCGCGGTACGGGCGCTGGGTCAACAGCCAGGCCGGCTCGAACTCGATGCGCTGGCGCATAAAAGCGGCTGTCAGCTCCTCGTGTCAGTTCCGGTTCACCTGCGGCAAGCGGCCGGCGCTCCGTCCTGCTGAACCATTCGACAACAGCGGGCCCTAGTTGTCGCGGTAGCCGAAGCGCTTGAGGGCCTGCGGGTCGTCGGTCCAGTTTTCCTTGACCTTGACCCACAGCTTCAGCACCACCTTGGCCCCGGTCATGTACTCCAGCTCGCGGCGCGCGGCGCTGCCGACCCGCTTGAGCATCACGCCGTCCTCGCCGATGACGATCTTCTTCTGGTTGTCGCGCTCGACCCAGATCACCGCCGAGGTGCGGATCACCGTGCCGGAATGCTCCAGGCTTTCGGTTTCCACGGTCAGCGCATACGGCAGCTCCTGCGCCAGGGCGCGCATCAGCTTCTCGCGCACCAGCTCGGATACGGTGAAACCCAGATCGTGGCTGACGATCTGCCCTTCCGGGTACAGCGGCGGCCCTTCCGGCATGCGCGGGAACAGCTCGCGCACCAGCGAGTCGAGGTTGTCGCCGGACTTGGCCGAGAGCGGCACGATGAAGGCATAGGCGTGCATCGCCGACAGCTTCTCCAGTTCCGGCAACAGGCCCGATTTGTCTGACAGCCGGTCGACCTTGTTGACGATCAGCCCCACCGGCGCGCGCCCCTGCTTGAGCTTGTCCAGCACCGCCTGGTCCTCGTCGGTCCAGCGGCCGGCTTCGACCACGAACAGCGCCAGGTCGACGTCGTGCAGCGCGCCGCTGGCCGCCTCGTTCATGTAGCGGTTCAGCGCCCGCGGCGCCTTGCGGTGCAAGCCGGGCGTGTCGACGAACACCACCTGGCCCTGCGGCCGATGCAGCACGCCCTGGATGCGGTGCCGCGTGGTCTGCGGCTTGGGCGCGACAATGCTGACCTTGCGCCCGACCAGGGCGTTGAGCAGCGAGGACTTGCCGACATTGGGCCGGCCGACGATGGCGACGATGCCGCTACGCATGACGGCCTCCTGAAGTGATGAGGTCGAGCATACGCTCGGCCGACTGCTGTTCGGCGATCTTGCGGCTGCCGCCCTCGCCCATGGTTTCGGAGCTGTCATCCGCCAGGCGGCAGCGGACCCTGAAACTGCGCCGGTGCGGCGGCCCTTCCTCGTTCAGCACCGCGTACTCCGGCAGCGGGCGGCCGGCGGCCTGCAGGCGCTCCTGCAGGCGCGTCTTGGCGTCCTTCAGGCTGAGCGGGTCCGGCAGATTGCCCAGCTCCGGTTCGAGCAGGCGCAGGCACAGCTCACGCGCGGCGACGAAGCCGCCGTCGAGATAGACCGCGCCGATCACCGCCTCCAGGCCGTCGGCCAGGATCGAATCGCGGCGGTAGCCACCGCTCTTCAGCTCGCCCGAGCCCAGCCGCAGCACGTCGCCGAGCTGGATGCGGCGGGCGACGCTGGCCAGGGTCTCCTCGCGCACCAGGGTGGCGCGCAGCCGCGACAGGTCGCCTTCCGCAGCCTTCGGCTGGCGGAGGTAAAGCGCCTCGCCGACCGCGAAGTTGAGCAGCGCGTCGCCGAGGAACTCGAGACGCTCGTTGTTATCGGAGCTGGCGCTGCGGTGGGTCAGGGCCCGCAGCAGCGCCGGCTCGTCCCCGAAACGGTAGCCGAGCGCCCGCTGCAGGCGTTCGAGATCCTCGTTCAACCGTTCACGCGCACCCGCAGGGGGATGGATTCCTTGAAGTGGATCACCACGAAGACGTTGCTGAACAGGTTGGCGCGCGCCTCGTAGTCGTAGCCCATGGTCATGCCGGACTCGGTGCGCTCGACCTTGATGTCCTTGGCTTCGAGCTGGGTGATGTAGTCGATATCGAAGCGCTTCTCGACGTCGCGGCGCAGCTCGCCGATGTCGATCTCGCTGCCGGAGGTGTTGACCTGGGTCGCCACCTCGTTGAGGTCGCGCTTGAGCGTCATCTGGTTGAGGTACAGCGGCACGACCTTGATCGTGACCAGCGCCACAAAACCGATCAACGCCAGCACGAAGATGAAGCCGATCAGCCCCAGCCCGTATTGTCCACGACGAATATGCATCTGCGCCCCTCCCCCAGGATGTCCTGCTTCAATCTTAATGGATCAGCTTGCCGAAACGGGAGAGTTCGGGCCCGCCATCCCAGGCCATCCAGATCAGGATGGCCTTGCCCTTGAGATTCTCCTCCGGCACGAAGCCCCAGTAACGGCTGTCGTTGGAGCCGTCGCGGTTGTCGCCCATCATGAAATAGTGACCGGGCGGCACCACCAGGTCCACGTCGGGGCTGCGCCGGTCGGCCTCCATCAGGATGTAGTGGCTGACGCCGGTGAGGTCCTCGGTGAAGCGCTGCGCCGTGCCGTCCTTGGGGAAGATGCCGGCGGGCTGCACCGGGATCTTGTTGCCGTTCACGGTCAGCACCTTGTCGACGTACTGGATGTGGTCGCCGGGCAGGCCGACGACGCGCTTGATGAAGTCGTTGCCGTGGTTGGGGTCGGCGTCGGAACGCGCCGGGTAGCGGAACACCACCACGTCGCCGCGCTGCGGTTCGCCGATGTCGAGCAGCTTGCAGTTGCCCACCGGGCAGCGCAGGCCGTAGCCGAACTTGTTCACCAGGATGAAATCGCCGTTGTACAGCGTCGGATTCATCGAACCGGAGGGGATGCGGAACGGCTCGACCACGAACGAGCGCAGCACGAACACCGCCAGGATCACCGGAAACAGGCTGACGCAGAAGTCGACGAAGGGCCCGGGCTGCGGCTCGCTGCCGCCGGCGGCCACCGCCGCCTTGCGGCGGCGGGCCAGCCACAGCTTGTCCAGCAGCCAGACCACGCCGGTCACCAGGGTGAGGATGGTCAGGACCAGGTTGAAGCCTTCCACGAAACTCATGTCCTTAAACTCTCTTTCAGTCTTTCTTCTTGCGCTCGACGCCGAGCACGGCGAGGAAGGCTTCCTGCGGGATCTCCACCGCGCCGACCTGCTTCATGCGCTTCTTGCCTTCCTTCTGCTTCTCCAGCAGCTTGCGCTTGCGCGAGATGTCGCCGCCATAGCATTTGGCCAGCACATCCTTGCGCAGCGCTTTCACCGTGGTGCGGGCGATGATCTTGGCGCCGATGGCCGCCTGGATGGCGACGTCGAACATCTGCCGGTGGATCACTTCCTGCATGCGCTCGGTGAGGTCGCGGCCGCGGGTGAAGCTGTTGTCGCGGTGCACGATCGAGGCCAGCGCATCGACCTTGTCGCCGTTGACCAGCACGTCGAGCCTGACCAGGTCGGCGGCCTGGAAGCGCACGAACTCGTACTCGAAGCTGGCGAAGCCGCGCGACACCGACTTGAGGCGGTCGAAGAAATCCAGCACCACCTCGGCCAGCGGCATCTCGACCTCGAGCTGCACCTGGTTGCCGTGGTATTTCAGGTTCTTCTGCACGCCGCGCTTTTCCATGCACAGCTGCATCACCGCGCCGACATAGGTCTGCGGCATCAGGATGCGCGCCAGGATGATCGGCTCGCGGATCTCGTCGATCGAGGTGGTTTCCGGCAGCTCGGCCGGATTGTCGACCTTGATCACCTCGCCGGTGTTCAGCGCAACCTCGTAGACCACCGACGGCGCGGTGGTGATCAGGTTCAGGTTGTATTCGCGCTCCAGGCGTTCCTGCACGATCTCCATGTGCAGCATGCCGAGGAAGCCGATGCGGAAACCGAAGCCCAGGGCGGTGGAGTTCTCCGGCTCGAACTGCAGCGCCGAGTCGTTCAGGCGCAGCTTCTTCAGCGACTCGCGGAAGTCCTCGAAGTCGTCGGCGTCGACCGGGAACATGCCGGCGAAGACCCGCGGCTGCACCCGGCGGAAGCCCGGCAGCTGCTCGACCGCGGCGCGGCCGGCGTCGCCGAGGGTGTCGCCGACCGGCGCGCCATCAATGTCCTTGATGCCCGCCACCAGGAAGCCGACCTCGCCCGTTTCCAGGGAATTCTTCAGCACCCGCTTGGGCGAGTGCACGCCGAGCATGGTGACCTCGTGGTCGCGCCCGGTGGACAGCACCCGCACCTTCTGGCCCTTCTGCACGCGGCCGTTGACGACGCGGATCAGCGAAACCACGCCGAGGTAATTGTCGAACCAGGAATCGACGATCAGCGCCTGCAGCGGCGCGGCCGGATCGCCCTCCGGCGGCGGCAGCTTGTTCACCACCGCCTCCAGCACGTCCGGCACGTTGAGGCCGGTCTTGGCCGAGATGCGCAGCGCGTCGTGGGCCTCGACGCCGATGATTTCCTCGATCTCCTGCGCCACCCGCTCCGGCTCGGCGTTCTGCAGGTCGATCTTGTTCAGCACCGTCAGCACTTCCAGGCCCTGCTCCAGCGCGGTGTAGCAGTTCGCCACCGACTGCGCCTCGACGCCCTGGGATGCGTCCACCACCAGCAGCGCGCCCTCGCAGGCGGCGAGCGAGCGGCTCACCTCGTAGGAGAAGTCGACGTGGCCCGGGGTGTCGATGAGGTTGAGCTGGTAAGTCCTGCCGTCCCGCGCCTGGTAATTCAGCGAGACCGCCTGCGCCTTGATGGTGATGCCGCGCTCGCGCTCGATCGGGTTGTTGTCCAGCACCTGCTCGGTCATCTCGCGCGCCTCCAGGCCCCCGGTGAGCTGGATGAAGCGGTCGGCCAGGGTCGATTTGCCGTGGTCGATGTGGGCGATGATGCAGAAATTGCGGATGTGCGACTGTTTCATTCGGGAACAGCGGGCGCGGGCGGCGAAATAGCGGCGAAGTATATCCGGTTCGAGGGGGGCGGTTTGCGCAGGCTCAGGACCCTGCCGGCCCCGCGGCCGCCAGCTTTTCGGCCACTGCCGCCACATCCAGCCGCCCTTCGCTCCAGACCGCTCCGGCTGCGTCGAGCAGCACCGGGATGCGGCTGCCATACCGCCGGCGCCAGTCCTCGCGGCTGTCGACGTCGGCGATTTCCAACGCCGCCGCCAGCCGCGGGAACTCGTGCGCCAGCTCCTCCAGGAACTCGTCGCAGAGGGGGCAGTCTTCCCGCGTCAGAAGCAGCACGCTAGTTCTTGGGCGGCACCTGGATCGCCAGGAACAGCGGCGCACCCTGGCGCTGCACCAGCACCGGCACCGACTGGCCCGGGGTCAGGCGCCCGGTGACTTCGCGGTAGCGCGCCACGCTGTCGACCTCCTGCCCGCCCATCGACAGGATGACGTCGCCGTTCTGCACGCCGCCGTCGCGGCCCGGGCCGGGGCCGACCGCGCTGACGCGCACGCCGCCGGTCACGACCTTGGCCTTGCTGCGCTCCTCGGCGCTGAGATCCTGCACCGTCAGACCCAGCGGCGGCCCCTGGTCGCCGCCGCTCTGCGGCGCGCGTTCCGCCGGCGCCTTGGGCTTGCTCGGCTGCGAGGCGTCCTGGTCGGGCTGGTCCTGCGTATCGAGGGTGCCGATCTCGACCTTCACCGTGATGCTGCGGCCGTCGCGCAGCAGGTCCAGGCTGACGGTGTCGCCGGGGCTGCTGTCGCCCACCAGGGGCGGCAGCGAGCGCGAGCTGACCAGCTCGCTGCCGTTGTAGCGCAGCAGGATGTCGCCGGCTTTCAGGCCGGCCTGCTGCGCCGGGCTGTCCGGCAGCACCTTGGCCACCAGGGCGCCTTCCGGCTTGGGCAGGTTGAAGGACTTGGCCAGGTTGCGGTCCACTTCCTGCACCACCACGCCGAGCCAGCCGCGCGTCACCTTGCCCTTGTCCTTCAGCTCGCGTGCCACCTTGGAGGCGATATCGATCGGGATGGCGAACGCCACCCCCATGAAACCGCCGGTCTGGCTGTAGATCTGCGAATTGACGCCGACCACCTCGCCGCGCAGGTTGAACAGCGGTCCGCCCGAATTGCCGGGGTTGATCGCCGCGTCGGTCTGGATGAAGGGCACGTACTGCTCGGTGTCGAGGTTGCGGCCCTTGGCCGAGATGATGCCGGCGGTGACCGAATAGTCGAAGCCGAACGGCGAGCCGATCGCCAGCACCCACTCGCCCACCCGGGTCTTGCGCATATCGGCCAGCTTCACCGCCGGCAGGCCCTTGGCGTCGATCTTCAGCAGCGCGATGTCGGCCCGCTCGTCGCTGCCCACCACCTGGGCCGGCAGCTGGCGGTGATCGGACAGGCGCACCGTCACTTCCTTGGCGTCGCTGACCACGTGCTGGTTGGTCAGGATGTAGCCGTCCTCCGACAGGATGAAACCGGAGCCGAGCGACTGCTCGTTGCCCTGGCCCGGGCCGAGTTCGCCGTCGCCGCCGCCTTCGTCCGGAGCGCCGTCGCCGCCGCCGGAAGAGGAGCCGTCATCGGGCTTGCCGTCCTTGCCGTCCTTGCTGTGCTTGTCGAGAAACTTCTTCAGCCAGTCGGGGACCTGGCCCTGCGAATCGTCCCCGCTCGCCTCTTCGCTCGGCGGGGCCGCCGACACCGCGCTGATGTTGACCACCGAGGGGCTGACCTGGTCGACCAGGTCGGCGAAATCCGGCAGCGACTTGCCCTGATGCGAGCAGCCCGCCGCCAGCGTGAGCGCACACAGCGAAGCGATGCGCAGGACAGGGGCGGCAAAGCGCATGAGGCAATACTCCGAAGGGGCCGGTGGCGGCGCGAAAGGACGGGATGGGCGGCGCCGGCCGGCTTTCCTGACCGGCCGCAAGGGGCAGAAGTTGAACACGGCCGCGCCACGGCGGCAAGTGCCGCGGGACGGCGCCTACTGCGCCGCCGACCCGCCGTCATTGGCCGCCGGCGGCCGTTCGAACGGGAACACCGGACGCACCCCGTCGCCGATCATGCGGATCGCCTGCGACGGCACCTCGCCGACGATGGTGATGTGGTAGGACCCGGTGGTGCGGCCGTAAGCTTCCATCGGCCCGACCCGCGACACGCCCTGGAACGAGCGGTCCGGGGCTCGCTGCTCGATGGCGCTGAACACCGACACCGCCGACAGCCCGTCGGACAGCAGCAGGTGCTCGACCTTGCCGTCCCCCCCGTTCGGCAGCGGCCTCTGCTCGCGCGCGACGACGCGGTAGCCCGGCGGCAGCCTTTCGAACGAGACCTGCGGCCGGTCGTCGTCGCCGGCCGGCGGCACGGCATCCAGCGCCGGGAGGTCGCGGGCGACGGTGCGGAACTTGGCGCTGTCGACCTGGGGCTCCTCGAAGGCCGAATCCTCGATCATCGGCGGGAACGACACCTCGGTGAACATGACCTGCTCCATCACCTCGCCGCGCTGGCCCATCATGCTGACCTTGAGCGGCAGGCCGTTGTCCTTGTCGGCCCAGATCTCGTAGCCGTAGCGGAACTGGTCGCGGGGAATCACCGCCACGCCGTTGCAGTCGCGGCCGGCGATGCGGCCGGTGCCCTGGTCGCGGAACTCGTACCACTGCGCCAACTGGCGCAGCCGCTCCGGCTTGAGCTGGCTCAGGAAACTCTTCATTCCCGCCGGCCGCTCGATGCTGACCATGTGGTCGCGGGGCAGGATGCAGATCAGGCGGTTGTCGATGCGCAGCAGCTGGCGCGGCTCGCCGGTCAGGGCCACCAGGTGCTCGCGCTCGCTGCCGTCCTTGAAGCGGTGCTGCACCTTGAGGACGTCGAACTCGTCGTCGCCGCGGTACAGGATCACACCCTGGTAGGTGATGTTGCGCGCCGCGTCGGCGGCCCGCGCCAGCAGATCGGAGGGATCGGCCGCCTGGGCCGAGAATACGACGGCCGTCCAGGCCGCCGTGGCGCCTGCCCGCGACAGCAGGGACCGCATCAATGCCGCTCGCCGGAGCGGTATTCGGCGCTGCGCAAGGTCATGCGCGGGTAGCTGAGCGCGCTGCCCACGCCCTGCTCGGCCCGCAGATTGCTGTGTTCCATCATGTATTCGCTGAGCTGGCGGGCAGTGTCGGCGTCCAGCTGGGACCAGCGGGTTTCCACCGGCTCATCGCCGGCGGCGGTTGCCGAAACCGGCACCAGCCGGCCCCCGGCGGCGGCGCCGTAAGCCACCGGCTGCGTGACGGCCGGCAGGCTGGCGGTCTGCACCGGCGCGCCGACCGGCTGGTTCAGCCAGCGATAGCCGCCGACGGCGGCCACCGCGGCGATCGAGGCGGCGGCGGCGAGGCCGGCGAACGGTTGCCAGCGCGAGGCGTTGGCGGCGGCGCGCCGCGGCCGCGGCATGGCCACCACCCGGGGCGGCTGCGGCGCCGCTGCGGCGCTGCGCTCCTGGGCAATCGCCGCCATCACTCCGGCACAGAAATCGCCCGAAACGGCCGGCACGCGGGTGCCTTCCATCGCGTCCCGCACCGCGCACATCCGGCTCCAGCGCTGCTTCAGCGCCGGCGAGCGCGCCATCTCGTCCAGCAGACGTTTGACTTCGCCCGGGGTACATTCCCCGTCCAGCAGGGCCGACAGAAGTTCTTCCGACATTGCGCTTCTCAATTCCGGTACCGGGCCCATTCAGCGGCCGTTCAGGTATAGGCAATAAACCACAGACTGCGTAAAAAGTTCCACAGGGTCCGTTAGGTAAAAATTACCTATGCGGAAAAACCAGGGTCCACCACCGGGATTCCTCCCCCGGCCCTACTCGTTCAAAAGAGGCTGCACCACTGCGTCGATCGCCTCGCGCGCCCGGAAAATCCGCGAACGGACCGTCCCGATCGGGCAGTCCATCACTTCGGCGATCTCCTCGTAGCTCAGGCCTTCCAGCTCGCGCAAGGTGATGGCCTGGCGCAGGTCGGCGGGCAGCTTGTGGATCACCTCGGCGACCTTCTGCTTGATCTCCTCCGACAGCAGCAGCGATTCCGGCGTGTCGACGTCGCTTAGATGTTCGGTGTGACCGTATTGTTCCGCGTCCTGGATATCGATGTCCTGGTTGGCCGGGCGGCGGCCGCGCGACACGATATGGTTCTTGGCGGTGTTGATGCCGATGCGGTACAGCCAGGTGTAGAAGGCGCTCTGCCCGCGGAATCCGCTGAGGGCGCGGTAGGCCTTGATGAAGGTCTCCTGCGCCACGTCCGGCGCGTCGGAATCGCCGACGAGGCGGCTCACCAGCTGGATGATCTTGTACTGGTACTTGCGCACCAGCAGTTCGAAGGCCCGCTCGTCTCCCTCCTGTGCACGTGCGACCAGTTGTTCGTCTGTTTGTTCTTCGCTCATGCACAAGCCATGTCATTACCGCCCTGGAGGGGCGGCCGGCGCTCCGGATTCCGGATAAACTCCCTGCCCCGACTGCAAGGCAACCGTCTTCTGCGGTTTCCCGCTATTGTAACGAAGAACCATACCTCCAACAGAGCCTTACAATTGAAAGCTGCGGCAAGGCCGCGGCGCGGCACGGCAGCGACCTTGAAGGGGACTGTGGGTCTTGCACCGGAAAAACCAAGACGAACAGGCGGTACCCATCCGGTTTTTCCCGGCATGCACAGGCAGGCTTCTCCCGCGTGAATTCCAGCACTGAAGTCCTGATTCTCGGCAGCGGCGCCGCCGGCCTGTCGGCCGCGCTGCGCCTGGCCGAGGCCGGCCACCACGTCACCGTGGTGTCGAAGAGCACGCTCGCCAGCGGCAGCACCCTGTGGGCTCAGGGCGGCATCTCGGCGGTGCTCGACCAGGACGATTCGCTCGAAGCCCACGTGCAGGACACCCTGGTCGCCGGCGGCGGCCTCTGTGACGAGGAAGCGGTGCGCTTCACCGTCGCCCGCGGGCCGGATTGCATCCGCTGGCTGGTCGAGCAGGGCGTGATCTTCACCCAAGAGGAAGGCGAGCTGCGCGGCCAGCGCCTGCACCTGACCCGCGAGGGCGGCCACAGCCACCGCCGCGTGGTGCATGCCGCCGACGCCACCGGCCGCGCCGTCGAAACCACCCTCGCCGCGCTGGCCGCGGCGCATCCCAACATCAAGGCCCGCGAGCAGGCGGTGGCGGTGGACCTGGTGGTCGACCGCGCCGCCAGGCGCGTGCTCGGCGCCTACCTGCTGGACCGGCCCAGCGGCCGCATCACCCCGCTGGCGGCCAAGGCGGTGATCCTGGCCACCGGCGGCGCCAACCAGGTCTACCTGTATTCGAGCAATCCGTTCGGCGCCTCAGGCGACGGCATCGCCATGGCCTGGCGCGCCGGCTGCCGCGTGGCGAACATGGAGTTCATGCAGTTCCATCCGACCACGCTGTATCACCGCGACTCGCGCTCGTTCCTGATCACCGAGGCGCTGCGCGGCGAAGGCGCCACCCTGCACCTGCCCAACCCGGACGGCAGCGTCGGCGAGCGCTTCATGCCGCGCTTCGATCCGCGCGCCGAGCTGGCGCCGCGCGACATCGTCGCCCGCGCCATCGACCACGAGATGAAGCGCCTCGGCGTCAAGCACGTCTGGCTCGACATCTCGCACAAGCCGGCCGCCTTCATCCGCGAGCACTTCCCCTCGATCCACCAGCACTGCCTCAAGCTCGGCATCGACATCACCGTCCAGCCGATCCCGGTGGTGCCCTCCGCCCACTTCACCTGCGGCGGCGTGATCACCGACCTGCGCGCCCGCACCGACGTCACCGGGCTTTATGCCGCCGGCGAAGTGGCCTGCACCGGGCTGCACGGCGCCAACCGCCTGGCCAGCAACTCCCTGCTCGAGTGCCTGGCCTTCGCCGAGGCGGCGGCGGAAGACCTGCGGCGCGAGCTGCCCCGCTTGCCGGAACCCGGGCCGCTGCGGCCGTGGGACGAGAGCCGCGTGTCGGATTCCGACGAGGACGTGGTGGTGTCGCACAACTGGCTGGAGCTGCGCACCTTCATGTGGGACTACGTCGGCATCGTCCGCACCAGCAAGCGCCTGCTGCGGGCGCAGCATCGCGTCGACCTGCTCAAGCGCGAGATCATCGAGTTCTATCGCAACTACCGCGTCACCCACCACCTGGTCGAGCTGCGCAATCTGGTGACGGTGGCCGAGCTGATCGTGGCTTCCGCGCTGGAGCGGCGCGAAAGCCGCGGCCTCCATTACACCCTGGATTTTCCGCAGACCGACGCCGTGGCCCGGCCGACCATCCTCACTCCCGGCCGCTAGCCGCTGCGCTCAGCCGCGGTACGGCTCTTCCTTGAAGCTGCGCACCACGAAGAACAGCGCCAGCGCCGCCAGCATCAGCATCAGCGCCGAGGGCAGCAGCAGGTGGCGGGACCCCGGGCGCTCCGGTTCCAGCGCACTCAGCAGCACGCGCCGCATGGAATCTTCGTTGCGGCCCGCGGCCGGCTGCAGCGGATTGCTCCAGTCGATCCGCCCGCCGACCGACACCACGCTGCCGTTGCACTCGGCGATCACCCCGCCCCAGCCGTTGGCGTCGGCGTAGCCGCGCTGGATGGAACAAGGCGCCTTGTTGTGCGACAGGGGGGCCGCGGGCCGGGACGCGGGCGGCAGGGCCACCACGATGCCGCTGGAGGCGACGCGCAGCGGCGGTGCCGCGGCGGGTTGGCTGTAATCGGCCATCTGCTGATAGGCGCTGGCCTGTGCCAACGGGTGAGCGTCAACTGCATGCACGATCATGGCGGAATCCCTTCTGCCGCTTCGCGGCGGTGCTATGCCTCGCCTTGAATGGAGCCAATCCCGTGCCATGCCGGAAGAATTCTTCCGTGCTTAAAAGTTACTATTTCATTTCAGTAGCTTGAGTGAATATATTAAAGTTATGAAAGAGCATGGGGAGGCGGCCTTGGGAGCGGCCCGGCGTGTAAGTTTTGCCGGCAAGCGAAGCGACTGGGTAAGCGCTTCCATGTCGCGCCGCAACAACCTCGGTCAGCGGCGTCGGCGCCGGGCCGCCCCTCTATAGCCTTGGAGTCCCCTGAAAGCGGCGGCTATGTGCATAGGCCGATGCCCGACCGAGTGACCATCCCCGGGCGGGGAGCCAGTATGCTATGCGCCGTCCCGCAACCCGCACGGCGGCTTTCGAACGCGCCGGAGAAACCGCGCCCATGAGCAGCATCGCCGAAGCCGCCCTGTCCCGCCCGCTCAATCGCAACGACGTCCGCACCCTGGTGCTGGCCGCGCTGGGCGGAGCCCTGGAGTTCTACGACTTCATCATCTTCGTGTTCTTCGCCGGCGTGATCGGGCAGCTGTTCTTCCCCAAGGACACCCCGGACTGGCTGCTGCAGCTGCAGACCTACGGCATCTTCGCCGCCGGCTACCTGGCGCGCCCCCTCGGCGGCATCGTCATGGCGCACTTCGGCGACCGCGTCGGCCGCAAGCGGATGTTCACCCTCAGCGTGTTCCTGATGGCGGTGCCGACCTTGCTGATCGGCCTGCTGCCCACCTATGCCGTGGCCGGCGCGCTCGCGCCCCTGGCCCTGCTGGTGCTGCGCGTGCTGCAGGGCACCGCCATCGGCGGCGAAATCCCCGGCGCCTGGGTGTTCGTCGCCGAGCACGCGCCGGCGCGGCGCTCCGGCCTGGCCTGCGGCGCGCTGACCGCCGGCCTCACCGGCGGCATCCTGCTCGGCTCGCTGGTCGCCACCGGAATCAACCGCCACTACCCGCCGGAGCTGGTCAGGGACTATGCCTGGCGCATCCCCTTCCTCATCGGCGGCGTGTTCGGCTTCCTCGCCGTGTTCCTGCGCATGTGGCTGGAGGAGACGCCGGTGTTCGAGGAGCTGCGGCGGCGCAAGGCCCTGGCGCAGGAGCTGCCGCTGAAGCTGGTGCTGAAAGGCCATCTCGGCAGCGTGCTGGTGTCGATGCTGGTGACCTGGGTGCTCACCGCCGCCATCGTCGTGCTGATCCTGATGACGCCGACGCTGCTGCAGAAGCTGCACGGCTTCACCCCGGCGCAGACCCTCACCGCCAACAGCCTCGCCACCCTGGCCCTGACCGTGGGCTGCCTGGGCGCCGGCGCCCTGGTCGACCGCTTCGGCCCCGGCCTGGTGCTGGCGGCGGGCAGCGCCGTGCTGCTGCTGTGCACCTATGCCTTGTACCTGGGCGTGGCTGCCGATCCCGCGCTGCTGCTGCCGCTGTACGCCCTCACCGGCCTGTTCGTGGCCATCGTCGCGGTGGTGCCCAGCGTACTGGTGCGCAGCTTTCCGGCGCCGGTGCGGTTCACCGGCATCTCCTTCTCCTACAACCTCGCCTACGCGGTGTTCGGCGGCTTCACGCCGCCGCTGGTGACGCTGCTGGTCAAGGCCGATCCGCTCGGACCGGCGCACTACGTCGCGGCGCTGTGCGTGGTCGGCGTCGCCGTCGGCCTGCTGACGGCGCGCCGGCTCGCCGCCGGTGACGCCGTGCGGGCGTGAAGGCTCAGCGCGCGGCGAGCGCCTCGTAGCGCTCCTTCAGGGCCTGCACCACGGCGCCGAAGTCGGTGGCGCCGCGCGACATGATCTCGGCCAGGTGCTCGTTGTCCTCGCGCCCGTCCCAGATCTTGATATAGGTGCCCTGCTTGTAGCCGTGGGTGTTGCGGTGCACGTTGAGCGCGTTCTTGCCGACGTAGACCTGGTACAGCTCGCCGCCGGACAGGCGGTAGCGGCGGCAGGCGGCGACGAAGGCGGCGCAGGTCGCGGCGAAATCCTGGTTCACCGCGGCGCGGGCCAGGGCCTCCACCGCTTCGACGTCGCCGGGCGGCTCGGCGCCGCCGGCATCGAGCGCCTGCACCGCCGCGGCGATGGCGGCTTCCTCGCCCCCACGCGCCAGGCCCCAGGACATCAGGAAATGCCAGATGTCGACCAGCTCCAGCCGCGCCTGCGCCGGGTCGCTGTCCGGCGCGCCCTTCCACCACTTCCAGGCGCAGTGCCCGTCCATCAGCTCGGCGCACTCCAGCCAGATGGCGCGGTACCAGGCGAAGCCGGCCTTGCGCCAGTTGCGGTCGAGGCGCTGGTTGAAGCCATCCTGGAGGTCCAGCATGGCGTCGATCTGCTGCTGCGGGGTCATGGCGATCCGGTGCGGGCCTGGGCGGCCCGCGTTGAGGTTGGGAGGAGCCGCCAGTTTACCCTGGGCAAGAAAAAAGCCGGGGCGCTGGGCGCTCCCGGCTCGTGGCGCTGCGGAAAATCAGGCCGCCGCCATTTCCACCCGCAGCTGCGCCGGCCGCGGTGCCGCCGCGGCGAAGCTGAGCTGGCCGTCGTCGATGGGATCGTCGAGCAGGGTGACGCGGTCGACCTCGTAGTTGTGCAGCACCCGCCAGGGCAGCGCGCGCCCCTGCCGCGGCAGCGTATGGGCGGCGCGCCGGACGTAGCCGGAGCTGAGCGAGCCGAGGATGGTGTCGTCCTCCGCCATGCCGGCCGGCGCCTTGGCCGTGACCACCGCCAGGCCGCGCCGCCGCATGTGCTGCAGCAGGCGGCAGACGTACTGCGAGGCGATGTCGGCCTTGAGGGTCCAGGGCGCGTTGGTATAGCCGATGATCCAGGCCATGTTCGGCACATCCTGCAACAGCACGCCCTTGTACATCATCAGCTGGCTCATCGGCCGCGGCTGGCCGTCGACCTTCAGGTCCACGCCGCCGAAGGTCTGCACCTGCAGGCCGGTGGCGGTGACGATGATGTCCGCCTCCAGCTGCTGGCCGGACTTGAGCAGGATGCCGCGCTCGGTGAAGGTCTCGATGTGGTCGGTGACCACCGAGGCCTTGCCGGACTTGATCGCCTCGAACAGGTCGGCGTCGGGCACCGCGCACAGGCGCTCGTCCCAGGGCTTGTAGCTCGGCGTGAAGTGCCGCATGTCGAAGTCCTTGCCGAGCTTGCTGCGCACGCCGGCCAGCAGCAGCGCCCGCACCCGGTCCGGCCAGCGCCGCGCCGCCTTGTAGATCCAGCGCTGCAGGGTGATGTTGCGCCAGCGCGCCAGGCGGTAGACCCAGCGCTCCGGCAGGACGTGGCGCAGCACGGCGGAGAGCTTGTCGAAGCCCGGCACCGAGAAGATGTAGCTGGGCGAGCGCTGCAGCATGGTGATGTGCGCCGCGTCCGCAGCCATCGCCGGCACCAGGGTCACGGCGGTGGCGCCGCTGCCGATCACCACCACCCGCTTGCCGCGGTAGTCGAGGTTTTCCGGCCAGTGCTGCGGATGGATGCACTGCCCCTTGAAGCGCTCCACGCCGGGGAAATGCGGCAGGTAACCCTTGTCGTAGTTGTAGTAGCCGGTGCAGCTGACCAGGAAGCTGCAGCGGAACGTGCGCTGCTCGCCGCTGGCCTCGTGCAGCGCCGTCAGGGTCCACAGCTTCTGCTCGCTGGACCAGTTGGCGCTGACGATCTTGAGGCCGTACTGGATTTTCCGGTCGACGCCGTATTGCTGCGCCGTCTCGGTGACGTACTTGCGGATCGACGGCCCGTCGGCCAGCACCTTAAGCTCGTTCCAGGGGCGGAACTTGTAGCCGAAGCTGAACATGTCGGAATCGGAACGGATGCCCGGGTAGCGGAACAGGTCCCAGGTGCCGCCGATGGCGTTGCGCCGCTCGAGGATGGCCACCTGCTTTTCCGGGCACTCCATCGCCAGGTGGCAGGCCATGCCGATGCCGGAGAGGCCGGCGCCGACGATCAGCACGTCGTAGTGGTCACGCATTCCGCATTCTCCTCGCTTGAACTGTCCGCGGCGGACCCTGGGCCGCGGAGCCTTGTGGACACAGTGTGTCGGCAGCGCCCGCCTAAAACTTGACATTACGAGACAAAATTTAGACATTTCGAGACATGACCGCCATGGTGAGAGCCAGCGGCCTGCGGGGCTACATGGCGTTGATGCGCCAGCTCCAGGCCGATCCCCAGCAGATGCTGCAGCGCTATCACATCGCGCCGGCGGCGCTGGAGGACGAGGACGCGCTGCTGTCGCTGCGGGCGGTGGTGCACCTGCTCGAAGCCAGCGCCGCCGTCACCGGCTGCCCGGATTTCGGCCTGCGCATGTCGCACGGGCAGGACATCAGCGTGCTCGGCCCGCTGGCCATCGCCATGCAGAACGCCCCCACCGTGGCCAGCGCCATGGACTACGCCTCGCGCTACCTGTTCGTGCACAGTCCGGGGCTGGTGCTGACCTTGCACGACAGCAGCCCGCTGGTGCGCAAGGGCGCCGAGCTGCGCTTCGAGATCCGCCTGCCGCACCAGCCGGCGCAGCGCCAGACCATGGACCTGTGCCTGGCCGACATCCACCACATGGGCCAGCTGCTCGGCGGCGAGCGCTATCTGCTGCGGGCGGTGACCCTGCCGCATGCGCCGCTGGCACCGCCTTCCGCCTACGTGCGCTTCTTCGGCGCGCCGGTGCATTTCGAGCAGGAGCATGCCGGCCTGCATATCGCCCGCTCCACGCTCGAGGCCAGCCTCGGCGCGGTCAACGAGACCCTGCGGCGGATCGCGGTGGACTACCTGTCCCTGTATTTCGAGAGTCCGGGACAGGCCCTCGCGGCGCGGGTGCGGCAGGCGCTGCGGCGCACCCTCGGCACCCACCAGGGCAAGAAGGCCGACGTCGCCAGGCTGCTCGGCATGCACCCGCGCACGCTGCAGCGGCGGCTCGACGCCGAGAACACCTGCTTCGAGGCGCTCCGCGAGGAGGTGCGGCGCGAGACGGCGCTGCGCTACCTGAGCGAGACGCGCATCCCGCTGACCCAGCTCGCCGGCATCCTCGGCCTGTCCGAGCAGTCGGCCCTGGCGCGGTCCTGCCGCCGCTGGTTCGGTACCACTCCGTCGCGGTTGCGCCAGCAGGCGCAACGGCGGGCCCCGTCGCCGCGGCAGCCGTGAGAAACTACGCGGCATAGACAACCACAGCGCCGGAACCGCAACGGGCCGGCGCAAACGTACAGGGGAGTTTCGATGCAGGAGCAGAATCGCCCGCCGCCGGCGCGGGCGAGCCTGGTGTTGCGGCTGCTGGGGCGCGCCCTGGCGCTGCTGCGCTATGCGGCGATCGCCGCGGCACTGTGGGTTTCGCTGGAATACACCGACGACGCGGTCTGCGCCGTCATCAACGCCGGACTGTTCCTGTTGCCGCTGTGCCTGTTCCTGGCGCTGAGCGGCCGCGTCGCCGCCAGCTTCAACGGCGCCGCGGCGGTGGCGATCTTCGTCTACTTCATGGGCGAGATGAAGATGCGCTACTTCGGCAACCGCCTGGCGCTGGCCGACATGGCCTTCGTCGGCGAGTCGGCCAACTGGTCCATCGTCACGCGCTATCCCCTGCTTTACGGCAGCCTGATCGGCTTCTTCGCCTTCGTCTTCCTGCTGTGGCTGGAGCGGCACCTGAACACCCGGCACCTGCCTTCACGCCGCGCCCCGCGCGACGTGCGGCTGATCGCCGCCACGGTGTTCCTGTCGCTGCTGGCGTTCAGCGCGGTCAGCCGCCATCGCCACCAGTGGGAAGTGTTCCGCGACGACGGCGACTGCGGCCCGCTCAAGACCTGCGGCGTGATGAGCCGCCTGGTCTATTCGGTGGCGGTGTTCGAGTTCGACCCGCCGGCCCACAGCGGCGACCCGGCCTACTTCCAGCAGCGCATGGCGGCGCTGGCGCCGCGCGACCCCTCGGCCGCGGGCGGCATGCGCCCGGACGTGGTGGTCTGGCTCAACGAATCGACTTTCGAGTTCAACAACTACGTGCTGCCCGGAGCCCGGCTGCCGCGCCTGGCCATGTTCAACGTCGACGAGAACACGCTCGGCGCCGGCCCGCTGCGGGTGCACACCTTCGGCGGCCGCACCTGGCTGTCCGAATTCTCGATGCTGACCGGCCTGGTGCCGGACGACTTCGGCGGCCGCCGCAACCTGGTGTTCAACACCGTGGCGCCGCGCACCACCACCAACCTGGTGCGCCTGATGAAGGCCAACGGCTACCGCGCCGTCGTGCTGATGCCGACCTTCAAGCGCTTCTACGGCGCCGGCAAGGTCTACGAGAGGATGGGCTTCGACGAGGTCCTGACCCTGCGCGACTTCCACGAGTACGACGACGTGCCCGGCGACGAGTGGGACATCGCCACCAGCCCGCGCCTGAGCGAGGCCGCGATCAAGCTGCTGCGCGAGCATCGCAAGGGACCGGACGCCGACCAGCCGCTGTTCCTGTACCTGCTGTCGATCATGGAGCACGCGCCGTACTCGCGGCACTACCCGGTGGCCTACAACCTCGACCATGCCGGCATCACCCGTTCGCTGGCCGCCAAGCTGTCCGACTACATCGCCAAGCTCAAGCTGCTGAGCGAGTCGATCGTGCCGCTGGACCGCTACCTGCAGGCCGACGAGCGACCGGCCCTGTTCTGCTACTTCGGCGACCACCAGGCGTATTTCGAGGAGCCGCAGCCGCCGTACCGCTACGGCTTCACCGAGCCCAGCCTGGTCACGCAATACCGCCTGCGCAGCAACTTCGAGGCGCAGCGGCTGCCGGCCTACCCGATCCTCGACATCGCCTACCTGCCCAGCCTGGTCGCCGACTATGCCGGCGTCACCGAAGACCCGCGCTTCGCGGCACTGTCGGCGATGCGCCGGCTGTGCAAGGGCAGGCTCGACGACTGCGAGGACCGGCGGCTGGTGGAGAGCTACAAGGGCTACATCTACGGCGAAGCCCTGGGCCTGCTGGAGAAATAGGCGGTCAACGGCTCAGGCAGTAGCTGCGCTCGAGGTCGAGGCACAGCCGCGGCGCGCCCAGGCCGAGCCAGCCGCGAACCACCGCCACGCTCCAGTAGCCGTCCGGCCGCGCCGGCGTGGCGCCGACCAGGCCCAGTTCGAAGCCATACAACTCGACCGCCGGGGCGGCGTCCGCCGGACCCTGGGCCCAGCGGCCATGGTAGGACAGGTTGCCGCCCTGCCCGGCGCCGCACTGCTTCTCGTAGACATACTCCAGCTGCGGACCGAGGGTCAGCCGCAGGCTGCAGCCGCCCATCTGCGCCGCATAGGTTCCGGCGAGGTCGGCCACCGCGGGCCGGTGCGGCGCGCAGGCCTGCAGCAGGCCGCAGCCGATCAACAAGCCGATAGTTTTTTCGCATGCGGCGATTCTACCCTCCGGGGATATGCCGCCGGACTTCCAGGCCGCGCATCGGGCCGCCCAAACAGTGCCGGGAAAGGCCGCAACGGCTATAATCCGCACCCTCGCGGCACCCCCTCCGGCAGTACGATGGGTCGTTAGCTCAGTCGGTAGAGCATCGGACTTTTAATCCGCTGGTCGCTGGTTCGATCCCAGCACGACCCACCATCGCTTCTTCGTTCAGCCCTGATAGCGCGTCGGATCGGCCAGGCCGGCGGCGGCGAAGCCGTCGCGGCGGATGCGGCAGGAATCGCAGCGGCCGCAGGCGCGTCCCTCGGCATCGGCCTGGTAACAGGATACGGTCTCGCCGAAGTCCACGCCCAGCGCCGCGCCGCGGCGGATGATTTCGGCCTTGCTCAGCTGGATCAGCGGGGTGTGCACCCGGAAACGGGCGCCCTCCACTCCGGCCTTGGTGGCCAGGTTGGCCAGGCCCTCGAAGGCCCGCACGAACTCGGGCCGGCAGTCCGGATAGCCGCTGTAGTCCACGGCGTTGACGCCGATGAACAGGTCGGTCGCGCCGAGCACCTCGGCCCAGCCCAGCGCCAGGGACAGGAACAGCGTGTTGCGCGCCGGCACGTAGGTGACGGGGATGCCGCTGCCGGGCGTTTCCGGCACGGCAATGCTGCGGTCGGTCAGGGCCGAGCCGCCGACTGCGTCGAGATTGACCTGCATGCGCTGCAGGGCCACGGCGCCGAGGCGCTGCGCCACCCGTTCGGCCGCCTGCAGCTCGGCGGCGTGGCGCTGGCCGTAGGACACGGACAGCGCGTAGGCCTGATAGCCCTCGCTGCGGGCGATGGCCAGCACGGTGGCGGAATCGAGGCCGCCAGAGAGCAGGACGACGGCTTTTTTCGGCTTAGCGTCCAGGCTGGTTCCCCCACAGGATCTTGTGCAGCTGCAGCTGCATGCGCACCGGCAGGCGGTCGGCGACGATCCAGTCGGCCAGCGCGGTCGGATCGACCTGGCCATGGCTGGGCGAGAACAGCACGGTGCAGCGCGCCGGCAGGCCGTATTGGTCCAGGATGCCCCTGGCCCAGTCGTAGTCCTCGCGGCTGCACAACACGAACTTGATCTGGTCCTGCTCCTTGAGCAACGCCAGGTTGTCCCAGCGGTTGCGCGCGGCTTCATTGGAGCCGGGGGTCTTGATGTCGACCACGCGGATCACGCGCGGATCGACGGCGGCGATGTCGAGGGCGCCGCTGGTCTCCAGCGAGACGACGTGGCCGGCGTCGCACAGCGCGCCGAGCAGCGGCAGGCAGCCCTTCTGCGCCAGCGGCTCGCCGCCGGTGACGCAGACGTGGCGCACGCCGTGCGCGGCCACCTGGGCCAGCACCTGGTCGAGGGTCTGCCACTCGCCGCCGTAAAAGGCGTAGGCGGTGTCGCAGTACTGGCAGCGCAGCGGGCAGCCGGTCAGCCGCACGAACACCGTCGGCCAGCCGACCAGGGTGGATTCACCCTGGAGCGACAGGAAAATCTCGGTGAGCTTGAGCCGCGGAAGCTTTTCCAGGTCAGGGGCGGCGCTTGGAGGGTGGCTCAATGTCATCGCCAGTCATCCCGAACGCCCGGCCAGTGACGGCCGGGGCAGGCTTTCAACCGGAGACCGGGATCGCGCCAGGGATGGCCTAGAGGCCCCGCCAAAAGAATTTCTACCTGAGCTGCGCCAGGCGGGTCTTCGCCTGCCCGGCTGCGCTGGAGCTCGGGTACTGCTTCAGCACTTTCTGGTAGGCATCGCGTGCCTGCGCGGTCTTGTTCTGCCCCTGGTAGATCACGCCGGTCTTGAGCAGCGCATCCGGCACCTTGGGGCTGGCCGGGAACTGCTGCAGCAGGGACTGGTAGGACTTGAGGGCGTTGGCGTCGTCGCCCTTGACGTGGTACGACTCGCCCATCCAGTACCAGGCGTTGTCCGCATAGTTGCCCTGCGGATACTTGCCGAGCATGGTGCGGAACCCGCTGATCGCCGCGTCGTACTTGCCGGCGCGCAGCTGGTCGAAACTCTTCAGGTAAATCGATTCCTCGTCGGCCGAGGCGCTGCCGGCGGCAGCCGTAGCAGCCGGAGCGGCTGGTGCGGGAGCCGGCGCCGCAGCGGCGGGCGGCGCCATCACCGGGGCGGCGGCGGCCGGAGCCGCACCGGCCGCGGCGCCCTGATCGGCGCCGGCGGCGGGCGGAGGCTGCGCCCCGCCCTCCAGGCGCTTGAGCCTGGCGTCGAGGTCGGCGTTCTGCTGCTGCATGGTCTGCTGCAGGGCGCCCAGGTCGTGCTGCACCTGTTCGACCTGGCCGCGCAGGTTGCGCAACTCGTCCGCCTGGGAACCGTTCTGCTGCGACTCCAGCGCGCCGAGGCGGCGGCTGAGGTCAACCGTCTTGTTCTCCACCGCCTGCAGGCGCTGCTCCTCGGGGCTCAGCGCACGCTGGCCGTTGATCGGGGCGCCGTAGTCGGTGGCGCATGCGGAAAGAGACAGCGCCGCAAGCAGCGGCGCCGTCCCCCGGATCCACTTCGACACGCCGGACCGGATCATCGGCCTTCAGGCGCTTACTGCTGCACCAGATCGACGCGGCGGTTCTGCTGCCAGGAAGCCTCGTCGTGGCCGAGGGCGACCGGGCGCTCCTTGCCGTAGGAAACGGTGGTCAGCTGCGAGGCGGACACGCCCTTGGCCTCGAGAGCCTGGGCGACGGCGTTGGCGCGGCGCTCGCCGAGGCCGATGTTGTACTCGCGGGTGCCGCGCTCGTCGGTGTTGCCTTCCAGGCGGACCTTGGCGGTCGGGTTGCTGCTCAGCCACTTGGCCCAGTTGGCGATCACCGGCAGGCTGTCCGGCTTGATCTCGCTCTTGTCGAAATCGAAGTAGACGGAGTGCGCGCTCAGGTCCGGGCCGCTGTTCTGGTTGCCGGTGTACTGGTTGCCGCTGCCGGCGTTGGTGGCGATGCCGCCGCCGTTGTCGACCGGCTTGTTGGCATCCGCCTTGGTGGATTCGCCGCCGGAGCAGCCGGCCAGGGCCGCCGCGACCGCGATGGCGGCGCAGGCGAAGATGTTGTTCTTGTTCAGCATGGAAGGACTCCTTAGGGGAACGGGGGCACTGTTTGGTTTGATTTTACAGCTTGGACACGTACATCTTCATTAATTGCTCGGCGGCCAAGGCGACCAGGCGGGCTCGCGCACGTTGGTCCCGGGCTGGCTCAAGGTCTGGTGCACGCGGCCGTCGACGGTCGCGGTCCTCAGCACTTCGCCGCCGGAACCCTGGGTGGTGTAGATCACGACCTGGCTGTTGGGAGCGAAGCGCGGATGCTCGTCCATGAAGCCGTCGCTGATGATCTTCACCGCCTTGGTCTGCCAATCCATCAGCCCAATATGGTAGCCCGAGCCATCGCTATTGACCAGCGCCAGCCACTTGCCGTCGGGGGAAAACTGGGGGTCCTCGTTGCGGGTGCCCTGGAAGGTGAGGCGGGCCTGCGGGCCGCCGCCGGAGGACATGGTGTAGAGCTGCGGCTGGCCGCCGCGGTCGGAGGTGAACACGATGGTATTGCCGTCCGGCGACCAGGCCGCCTCGGTATCGATGCCCGGATCGGTGGTCAGGCGGGTGCGGCTGCCGCTCGCCACGTCGATGACGTAGATGTCCGGGTTGTGCTCGAACGACAGGGTCACCGCCAGCCTGCGGCCGTCCGGCGACCAGGCCGGGGCGCCGTTGATGCCGCGCTCGCCGACGAACTTCTTCAGCTCGCCGGTCTCCCAGGTCTGGATGTAGATCGCCGAGTAGCCGCGGTCGTAGCCGACGAAGGCCAGCTTCTTGCCGTCCGGCGACCAGGCCGGCGACATCAGCGGCTCGCGCGACACGGCGATGGTGCGGCGGTTCTCGCCGTCGGAATCGGCGATGTAGAGCTGGAACTTGCGGTTGCTGGGACCGCCGGTGGTGTCGACGTAGGCGATCTGGGTGTTGAACACGCCGCGGATGCCGGTGAGCTTCTCGAAGATCATGTCGGCCGCCTGGTGGGCGGCGGAGCGCCAGTGGTTCTTGTCCCTGCCGATGATGTCGCTGCCGTTGAGCACGCCCAGCGGGGTGTCGTGCAGCACGTCGATCAGGGTGAAGCTGACGCTGATGCTGCCCGGCGCGGCACCCGGCACCACCTTGCCGAGCACCACGTAGTTCATGTTCTGCACCTGCCAGTTGTGCGTGTTGACCTGCGCGATGTCGGTCGGCTTCTCCAGCATGTTGGCGCGCGGCAGGGTGATGAACATGCCGCTGCGCTTGAGGTCGTCGTCGATGATCTGGGCGATGTCCACGCCGGAGGCGTCGCTCTGCACGAAGGGCACGATGGCGATCGGCTGCGCCCGGCTCTTGTCGCTGCTGACGCTGAACACGATGTCGGCGAAGGCGGCCGGGGCTGACAGCAGCCCGAGCAGGACAATTAAGGTCGTTTTAAGGTTCATGGCTATTGGGTGCAGCTTTGCTGGTTGGGCGAGAAGCAGATGGTCAGGTTCGGATCGAAGGCGCTGGGGTCGCGCGGCAGCGGCAGGGGGCTGGCCTTGTAGGCGGCCTGCTTCAGCGTCTGGTCGAACAGCGGCACGCCGCTGGAGGTGGAGATGTCGGCGCTCAGCACCTGGCCAGTGGCCGAAAGCCGGATCTTCAGCCAGGCCTTGGTCTTCGGGTCGGTGCCCGGCGGCCAGGCCCAGGCCTGCTGGATCGCCGCCGACAGCTGGGTGATCCACTCGTTCTGCACCTGCGCCGTGAGCTGCGCCGACTCCACCCCAAGCTGCTGCTGCAACTCCGCCGCCCGCTTCCTGCGGTCGGCCTCGCGCTGGGCTTCCTCGGCCTTCTTCTGCCGGGCGATGGCGGCGGCCTGCGCCTGCTGTTGCTGCTGCTCGGCCTCCTTTTTCAGCTGGTCTTCCAGTTCCTTCTTGCGCTGCGCCTCGGCGGCCGCGGCCTTGCGCTTGGCCTCCTCTTCCTGCTGCTTTTTCTGCGCCGCAGCCTGCTCGGCCGCCTTTTGAGCCTCCTGCTGGCGCTTAAGTTCCTCGGCCTGCTTGCGCTCCTCTTCGGCCTTGGCCTGCGCCTCCTTCTGGCGCTGCTCCTCGGCCTTCTGTTCCTCGAGCTTCTTCTGCTCGGCCGCCGCCTGCTCCTGCTTCTGCTTGGCCTGGTCGGCGACCACGTCGGTGTTGTTGACGATCTGCTGCGGCCCCTGGTCCTGCTCCTCGGGCTTGGGCGGTGTCGGCGCAGGCGGCGTCGGCGGCTTCAGCGCCTTGAGGTCGTTCGGGCTGATCAGCACGCCCTGCACCACCGGCGGCGTCTCGACCGGCTGCGAGCACTGCACGCCCACCAGGATGAAGAAGAACAGGACGGCATGCAGCGCGACGGCCAGTCCGAGATGGCGGGGCTGCAAGGTCATCAGCGATTGTTCTTGCCCGCCGGAGCCGCGTCGGTGACGAAGCCGATCTTCTTCGCGCCGGCGCCCTGCAGCAGGGCCATGCCCTTGACCACCTTGTCGTAGGACACGTGCGAGTCGGCGCGCACCAGGATCATGCGGTCCGGCTTCTGGTCCATCACCGCGTGCACCAGCTGGCTCAACTGGTCTTCGGAGACCGGCTTGTCGGCGCCCTGCCCGCCCACGTCGAGGTAGTAGCGGCCGCTGGCGTCGACGCTCAGCGTGACCGGCTTGTCCTCGTTCTCGAGGGGATTCGAACTGGTCTGCGGCAGCTCGACGTCGACGCCTTGCGTCAGCAGCGGCGCCGTGACCATGAAGATCACCAGCAGCACCAGCATCACGTCGATGTACGGCACGACGTTGATCTCGGCGTTGAGCCGGCGCTTTTTCCTGCCGCCGGCCGCGTGCACGGCGGGCATTACTGCGCCCTCGAACCGGTGGCGCCGCGCAGGCCGCGCTCGATGATGCCGGTCATCTCCTCGGCGAAGGTGCTGAAGCGGGTTTCTATCCGCTCCACCCGCGAGGTGAAGAAGTTGTAGGCGATCACCGCCGGGATGGCGGCGAACAGGCCCACCGCGGTGGCGATCAGCGCCTCGGCGATGCCGGGGGCGACCGAGGCCAGGGTGGCCTGCTTGACGTTACCGATGGCGATGAAGGCGTTCATGATGCCCCACACCGTGCCGAACAGGCCGACGTAGGGGCTGGTGGAGCCGATGGTGGCAAGCATCGACAGGCCGCCTTCCAGGCGCTCGATCTCGCGGGTCTGGGCCACGCGCATCTGGCGCTGCACCGCCGCCAGGGCGTCGTCCGGATCGATCCTCTGCCCCTGCTGGCGGGTGAACTCCTCGTAGCCGGCGCAGAACACCTGGGCCAGGCCCTCGTCGGCCTTGGCGCCGCCGCGGCGCAGGCTCTCGTAGAGGTCGCCGAGGGTGCCGCCGGACCAGAAGCGGTTCTCGAAGTTGACCGCGGCCTGGTGGGTGCGCGAGAGCAGCGAGCGTTTGGCCAGGATCACCGTCCAGGACAGCACCGATGCCGCGATCAGCAGGAACAGCACCACCTTCACCAGGGGATGTGCCTGCAGCAGCAGCTGGAGGATCGAGATATTGCCGTTCATTCGCCTGTCCGCCCTTCCGTAATCCCGCTGTCCATGTCTATGCGATCTTCCCGATCGCCACAAAAATCCCGTCCGGCAGCGCGCAGGGCCTGAACGTGTCCATCGCCACGCAGGCCGCCCGCACCCGCGCCCGGGTCAGCATCGTATTAACGTCGCCGGCCCGCCGCAGGGTCTGCACGAAGTTCAGGCTGGCCCGCTTGCGCCCGTCGAGCGCCACCGTGGCCTCGAGCGCGTCGTCCAGCCGCGCCGGGCGCAGGAAGTCGATCTCCATGCCGGCCACCGTGAACACCACCCCCAGCTCGTCCTTCAGGCGCTCCTGGGAGAAGCCCAGGGCGCGCAGCCACTCGGTGCGGGCGCGCTCGAGAAACCGCAGGTAGCTGGCGTGATAGACCACGCCGCTCATGTCGGTGTCCTCGTAGTACACCCGGACCGGCCAGGAGAATGGGGCTGGGATGGCGACGCTCACGGTTTTTCAAATAGTTAACGTTATTTTACCGGACGTAACGACGCAGCAAAGACCTTGCCGGCCGATTTAGGTTCATTCAGCCGGCATTCAGCCCGGAAACGCCTATTCGCCGAACAGGTCGGGTTCGCTGCGCTGCGGCGGCTTCAACCCGTAGTGCTGGTAGGCCAGCTTGCCGGCCATGCGGCCGCGCGGGGTGCGCAGCAGGTAGCCCTGCTGGATCAGGTAGGGCTCGATCACGTCCTCGATGGTGTCGCGCGCCTCGCCGATGGCGGCGGCGAGGTTGTCGAGGCCGGCCGGGCCGCCGTCGAAGCGCTCGATCAGGGTCAGCAGCAGCTTGCGGTCCATCAGGTCGAAACCGTTGGTGTCGACGTCGAGCATCTTCATCGCCGCGGCGGCGATGGCCTGGTCGATGGCGCCCTGCCCGCGCACCTCGGCGTAGTCGCGCGCGCGCCGCAGCAGGCGGTTGGCGATGCGCGGCGTGCCGCGCGAGCGGCGCGCGATCTCGTCGGCGCCGGCGGCGTCGATCGGCACCTTGAGGATCGAGGCGGAGCGCCTCACGATCGTGGCCAGGTCGGCGATCGAATAGAACTCCAGGCGCTGCACGATGCCGAAGCGGTCGCGCAGCGGCCCGGTCAGGGCGCCGGCGCGGGTGGTGGCGCCGACCAGGGTGAAGGGCGGCAGGTCGAGGCGGATCGAACGCGCCGCCGGGCCCTCCCCGATCATGATGTCGAGCTGGTAGTCCTCCATCGCCGGGTACAGCACTTCCTCCACCACCGGGGACAGGCGGTGGATCTCGTCGACGAACAGGATGTCGCGCGGCTCCAGGTTGGTCAGCAGCGCGGCCAGGTCGCCGGCGCGCTCCAGCACCGGGCCGGAGGTGAGGCGCAGGTTCACCCCCATCTCGGCGGCCAGAATGTGCGCTAGGGTGGTCTTGCCCAGGCCCGGCGGGCCGAAGATCAGGGTATGGTCGAGCGCCTCGGCGCGCTTGCGCGCGGCGTCGACGAAGATGCCCATCTGCTCGCGCACCGCCGGCTGGCCCACGTACTCCGCCAGCTTGCGCGGACGCAGGGCGCGCTCGAAGCGTTCCTCCTCGCCGGCGGCGGAAGAGGCCGAGATCAGGCGGTTTTCGGGGGGAGGGATCAAGTCGGCCGGATTTCGCGGAGCCGCGCAATGCCGGGCGGCATCAGGCCCGGGCCGGCCGGTTCGTGCTGGTTCGAATTCCGCGCGTTCATTTAAAAAACTCTACCAGAAACGCGCCATGGCCGGCATCAGCGCAGCGCCCGCTTCAGGGCTTCCTGGATGATGGCTTCGGTACTCATGCCGTCCTTGTAGACGGCGTCGGTCAGGCGCTGCACCTCAGCCGGCTTGTAACCCAGCGAGGCCAGTGCGGAGCGCGCCTCGGCCAGTGCGCCGACCGGCGCGGCCGGAGCGCCGGGCAGCGCGACCTCCCCCACCCCGGCCTTGTCGCGCATCTCCAGCACCAGGCGCTCGGCGGTCTTCTTGCCGATGCCGGGGATCTTCACCAGGCGGCCGCTCTCGCCGGCGCGGACCACGCCCCAGTAATCCTCGACGCTGATGCCGGACAGCACCGCCAGCGCCACCTTGGGGCCGACGCCGGAAATCCTGATCAGATCGCGGAACAGGCCCTTCTCCGCCAGGGTGGCGAAGCCGAACAGCAGCTGCGCGTCCTCGCGCACCACCAGGTGGGTGTGCAGCACCACGGCCTCGCCCACCGCCGGCAGGCGGAAGAAGGTCGACATCGGCGCTTCGACCTCGTAGCCGACGCCATGTACGTCGAGCAGCAGCAGCGGCGGCTGCTTGTTCAACAGGGTGCCGCTGAGACGGCCGATCACGATTTCACTCCTCCCCGGGTAACAGCCGCGACCTGGGCCAGGGTCCAGCGGCCGCTCTTGCCCTTGCCGGCGGCAGCGCGCAGCGCCGCCGTGCCGCGCAGCTGGGCGTGGCATAGCGCCACGGCGAGTGCGTCGGCGGCGTCGGCCGGCGGCGCCTCGCGCAGCTTGAGCAGCGCCTTGATCATGTGCTGCACCTGGGCCTTCTCGGCGCGCCCCTGGCCGACGACGGCGGACTTGACCTGGGCCGGGGCGTATTCGGCCAGGCTCAGGCCGGCGCCGGCCAGCGCGCAGATCGCCGCGCCGCGCGCCTGGCCCAGCACGATGGCGCTGGAAACATTGCGGTTGACGAACACCGACTCCACCGCCGCCTCCTGCGGCGCGTACTCGCGGATCAGGGCCCCCAGCTCGTTGAGGATCTGCAGCAGCCGCTCGGTCAGGGCACCGTCGCCGCAGCGGATCTGGCCGTGCGCCAGCCAGCGCTGGCGCGGGCCCTCGATTTCGATCACCCCGTAGCCGGTGATGCGGGAGCCAGGGTCTATGCCGAGGATGCGGATGGTGCTCAGGCCGGCAGGTCCGCGTTGTGGTGGACGTCCTGCACGTCGTCCAGCTCCTCCAGCCAGTCGAGCAGCTCCTTCAGCGTCTCCGCCGCCTCGCCCTCCATGGCGACGCGGTTGGACGGGCGCATCACCACGTCGGCCTCGATCGCTTTCAGGCCGGCGCTTTCCAGCTTGTTCTTCACCGCCTCGAAATTCGCCGGCGTGGTCAGCACGTCGGTGAAGCCGTCCTCGGTCTGCACGTCGTCGGCGCCGGCGTCCAGCGCCAGCTCCAGAATCTTCTCCTCCAGCTCCGGCTGCGAGCGGATGTCGAAGATGATCTCGCCCGTCTCGGTGAACTGGAACGCCACCGAGCCGCTGGTGCCGAGGTTGCCGCCGTGCTTGGTGAAGGCATGGCGCACCTCGGCCACGGTGCGGGTGGGGTTGTCGGTCATGCAATCCACCAGGATGGCGACGCCGCCGGGGCCGTAGCCCTCGTAGCGGATCTCTTCCGTCGCCGCGCCACCCTCGCCGGTGCCGCGCTTGATCGCGCGCTCGATGGTGTCCTTGGTCATGTTGGCGTGCAGCGCCTTGTCGATGGCCAGGCGCAGCCGCGGATTGCTCGCCGGATCGCCGCCGCCGCTGCGCACCGCCAGCGTGATCTCGCGGATGAACTTGGTGAAGACCTTCGCCCGCTTCGCGTCCTCGGCGTTCTTGCGGCCTTCGATGCTTGGACCTCTTCCCATACTCAGGTCTTGCGCTTGTTGGCCGAATGGATGGCGTGGCCGTCCACCGCCAGCGCCGCTTCGTGGAAGGTCTCCGACAAGGTCGGGTGCGCATGCATGGTGAGCTGGATGTCCTCAGTGGTGGCGCCGTACTCCATCGCCGTGACCGCCTCGGTCACCAGCTCCGACACGTAGGGCCCGATCATGTGCACGCCGAGCACGCGGTCGGTCTTGGCGTCGGAGATCACCTTGATCATGCCGGCCGTGCTCTCGATGGCGCGGGCGCGGCCGTTGGCGGCGAAGGGGCTGGAACCGGTCTTGACCTCGTGGCCGGCGGCCTTAGCCTGCTCCTCGGACATGCCGGCCCAGGCGATTTCCGGGTTGGTGTAGATCACCGACGGCACGGTGCGGTAGTTGACCTCGCTCTTCTCGCCGTGCAGCTGCTCGGCCAGCACCACGCCCTCCTCGATCGCCTTGTGCGCCAGCATGGCGCCGCCGATCACGTCGCCGACGGCGTAGATGCCGGGGGCGCTGGTGCGGTAGTTGGCGTCGGTCTTGACGAAGCCGCGCTCGTCCAGCTGCACGCCGGCGGCTTCGCAGCCCAGGTCCTTGGTGAAGGGGCGGCGGCCGACGGCGACGATCAGCTTGTCGAAGCTCATCGTCTGCTTCTTGCCGTCCTGCTCGTATTCGACGGTGACGTCCTTCTTGCCGGCCTTGGCGCCCAGCACCTTGGCGCCGAACTTGAACTCCAGGCCCTGCTTGGTCAGCTGCCTCAAGCCCTCCTTGGCGATGGCCTGGTCCACCATCGGCAGGAAGCCCGGCAGGGCCTCGAGGATGGTGGTCTTGGCGCCGAGGCGCGACCAGACGCTGCCCAGCTCCACGCCGATGACGCCGGCGCCGATGATGCCGAGGGTGCCCGGCACCGCGTCGAATTCCAGAGCGCCCCAGGAATCGACGATGCGGTCCTTGTCGATCGGCGCGATCTTCAGGTTCACCGGCTCCGAGCCGGTGGCGATGACGATGTGCTTGGCGGTGAAGGTGTCTTCCTTGCCGTCGTGCGACTTGTAACCGACCTTGCCGCCGCCGAGCAGCTTGCCGAAGCCGAACAGGCCGGTGACCTTGTTGCCCTGGAACAGCATCTTGACGCCGCCGGAGTTGGCCTTGCTCACCGCGACGCGGCGTTCCTGCATCTTCTTCAGGTCCAGCTCGACCTTGCCCACGCCGATGCCGTGCACGGCCAGCTCGTGCTGCGCCTTGTGGTACAGCTCGGAGGATTCCAGCAGGGCCTTGGAGGGAATGCAGCCGGCGTTGAGGCAGGTGCCGCCGAAGGAATTGGTGCCGTCGGTGTTGACCCAGCTGTCGATGCACAGGGTCTTCATGCCGAGCTGGGCGGCGCGGATGGCGGTGGGATAACCGGCGGGACCTCCGCCGATGACGATGACGTCGTAGTTTTCGCTCATTTCCTGGTTCCGTTCCTGGGCCTGGATAGGGGGTGCTTGCTGCGGCCGATTGGCGCGCACTTTACCGCAAAAAGCAGTCGTCAGTGACCAGTTATCCGTTGTCCGCAAAAGCAAAAAACCGGCTTCCGGCGTCGCGCCAACGCCGCTGGCGCCCCATCACCGGCCAAGCGCCGCTGCTTCACTGGTAGCCGCGGATTTCCTTGAATACCGCGCTCAGGCTGGTGCCGGTGGCGTCGAACACCCGTCCGCCGGTCAGCTCCGCCAGGGCCTTCATTTCCTCCATGTCGGCGTCGCCGAACATGATGGTGAACACCGGGATGTCCTGGGCGGTGTCGGGCAGGTTCTGGTACCACTGGCGGAACTGGTCCAGCGTGCTGCCGCTGCTGCTCTCGCCGTCGGTCATCAGCACGATGCTGGGGTAGTAGCCGGGCGGGGCCTTGCGGTCCTTCAGCGCCTGCTCGTAGGTGGCGCGCAGGGCATCGTAGATGGCGGTGCCGCCACGCGGCTGCAGGCCGTCGACGAAGTCCTCGAAGCGCTCGCGGGTCTTGTCGTAGCCCGGCATACCGGCGAAATCCACCGCCAGATGGTCGACGATGTGGCTGTCGAAGGTGGTCACGTCCACCCGCTCGCGCGGCAGGAAGCGGGCGTAGCGCCCGGCCAGGCTGGTCTGGTCGGACCCGGACAGCAGGTGCAGCGCCGCCTTCAGCTCGTCCATGCGGTGTTCCTGCGCCATCGAGCCGGACACGTCGAGCACAAAATAGGAATGGGCCGGCAGGCGCACCTGGCTCTGGTAGGCGTCCAGCACGGCGTCGACCAGGGCCGGCTGGGCCGGCTCGGGCAGCGGCCTGAAAGCCTTGCCGTCCAGCTCGCGCGGCAGGCGCACGCCCTGCACCACCGGGCGCCGCCAGGTCCGGGTGACGATCTCCTGCTGGATCCTGGCGCTGCGCAGGAAGGCGACCAGCTTCTCGTACTCGGCCTTGCGCGCCGGGTTGATCAGCATCAGCGGGTAGTCGGCGACCACGGCGCCGTCGCGCGGGTGGATCACTTCCAGCGGCGTGCTGATCTGGCCGGCGGCGTTGAGGCTCAGCACCACCGCCTCGTAGTTGATCATGCCGTCGAGGCGGTTCTCCTGCTTGACGTAGATGTCGGCCAGCCAGTGCGGATTGCCGCCGAGCACGCGGGTGCCGGAGAACAGCTGCTTGAGCTTGGGCAGGTCCAGGTCTTCAGGCCGCGGGTGGGCCTCCCTGGCGGTCGCCAGGCCAGCCGAGAACAGCGCCGCCAGCCCCAGGTCGGACACCACCGGGCTGGTCATGCCCAGGGCCAGCTCATCGCGGGCCACGACATGGGCGATCTCGTCCCAGGTCGGCGCCCGCTTGTCCCAGCCCAGGTCCTCGGCGCGGGGTTTCTTCAGCGCGAACACCACCGGCGACTGCATGATCCGCTCGCTGCCGTAGATGCGCTGCGGCACGTTCAGGTGCAGGTAGAAGCCGCTGGCAGGCCAGGCGAAGTCGGCGGCGGTGGCGCCGCTGTTGCGCAAGCGGTCCGCCATCTCCACGGTGCCGGCGTAGTCGAAGCGGATGCGATGGCCGACCGCGGCCTCCATCGGCCTTTGCAGGAATTCCAGGTCCTTGAGGCCGTTGCTGGCCAGGATCACCAGCTCGTCGCCGGCCGGGCCGCCACCGCCGCCGCGCGGCGGGGCCGTCTTGCCGCAGCCGGCCAGCAGGCCGGCGGCGACGCAGAGCAGGGCCAGGAAACCGCGGATCGGGGTAGCGGAAAAAGGAGGCATCGCGCCGCGCGAAAACGGATGGATTGGGCGCGAGTTTACACGCCGCCGCCGGCAGCGGATGTGACGGGCGCCGGGCCGGCGCCCGCGAACGCCGCCTCAGATTCCGGCGGCGTGCAGGGCGTTGCCGGCGGCGATGGGATCGCCGCTCCGGCCGTATACCTCCACCCAGCGCTCGTAGGCCTGCATCTTGCCTTCCTTCCAGGGGTGGTAACCGGGAACGTAGTAGGCCAGGTAGTGCGGGATCACCGGCATGTACAGGCCGCCCGGGCGGTACAGCCACCACAGGCCCCTGGCCCAGATCTTCACCCGCTGCAAGAAGCCGAAGCCGTCCACCTTGAGCATGTGGCGCATGATCAGGAAGGTGTGCAGCGGGAACAGCATCGACACGTACAGCATGGTGAGGATGCGCACGAAGTAGCCGGCCCTGGCCACCTTGGTCAGCACGTCGAACGCCACCGCCTTGTGCTCGATCTCCTCCACCGCATGCCAGGCGTACATGGCCCGGATGCGCGGATCGGCGTGCTCCAGCACCTCGCGGCGATGGAAGAAGCTGTGCGCCATGATCGCGGTCATGTGCTCGGCGGCGGCGGTCTGCCCCAGGGTGAAGCTGCGCGGCATGATGCGGCGGATGCGGGCGAGGATGTTGCGGGTCTGTTCCTCGATCCTGTCGACCTGGATGCCCTGCTGCTTGAGGCGGTTGTTGAACTGGGTGTGGACCATGCCGTGCGCGCCTTCCTGGCGCATGAAGTCCCTGACCTCCTGCTGCAGCTGCGGGTCGGTGATGCGCTCGCGGTAGTCGCGCACGCAGGTGATGAAGAACTTCTCGCCCTCCGGGAACAGCGTGGACATGGCGTCGAAAAAGCGGGTCTTGAACGGGTCGCCGCCGAGCCAGTATCTGGGGATGTCGCCATCCAGGCCGAAGTCCAGGTTCTGGCGCGGCACGATGGAATAGTGACTGGGCTTGGGGCTGCTGCCGTCGGCACTCATGACCGCTCCTCCGGTTTTTTTCCTGAGCTCACTCTAGGGCGGCCCGGCGCCACCCGGCTATGACCGGGGGCGACGCCGGGGAACATTTTACGACAGGGCAAAACCCTGTCGCATCAAGCACTAAACCGCCCTTGTTCGCCTATTGCGGGATCTTCTCGTAACCCACCCGGTGCACCCAGGAACCGCGGTCCTCGTAAGGCATGGTGACGCACGCCTGCCCCGGCAGCGTGTCCGAGCCCGGCCCGATGACCCCGGACAGGGAGCAGATCTGGCCGCGCGGATGGACCCGACGGGCCTTGGCCAGGTCAGCCGGGGTCAGTGCCGCGCCGCCGTTGTACTGCGCCGCCAGCCTTTGCAGCGCGGTGTCGAGCGCCGCCCGCATCACCGTGTCGCGGTCGCGGCCGCCGCTGTAGTCGCGATTGAGGGCCAGGCCGGAACCCGAAGGATCGAGCACCCGCAGCACCACGTTGTCCATCGCGCTCATGTCGAAGACGTGGCTGCCGACGCCGGACTCGCGCGAGTACACCGTCTCGCCGGTGGTGCTGTCCACCACCAGGTTCTTCAGTGGCGCAAACAGCTCGTCGCGCAGCGCCACCACGTAGGCGTCGAACACCGTCGCCGCCGGGCCGTCGGTGGCGTTGGGGTTGCCGAGATCGAGGTTGGGCCCGAAGGCGCCATGGTCCCAGCCGATGATCAGGTCCAGCGCGGCCTTCTCGGTGTCGTCGAGCTTCGGCGCGGCGCTGCCGCGGAAAGCCTGGATCACCGGCAGGTAGCTGCGCGCGCGGTGGTCGGTGGTGCCGACGCGCTGATCCACCGCCGCCAGGTCGCCGAAGCTCCAGTCGCTGCGCGTGCCGAGCAGGTCGAGGATGGTGGTGACGCGCTGGCCCGGACCGCCGGGACGCGAGGTGTCGCCCAGGCCCTCGCCGTCGAGCCAGCCCAACGCCGGCTTGGTGTTCCAGTTGGCGAGGTAGCCCTGCGGCGGATCGATGTCGTGCGGCAGCGAATCGAACGGCAGGTTGGGACCGAGGTCGAAGGCGCCGGTGCCCGGCGAAGGGAAACGCATGTCGCTGCCGCCCGGCCGCTGCGGGAACAGGCCGGGATGGAAGTAGCCGATGTGGCCGTCGCGGGTGGCGACGGTGACGTTCTCGTTCCAGGTGACCAGCTTCGCCCCGGCGAGGAAATCGGCGAAGGAATGCGCCTTGTTCCACAGGCGGATGCCTTCGATGGTGTCGATCTCGTGCTGGAACATGGCGTACTGCACGCTGCGCGCCATGCCGGCCGCGTCGTCGCGCGCCACGATGGGTCCGTGCACGGTGCGGCAGACCTGCCCGCTCTGGCTGAGCACCGGCAGGCCCACCGGGACGCCTTCGGCCGCGGCGCGGTAGTTGAAGGTCTCGCTGCGGCAGCTCATGTCCTGCCACTGGTTGTCGTGCAGGTACTGGTTGGCCTTGCAGGTGCCGGCGGCCTGCTGCGCGGTCGAGCAGATGGTCTCGATGAAGCTGTCGATGGTCTTGCTGTAGCCGGTGGTGAGGCCCCAGGCGATGTCGGGGGTGTAGCCGATGCCCACCACCGGCAGCAGCGGCACCGACACGCCGCGCGCGTCGTAGCCGCCGCCGTGGACCTCGTACTCGACCAGCAAGGTCGGGTAGCTGTAGCCGAGCTGCGGCCCGCTCAGCAGCAGGGTGCCGTGATCCCGGGTGCGCGAGGGACCCAGCGCGTAGGCGTGCGAGCCGCCGTGCAGGTGGCGGCGCAGGTATTCCAGCGCCTCGACCACTCCGAGCACCGCCTGGCGCACCGCGGCGGCCTTCCGCGTCAATCGATGCGGCGGCGCATGGCCGGCGGCGATGGACTTGCCGCCGGCCGGGGCGCGCGCCAGCGGCAGCGGGATCGAACCGAGCAGGGCGCAGGGCTGCGGCGTGGCCGCGTCGCCGGTGCCGTCGCCTTTCCACAAGGTCTCCGGCAGGCCGGCCGCCCATTGCGCCATCTGCGCCAGCACCGCGTCGCGTCCGCCCGGCGCATCGGCCTGGTTGGAGAAGGTGCCGTCGCCGCGCGGGATGGTGGTGATCGCCTTGGGATCCTCCAGCCACACCAGGTCCTTGAACGCCTTGAGGCCTTCCTCGGGCGAACCGTACTGTTGCTGCAGCAGCTTGAGCATGCGGATGTTGCGGAACTCGTTGCCGCCTTCGGCGGCGACGAAGCGGGTGATGTAGACGCCCGCGGCCAGCACGTCCTTGACGGTGAAGGCCTCGGGCAGCGTGGTCAGCAGGCCGTATTCGGCCGGCAGCTGGGTCGGATCGCCCAGCACCACGTTGCGCCAGGCGTTGGCGCCGTCGACATAGCCCTGCACCGCGTCCCTGGCATCCTGGCTCAGGCGGTTGAAGAAGGCGCTGTACTCGTCGTCGCTGTAGCTCAGGACGCGCTGCTGGATGTCGGCGGGGATGGCGCCGCAGCCGGTCAGCTCGCCCATGCGCCCCTCGCCCATGCGCCGCACCGCGTCCATCAGGAACAGGCGGTCCTGCGCCACCGCGTAGCCCACGCCGTAGTACAGGTCATGCACATTGCCGGCGTAGACGATGGGAACGCCGTAGCTGTCGCGGTAGATCTCCACGCCGGACAGCGGCGAAGCCGGCGAGCCCGGCTTGCCGCCCAGCGCGCCGGGCTTGGCGCCGAAGCCCCAGTACAGCGCCCGCTGGTCGTCGACGTGCGCGCCGAAATCGGCCGGGTTGCCGGTGACCGTGCCCAGGGCCTCTCCGGCGACGCTGAAAAAGCCGGACTGGCCGGGCGGCAGCACGTTCTCCGCCTTCAGCGCGAGCTGCCCCGGAGGGGTCGGCGTGGTGCCGCCCGCGCCGCTGTCGCCGCCGTTGCCGTTGACCGGGCTGGAGCTGCCGCAGGCGGCAAGCGCCGCGGTGGCACCGAGCAGGAATGCCGCGACCATCTTCCTCATGTCTCCCCCTGAACCGCTATTTTCTGTCTGATCCGACTTTGCCGGCACCGCCGCACGCCTGGCGGGCGCAGCCGCGAAGCTTAGACCGGCACCTTTCCCGGTTTGCTGCGGAAAGCGCTCGGCGACATGCCGGCCCAGCGCGTGAAGGCGCGGGTGAAGCTGCGCCGGTCCGAAAAGCCGAGCCGCTCACTGATCGCCTCGATGCTCAGCGACTCGTCCTGCAGCCAGTCCGCCGCCTTGCGGAAGCGCGCCCGCGCCTGCAGCCCGGCATAGCCCTGCCCCGCCTCCTGCAGGCGCCGCTGCAGGGTGCGGTGGTGCAGGCCCAGGGCCTCGGCCATGCGTTCGATGCCCTGGCCCAGCAGCTCGGGCCGCTCGGCGAAGGTGCGTTCGATCATGGCGACGATCCCGTCGCTCGCCGCGCTCCTCGGCAGGCCGGTCAGCTGGCGCTGCACCCGGTACTCGGCCTGGCGGTGCAGCGCCGGGAAGGCGCCCTCCAGCGGCACGTCGAGCAGGGCGCGCGGAAACACCAGCGCGTGCTCGGGCTGGCCGAAGCGGATTTCGATGCCGAAATACTTGTGGTACTCGCCGGCGTAGGGCGGCGCGGCGTGGCGCAGGCACAGCCGCGCGAACTGCGCCCGCTCGCCGAGCAGGGTGCGGCCGAACTTGAAGATCGAGGCGAAGGTGGTCTCGGCGAAATAGGCCGCGAGCGGCGGCCCGGCCTCGCCGCCTTCCAGCTCCAGGATCAGCCAGGCCTCGTCGCCGCGCACTTCCAGGCGCACGTTGAGCCCCGGGTTGATCAGCTCGCGCACCCAGTCGAACACGCGCAGGGTATCGCGCAGGGTGGAACTGGTGGTGAGGAAGGTGCCGATGTCCGGCATGTATTCGAAGGCGAAGCTCTCGCCGAGCACGAAGGGATAGTGGTGATTGCGCGCCCGCGCCACGCAGGCCGCCATCACCTGCTGCAGCTGCGCCGGAACCACCGTGGTGCTTTCGAGATGGATCAGGTCGGTGGCGATGCCCTGCTCGCGGAAGATCGGCTCGATGTTGAAGCCGCAGTGCGCCGCCGCCTTGATCCAGTTCGGCAAGGTCAGGAAGGGGATCGGGGCGCTGTAAGGCGGACGGCTCATGCGCGCAGTATGCCGCAGCGCGCCGCCGGCGCAGACGGGTAATTTTGACTTCCGCGCCGCCGTCGGCGCCGCTTCCCGCGGGCCGCCCCGGAGGACGCCGGCGCCGCAACGGCGCTTGTCCGTGCGGCGCCGGCGCGCTTCAATAGCCGGCGATGAGATCCGACCCCGCCACGCCGCAGAATCCGCACGCCGGCCCCGCCTACCTCCCGGGCGGACGCAGCCGCTTCGCCGAGCCCTTGCGCCGGCGCATGGAGGCCGCGGTGATCGGCCTCACCTCCGGCGCCGGCGCGCCGCGCGTGAACTTTCTCGAGCCGCCCGGCGACCCCGGGCTGTTCGGGCCGGACTCGGTGTGCTGGCGGGTGCACGCCGACTTCGCCATGATGATCACCGGCGGCGTCAGCGCGCTGCTGCTGCAGGCCCTGCATCCCCTGGCCCTGGCCGGCGTGTGGGACCACTCCAATTTCCGCCAGGACATCCTCGGCCGGCTGCGCCGCACTTCGGCCTTCGTCGGCGGCGTCACCTTCGCCGGCCGGCGCGACGCGCAGGTGCTGATCGAACGGGTGCGCGGCATCCACCGCCGCGTCGTCGGCACGGCCGAGGACGGTCGTCCCTACGCGGCCGGCGATCCCGACCTGCTGACCTGGGTGCACGTGGCCGAGCACTCCAGCTTCCTGCGCTCCTGGCAACGCTACGGCCCCCGCAGCCTGGGATCGGCCGAGCAGGACCGTTACTACGCCGAAACCGCCGTGGTGGCGGAGCTGCTCGGGGCGCGCGCCGTGCCCAAGTCGGCGGCGGCGGTCGAGCAGTACTTCCAGGCGCTGCGGCCGCAGCTTGCCTGCGATCATCGCGCCCGGGAAGTGCACCGCATCCTGTTCGCCACCCGCGCGCCGAACGCCGCGATCGAGCCGTTCGGCCGCCTGTTCCTGCACGCCGGCGAGGACCTGCTGCCGGACTGGGCCCGGGCGATGATGGAACTCAAGCCGCGCTCCGCCGCGCGCCGCGCCGCGCTGCGCGCCGCCGTACGCGCCGTCGCCCCGGGTTTCCGCTGGGCCCTGCGCAACGGCGCCGCGGGACGGGCCAGGCTGAGGACGCGCGCCGCGGGCTGAGCGCAGGCCCTAGTTCGGCGCGGCGTGCAGGTTTTTTTCCAGGCGCATCGCGTCTTCCACGCCGCGGTAGTAGCCGGCGATGCGTTCCGTTTCGGCGTAACCGCGGCTGCGGTAGAAGGCCCGCGCCGCGTCGCTGCCGGCCCGCGTTTCGACGCGGATGCGCTCGATGCCGGCGGTGCGGGCCACCGCTTCCAGCCAGCCGACCAGCGCCGCTGCCATGCCGCGGCGGCGGCGCGCCGGATGCACGGCGAGCAGCAGCAGGTGGGCGGTCTGCTCGTCGTAGCGCATGATGCCGAAGGCCAGCAGGCTGCCGCCCTGGTGGATCACCGCGACGTTGGTGGAACGGTCGCGGATGCTGCGCAATACCCGCGTCGCGGTCCAGCCCCAGCCGAGCCCGTGCTCGATATAGTCGCGCGACATCTGCGCGATGGAGACGGCATCGCTGAACCGGGCCAGGCGGATCGCGTAACTCGAGATCATGGTCCCAGCATAGCGAAAAAACTCCATCGCGGCCCGGCTTCAAACCCGCCCGCAGGCAGCGGCATCCCAGCTGCGACACGGGGAATCGACATGCACCGCAAAATACTCCGGGCCGCAGCGGTACTGGCCGGGTTGACCATGATGGCGGCGGACGCCACGGCGGCGCCGGCCGCGTTCGACCGCCGCGCCTGGCTGGACGATTACGCGGCGCTGAAGCAGGGGCTGCAGCAGTCCTACGCCAACCTCGCCTGGTTCGCCTCGCCGCAGGGCGGGCGCGACCTGCCGCGCCTGGACCGCCGCACGCGGCGCCTGCTGCTGAGCGCGGGCGACGACGAGGAGGCTGCCGCTGCGATACTGGCCTTCGTCGCGAGCTTCCACGACGGCCACCTGGAGGCCCTGCCCGGGTTCGAGGCAGGTGCTCCGGGCGTCATCGTCGCCCCGCCCAGGCCCGAGTGGGACCAGATCGGGGCGGCGGACGGCTGCGCGGCCCTGGGTTATGCGCCGGTGCGCCCGGTCGCCTACTCGGTGCCTTTCGACGCCCTGGCCGGCTCGGCGCAGGAGTCCGACGGCCTCAGTCGCGTGTTCCGCGCCGGCACCGTGGGCCTGCCTTCGGGCGGGCGCCTGGGCATTGTGCGCATTCCTCGCTTCAGGCCGCAGGATGCGCCGCCGGCGGGCTGCATCGGCGAATGGGAGGCCTGGCGCGCAAGCGGCAAGCCGCTCGATACGGACGCGCTGCGCGATCGCATCCAGGACGCCTGGCTGCAGACCCTGGCGGCGCAGCTGAAGCGGTTCCAGGCCGAAGGCGTGAAGGCGGTGCTGGTCGACGTCGGCGGCAACAGCGGCGGCAACGATTCCGGCGACTGGTCGGCGCGCCTGTTCACGCCGCGCGAGGTCCATGCGCCGCGGATGCTGCTGAGCGCCGATCCCTCGGCGCTGCCCTACTTCAAGGAAGAGCTGGACGGACTGCACCAGGCGCTGCGCGACCATCCGCAGCTTGGCCCCGGGGCCCGGCAGATCCTCGAGCGGGCGGCGGCGGATTTCGAGCGGCGCAAGGCCGGGCTGCCGGCGCGGCATTGCGATCTGTCCTGGGTCTGGCGCGAGCGCCGGCCATGGAATCCGCAGGGCTGCAGCCGCCTGATCGACGGCGGCCACGCCAGCGGCGCGCTCGACTACCTCGCGCCCGGGGCGGTGGACGACGCCGCGGCGGCGGCCAGCGCCTTCTGGGGCGCCCGCGTCGACGCACTGCGAGGCGCCTGGTCCGGCCCGGTGTACGTGTTCGTCGACGGCAAGACCGCCTCCTCCGCCGAGCTGTTCAGCGCCGAGCTGCGCGACAACGGCGTGGCGCGCATCGTCGGCACGCGCAGCGAGGGCGACGGCTGCGGCTTCATCGACAGCGACGCGGTGGTGCAGCTGCCGCATTCCGGCCTGCGCTTCCATGTCCCCAACTGCGTGCGGCTGCGCGCCGACGGCAGCGACGAGGTCGCCGGCATCGCGCCGGACCTGCCGGTGCTGCCGCTGCCGGGCGAAGACCCGCGCAGCCGCGCCGCCCGCGTGCTCGGCGCCATCGACGCCGACCTCGGACGCGGCGCGGCGCCCTGAAGCTCAGGCGAAGCTGACCCCGGCGAGCGAGGCGCGCACCGCCTGCTCCAGCGGCGTGCGCGGCTCGCTGCCGAGCAGGGACAGCAGGCGGCTGTTATCCAGGCGCAACGGCTCGCGCCACAGGTAGCGCATCTCCATCATCTCGCGCAGCAGGATGCTGAAGGGCGCCAGCAGCGGCAGCAGCGGCCAGGGGAAGGCGCGCACCGGCAGGCGCGGCCGGCCACTGACGCGGCGGATCGCCTCGACCATCTGCGTGCCGTCGGCGTCCCAGTGGCCGGCGAAGTGGACACTCTCGAAATCCTCCAGCCGCTGCTCCGCCTCGAGCAGGCGCACCATCGCCTCGGCCACGTCCGGCAGGTAGGCCCAGGCGTGGCCGACGCCGCGCCGTCCCGGATAAGTGATGGCCTTGACCACCTGCTTGCCACCGAGCAGGCCGCCGCCGAACCAGTTGTTGCCCGCGCCCGGGCCGAAGAAATCGCCGGCCCGCACCACCAGCGCCCGCACGCCCTCGCCCGCCGCCTGCCGCAGGCGCTGCTCCATCCGCACGCGGATGCGGCCCTTGCGCGTGCGCGGATGCTGCGGCGAGGACTCGGCCAGTACCGGGAAGGCTTCGGGTCCATAGTTGTAGATGGTGCCGGGCAGCAGCAAACGGGCGCCGGCGGCGCCCGCCGCGGCGATGCTGTTCTCCAGCATCGGCAGCACCAGCTTGTCCCAGTCGCGGTAGCCCGGCGGGTTGACCGCGTGGACCAGCACTGCGCAGCCTGCGGCCGCACGGCGCAGGTCCGCGGCATTCATCGCGTCGCCGGCGATCCAGACCACCGCGCCTGGCTCCGGCGCCGCCGCCGGCGGCTTGCGCGCCAGCGCGCGCACCTGCCAGCCGTGGCGCCGCAGCGCTGCCACCATGGCGCCGCCGATGCCGCCATTGGCGCCCACCACCAAAGCCGTCTTTGCCGTGTCCATTGCCGCTTCTCCTTTCGGGGTGCGGCATTGTCGGCGGCGCCGCGCCTATTTGGAATTATCTAAATACGTTGATCGGCTATACATTTTTGTATTGTAGGCTACGCCATTCAGAATTCGCTCCAGGCATCGCCGGCGGCCTTGGCCAGGCTGAGGCCGCGCCGTGCGGCGCGGGGCTTGGGCGCCGCCGCTTCGCGTAGCGGCGGCCGCGCCGGCGCCACCGCCGCAGGCTTCTCCCCCGCCGCCGGGCCTTGCGCCGCCTGCTCTTCGTCGAGCACGAAGCGGTCGACCGCCGCCACCAGGCCCTCGGCCTGCTCCTCCAGCGAGCGGGCGGCGGCGGAGAGCTGCTCGACCAACGCGGCGTTCTGCTGCGTGGTCTCGTCCATCTGGCTCACCGCCTTGTCGATCTGCTCGATGCCGCTGCTCTGCTCCAGCGAGGCCGCGGTGATCTCGCCCATGAAGTCGGTGACGCGCTTCACGCTGGTGACGATCTCGTCCATGGTCCTGCCGGCCTGCTCGACCAGGGTGGTGCCGGTACCGACCTTCTCCACCGAATCGTTGATCAGGGACTTGATCTCCTTGGCCGCCGCGGCGGACCGCTGCGCCAGGTTGCGCACCTCGGCCGCCACGACGGCGAAGCCGCGACCCTGCTCGCCGGCGCGCGCGGCCTCCACCGCGGCATTCAGCGCCAGGATGTTGGTCTGGAAGGCGATGCCGTCGATGACGCCGATGATGTCGACGATCTTGCGGCTGGAATCGTTGATGGCGCGCATGGTCGCCACCACCTGGGCCACCGCCGCGCCGCCGCGGCCGGCAATGTCGCTGGCGCCGATCGCCAGCTGGTTGGCCTGGCGGGCGTTCTCGGCGTTCTGCTTGACGGTGCTGGTCAGCTCCTCCATCGAGGACGCGGTCTCCTCCAGCGAGGCGGCCTGCTGCTCGGTGCGGCCCGACAGGTCGCCGTTGCCGGAGGCGATCTCGCGCGCGCCGCAATTGATCGACTGGCTGGACTGCTTGATCCGGCCCACCAGCTGCTGCAGGTTGTCGACCGTCGAATTGCTGTGCGCCTTGAGCGCGCCGAACAGGCCGGTATATTCCGCCGAGATGCGCTGGGTCAGGTTGCCCTGCGACAGGGCGCCGAGCACCCGCACCGCGTCGGCGATGACGCGCTCGTTGTTGTCGAGCATCTGGTTGAGGCCGGAAGCGAGCTGCAGGAAGAAGCCGCTCTTGCGCTCCAGCGGCAGGCGGCCGCTGAGGTCGCCGTGCACCGCAGCCTCCACCAGGCCGGCCACTTCCTGCTCGGTGGCCACCTCCAACGTGCGGTCGAGCCATTCCACCGCGGTGCCCAGGCGCACGTTCTGCTGGTTGATGATCGGCGTCGCCACCAGCCCGAAGGTGCGCCCGCCGAGCAGGATCTGGGCGCGGAAGGTGTCCTTCAGCTCGGCCAGCAGGCGCGCCTGGTGCTCCGGCTTCTTGTGCAGGGCGTCGATGCTCGTGCCCATCAGCCCCGCCGCATTGAAATCCGGCAACTCGGTGCGGATGTCGGCCTCGGCGTTGGACAGCATGTCGCGCACCGCCTGGTTCATGTAGATGATGCGCCGCTCGTTGTCGGCGATCATCACGTTGGCGGTGACGCCGTCGAGCGCATTGCGCACCCTCAGGTTTTCGTTGGCGGTGAACGCTGCGGCCTCGATGCGGGCGCGCAGGTTGTCCTGCATGCTGCGCAGCGCCGCCAGCAGGGCCGCCAGTTCGTCGCGGCCGCGGCTGTCGATGACGTTGTCGAGCTTGCCGCCGGCTACCGCCTCGGCGACGCTCACCGCGCGGCGCAGCGGCAGGACGATGCTGCGCGCCAGCAGCAGCGCCGAGACCACCCCGGTCAGCAGCGCCAGCGCCGCCACGCCGATGCGAATGCGGCGCAGCCGGCCCGACTGCCTCTCCGCCATCGCCAGGGCCTGCTCGCTGCTGTCCTTCTGATATTGCTCCAGATCGCGCAGCGTCTGGTTATAGGCTTCCTCCAGCGGCAGCACGGTGGAAAAGAAATAGCTTTCCATGCCCTTGACGCGCCCGCCTTCGAGGGCGGCGATGAATTCGTTGCGCTCGTCCAGCCAGGCCTTGCGCTTGTCCTGCACCAGGGCGAGCAGGCGCCTGCCGTCGTCGGTGTCCACCAGACGGGTCAGCTCGGCGACCATGGCCTGGTTGGCATCCCGCGTCGCCGTGATCTCGGCCTTGAGCTGCTTGACCTCGGCCTTGTCGTCCGCCACCAGCAGCATGCGCTCGACGCGCGCCAGCTGTTCGAGGTTGTTGCTCAGCAGGTTCTCGGCCAGCGCCGTCTGGTGGCCCCGGCCCTGGAGCTGCACGGCCGTGCGGTCCAGCATGCTCTGGGAATACAGGCCGATCGCCAGGATCAGCCCACCGAGCGCCAGCAGCAGCCCGAATCCCAGCGCGAGCCGCTGCCCTACCTTCAGATTTTTCATGAGTTGCGATGCCGCCCCGTTGCGGTGTGAGTGATGAGAAGACGCCGGAGTTCTGCGCGGTACGGTACCGCCGAGCCGCCTAGCGGCAGGATCCCCGCCGGTCTTTTGGGCTGCGGCGACGAACGGCGCCCATGGCGCGGACCAGCGGCGCATCCGGCGCCCGCGCCGCGCTGGCGTGATCCGCCGCCTTGCCGCGACAGGGGTTGAGCAAGCACCCCTTGGCCTCTGGAGGAATTGTGCAGGGGCGGGGTCTGGCCATACATTTGCGTATGGGAGAAAACGTCGCACCGAGCTGGGACCTGTACCGCAGCTTCCTGGCCGTGCTGCGCGGCGGCTCGCTGTCGGCGGCGGCGCGCGCGCTGGGCCTGACCCAGCCCACCGTCGGCCGCCACATCGAGGCGCTGGAGCAGGCGCTGGGCCTGCCGCTGTTCACCCGCTCGCTGCACGGCCTGGCCCCGACCGAGGCGGCGCTGGGTCTGCGCCCCGATGCCGAGGCGATGGAAGCCGCCGCCGCCGCGCTGCGCCGCTCGGCCTCGGGCCACGGCGAGGAGCTGCGCGGCACGGTGCGCATCACCGCCAGCGAGGTGGTCGGCGCCGAGGTGCTGCCGGCCATCCTGGCGCCGCTGCAGCAGCGCCATGGCGGGCTGGTGATCGAGCTGGCCTTGTCCAACCGCGTCGAGGACCTGCTGCGCCGCGAATCGGACATCGCCGTGCGCATGGTGCGGCCGACCCAGGGCGCACTGCTGGCGCGGCGCATCGGCGAGGTGGACCTGGGCCTGCACGCGCATCCGCAGTACCTGGAACGGCGCGGCACGCCGGCCACGCTGGAGGACCTTGCCGGCCACCAGGTGATCGGCTTCGACCACGAGAGCGCCTTCATCCGCGAGGTCCGCGCCAAGGGCTTTCCGCTGAGCCGGGACATGTTCTCGCTGCGCACCGACAACGATCTGGCCCAGCTGGCCACGCTGCGCGCCGGCTGTGGCATCGGCATCTGCCAGGTGCCGCTGGGCGTGCGCTCCGGCCTGGTGCGGGTGCTGCCGACGGTGTTGCGCCTGAAGCTGCCGGTCTGGCTGGCCATGCACGGCGACCTGCGCAACAACCGGCGCTGCCGCCTGGTGTTCAACGCCCTGGCGCAGGGCTTGGGCGAGTACCTGGACTCTGCCGCCTGATGCTCCGCGCGCCGGGCCGTTGAGCGCGCCGGCGCCGCCGCTCGGCGACGCTTAACCTCCGCCGTCTCCCAATTCGCATTTCATCGGGTCCCCCGATGCGATCTGGTCGGTGCGGCTGTCGCCATTTGGCGACATGAGGCGTTTTCCCCAGAAGCAAAACTTCCCGGGCAGGGACGCAACGGTCCATCCGGCATGCAGGATGGGCTCTCAGACGGGCGCGAGGCGGGATGCCTTGCGCACTGCACGCCAGGGAGTGGCGTAGGAAGCGGTTTTGTTCCGGTCCACGCGCCGGATTTTGAAGGGGGATTCACCCAATGAAGCGCATCTTGCTGCTGGCCCTGCTGGCCGGCTACTGGCCCCTGCACGCCTTCGCCGCGCTGCAGCCTTACATCATGTCGTTCTCGCCGGTCTCCGGCGCGCCCGGCACCGTGGTCACCATCAACGGCTCGGGCTTCACCGGCCTCAATGCCGCCTGGGTCGGCGCGGCGCACGACGGCACCCTGCGGGTGGTGAACGACGGCCAGGTGCTGGTGACGATTCCGGCCGACGCCACCACCGGCGCCATCGGCATCCTCAACGGCGTCAATGCCTCGTTCACGCCGATCGCCTTCACCGTGCAGGCGGCGTCCTATCCGCAGCAGACCATCAGCGCCTTCTCGCCGGCCAGCGGTCCGGCCGGCACGGTGATCAGCGTCACCGGCAAGGGCTTCACCGGCTCCACCGCGGCCTCGGTCGGCGCCAGCCGCGGCGCCGTGCTGAAGGTGCTCAGCGACACGCAGGCCACCGTCACGGTGCCGGCGGATGCCACCACCGGCACCGTCGGCCTGTCCAATCCGGCCCATGCCACCGCCAGCGCCGCCTCGTTCAAGTTCGTCCCCCCGGTCGCGCCGCCGCCGCCGGTGGCGACCTCCGCGCTCGCCATCCGCGTGCAGGGCAACCAGTTCGTCGACGGCAGCGGCAGGACGGTGCAGCTGCGCGGCGTCAACTTCAGCGGCTTCGAGTCGGTGGCGGTGCAGGGCTGGGATCCGGCCGATCCTTCCGGCGCCCAGGCCGGACAGGCCGGCGGCCCGAAGTGGTCGGCCATCAAGGCCTGGCGCGCCAACGTCGTGCGCATCCCGCTCAACGAGGCGTCCTGGCTCGGCTACACCTGCACCGACCTCTCCGGCGGCCTGCATAACCCCGACCCCGGCCACAACTACAAGTCCGCGGTGCAGACCCAGGTGTCGCAGGCCATCGCCAACGGCCTCTACGTCATCCTGGACCTGCACTGGACGGCGCCCGGCACCGCCTGCCCGATGCTGCAGACGCAGATGGCGGACGCCGACCATTCGCTGGCCTTCTGGACCAGCGTCGCCACCTTGTACAAGAACAACCCCGCGGTGATGTTCGAGCTGTTCAACGAGCCCTTCCTGGACTTCGAGTTCACCGGCAACGCCTGGCAGTACCTGATGCACGGCACCGGCGGCTCCTTCAGCGGCTATCCCGCCACCGACAACACCGGCGCCTGGAGCGACGTCAAGCACCCCTGGGCGATCGCCAGCTACCAGCAGATGATCAACGCCGTGCGCGCCACCGGCGCCAACAACGTCGTGCTGGTCGGCGCGGTGCAGTACACCGAGGACCTGAGCGGCTGGCTGGCGAACCGTCCCTCCGACCCGGCCGGCCAGATGGGCGCGACCTGGCACGCCTACCCGACCTACAACGCCGCGCTCGGCAGCGCCGCCTATGCCCAGCCCAACTGCGCGCCGCAGATCTGGAGCGAGGTGCAGGCGATCCGCGCCGCCGGCTTCCCGGTCATCGCCACCGAAACCGGCGACCACGACAGCCCGGGCACCACCGGCGCGCCGCTGGTGTCCACCGTCACCGCGTTCGCGGACCGCAACAGCGTCAGCGTGATCGGCTGGGCCTGGGACGCCTGGGGCGAGGCCGACGACGTGCTGATCAAGGACGTCAACGGCACGCCCACCGACGGCTACGGCGTGTTCTTTCACAACTGGCTGCTCAACCACCCCTGACCGCCGGACTTTGCGCAAACCGCGCCGCGCCGGGCCACCCGGCGCGGCCGCACGGCGCGTCCACGGCCGTTTCGAGCCGGCAGCCCTGGGAGTTCACCTTGCGTTCAGCGGCAATGGTGTATAAGCGCTGAACGCTGCCCATTGGGGGCATGGGAGACAAGCATGAAGCGGATCGTCGGCTGCGCGGCGCTGGCATTGGCGCTGGCCCTGCCCAACGTGACGGAAGCCCATGGCTTCCATGGCGGCTATCACGGCGGCGGGCGCTACTACCATCATCACGGCGGTCCCGGACTGGTCGGCGGCCTGATCGCCCTGCCCTTCATCGCCGGCGCGGCCATCATTGGCGCGGCGGCGACGGTGGCCACCGCGCCTTTCGTCGCCGCCGACGGCTACTACGGCGGCCCGGCCTACTATGGGCCGCCGGCAGCATACTACCCGCCGCAGCCGGTCTATTACGCGCCGCCGCCGCGGGTGTACTACCCTACTCCGGCGCCGGTCTATTACGCTCCGCCTCCTCCCGCCTACTATGCCCCGCCGCGCGTGGTGTACCGCTCTTATGCGCCTGCCGCGCCGGCCTACTACGAGCCGGCGCCGGCAGGCTATTAAGCTCCCGCTTACTGAGGCGCGTCGAAGCGCTGATCGACCGGGATGCCGGCGAGATTGCCGACCAGATGCAGCGGATGCTTGGGCGGATCGGTGAAGGCCAGGCCGTAGACGTTCACCGTCGGGTATGACTTCTGGCCGAAGGTGTCGACTTCCACATCGCCGTTGAAACGGCCGCCGGTGCCGGTGTTGTCGGCATAAGTGGTGAGATCGGCGAGGCCAGGCAGCTCACTCGTCGGGGGTGCGAAGTGGAACGGCGAACCCAGGCCCGGGGTGCTCGCGCCCAGGTCCACCACCACGGGCGCCAGCGGCAGGGCGGGCGGCTGCGACGCCGCGCCCGGCTGCAGCGACGACAGTGCCGCCGAGGCCGAGGGGGGCAGGTTCAGCGCCGACAGACCCGCCGGCGGAGAACCCGCGGCGAAGGCCGGCGACACCGCAAGCGTGAAAGCCGAGGCCAGCAAAACTCTCTTCATGACGTCCTCCATGACTGAGGGGCGGCCGAACCAGTTGGCGCACCCACTATAGTTGCGACCCCCCCTGCGGCCGGCACGTTCCCTCCGATTTTGCGCCGTAACACGGCCCGGTTCAGGCGACAGCAGCGGCCTGATTCAGTTTCATCGGGCCGACGTCAACTCGATTGCCGCGGCCGCCGGGCCGCTGCGCCGCGTTCCCGAAAATCCCAGCGCCCACAGCCATTTCCCCGCCGCCCATGAGCGGTAGCGCGCGGCCGCCGATCGGTCTAGGGGGTCCTCAAGTCAGCCGAATCGGCGTTCAGCTTCCGACCTCTCAGCACCACTGGGGCGCCCTTTCGGCGGAGCCGTACCGCCAGGGACCCGATTCCGGTAGCAGGATGATCCCATCAGCGCAGCGGAAAGCGCGCACAAGACGAGAGGGAGAACCATGTCGCCGGCGCATACACATACCAACTGGTACTGCTCTTTCGCCGTGCTGCCGGGGCGCCGCATGTCGGTCCGACGATGTAGGGACTGACCGCCGGCGCCGCCGCAGCGGCGGCGCTCCACTGTTCAATGCAATCGGGTCGTAACGCCCGCCGGTAGCGGCTGGCCGACACACGACCTCAATCGACGCAGAAGCGGGTCGCTACAGCGCATGAAGCGCTGGCGGACCGCCTTTGCCCGAAGGAAGGGAAACCGGCCGTGGAATCGGCCGGCGACAAAGGAAATGAGGAGCAACCCATGTTGAAAACCACCCATGTGATCCGCCGTTCGGCGCTGACCCTGCTGCTGCTGACACTGTTGGCACCCGCCGCTCATGCGATGAGCTACGTGCCGATGACCGACACCCCGCTGCTCGACCAGGCCGACACGGTGGTGCTGGCGGAAGTGAACGCCGTGGCGGCGGCGCCCGGCCACGAGCTGGACGCCACCCGCTACACCCTCAACGTGGAACAGGTGCTCAAGGGCGGCGTGGCGACGCCGGCCATCGGCGTGCTGGTGCCGGGCGCCCTCGATCCCACGCGCGACGGGGCGCTCACCATTCCCGGCGTGCCGTGCATCGAGGCCGGCGAGCGCGTGATGGCCTTCCTCGACCGCCGCGACGACGGCGACTACGTGCTGGTGCAGCTCTCGCTCGGCGCCTTCCACGTGCGCAAGACGGTGAGCGGCGCCGACGTGCTGGTGCGCGACCTGGAGCCGGCCGACCTGCTGGAGCAGGCGGTGAATCCGGCGGCCGCCGCGGCCAGCCAGGCGCGCGACCTGACCCGGTTCAGCGACTGGGTGCGGCAGAAGGCCGCGGGCCGGACGGCGGCGGAGAACTACTGGAGCGCCGAGGCGCTGGCGCCCTCCTCCGCCTTGCAGCCGCGCTTCGCCGTGTCCAGCCCGCCGGCGCGCTGGTTCGGCTTCGACAACGGCGGCAGCGTCACCATGTACGCCGGCGTGGCCGGCCAGCTCGGACTGGCCGGCGGCGGCTACTCGCAGTTCCAGCAGGCCATCGCCGCCTGGAACAACAACGGCGTCGGCCGCGTGCACTACGTCTATGGCGGCACCACCACCGCCACCGGCGACCTCAACCATCCGGACGGGGTGAACAAGATCCTGTTCAACGACATCAGCAACTTCATCGGCGGCGTGTTCGACTGCCTCACCGGCGGCATCGCCGGCTACGGCGGCTGGCGCAGCGGCTCGACCCAGTCGCTGGACGGGCAGAACTTCCAGTCGATCACCGAAGGCGACATCGTCATCCGCAACGGCGCGGGCTGCCTGCTCTCCGGCAACAACGGCGCCAACGCCACCGAGCTGTTCGCCCACGAGCTGGGCCATACCCTGGGCCTGAACCACCCCTGCGGCGATTCCGGCGAAGCCGCCTGCGTCGCCGGCACCCCGCAGGACGACGCGCTGATGCGCCCGATCCTCCACGCCGACGGCCGCGGCGCGCGGCTGGGCTCGGATGACCTGCAGGGCATCGCCTACCTGTATCCGCTCAGCACCGGCTCCGGCTCCAGCGGCAACCAGACCGGCGGCAGCAACACCGGCGGCAGCGGCACCGGCACGGGCGGCGGCGGCGGTGGCGGCGGCAGCTTCGACGTGCTGGCGCTGGCGATGCTGATGCTGGCCTGGGGCCGGCGCCAGGCCCGCCGCGGGGACTAGCGGCCGGCGAGTCCTCTCCCGCGCGCGGCGGAGGAAGCGGCGTGATGCAACGGAGCTAGCCGCGCGCCCTGGCCTTGCGGCGCGGCCGCGGCACCACGTAGGGCACGTCCGGGTCGTCGGCGTCGTTGTGCGGCAGCAGCTCGTGCGGGATCTCGCCGGGCTGCAGGCCGCCCTGCTTCAGCCACTGCTCGGTCGAGCGCTCGGCGCGCTCGATCAGTGAGCCGGTCTGCGAGAAGTCGTAGGGCGTGATCTCCACCGGACACAGCGGCGGCACCACCACGATCTCCGCCCGCGACGACAGCACGGCGATGTCGCGCACCAGCTGCTTCATGATCATCAGGTTGAGGGCGTGCAGGGCCATCGCCACCAGGGTCGGCGGCGGCTGCGAGATCGAGCAGGAAAAGCCGGTCGGCAGCACCACCACCCGCTTCGCGCCCAGCTCCACCGCGGTGGAGATCGGCGTGTTGTTGGCCACGCCGCCATCCACCAGGTAGCGGTCGCCGTACTGCACCGGCGGGAACACGCCGGGGATGGAGGCGCTGGCCAGCACCGCCTTTTTCGCATCGCCTTCCGAGAAGCAGACCTCATGGCCGTTGTAGATGTCGGTGGTCACCACGTAGCAAGGCAGCCTGGCCTGCTCGATCCGCTCGAACGGCAGCAGCTTGCCGATCAGCTCCGCCAGCGAGGACGGATCGACCAGGTAGTTGCGATGCCCCACCAGCACCGCCACGCCGGAACGCAGGGTGACCGGGAAGACATCGTCCTGGTGGATGCCGCGCCAGATCTGCTCCAGCGCCGCCACGCCCGCCGCCCCGGGCCGGCCGGCGAAGTAGGCGCCGTTGATCGCGCCCACCGAGGCACCCACCACCAGGTCCGGCCGCAGCTTGTGCCGCACCAGCGCCTTGAGCATCCCGACCTGCACCGCGCCGAGGCTGCCGCCGCCGGCGAAGACCCAGGCGGTCTGGCCGCCGCCGCGCCTGATCGCAGTGAGCTTGGGGACGGCGGGGCGCGCACGGCCGCGGCGCGTGCGGGAACGCGGGGAAGCTTTGCGGTGGGGCACGGGCAGTCCTTTTTTGCGATGGGCTGGAGCGCGACGCTGCTTGGACCACCCCGCGCCGGCGGCGTTTCACGCGCGATGGCCGGATCGGCGCGGCGGCGGGAAGGCTCCGGTCAATTTTCACCCCGGCGAAAGCCGGGGTCGGGGTCATGGGACGCCGTGGATTCCGCCTTTCGCCGGAATGACGCCCGGATATTGGCGGGAATCCTCAATTGCAGAGCTGATCCACCGCGGCGCCGGCCTGCTGGCGCTGCTGCTCGAACTGCTGGTCGCTCAGGTAGCTGCGGTTGCCGCTCTCGTCCGTGGTGGCGACGCGGTCCACCTGGTTCAGCATGGCGGCGCGCTGGCGGGCGGCGGTGCAAGCCTGCTGCCGCGCCTTGGCATCCTTGGCGGCCTCGGCCTGCTGCTTGCTCCGCTCCGCCTGCTCCTGGTCGACCTGCTTGAGGTAGCGGTTCACCGAACTGGTGTCACCGCCGTTGGGCGGCGGCGGCGCCTGGTTCAGCTCCGCGCACTTGGCGGAGCTGCGGGTCTGGGAATATTGAACGGTGCCGCCGGGGCCGGTGCATTTGTAGATCTGCGCCGCCGCCACGCCGGGCAGCGCCAGGCATGCGACGCAGAGCAGCTGATGTGGCAGACGCATGTATCCCCCGACCCGCGCTTGGTTGAGCCCCGTTGCAGACCGTCTTATCGCATTTTCAGCAGCTCGATGTCGAACACCAGGATCGAGCCCGGCGGAATGTCGCGGCCGGCGCCGCGCTCGCCGTAGGCCAGGTTCGCGGGGATGATGAGCGTGCGCTTGCCGCCGACCTTCATCCCGAGCAGCCCCCGGTCCCAGCCCGGGATGACGCTGCCGACCCCGAGCATGAACGAAAACGGCTCGCGGCCGACGGAGCTGTCGAACTGCCTGCCGTGCAGGTCCGGCGCGTAGGCGTCGTACAGCCAGCCGGTGTACTGCACGTCGACCATGTTCCCCACCGCCGCGCCCGGGCCGGAGCCGGGCTGGACGTCGCGCACGATCAGGCGCTGCAATTCCTCGGCGGTCGGCGCCTGGGTGTTCGCCGCCAGCAGCGGCGCGGAGGCAAAGGGCAGCAGCGCCAGCAACAGTGCGGCGGCGAAACGGGTCCGGTTCATGCGTGGTGCGGTCGAAAGAGAAGCCGCTACTTTACTACCAGACTCCGGGCAGCAGGCGATAGTGCACGCGCCGGCAATACTCCGCGTAGCCCGGCAGGTTCTGCGCCAGGAACCGCTCCTCGTGCAGCAGCCGCCGCACCAGCGCCAGCATCACCAGCATGCCCGGCGCCATGCCCCACCACGAGCCCAGGGCCAGCGGCATGCCGGCGACCATGGGCAGCACGCCCGCATACATCGGATGCCGCACCACCGCGTAGGGACCGGTGGACACCACTTGCTGCCCCTCCTCCACCCGCACCGTCGCCGCGGCGCTGCTGTTCACCCGCACCACCCGGTAGAACACGACGAAGCTGAGCGCCACCAGCGCATCGCCGAGCAGCGCCAGCCCATCCGGCAGCTGCGACCAGCCGTAGCGGCGATCCAGGCCCGGCAGCACCAGTAGCAGTACGAAGCCGCTCATCGCCACGGTCATGATCCGCTTCTGCGCCGGCTCCTTCTCCGCCGTCGGCCCCGCCCGCAGGCGCCGCTCCAGCAGCCGCGGATCGCGCAGCGCGAGGTACACCGTGATCAGCGAGGAGGCCAGGGTGAAGACCACGACCAGCAGCCAGCCTTGCCACCAGCGCAAGCTGCCCGCGGGAATGAACAGCAGCGCGCACATGATGGCCAGGCCGGCCAGGCTGCGCACCGCCGCTTCGACGTGAAGCCGTTTCATGGCGCCACCATACCACCCTGCCGCTCGCTTCTCCGCCCCTCGAGAGGGACGCGCTAGTACTCCGCGGAGCGGTAGATCTCGTACACATCCACCTCCCCGCCGGCGAAATACTTGTTCGCCGGGAAATTGAAGCTCCGCCTGCTCCGGTCGTAGAACAGGCTGGCCGGCCTGGCGGAATCGTTCGGATCGTAGACCTCGTAGCGGATGCCTGCCGGCGTATCCGCCGCGCCGTACAGCAGCACCGCGTGGTCGATGCTCAGCGCCGGGAACACCACCAGGTGCACCACCGGCGGCCGGTTGCGGCGGATCTCCGCCGCCAGGCTCAGCGCCGTCTCCTCCTGGTGCTCATGGCTGAACGGGAACACCATGCGCCAGTTGCCGCGCTGCATGAAGCTGTCCATCGCGCTGCCCAGCTCGTCCTTCAGCAGGTCCTCCCTGGCCTTGCTGAAGGCGTGGAGATTCCAGTAGCCGGGGATCACGATCCGCTGCGAACGCGGCGGCGTCGGCTCGCTGGGATCGTGCGCGATCACCTCCTTCACCAGCTTGCGGTAGCCCTCGTCGTCCAGCGCCGGCGCGTCGCCGTCGAAGCGCGCGAACTGGAAGAACTGCCGCGCCGAGCGCGTGATGACGAAGCAATGCAGGGTGTAGTCGTCCTCGCCTTCCTTGCCCTGGCGGCCCGAAGCCAGCTTGTTCTCGAAGGCCAGCGAGTCGCGCTCGAAGCGGAACGGCCGGTGGTTGGCCGGCTGGAGGACGGGGTGGACGGAGCAGGCGCAGAGGCAGTGCAGGGACAGCAGCACGCCCCAGCGCCAGCGCTGCGCCCAAACGCGCAGAAAGTCTCGGATTGCTTGCATGCCCTCATTCTAGGGGCATGCCGACTCCCCAGGTGTGTACGGTGCCGTTCGTTCGCGGCGGGAAGCCGCGATCCCGCGTGCCGGCGCCGGCGATTCGCTATGCTGGGGACTCGCCCACTCCCCCTTCAACCCTGGCCACCCCAGCCCATGACCAACTGGAACAAGATCGAACGCAAGCTGGAACCCTTTGCCATCCACAACCTGACCATGTACCTGGTCGGCGGCCAGGGCACCGCCACGCTGATCTGCGTGGCCGAGCCCCGCTTCCTCGGCTCGATGGTGCTCGAAGGACAGGCCGTGATGTCCGGGCAGTGGTGGCGGCTGCTGACCTTCCTCGTCACCCCGCCAGCCGTCAACCCGATCCTGGCGATCTTCGCCCTCTACCTGCTCTACTCCATGGGCAGCGCGCTGGAAGCGCAGTGGGGCGCGCTACGCTACAACCTATACGTGCTGATCGGCTTTGTCCTCACCATCGGCGCCGCCTTCCTGTTCCCCTACAGCGTGGCGACGAACCTCTACATCACCGGCTCCATCTTCCTGGCCTTCGCCCAGCTCTATCCCAACTACGAAATCCTGATCTTCTTCGTCCTGCCGGTGAAGGTGAAATGGCTGGCCCTCATCACCTGGATCGGCTACGGCATCGCCCTGGTCCTCAGCGACTGGGGCGGACGCCTGCTGGTGCTGGCCGCAGTGGCGAACTTCCTCCTGTTCTTCGGCCCGGATTTCTTCCGCCGCACCCGCTACGGCCAGCGCAGGGTGCAGTACCAGGCCAAGGCCACCGCCGTCCGCGCCAAGGCCCTGCACAACTGCGCCATCTGCGGCGCCACCGACAAGACCCAGCCCAACATGGACTTCCGCTACTGCACCAAGTGCGAACCGCCGGTGGAGTACTGCCAGGAGCACCTGGCGAAGCATGAGCACCGGGGCAGCAAGCTCACCGTCCACTGAGCCGGTGAGCGCCGGCCCAAGGCACTCCCGCTTTGCCCGGAACGGGCGAACTGAGTACGATGAATCGCAACAAGAGCCAGCGAACCCGATGAATACCGCCGAAATAATCTACCCTCTGGAGGTAGATTCACTCAAAATCGATGCAAACATCTCCAAATCCATCGGCCAGACACATCACCGCGCTTACACTCACGCCAAGCCGTTCAAGTACATCAAGCTCGATAACTTCCTGGCGCCGGAAATCCTGAGGCGGGTACTCGCAGACTTCCCCAGTTCATCCTCGCCCCTGGATCAGATCTACATGCGGGCGCAGGAAAGATTGAAGCTTTCCTACAAGCCCGACCTGCTGCCGGACTACACGCGCTCGCTGTTTTTCTTCTTCAATTCGGCGCCATTCATCGCGTTCCTGGAAGCGCTGACCGGCATCCGCGGGCTGATTCCCGATGCGCACTTCGTCGGCGGCGGACTGCATGAGGTCCGCAACGGCGGGCACCTGGACATCCATGCCGACTTCAATCATCACGCCGCCATCAACTGCGAGCGGCGCATCAATGTCCTGATCTATCTCAACGAGGACTGGAAGAGCGAATACGGCGGCCAGTTTGAAATCTGGAGCCGGGACATGAAGTCGAAAATGGCCTCGTTCGACCCGGCCTTCAACCGCTGCGTCATCTTCAACACCTCGTCCGACAGCTATCACGGCAATCCCAACCCGGTGAATCACCCGGAAGGCCGCTCACGCAAATCCATCGCCCTGTACTACTACACCGCGACCTGGGACGGCACCCGGCGCAGCCATACCACGCAGTTCAAAGCGCGGCCGATGTCGTCCGATCGATTCGACTGGGGGATCAAAGTTCCGGAGTTCTTCTCCGAAATCCTTCCGCCATTCATTTTTCGCGTGCTCTACCGGTGGTCGCGCTCGGTGATGAAGCGGGTGCGGTATGTCGTGGAGTACAGCAAGAGCAAGTAGCCCGTTCGAGATCAATCGGGCCATTGCGGCGCCGAGCGCAAAAAAAAAGCCGGACAAGTGTCCGGCTTTTCAATCAGCTTTTCTTTAAGCTTTACAACTAAACCCCCAGCAGCAACCGCGCCGGATCCTCCAGCAGCTCCTTGATCGTCTTCAGGAACAGCACGGCTTCGCGGCCGTCGATCAGGCGGTGGTCGTAGGTCAGCGCCAGGTACATCATCGGGCGCACCACGATCTGGCCGCCCACCACCACCGGGCGGTCGAAGATGCCGTGCATGCCCAGGATGGCGGCCTGCGGCGGGTTGAGGATGGGGGTGCTCATCATGGAGCCGAACACGCCGCCGTTGGTGATGGAGAAGGTGCCGCCGGTGAGGTCTTCCATCGTCAGCTTGTTGTTGCGGGCCTTGGTGCCCAGCTCGGCGATGCCCTTCTCGATGTCGGCCAGGCTGAGGCTGTCGGCGTCGCGCAGGGTCGGCACCACCAGGCCGCGCTCGGTGGAGACGGCCACGCCGATGTCGTAGTAGCCGTGGTAGACAATGTCGTTGCCGTCGATGGAGGCGTTGACGGCCGGGAACTTCTTCAGCGCCTCGACCGCTGCGCGGACGAAGAAGCTCATGAAGCCGAGCTTGACGCCATGGCCCTTCTCGAACGCTTCCTTGTACTTGGCGCGCAGGTCGCCGACGGCCTTGAGGTCCACCTCGTTGAAGGTGGTGAGCATGGCGGCGGTGGCCTGGGCTTCGACCAGGCGCTCGGCGATGCGGGCGCGGATGCGGGTCATCGGCACGCGCTGCTCGGTGCGGGCGCCGGGGGTGGCCTTGGGCGCGGGGGCCGGCTTGGGCGCCTCGGCCTTGGCGGCGACCGCCTGGGCCGGCGCGGCGGCGGGCGCCGCCTTCTGCTTGTCGGCGTAGGCCTGCACGTCTTCCTTGGTCAGGCGGCCGCCCTTGCCGGTGCCGGTGATCTGGCCGGCGGACAGGCCCAGCTCGTTGAGCAGCTTGCGCACGGCGGGGCTCTGGGCGTCGTCGCCCGCACCGGCGGCTGCCGCGGCGTCGGCGGCCTTGGCCGGAGCGGCGGCTTCGGCCTTCGCCGGGGCGGCGGCGGCGCCGCCGCCCTCTTCCAGCACGCCGATGATGTCGCCGGCCTTCACGGTGGTGCCCGGCTGGATGCGGATTTCCTTGAGCACGCCGTCGGCGGTGGCGGGCACCTCGAGCATGACCTTGTCCGTCTCCAGGTCGACCAGGTTCTGCTCGCGCTTGACGGCTTCGCCGGCCTTGAGGTGCCAGGTGGCGACGGTGGCTTCGCTCACCGACTCCGGCAGGTTGGGGACTCTGATTTCGATGCTCATTGGGTGGCTCCGGTGTTCTTCGGCTTTTCGGATCGTGTGATTTTGGGGGATTTGCGGCGGATTCGGGTTACTGCGCTACGCCCGCTGCGCGGGCACCCCTCGCCCCGGCCCTCTCCCGCGCGAGAGAGAGGACGGGATCGGGGAAAGGGGGTGGCGTGGGGGCATCGGCTCAGGCGCCGCCGTTGAGCGGCAGGCCGCCGTTGAGGGCGGCGTGGGCCAGCTCCTCCTGCTCCTTGACGTGGACCTTGAGGTAGCCCACGGCGGTGCTGGCGCTGCCCTTGCGGGTGACGTAGTAGAGCTGGTGGTCGTCGGCCAGGTAGGCGCGCAGGCGGTGCTTGATCTGGTACCAGGCGCCCTGGTTCTCCGGCTCCTCCTGGCACCACACCACGTCCCTGGCGTTGGGGTAGGCGGCGATGGCGGCCTCGTACTCGCTGCGCGGGAACGGGTAGAGCTGCTCGATGCGGACGATGGCGACGTCGCTCTTGCCCTGCTTGGCGCGGGCGTCGACCAGGTCGTAGTAGACCTTGCCGGAGCAGAAGACGATGCGCTTGACCTTGGCGGCGTCGAGCTTCTCGGTCTCGCCGATGACGGTGCGGAAGCCGCCCTTGCTCAGCTCGTCCAGGGTGGAGACGGAGAGCTTGTGGCGCAGCAGGGACTTGGGCGTCATCACCACCAGCGGCAGGCGCAGGTTGCGCTTCATCTGGCGGCGGATCATGTGGAAGAACTGCGCCGGGGTGGAGGGCACCACCACCTGCATGTTGTTGCCCGCGCACAACTGCAGGTAGCGCTCCAGGCGCGCCGAGGAATGCTCGGGGCCCTGCCCTTCATAGCCGTGCGGCAGGAACAGGGTCAGGCCGCAGTAGCGGCCCCACTTGGCCTGGCCGGCGGCGATGAACTGGTCCATCACCACCTGGGCGCCGTTGGCGAAGTCGCCGAACTGCGCTTCCCAGATGACCAGGCAGTCCGGGTCGGTGGAGCTGTAGCCGTATTCGAAGCCCAGCACGCCCTCTTCCGACAGCAGGGTGTCGTTGACCACGAAGCGGTTCTTGTCGGGGTCGAGGTGGCGCAGCGGGGTGTAGCGCGAGCCGTTGTTGACGTCGTGCAGGGTGGCGTGGCGGTGGAAGAAAGTGCCGCGGCGGCTGTCCTGGCCGCACAGGCGCACGGCGAAGCCCTCGTGCACCAGCGTGGCGTAGGCCATGGTCTCGGCGTAGCCCCAGTCCATCGGCAGCTGGCCGGCGGCCATCTTGATGCGGTCCTCGTGGATCTTCTCCACGCGCGGATGCAGCTTGAAGCCTTCCGGCAGCTTGAGCACGCGCTCGGCCAGGCCCTTGAGCGTCTCGGCGCTGACCGCGGTCTCGGCCGGGCTGTCCCAGCCGCCCTTCTGGTAGTTGGCCCAGTTGACGGTGTACTGGTTGCCGACCATGCCCAGGGTGGTGCGGGCGATGTTCTCGCCCTTGTCGAGGCCGTCGCGGTAGGCCTTGGCCAGGCGCTCGGCCTCGTCCCTGGCCACCACGCCTTCCTGCGCCAGCTTCTGCGCGTAGAGGGTGAAGGGGGTGGGCTGCTTCTTGATGGCGTCGTACATCACCGGCTGCGTGGCGCTGGGCTCGTCGGCCTCGTTGTGGCCGTGGCGGCGGTAGCAGCACAGGTCGATGATGACGTCCTTGTGGAACTGGTTGCGGAAGTCGGTGGCCAGGCGGGTGACGAACACCACCGCCTCGGGGTCGTCGCCGTTGACGTGGAACACCGGCGCCTCGAGCATCTTGGCGATGTCGGTGCAGTAGCGGCTGGTGCGCACCTCGTGGCCTTCGCGCGCCTCGATCGGGTTCGGGGTGGTGAAGCCGATCTGGTTGTTGACGATGATGTGGATGGTGCCGCCAGTGCTGTAGCCCTTGGAGTGGCTCAGCTGCAGCGTCTCCATCACCACGCCCTGGCCGGCGAAGGCGGCGTCGCCGTGGATCAGCACCGGCACCACGCGGTCGCCGCTCTCGTCCTTGCGGCGGGTCTGGCGCGCCTTGACCGAGCCTTCCACCACCGGGTTGACGATCTCCAGGTGGGAGGGGTTGAAGGCCAGCACCAGGTGCAGGCGCTTGCCGGTCACCTCCACGTCGGTGGAGAAGCCCATGTGGTACTTGACGTCGCCGGCGCGGTTGAGCGAGTCGGGGGAATACTTGCCTTCGAACTCGGCGAACAGGTCCTTGGGGCTCTTGCCGAGCACGTTGACCAGCACGTTGAGGCGGCCGCGGTGGGCCATGCCGATGACCAGCTCCTCCACCCCGCGCGCGGCCGAGATGCGCATCACCTCGTCCAGCATCGGGATCAGCGAATCGCCGCCCTCCAGCGAGAAGCGCTTCTGGCCGACGTACTTGTTGCCCAGGTAGCGCTCGATGCCCTCGGCCGCGGCCAGCTGGGTCAGCACATCCTTCTTCTGCTCGGGGGTGAGCTTGGGCTTGAAGGCCTCGCCTTCCAGCCGCTTCTGGATCCAGCGCTTCTGCGCCGTCTCCGTGATGTACATGTACTCGGCGCCGATGGTGTCGGTATAGACCGCCTTGGCCAGCTTGATGATGTCGCGCAGGCTCATGCGGTCGGCCGCGGCCAGCGAGCCGGTGTTGAACACCGTGTCCATGTCCTCCGGGCCGAGGCCGTGGAAGGCCGGGTCGAGGTCGGGCACCACGGTGACCGGGGCGAGGTTGAGCGGGTCGAGCTTGGCGGCCTGGTGGCCGCGCACGCGGTAGTAGTTGATCAGGCGCAGCACCGCGGCCTGCTTCTCGGCGGCGCGCGCCTCGGCGACGTCGCCGCCGGTCACCTGCACCGCCAGGCGCGGCTCGCGCGCCAGCTTCTCGAAGCGCGCCCGCACCGGGCTGTGCGGCACGTCCACCGCCGAGGGCCCCTGCACGCCGCGGAAATAGGCGCGCCACTGCTCGTCCACCGCGCCCGGGTCGGCCAGGTATTGCTCGTAGAGGTCTTCCACGTAGGCCGCGTTGCCACCCTGGATCGAGGAGGACTCGATCAGGCTCTGATACTTCGCTCCAGTCATTTCATGCTCCGTTGCGCGGCGGCCGCCGGGAGACGTAAGGAGGGAGGCGAGAGGCGCAACCGCCGGGGCCGGCCGCCCGGGCGTTGCGCCTCTCGCCTCCCTCCTCTCGGCTCTCGATCAGGCCTTCTTCGCCGCCTTCAAAATTTTCTCCGGCTGCTTCCAGTCGCCGGTGAGGGTTTCCAGATAAGTGCGGAAGCTTTCGGCCAGCTCCGGGTGCTTCAATCCGTATTCGACGTTGGCCTGCAGGTAGCCGAGCTTGCTGCCGCAGTCGTAGCGCGTGCCCTCGAACTCGTAGGCCAGCACCGTCTGTTCCTGGATCATCATGCTGATCGCGTCGGTCAGCTGGATCTCGCCGCCGGCGCCGCGCTGGGTGCGCTCCAGCAGCTTGAAGATGCGCGGCGTCAGGATGTAGCGGCCGACCACGGCGAGGTTGCTGGGGGCGTCGGCCTGCTTGGGCTTTTCGACGATGCGGCGGATCTCGCCCAGGCCGGGGCCGACCGGCTGGGTGTCGACGATGCCGTAGCTCGACACTTCCTCCTGCGGCACGCGCTGGGTGGCGATGACGCTGGTGCCGTACTCCTGGTAGACGCGCTGCATCTGCGCCAGGCAGGGGCGCAGGCGGCCGTCGATGAGATCGTCGGCGAGGATCACCGAGAAGTCCTCGTCGCCCACCGCCGGCCAGGCGCAGAGCACGGCGTGGCCGAGGCCGAGCGCTTCGGCCTGGCGGATGAAGATGCAGGTGATGCCGGGCGGAAGGATTTCCTGCACCGTTTCCAGCAGCTTGGTCTTGCCGCGGCTGGACAGCTCGGCTTCCAGCTCATAGGCCTTGTCGAAGTGATCCATGATGGAATTCTTCGAGCGGCCGGTGATGAAGATCAGTTCCTCTGCGCCCGCGGAAATCGCTTCCTGCACCGCGTACTGGATCAGGGGCTTGTCGACGATCGGCAGCATTTCCTTGGCGCTGGCCTTGGTGGCCGGGAGGAAACGGGTGCCGAGGCCGGCGACGGGGAAAACAGCTTTTCTGATGCGCATATGGGTTCCCGATACTCGTGTTGGCCGAATCCGTTCGGCTTGAAATGTGTGTCGAGTAATGCCTTTGCTGTGAATAGTTTAGCGCAACCGGCGCTTAACGCAGCGTGCCGCTGAGGTGGACCTTGTCGCTGCTGGCCGCGATCAGGGCGAAGTCGATGACGCCCTGTTCCTGGGCATAGCGCAGCGCCGCCTTGCCCGGCAGCAGCAGCGGCTGCTTGAACTGGACGCTGTAGGCCTGCGGCGCGTGGGGCAGCTTGTCCTGCAGCAGGGCCAGGCAGCGGGCGGCCGACCACAGGCCATGGGCGATGGCGCGCGGAAATCCGAACAGCTTGGCGGTGAAGCCGTAGAGGTGGATGGGGTTGTAGTCCTGCGACACGGCGGCGTAACGGCGGCCGGTGTCCTCCGGTGCGCTCAGGGCCAGGTATTGCGACAGGCGGGCGTCGATGGCCGCGGCAGCCTTGGGCTTGGGGCCGCCCTTGCCGCCCTTGGCCGGCCTGGCGCGGTGGATCACGGTCATGGTGGCGCGCCAGACCGGGTCGCTCTCCACCGGGGTGGCTTCCATGATCAGGTCGAACTCGAAGCCGGCGCGGGCCTGGCGGCCCTCGCCGATGCGGATCGACAGGTCGAAGGTCTCGTCCACCCGCAGCGGCCGGCGCTGCTCGACCTCGTTGCGCACATGGACCAGGCCCAGCAGCGGCAGCGGGAAGCCCGGACGGGTCATCAGGTCCAGGAACAGCGGCGTGGCCAGCACCTGGGGAAACAGGATCGGCAGCTCGGGCGATTCCGGCAGGCCGCAGAGGGCGCTGTAGGCGTTGAGCCGGGCGCGGTCCACCCGCAGCGCTTTGACCCGCACCTGCCAGTCCGGCAGGGCCATGCCCTCCTTCGGACGCCGGGTGGCCGACAGGCCGGCCTTGACGAAAGCCGGCAGCGTGGGGGGAAGAGTCGGCAGATCAAAGACTTGGGAGTTGCTCATCGCGGAGAGCCTGGGCTGGAAGGGCAATTTTAGGAGGATTTGTTGACGGTATGACGGTCCGGCACCGATCGCACGGGCGAATCTGGGGCCATCGCGGGCAGCTTAAAGGCGCGTGTTTGCTCCGCCCATGGCCGGAGAAACCACCCGCCGTGTCCGCACAGGGCGTCCGCGGGCCGCCTTACGGCACGACATGGTCGATCCGCAGCTGCAGCACCTTGCCGGCATCGCTTCGGGCGGCGTGGAGCGTCCCTTCAAGGTCGCCGCTGCTGGCCTGGGCGGCGCCGGCCGCGCTGAGGCGGGCGGTGACGGTGTAGCGGTCGAAGGCGGACAGGCGCAGCGTCGGGGCCATGGCCATGCTGTCATCCAGGCTCAGGTCGGCCGGCAGGGCCTGGCCCGGCAGGCGCTGCACCGCCAGCGGCATCGGCGGGCCCGCCTCGGCCTTGGCGAAGACGAACAGCACCGCCCCCGGCGGCACCTTGGCCGCCACGTCCGGGGCCAGGCTGACATGCAGCCGCAGAACGGTGCCGCCTGCCGCGGCGGCGGGGCCGGCCGGCGACGCCGCCGGCATCGCCGGCGCGGTGCCGGCGATTTCCTGCAGGTGGGCCTGCAGCGCATCGCGCATCTGCGGCGGCAGGTCCGGCTGCTTGAGCAGTGCGGTCCAGCGCTGCCGCGCCTTGTCCATGTCGCCGGCCTGGGCGGCGGCCATGCCGCCGTACCACAGGGCCTTGCCGTAGTCGGGGGCGATGGCCAGGGCCTGGTCGAACAGCTGTGCCGGCGTGCCCTGCATGTCGCGGTCGCGGGCGAAGGCCAGGGCCTCGCCCTGCCCGGCCAGCCACTCCGGATTGGGCTCGGGGCTGCGCTGGTTGGCCTCGGCATAGGCCTTGGCGGCGTCGGCGTAGCGCTGCATCACGAAATAGGAGCGCCCGAGCATGGCCCAGCCCTCGGGATTGCTGGGGTCCTCCTGCATCTTGGCGGCCAGGCGCTGCACCATTTCCCCGATCTGCTGGCTCTCGCCGGCGCTGGTGGCGAGCTGCTCTTGTTCCTTCCAGCTGCCGCCGAAGCCGTACCAGCCGCCGGCGAACGCGGCGAGCAGCAAGGTCGCCAGTAGCGTCGCCAGCCAGCGCCGGCCGCCGGCCTGCACCGGCGGGTCCTCCGCCTGCGCCTCGCTGAGCAGGCGCGCGTCCAGCTCGGCCTTCAGCGCCTCGGCGTCCTGCGCCGGAACCAGCCCGGCCTCGCGCTCGGTCTCCAGCTCGGCCAGGCGCGTCTTGTAGGCGGCGACGTTGGCGCCGCGCCGCTTCAGCGTGGCGCCGGTGCCTCGCCGCCACCAGGGGCGTGTCGCGACCGCGGCGGCGGCCAGCAGCAGGGCCGCCATCAGGACCCACTGGGTCATGGCTTCTCTTCCAGAATTTTCTCGAGGGCGGCTTGATCAGGCTCAGGCGGTGCCGGCGCCGCGGCACTGGTACGCCGCGCGTACAGCACAACCCAGACAAGCGCGCCAAGCAACAGCACGAAGGGGCCGATCCACAGCGCGTAGGTGCGCGGCGAGAACCGTGGCTTGTACAGCACAAAGTCGCCGTAACGGTCGGTCAGGTACTTCTTGACCTGTTCCTCGCTTTCGCCCTTGGCCACCAGGCCGCGCACCTCGTAGCGCAGGTCGGCGGCGAGCGAGGCCTGCGACTCGGCCAGGGATTCGTTCTGGCAGACCAGGCAGCGCAGTTCGGGGAGGAGGCTCTTGTACAGCGCCTCCTGCTGCGCGTTGAGCGCGATCTCGGGCTTCACGGTTTCAACTTCGGCGCGCGCGAAGCCGGCAATCAAGAGCAGCGTCATCCCCGCGAAGGCCGGGACCCGGTTCTGGATTCCGCGCAGGAGCCTGGAAAAACTGGATCCCCGCCTGCGCGGGGATGACGCGGTGCATGGGGCGAAGCGCATCACGAAGCCGCCTTCAACAAGGGCTGGATATCCCGCTCGAACACCTCAGGAGTCAGCGGCCCGACCTGCTTGAACAGGATGTTGCCGCGCGCGTCGACGACGAAGGTCTCCGGCACGCCATAGACGCCCCAGTCGATGCCGGCGCGGCCTTCGAGGTCGCTGAGGATCATGCCGTACGGGTTGCCCTTGTGCTCCAGCCACGGCCGCAGGTCGGACTCGGCGTCCTTGTAGTCGATGCCGAGCAGGCGCACCTGGCCGCTGCGGCCGAGCTGCATCAGGTACGGGTGCTCTTCCTGGCAGCCGGCGCACCAGCTGGCGAAGAAGTTGACCAGCACCGGCGCGCCCTTGAGGTCCGCGGTGGTGACCCGCGGCGGCTGGCCGTCCAGGGTCGGCAGGTCGAATGCCGGCGCCGCCTTGCCGATCAGCGGGCTCGGCACCAGGCGCGGATCGCGGTGCATACCGACATAGAACAGGCCGATCAGGACCAGCAGTATGACCAGGGGAATGGCAAAGCGCATAGGACGGTTCAGCCTTTGGCGTCACCCCGGCCACGGCCGGAGTCGAGGGATTTCTGCGCCCCGGCGTTCGCCGCAATGACGAAAATGGGAGGGTTCGCCATCGCCTAAGCCGCCGCGGCCTCGGCGCCTTCGACCGCCTTGCGCTCCGCCGCGCGCGCCAGGCGGTAGCGCCGGTCGCTCACCGCCAGCAGGCCGCCGCAGAACATGAAGATGCCGCCGAGCCAGATGACGCGGATCACCGGCTTGTAGTACACGCGCAGGCTCCAGCTGCCGTCGTCGTAGCCCTCGCCCAGCGAGACGTAGAGGTCGCGCAGCAGGCCGGTGTCGATGGAAGACTGGGTGATGACCTGTCCCTGCGATGAATAGAGACGCTTCTGCGGGTACAGCGTGGCGATCCGCCGGCCTTCGTGCGTGACCAGCACGGTGCCCTGCTGGGCGGTGTAGTTCGGACCCTGGGTCTCGCCGGCCTCGACGAACTTGAAGTCGTAGCCGCCGAGCGTGGTCGAAGCGCCGCGCGCCAGGCGCACGTCCTTCTCGTCGCCGAAGCTGATGACGCCGCTGACGCCGATCGCCCAGATGCCCAGGCCGATGTGCGCCAGGGTCATGCCCCACACCGCACGCGGCACCGCGCGCAGGCCCGCGGTGAGCTCGGGCTTGGCGCGGGCGCGGCGCCAGACGTCCTGCGCCGCGGCGACCACCGCCCAGGTGCCGAACAGCGCGCCGGTGGCGGCGAGCAGCCTGGTGCTGCCGTAGAGGGTGAACGGCAGCAGCACGCCGAAGACCACTGCGGCGACCGCGGGCCAGCGCAGGCGCTGCACCGTTTCGCGCCAATTGCCGCGCTTCCACGGCACCACTGCGGCCAGACCCACCAGCAGAAACAAGGGTGACATGAGGATCAGGAACAAGGGGCTGAAGTAAGGTGGACCGACCGATAGCTTGCCCAATCCCAGTGCGTCGATGGCCAGAGGAGCGAGCGTTCCGCCCATCACCATCGCACAGGTGACAACCAGGAACACGTTGTTGAACAGCAGCAGGCCTTCGCGCGAGAACAGCCGCAGCTCGCCTTCCGCCACCAGCTTCGGCGCGCGCCAGGCGTAGAGGCTCAGGGCGCCGCCGACCACCACCGCCATGAAGCCGAGGATGAACAGGCCGCGCGAGGGATCGCTGGCGAAGGCGTGCACCGACACCAGTACGCCGGAGCGGACCAGGAAAGTGCCGAGCAAGGAGAGGGAAAACGCGAGGATCGCCAGCAGCACGGTCCAGCTCTTCAGCAGGCCGCGCTTCTCGGTCACCGCCAGCGAATGGATCAGCGCGGTGCCGGCCAGCCAGGGCATGAAGGAGGCGTTCTCCACCGGGTCCCAGAACCACCAGCCGCCCCAGCCCAGCTCCTTGTAGGCCCACCAGCTGCCGAGCGTGATGCCCAGGGTCAGGAACATCCAGGCAGTGGTGGTCCAGGGCCGGGTCCAGCGCGCCCAGGCGGCGTCGAGCCGGCCGGTGATGAGTGCGGCGATGGCGAAGGCGAAGGCCACCGAGAAGCCGACGTAGCCCATGTAGAGCATCGGCGGGTGCACCGCCAGGCCCGGGTCCTGCAGGATGGGATTGAGGTCACGCCCTTCCGCCGCCGCGGGGACCAGGCGGGTGAAGGGGCTGGAGGTGAGCAGGATGAAGAGGTAGAAGCCGGTGCTGACCATGCCGAGGATGGAGAGCACCAGCGCGCTCATGTCCGGCGGCAGGCGGCGGTTGAACACCGATACCGCGAGGGTCCAGCCGGCCAGGATCGTCACCCACAGCAGCAGCGAGCCCTCGTGCGCGCCCCACACCGCGGTGATGCGGTAGATCAGCGGCAGCTGCGAGTGGTCGTTCTCGGCGACGTAGGCGACCGAGAAGTCCTTGGTGACGAAGGCGTAGGTCAGGCAGGCGTAGGCCGCCGCCACCGCCAGGAACTGTCCCTGCGCGGCGGAGGCGCCGAAGGCGAGCAGGCGCGCGTCGCGCCGGCGGAAGCCGAGCAGCGGCACGATGGCCTGCAGCAGGGCCAGGCCGAGGGCGAGGATGACGGCGAAGTGGCCGAGTTCGGGGATCATGACGCTACCTCACCGTGGTCATTCCCGCGAAGGCGGGAATGACGGGATTGATGTCGAGCACGTCGTTCGAGCATCGCGCTAATTCGAGGCCGTGACCGACTTGAACGGCGCGCACGAATGCTTGCCGTCGACATTGCCGGTCGCCTTGGCGACGTTGGGCGGCATGTAGTTCTCGTCGTGCTTGGCCAGGATGGTGCTGGCGACGAAGACGTTGCCCGCTTCCATGTGGCCGGTGGCGATGACGCCCTGCCCTTCGCGGAACAGGTCGGGCAGCACGCCTTCGTAGCGCACCGGCACGGCGTTGCTGCAGTCGCTTATGGTGAACTCGATCTTCAGCCCCTCGCCGCGCCTGAGGCTGCCCTTTTCCACCAGGCCGCCGAGCTGGAGCGCGGCGCCCGCGGCGACCTTGCCGGAAAGCAGGTCGCTGGGCGTGTAGAAATACATCATGTTCTTGCGGAAGGCGGTGAAGCCCAGCGTGGCGGCCAGGCCAATGCCGACCAGCAGCGCGGCGACCGCGAACATCCTCTTCTGGCGCTTGCTCACTCTTCCTCCCCCGCCTGGTCCGCAGCCTCGGACAGCCGCTTCCTCAGTTCGTTGCGCCGGAAGTGCGGCGCGAACGCGTTCCACAGCACCACGGCGAGGGCCAGGCCGTAGCTGCTCCAGATGAACAGCGCGTACTTGGGGTTCACGCCGCCACCGTTTCCTGCGCCCAGCGCGCGTTGCGCTCGCGCCACAGCACCTCGTTCTGCATGCGGCGCAGCCACACCGCGCCGAAGAACAGGTAGAAGCCGGCCAGGGACAGCAGCAGCGGCCACAGCATGTCGCCGCTGATCTTGGGATTGCGCATGCCCTCGACGCTGAGGATGCTGGAGCCCTGGTGCAGCGAGTTCCACCAGGTCACCGAGTAGTGGACGATGGGCACGTTGACCACCCCGACCAGGGCGAGCCAGGCGCAGGCCCTGGCCCCGGCGCGCGGGTCGGAGTAGGCCTGGTTGAGGCCGATCACGCCGGCATAGAGGAACAGCAGCACCAGTTCGGAGGTGAGGCGCGCGTCCCATACCCAGTAGGCGCCCCAGGTGGGCTTGCCCCACAGCATGCCGGTGGTGAGGGCCAGAACGGTGAAGCTCGCGCCGACAGGGGCGGCGGCGACCACGCCGACCTCGGCCAGCTTCATGCGCCAGATCAGGGCGATGGCGCCGGCCACGGCCATGGCGACGTAGATGCTCAGGGACAGGGCGGCGGCGGGGACGTGGATGTAGATGATGCGGAAGGCGTCCCCCTGCTGGTAGTCCGGCGGCGCCAGGAACAGGCCGGCGTAGACCCCCCCGCCGATCAGCAGGGCGGCGGCGCCGAACAGCCAGGGCGCCAGCACCTCGGCGAAACGGTAGAAGGTGGGCGGGGATGCGAGTTGGTGAAACCAGGTCCACATGATCGGATGTCGGCCGCGGGCGGCCTTCTTAGAGGAAACAAGTATATAGGCGGGCCGGGATGGCGTCCTTGATCCCGGTCATTCCGATCAGTCGATGGTCTGAATCGATCCGCTCACTCCATGGCATTGCGCAAGGCTCCGGCGGCGGCGAAGGGCAGCAGGGTGACGGTGAGTGCCAGCAGGGCGCCCAGAAAGTACAGGGGCGCCTCGAACGGCAGCCCGACCGCCGCGGCGCGGACCGCCCCGCCGCCGAAGATCACGGCCGGGGTCATCAGCGGCAACACCAGGATCGGCAGCAGGATGCCGGCGCGCTGGGCGCCGACGGTGAGCGCGGCGGCGAAGCCGCCGGTGAAGACCAGGGTCGGCGTGCCGAGCAGCAGGCTGACGCTGAGCACCTTCACCGCCAGCGGCTCCAGGCCCAGGGCGATGCCCAGCAGCGGCGCCGCCAGCACCAGGGGCAGCGCGGTCAGCAGCCAGTGCGCGGCGAGCTTGGCGCCGACCAGCAGCGGCGCCGGGGCGTCGGCCAGCAGCAGCTGCTCCAGGGTGCCGTCGTCCAGATCGCCGCGGAAGATGCGCTCCACCCCGAGCAGCGCCGCCAGCAGGGCGCCGACCCAGACGATGGCCGGAGCGAACACTTTCAGCGCCGGGTCATGGGCCTCGATGCCGAGCGGGAACAGCACGGCGACGATGAGATAGAACACCAGCGGCTGGGCCCACTCCGCCGGGCTGCGGGCCGCCAGCAGCAGCTCGCGGCGAAAGACCGCAAGCGCCGCGCTCAAGGCCGGAGCTCCAGGTGACGGACCCCGGCCAATCCTTCCGGCAGCGGCTGGTGGCTGGTGACCAGCGCGGCGCCGCCACCGGCCGCGTGGCCGCCGAGCAGGCGCGCCAGCAGCTCGATGCCGGCATGGTCGAGGCCGGCCAGCGGCTCGTCGAGAAACCACCAGGGGCGCGGCGCGGCCAGCAGCCGGGCCAGCGCGGCGCGGCGGCGCTGGCCGGTGGAGAGCCTGCCGCAGGGACGCTGGCGCAGCGCCTTGAGGCCGACCTCCTGCAGGGCCGGCAGCACGCGGTCCGCCGGGTGGCCGTTGAGGGCGCACCAGAAGCGCAGGTTTTCCTCGGGGCTGAGCGCGGGATTGAGGGCATTCTTGTGGCCCAGCCAGTGGCGCTGCGCGGGTTCGGGCTGCCCTTCCACCTCTCCCGCCGCGGGCTGGCGCAGGCCGCACAGCACCTCCAGCAGCGAGGTCTTGCCGGCGCCATTGCGGCCCTGGATGTGCAGGATCTCGCCGCCGGCGACGGCCAGGCCCAGCCCTTCGACGACCTTGCGATCGCCGCGGGCGACCGCGAGGTTCCGGACTAGGAGGCTGGGCATGAAGCCGGCATTTTAGAAGATTGAATGCCCGGCAGGTCGCCCGGCAGGGCGGCATTGGCGGCCTGAAGGGCGACCTACAAGGTAAAATGGCGCCCTGTCTCCCAGGGATCATCCGCTTGACCGCCCAGATCATCGACGGCAAGGCCGTCGCCGCGACCGTGCAGGAACGCGTCCGCGCCGCGGTCGCCGAACGCGTCGCCGCCGGCCGGCGCGCCCCCGCCCTGGCCACCGTGCTGGTCGGCGCCGACCCGGCCTCCGAGATCTACGTGCGCAACAAGCGCCGCACCTCGGAGGCGGTGGGCATCCGCTCGGCGCCGGTCCACTTCGGTGCCGATATCAGCCAGGACGCGCTGCTGGCGGAGATCGGCCGGCTCAACGCCGACGAGGGCATTGACGGCATCCTGGTGCAGCTGCCGCTGCCCAAGCACATCGACAGCACCCTGGTGATCGAGCGCATCCGCCCGGACAAGGACGTCGACGGCTTCCACCCCTACAACCTCGGCCGCCTCGCCCAGCGCCTGCCGGTGCTGCGGCCCTGCACGCCTTACGGCGTGATCGAGCTGCTCAAATCCACCGGCGAGAACCTCTACGGCAAGCGCGCCCTGGTGGTCGGCGCCAGCAACCATGTCGGCCGGCCGATGGGGCTGGAGCTGCTGCTGGCCGGCTGCACCACCACCGTCGCGCACCGCTTCACCCGCGAGCTGGACCAGGAAGTGGCGCGGGCCGAGGTGCTGGTGGTGGCGGTGGGCAAGCCGGAGTTCGTGCACGGCGATTGGGTGCGACCGGGGGCGATCGTCATCGACATCGGCATTAACCGCCTGCCCGACGGCAAGCTGGCCGGCGACGTCGGCTTCGCCGCGGCGAAGCAGCGCGCCGCCTGGATCACGCCGGTGCCGGGCGGCGTCGGCCCGATGACGGTGGCGATGCTGATGCAGAACACGCTGGAAGCGGCGCAGCGCCGCGGCGTATAGGCGCCCCGCCGGCCGGGGCGCTCAGCCGGTCCTGAGCGAGGCCGCGTCGATCATGCCCTTCAGCACCGTTAGCGCGTTGTAGAGGACGTAGTCGTCCTCGGCCAGCCGCGCGGTGTCGTTGGGTTTGAGCCTGCTGCCCGGTCCTGCCGGCGCCGCGGCCTGCGGATGCTCGTTGGGCAGGCTGCCCTTCAGGTTGGCCTCGGCGATGCGCGCGTTGTCCTGGTCCGCCGCCGCCACCCGCACCGGGCCGATCTCGATGTCCGGCTGGATGCCCTCGACCTGGATCGAGCGGCCGCTCGGCGTGTAGTAGCGGGCGATGGTCAGCACCAGGGCGGCGCCGCCCGGCAGCGAGGTGACGCTCTGCACCAGCCCCTTGCCGAAAGTGGTATCGCCGACCAGCACGGCGCGATGATGGTCCTGCAAGGCGCCGGCCAGGATCTCGGCGGCGGAGGCGGTGCCGCCGTTGACCACCGCCACCAGCGGACGGCCCTTGAGCAGGTCGCCGGGGGTGGCCTCGTATTCGTGGTTGGCGCCCGGCGCACGGCCGCGCTGGGTGACGATGGTGCCGCGCTGGAGGAAGCCGTCGGCCACCTGCACCGCCGCGCCGACGATGCCGCCCGGGTTGTTGCGCAGGTCGAGGACCAGACCGCGCAGGCCGCCGCCGGCCGCCTGCTTCTGCAGCTTGCCCAGCTCGGTCTCGAAGGCTTCGCCGGTGTCGGGGGCGAACTGGGTGATGCGCAGGTAGCCGATGCCGGGCTCCAGCATCATCGAGCGCACGCTGGCGACCTTGATCGATTCGCGCGTCAGCACCACCTGCAGCGGCCGCGACTGACCTTCGCGCAGGAGGGTCAGGTGCAGCTTGGTGCCCTTCTCGCCGCGCATGCGGTCGACGGCGTCCTTCAGCTTGAAGCCGCTGGTGGGCTCGCCCTCGATGACGCTGATGATGTCGCCGGGCTGGATGCCGGCGGCCGCGGCCGGGGTGTTGTCCATCGCCGAGACCACGCGCACGAAGCCGTCGCGCACCTCCACTTCCAGGCCGACGCCGCCGTACTTGCCGGTGGTGCTGATGTTCCACTCGTCGTACTCCTCCTTGTCGAGGTAGTGCGAATGCGGCTCGAGGCCGTCGACCATGCCGTGCAGGGCCGAGTCGAACAGCTTGTCGGCAGGCACCGGGTCGACGTACTGGTTGCGGATCACCTCGATGGCCTGGCTGAAGGCGCGCAGCTCCTCCAGCGGCAACGGCTCCTCGGCCGAGCCGCCGAACGCGCGCTGCGCCAGCGGCAGGCTCGCGCCCGCCAGCAGGCCGCAGCCCAGTGCCAGCACCACCTGCCGCGATACCTTCATGCGAACCGATCCGGCGAAAAAACGCAGGCCATAGAGTAGCGCCGATCGGCTTCGTCTTCCTTACCTCCGCGGCGGCTCGGGGCGACACGTATGCGGCGGCGCCGCAAGGCTTGCCGCCGCTGAGGCCGCCCGCGCCGCTGCAGATGCTGCCGTCGTCGTGGACTGGGTAGTGTCGGGCCTGCTCCACCCCTGCGGGCCAAGCCGGATTGGGCAAGCCGTAAGGCATATTGTTGTGGCGCCCCCGGCGGCTCCGTCCTACAGTGGCCGGCGCAGGCGCCATATAGGATATTCGCCGTTACCATGAACCGCTCCGCCAGCCCCACCCCGCCCTCTCCCTTCTATACCGCCGAGCACGAGGAATTCCGCGCCCAGGTGCGCCGCTTCGTCGACAAGGAGATCGCGCCGAACATCGAGCGCTGGGAGGCCGCGGGCGAGTTGCCGCGCGAGCTCCACCGCAAGGCGGCCGAGGCCGGCGTGCTCGGCGTGGGCTTTCCGGAGGCTTATGGCGGCATCGAGGTGCCGGACGCCTTCTACGGCGTGGTGCTGACCGAGGAACTGGCGCGTGCCGGGTCCGGCGGCCTGATCGCCAGCCTGATGAGCCATGGCATCGCCAGCCCGCCGGTGATGCACGCCGGCACGCACGAGCAGAAGCAGCGCCTGCTGGCGCCGGTGCTCGCCGGCGAGAAGATCGCCGCTCTGGCCATCACCGAGCCCGGCGGCGGCTCCGACGTGGCCAATATCCGCACCACCGCGCGGCGCGAGGGCGACCATTACGTCGTCAACGGCTCCAAGACCTTCATCACCTCAGGCCTGCGCGCCGACCTGCTGACGGTGGCGGTACGCACCGGCGATGCCGGCCTGGGCGGCGTGTCGCTGCTGGTGATCGAAGCCGGCACGCCCGGCTTCACCCGCAGCAAGCTGGAAAAGATGGGCTGGTGGTGCTCGGACACCGCCACGCTGTATTTCGACGAGTGCCGCGTGGCGGTGGCGAACCGCATCGGCCCGGAGAACGCCGGCTTCATGGCGATCATGCTCAACTTCAATAACGAACGCATCATGCTCGCCGCCCAGGCCTGGGCCTTCGCCCAGCTGTGTTACGACGAGGCCCTGGCCTACGCCCGCGAGCGCCAGACCTTCGGCAAGCCGCTGATCGCCCGCCAGGTGATCCGCCACAAGCTGGTGGACATGCGGACGCAGATCGACGCCGTGAAGGCGCAGCTCGACCTGCTGTGCTGGCGCGTCAGCCGCAAGCAGATGCCGGTGGCCGAGGTCTGCATGCTGAAGAACCTGGCGACCGGTACATTGGAGTACGTCGCCGGGGAGGCGGTGCAGATTTTCGGCGGCGCCGGCTACCTGCGCGGGGCCAAGGTCGAGCGCGTGTTCCGCGAAACCAAGGTGCTGTCGATCGGCGGCGGCGCCTCGGAGATCATGAAGGACCTCGCCGCGCGCCAGCTCGGCTATTGAGAAGGCGTTCCGCCCTGTGGAACTTCCGGCGGCCATGCTAGTCTAGCCAACTAGCAGGAGCGCCCCGGGAGGCGGGGCCGCAGGTGTTCGCGCCGGCCGCATCGCGCCGTCGCCCACCTTCCCATGGACGGGGTGCCGATGAATGGAGTGACCGGGCTGCGCTGCCGTTTCCAGCCGAGGCCGGCTGCGAATTTCATACCTACGAGTACTGCCGGACGCGGATCTCGTGCCGCAATGTCGTCGCGGCCAGAGCCGCGCGGCAGGCGGGCCAATTTGCGCCGGCATGGCCACGCAGAAAATCCTGCCCGCAACGCCCCGCTGCCACTGGGAGGTCCCAGTGCCGCGAAACCGCTTTGTAAGGGCCCTGCGGTCAAATACCCGCTTTCTGTGGTCCGCTGCAGCGTTGCAAAACCCGCGAGCCGATGCCCCCGGTGGACGGGATTGTTTCTCTACTAACAACTGGAGCAAAAATCATGAAGCAATTCTCGCGTCACCCACTGCGCCTGGCGATCGCGGCGACATTCCTCGCCGCCACGCCGCTGATGGCGCATGCCGGCGACGGGCCGTATGTCGGCCTTGAAGGCGGCGCCAACTGGGAAAGCCCGCAGAACCTCCTTTCCGGCGGCGCGCTGGCCGATACGCTGCACTTCAAGACCGGCTGGGCCGCGGGCCTGGTGGGCGGCTATTCCTTCGCCAACGGCTTCCGCCCGGAGCTGGAGCTGGATTACCGCCGCAACACGGTGAAGAGCGATGCCGCGGGGTTCAACGACAGCGGCGCCGAGAGCGCGGCCAGCGCCATGGGCAACCTGTGGTACGACTTCAAGGCGCCGAGCGGCTTCTTCAGCATGGTGCATCCGTACATCGGCGGCGGCGTCGGCGGCGTGCGTTTCGCCGACCGCAATGTGGTGGTCGGCCCGTTCCCCATCCCCAATGACTTCACCACCAAGTTCGGCTACCAGGGCGGCGCCGGCGTGGGCTTCGACCTCACCCCGCACCTGACCCTTTCCGCCGACTACCGCTACCTGCAGACCAACCGCGGCACGTTCGACGCGCCGGGCGGCGGCACCGTCGACGCGCGTTATCGGGCGCAGACGGCGATGCTGGGCGTGCGCTACTCCTTCGGCGAAAAGGCGGCTCCGCCGCCGCCCCCGTCGCCCCCGCCTGCGCCGCTGCCCCCGCCGCCGCCGCCGCCTCCTCCGCCCCCGCCGCCGTGCCACCCGCCGGCCGGCTTCAAGGTGGACGCCAACTGCCACATCATCGAGCAGTCGGTGATCGTGCGCGCGGTGGACTTCGAGTTCAATTCCGCGCAGCTGACCGCGCCGGCGCAGCAGACGCTTGACGAGGTCGCCAGCGCCCTGACGGCGCAGCCGGACCTGAACGTGGAGATCCAGGGTCATACCGACTCGATCGGCTCGGCGGCGTACAACCTGAAGCTGTCGCAGAAGCGTGCGGACGCGGTCAAGGCCTACCTGGTCAGCAAGGGCGTCAACGCCTCGACGCTGATCGCCAGGGGCTATGGCAAGACCAAGCCGATCGCCAGCAATGACACCGCCGAGGGTCGCGCCCAGAACCGTCGCGTCGAGTTCGAGGTGACCAACGCCCCGGCTCACGTCAAGGTGATCAACCAGGGCGCCACCGCCGCCTCGACCAGCGCCGCCGAGAGCGGCGAGCAGCCGAAGACGGCGACGAAGCACCACAAGAAGAGGGCCACGAAGACTGCCCCGGCGGCGCCCGCCTCCGGCCAGTAAGACGGCACGGGCGGGCCGCAAGGCCCGCCCGGTTCACTGCTTGAGATCAGGCGCCGGGAGCGATCCCGGCGCCTTTTTCGTGGCCGCGGGCTTCAGCCCGCCGGCTTGAGCTGCACCAGCAGCTGGCGGCCCTTGACCTGGGTGCCGGGCTCGACGCTGACGCCTTCGACCACGGCGGCCATCGGCGCGGCGAGCTGGAACTCCATCTTCATCGCCTCCAGCACCACCAGGGTCTGGCCCTTCTCCACCGCCTGGCCCGGCTTGACGTGCACCGCGACGATCTTGCCGTCGCTATGCGCCAGGATGCGGCCGTCGGAACCGGCGGCGGCGGCTTCCGCCGGAGCATAGGTGCGATCGACATAGCACTCGGTGGCGCCCTCGGCATCCAGCCACAGCGCCTCGCCGTCGCGGGCGTAGCGGGCCACGCCCATCACGCCACCGCCGAGATGACGGATCTCGCCGGGCACGAACGCCGTCACTTCCAATTCCACCGCCGCGCCGCCGACCTGGGCGCGGAAGCGGCGGCCGTCCAGCGCTTCCAGCTCGAGCTCGTGCTCGCTGTCGCGCCATTTCAGCTTGAAGTCGGCCGGCGAATCGTGCGAGCTGTGCCAGCCCAGCATCTCCACGCCCAGCCCATGCTCCGCGGCCAGCGCGTGCGCGTCGTCCAGGTACAGCGCCACGGCGGCGAGCAGGAGCTGCCGCGCGGACGGCCTGGCCGCTGCGAGCTTCTCCTGCGGGAAGTACTTGCCGACGAAGGCGGTGCTGAAATCGCCGGAAGCGAAGGCCTCGGTCGCCAGCACCTGCCGCAGGTAGTCGCGGTTCGACACCACGCCCAGCAGCTGGGTGTCGTCGAGCAGCCTGAGCAGGCGGCTGCGCGCGGTCTCGCGGTCCTCGCCCCAGGCGATCAGCTTGGCCTGCATCGAGTCGTAGTGAGGGCTGATGCTGCGGCCGTCCTCGAGGTAGGTGTCGACGCGCATACCCTCGCCGGCCGGCGCGCGCCAGCGCAGCACCTTGCCGGTCTGCGGCAGGTAATTCTGGCGCGGGTCCTCGGCGCAGAGGCGCACTTCGATGGCATGGCCGTGGCGATTTTCCAGCACCTCTTCCTGCGTCATCGGCAGCTTCTCGCCCTGGGCGATGCGCAGCTGCCACTCCACCAGGTCCACGCCGTAGACCAGCTCGGTCACCGGGTGCTCGACCTGGAGGCGGGTGTTCATCTCGAGGAAGTAGAAGTTTTTGTCGCGGCCGAGCAGGAACTCGACGGTGCCGGCGCCGACGTAGTTCACCGCCTTGGCCGCGGCCACCGCCGCCGCACCCATCTTGAGGCGCAGCGCCTCATCCACCGCCGGGCTCGGCGCCTCCTCCACCACCTTCTGGTTGCGTCGCTGGATCGAGCAGTCGCGCTCGCCGAGGTGGATCACGTTGCCATGGCGGTCGCCGAACACCTGGATCTCGACGTGGCGCGCATCGACCACTGCCTTCTCGATCAGCAGCTGGCCGCTGCCGAAGGCGTTGCTCGCCTCCGAACGCGCGGAGCGGATGTTCTCCAGCAGCGCGGACTCCTCGTGGACCAGGCGCATGCCGCGGCCGCCGCCGCCGGCCGCAGCCTTGACCATCACCGGCAGGCCGGCCTTGAGCGCCTCGGCCTTGAGCGTCTCGTCGGACTGGTCATCGCCCTGGTAGCCCGGCACGCAGGGCACCCCGGCCGCGATCATGCGGATCTTCGATGCGCTCTTGTTGCCCATCGCCTCGATCGAGGCCGGGTCCGGGCCGATGAACACCAGCCCCGCCAGCTGCACCGCGCGGGCGAACTCCTCGCGCTCGGACAGGAAGCCGTAGCCCGGGTGGATGGCCTGCGCGCCGGACGCCCTGGCCGCGGCGATGATGTGCTCGATGACGAGGTAGGACTCCTTTGCCGGCGCCGGGCCGATGCGCACCGCCTCGTCGGCTTCGCGCACATGCAGCGCGTCGCGGTCGGCGTCGCTGTACACCGCCACCGTCTTGTAGCCCTGCTTGCGCGCGCCGCGGATGACGCGCACGGCGATCTCGCCGCGATTGGCGACGAGCACTTTGGTGAAGCGTTGCTGGGGAAGGGTCATGTCTGCGTGGTCTTGTTGGCGGTCAGCCAGTCCGAGGCGGAGCGCTCGAAGTAGGCCATTGGACCGTAGGGTGCGTAAATGGGGTGTGGGAAGGCGCGATCGGCCAGGCGCGCCAGGCCGGCCTTGAGCAGCACGTTCTGCGAGGCGCGGTTGTCCAGCGCGGTGATCGCCGCGACGGTCGGCAGGCCGAGGCCGCGGAACGCGTAGTCGAGCAAGGCTACCGTCATCTCGGTGGCGTAGCCCCTGCCCCAGTGCCGCAGGAACAGGCGGTAGCCGACCTGGATCCGGTCCTCGCCGTGGAGGTGGTTGAGCTGGTGGAAGCCGATGCACTCGCCGCTGTCGCGCAGCAGGGTGGCCCAGATCCCGAGGCCGGGGTTTTCCTCGTAGTAGCCGATGATGCGGCCGCGCAGCATTTCCGCCGTCTGCTCCGGGTTCATCACGCCGCCGAGCCAGCGCATCACCTGCGGATCGGCATTCAGCTCGATCAACAGCGGCAGGTCGGCCGGCGTGAAGCGGCGCAGCTGCAGGCGTGCGCTGCGCAGGCCCTTGCCTGCGTCCTGCGCAGGCCCGGAAGCGGCGCGTGCGGCGTGCCGGGGCTCCATGCCCAGCCTGGGAATCCCGGCACCGCCGGTCGGCGCAGGACCTGAAGGCGGCGCTCCATTGCCTCCGGCGCCCGCGTTCGCCGCCCTCACGTCGCCCATTTCGGCGCCCGCTTCTGCATGAAGGCGGTGATGCCCTCGGGCGCCTCGGCGCCGCGGACCGCGGCGGCGAACTTGTGCGCCGCGTCGTCCAGCACCGCGTCCATGTCCAGATCGTGCGGGTTGAGCACGATCTCCTTGGTCATGGCATTGGCCAGCGGCGCGCAGCCGAGGATCTGCTTCAGCGTCGCCTCCAGCGCCGCGTCGAGCGCGGTGGTGTCGGCATGGACTTCGTGGACGAAGCCCAGGCGCAGCGCTTCCACGCCCTTGAACTGGGCGCCGGTCAGGCACAGCTTGCGCGCCTGGGTCAGGCCGATGCGTTCCACGATGAACGGCGCGATCTGCGCCGGCGGCAGGCCGCGCGTGGTTTCCGGCACGCCGAATTTCGTATCGGCATGGGCCAGCGCCACGTCCGAGACACAGGCGAGGCCGAAACCGCCGGCCAGCGCCGCACCCTCCAGCACCGCCACCACCACCTGCGGTGCCTGGTTGACCTTGCGCAGCATCGCGCCGAAAGCGCGCGAGAACTCCACCACCGGATCGGCCTCGCCGGCCTGCGGCGCCTTGAGGCCGCCGGCGAGCATCTCTTTGAGGTCGCCGCCGGCGCAGAAGCAACCGCCGGCGCCGCGCACGACGATGGCCCGCACCCCGCGCGCCTCGCGCACCGCATCGAACACCGCGCTGATCTCCTCGACCATGCCGCGGTTCATGGCGTTGCGCTGCTCAGGGCGGTTCAGCGTCAGGTGCAGTACGCCGCCGTCGAGGCGCAGGAGGAGGTTTTGGGTTTCAGGGAGGTTCATATTTGAACTCTATGCAAAGACCCCGTCATACCGGCGAAAGCCGGTATCCAGGGCCCAAGTGCGGCATTCCATTGCCCTGGGTACCAGTTTTCGCCAGTAAGGCGGTACATTTATTTTGTGATTTCATGATAGAGATCACGCCAGGTTGGATTACCGCTCTCGATCAGCTCCAATTTCCACTTACGCTTCCACTCCTTGATCTGCTTCTCGCGCGCGATGGCCGATTCGGCGTTCTCGTGCCGCTCGAACCAGACCAGGTTATGAACCTGATATTGCTTGGTGAATCCTCCCACTTCGTCGTTCTTGTGCTGCCATATCCGCTTGATCAGATCCGACGTCACACCTGTGTACAACGTGCCGTTCCTCGCACTGGCCAAGATATAAACCCAAAACGCCTTTTCGTTCATTGGCCGTCTCGGCTCGAAAGGCCCTGGATACCGGCTTTCGCCGGTATGACGTCAGCAGCTACCCCGCCTTCTTCTTGCCGCCGTACCCCAGCCGCTTGCTGATGATCCCCAGCATCACCTCGTCCGCGCCGCCGCCGATCGAATGCAGGCGCAGGTCGCGGTAGAACTGGGCCACCGAGCTTTCCCACATGTAGCCCTGGCCGCCCCAGAACTGCAGGCAGGCGTCGGTGACCTCGCGGCCGAGGCGGCCGCTCTTGAGCTTGGCCATCGAGGCGAGCAGCGCAGCGTCGCGGCCGGCGACCAGCTCGGCGGTGGCGCGGTAGGTCAGCGCGCGCAGCGCCTCGACCTCGGTCTTCAGCTCGGACAGGCGGAACTGCACGTACTGGTTGTCGAGGATCGATTGGCCGAAGGCCTGGCGCTGGCGCGTGTAGGCGGCAGTGTCGTCGATGACGCGCTCCATCGCGGCGATGATGCTGGCGGAGAGGAACAGGCGCTCCTCCTGGAACTGCTGCATCTGGTAAGTGAAGCCCTTGCCTTCCTGGCCGATCAGGTGGCGCGCCGGCACCTTCACTTCGTCGAGGAAGATCATCGCCGTGTCGCTGGAACGCTGGCCCAGCTTGTCCAGCTTCTGCCTGCGGTCGATGCCCTTGGCGTCGAGCGGCACCACGATCAGGCTCTTGTTGCCGTGGCGGTCGCCCTCGCCGCTGTTGACCAGCATGCAGGCCCAGTCGGCCTGGGTGCCGTTGGTGATCCACAGCTTGGAGCCGGAGATGATGTATTCATCTCCCACCCTGCGCGCGATGGTCTTGATGCCGGCCACGTCGGAGCCGGCGCCGGGCTCGCTCACCGCGATGGCGGCGACCATGTCGCCCGCCACCGCCGGCTTGAGGTAGTTCTCCTTGAGGTAGTCGCTGCCGAAGCGGCCCAGCGCCGGGGTCGCCATGTCGGTCTGCACGCCGATCGCCATGGGCAGGCCGCCGCAGGTGCAGTGGCCGAGGGCTTCGGCGAAGACCACCTGGTAGGAGTAATCCAGGCCCATGCCGCCGACGCTGTCGGGCTTGCTGATGCCGAGCAGGCCCAGGTTGCCCATCTTCTTCAGCACCTCGTGGGCCGGCCAGAAGCCGGCCTTCTCCCATTCGGCGACGTGCGGATTGAGCTCGGTCTCGACGAACTTCTTCGTCGTGTCGTAGATCTGCTGATGTTCGTGGGTGAAGTTCATGTCCGGTCCTCAACTCTTCCTGCACCATCCCGGCGAAAGCCGGAAATCCCGGCCGCTGCGGCCCCGGATGCCGGCTTGCGCCGGCATGCCGTATTCGCTAGAGGCGCGCCACGCCAAAGCTGTTCTTCTGCACTACCCGCGCCCGGCCCTCCTGGCAGACCGAGAGGGTGTAGCCGAGGACCCTGCGGGTGTCGCGCGGGTCGATCAGTCCGTCGTCGAACAGGCGCGCGCTGGCGGCGAAGGCGTCGGATTCGCGGTCGAACTGCTTGATGATGTTCTGGCGGATGGTGGCGAGCATCTTTTCATCGGTCTCGCTCAGCACCTTGCCTTCCTTGAGCCACTTCTCGCGGGTGATGATCTCCATCACGCCGGCCGCCTGTTCGCCGCCCATCACCGAGGTTCGCGAGTTGGGCCAGGCGAAGATGAAGTCGGGCGAAAAGCCGCGGCCGCACATGCCGTAGTTGCCGGCGCCGAAGGAGCCGCCCATGACGATGGTGATCTGCGGCACGGTGGCGTTGGCCACCGCCTGGATCATCTTGCTGCCGTGCTTGACGATGCCGCCCTGCTCGCTCTCGCTGCCCACCATGTAGCCGGTGGTATTCATGAGATAGACGATGGGGATGTCGGCCTGGCAGCACAGCTGGATGAACTGGCCGGCCTTGGTGGCGCCCTTGGTGGTGATCGGGCCGTTGTTGCCGATGATGCCGACCTGGTGGCCGTGGATCACGGCGCGGCCGCAGATGGTCTGCTTGTCGTACTCGTTCTTGAATTCGAGGAACTCGCTGCCGTCGGCGATGCGCGCGATCACCTCGCGGCAGTCGTAGGGCTTGCGGTAGTCGGCCGGCACCACGCCGCACAGTTCCTCCACGTCGTACAGCGGCGCGCGCACCTCGCGCAGCTGCAAGCGCGGACGGTGCTTGTTCCAGTCGATATTCCTGACGATCTCGCGCGCGATGCGGATGCCGTCGGCGTCGTTCTCGGCCAGGAACTCGGCGGTGCCGGCGATCTGGGTGTGCATCTCGGCGCCGCCCAGGTCCTCGTCGTTGGCGATCTCGCCGGTGGCGGCCTTGAGCAGCGGCGGGCCGGCCAGGAACACCTTGGCGTTCTTGCGGATCATCACCACGTAATCGGACAGGCCCGGCATGTAGGCGCCGCCGGCGGTGGACGAGCCGTGCACCACCGTGACCTGGGGCAGGCCCAAGGCCGAGGCGCGCGCCTGGTTGGCGAAGGTCTTGCCGCCGGGGATGAACAGTTCGGCCTGGTATAGCAGGTTGGCGCCGCCGGACTCGATCATCGACACCGCCGGCAGCTTCTGCTCCATGCAGATTTCCTGGATGCGCAGGGTCTTCTGCACGCCCCAGGGCGTCATGGTGCCGCCCTTGATGGCGAAGTTGCTGGCGGTGACCATGCAGCGCGTGCCGGAGACGTAGCCGATGCCCATGATGGTGTTGCCGCCGGCCAGCGAGCCGTCCTTGTCGTCGTGCATCTTGTAGCCGCACAAGGTCTGCAGCTCCAGCCAGGGGCTGCCGCGGTCCAGCATCAGGTGCACGCGCTCGCGCGGCAGCATCTGGCCGCGCTTGTGGAAGCGCTCGCGCTTGCTTTCCTCCTCCGCGCGGCCCTTGGCCTCGATTGCCCGGAACTCGGCGATGCGGGCCAGCATTTCCTCGCGGTTCTGCTTGAACTGGGCGCTGTGGGTGTCGACCTTTGACTCGATAATCGGCATTTCCGAAATCCCGGAGTGCGTTCGCTGAATGCCTTATTTTTACCGATGTTTCAGGCGATATTCACGAACAATATTGATTACCTGAAAAAGCCAAGGCCCCATGCGGCAATGAAAACCGCCGGGGCCGGCCATGGGCGCACTTTAGCGCCGTCGCGGCGCCCTGCCCACCCGCTTTCAGAACTTCTCCAGCACCTTGGGCTTCACCGCGCGGTGGAAGCCTTCATAAGGCCTGGAGTTCGTGCCGCCCTGCAGCGGGAACAGCTTGGTATTGCGGGAGGCGCCGCCATCGATGGCGATGCACTGGCCGGTGATGAAGCCGGCCGCCGGGGTCAGCAGGAACACGATCGGCGCCGAAATCTCCGCCTCCTCCGCCAGGCGCTGCAGCGGCACCGCGCCGCGCAACTTGGGGATGAATTCCTTCTGGAAGCTCTCGTCGTAATTGTCCAGGCCGCTGGACGCAACCCAGCCGGGCGCGACCGCGTTGACGCGTACACCGGCGTGGGCCCACTCGACCGCGGCGGTCTCGGTGAAGTTGAGCATGCCGGCGCGCGCCGCGCCGGAGTGGCCCATGCCGGGCATGCCGCCCCACATGTCGGCCAGCATGTTGACGATGGCGCCGCCGCTCTTGCGCATCGACTGATTGAAGACCTCGCGCGCCATCAGGAAGCCGCCGGTGAGGTTGTTGGCGACCACCGCCTCCCAACCCTTCTTGCTGATGGCCATCAGCGGCGCCGGGAACTGGCCGCCGGCGTTGTTGACCAGGCCGTGGATCACGCCGCGCCCGGCGGCGATGGCCTTTACCGCCTGCTTCACCGCATCCTCGTCGCGGATATCGAAAGCCTGCATCGAACATTCGCCGCCGTCCTCGCGGATCTCGGCGGCCGCGGCCTCCAGCTTCTCCAGCTTGCGGCCGGTCAGCACCACATGAGCGCCGAGCGCGGCCAGTTCGTGGGCGGTGCAGCGGCCGATGCCGGAGCCGCCGCCGGTGACGATGACGGTCTGGCCCTTGAACAGGTCCGGGGTGAAGACGGAACGGTAATGCATGTTTACTCCCGCACAGTGGACATCCTGTCCAGGCTGCCGGGCGTCCGTGCCCGGACTGTTGAAACAAGCAAAAAACAAGGCCGGTTGCCCGGCCTTGTCGTAGTGCTCAACTCGCTGACACCGTCATTCCTGCGAAAGCCGGAATCCAGGAAGACGGGCTTCAGCGCTGCAGCCCTGGATACCGGCTTTCGCCGGTATGACGATGGCTTTGATTGTTGCCTTGCCCATCACAGCTTCGACGTCAACTCCGGTACGGCGGTAAACAGATCCGCGACCAGTCCGAAGTCGGCCACTTCGAAGATCGGCGCCTCGGCATCCTTGTTGATGGCGACGATGGTGCGGGCGTCCTTGATGCCGGCCAGGTGCTGGATGGCGCCGGAGATGCCGATGGCGAAGTACAGCTCCGGCGCGATGATCTTGCCGGTCTGGCCCACCTGCATGTCGTTGGGGACGTAGCCGGAGTCCACCGCGGCGCGCGAGGCGCCGACGCCGGCCTTGAGCTTGTCGGCCAGCTCGTAGATGACCTTGAAGTTCTCCGAGCTGCCGAGCGCGCGGCCGCCGGAGACGACGCGGCTGGCGGACTGCAGGTCGGGACGCTCGCTCTTCTGGGCTTCGAGCTTGACGAAGCGGGTGTGCGAAGGGATGGCGGCTTCGACCGAGGTCTTCTCGACGGCGGCCGAGCCGGTGGCGCCGACTGCGCTGAACGAGGCCAGGCGGACGGTGGCGACCACGGCCGGGGCGGCCGGGGCTTCCACGGTCACGATGGCGTTGCCGGCGTAGATCGGCCGGTCGAAGCTGGTCGGGCCGTGCACGGCCATGACGTCGGACACCTGCTGCACGCCGAGCTTGGCGGCGACGCGCGGCAGCAGGTCCTTGCCGAAGGTGGTGCCGGGCGCCAGGATGTGGCTGTAGCCGTTCTTGGCCAGGGCGACGATCTGGGGCGCCAGGACGGCGGCCAGGGCGTGGTCGTTCTCGGCGCGGTCGACCTGCAGGACCTTGGTCACGCCGTCGAGCTTGGCGGCCTCGGCGGCGGCGGCGCTGCCGTCCTTGGCGAACACGGCGACGTGGATTTCGCCGCCGATGGCCTTGGCGGCGGTGACGACCTTGGCGATGCCGGCGTTGAGCTTGCCGTCGGCCTGCTGGCCGATGATCAGAATCTTAGACATGGTATGGAATCCTTAAATCAGGCCTTTGCCCTTGAGTGCGGCGACGAGGTCGTCGACGGTCTTGACCATGACGCCCTTGGAGCGCTTCGGCGGGGCGGCGGTCTTGCTGGCCTTGAGGCCGGAGCCGGCGGTGACGCCGAGCTCGCCCAGGGTGATGGCCTCGATCGGCTTCTTCTTGGCCTTCATGATGTCCGGCAGCTTGAGGTAGCGCGGCTCGTTGAGGCGCAGGTCGGCGGTGACCACCGCCGGCAGGTCGACTTCCAGGGTTTCCAGGCCGGCGTCGACTTCGCGGGTGACGGTGGCCTTGGCGGCTTCCAGCTCGATCTTGCTGGCGAAGGTGGCCTGCGGCAGGTCGAGGATGGCGGCGACCATCTGGCCGGTCTGGTTGGCGTCGTCGTCGATGGCCTGCTTGCCCAGCAGGAACAGGTTGGCGCCTTCCTTCTTGAACACGGCGGCCAGGGCCTGGGCGGCGGTGAGGGGCTGCACCTCGCCTTCTTCCTTGACGTGGACGGCGCGGTCGGCGCCGAAGGCCAGCGCGGTGCGCAGGGTTTCCTCGCACTTGGCGCCGCCGATGGTCACGGCCACGATCTCGGTGACCTTGCCTTTTTCCTTCAGGCGCACCGCCTCTTCCATGGCGATCTCGTCGAACGGATTGACGCTGAACTTGACGCCGTCCGTCACCACGCCCGAACCATCCGGCTTCACCTGGATGCGGACGTTGTAGTCCACCACGCGCTTGACGCTTACCAATGCTTTCATTTCAATCTCTGGTTGTAAAACCTAAGTCCGAGTAAAACCCTGTTCCCTGCGGCGGTGGAACTCTGCCGCACTGCAGACGGAAAAGTCCAGATCGCGGATGCGGCCGTCCTTCAGGCCGTAGACCCAGCTGTGCACGCACAGTTCCTGGCCGCGCTCCCAGGCATCGCGCACCACCGTGGTCTCGCAGACGTTGGTGGCCTGCTCCAGCGAGTTCAGCTCGCACAGGCGGTCGGCGCGCTGGTCGTCGTTCTCGATCTGCGCCAGCTCGCGGCGGTATTCGGTAGCGACGTCGCGCACGTGCTGGATCCAGTTGTCGGCCAGGCCGACGCGCTGCCGGTCCAGCGCCGCGCGCACGCCGCCGCAGCCGTAGTGGCCGACGACCATGATGTGCTTGACCTTCAGCACCTCCACCGCGAACTGCAGCACGGAGAGGAAGTTGAGGTCGCTGTGCACCACCACGTTGGCGACGTTGCGATGGACGAACACCTCGCCCGGCGGCAGGTCGATGATCTCGTTGGCCGGCACCCGGCTGTCGGCGCAGCCGATCCACAGGTATTCCGGCGACTGCTGCTTGGCCAGGGTCGCAAAAAAACCCGGGCGCTCGATCTCGGTGCGCAAGGCCCAGGAACGGTTCTTCTGCAGCAGGTGATCCAGCGTATTCGGCACGGTCGCTTTTCCTTGCGGCTCCGCCTTACATGTTGGGGTAGTTCGGGCCGCCGGAGCCTTCCGGCGCGACCCAGGTGATGTTCTGCGCCGGGTCCTTGATGTCGCAGGTCTTGCAGTGCACGCAGTTCTGGGCGTTGATCTGGAAGCGCCGGGCCTCGCCCTCGCCCACCACCTCGTACACGCCCGCCGGGCAATAGCGCTGCGCCGGCTCGTCGTAGAGCGGCAGGTTCCGGGCGATCGGAATGCTCGGGTCGGCCAGCTTGAGGTGGACCGGCTGGTCCTCCTCGTGGTTGGTGCTGGAGAGGAACACCGAGGACAGCTTGTCGAAGCTGATCACGCCGTCCGGCTTCGGATATTCGATCTTGCGGCTCTGCGCCGCCGGCTTGAGCGTGGTGTGGTCCGGCGTGGTGTCGTGCAGCGTGAAGGGCAGCTTGCCGCGGAACCAGTTCTGGTCGATGTAGTTGAACGCCGCGCCGCCGAGCACGCCGAACTTGTGCATTGCCGGGCCGAAGTTGCGGTCGCGGTACAGCTCGTCGTAGAGCCAGCTGGCCTTGAAGCTCTCCGGATAAGCCTTCAGCTCGTCGCCGCCCGCCGCCCCGGCGAGCAGCGCGGCGGCGGCGGCGTCGGCCGCCAGCATGCCGGACTTCATCGCCGTGTGGCTGCCCTTGATCTTGGAGAAGTTGAGGGTGCCGAGATCGCAGCCGATCAGCGCGCCGCCGGGGAAGACCATCTTCGGCAGGCAGTTGAAGCCGCCCTTGGTGATGGCGCGGGCGCCGTAGGAGACGCGCTTGCCGCCGTCGAGGTACTTCTTCAGCACCGGGTGGTGCTTGATGCGCTGCAGCTCGTCGAACGGCGACAGGTAGGGGTTGCTGTAGGCCAGGTCGACGATCAGGCCGACGTACACCTGGTGGTTCTCCAGGTGGTACATGAAGAAGCCGCCGGGGTTGGCGCCGTCGAGGGGCCAGCCGGTGCCGTGGATCACCAGCCCCTGCTCGTGCTTGGCCGGGTCGATGGTCCACAGTTCCTTCAGGCCGATGCCGTAGTGCTGCGCGTCGGACGCCGAGTCGAGCTGGTAGTGCTTGAGCAGGCGCTTGCCGAGATGACCACGGCAGCCCTCGGCGAACAGGGTGTACTTGGCGCGCAGCTCGATGCCCGGGGTGTAGACGCCTTCCTTGGGCTTGCCGTCGTGGCCGACGCCCATGTCGCCGATCTGCACGCCGCGCACGACGTTCTGCTCGTCGATTAGGATCTCCTGGGCGGCGAAGCCCGGGTAGATCTCGACGCCGAGACTCTCGGCCTGCTGCGCCAGCCAGCGGCACAGGTTGCCGAGCGAGATGATGTAGTTGCCCTCGTTGTGCATGGTGTGCGGCACGAACGGACCGGGCGTCTTGATGCCGGCGGTGGGGCTGGTGAAGAACCAGACCTCGTCGCGCTTGACCGGTGCGTTGAGCGGGGCGCCGAGTTCCTTCCAGTTGGGGAACAGCTCGTTCAGCGCGCGCGGCTCGAACACCGCGCCGGAGAGGATGTGGGCGCCCACTTCCGAGCCCTTCTCCACCAGGCAGACCGAGATTTCCTTGCCGGCCTCGGCCGCCTTCTGCTTGATGCGGCAGGCGGCCGACAGACCGGCGGGACCGCCGCCGACGACGAGGACGTCGTATTCCATTACATCGCGTTCAACGCTCATTTTTTGTACTCTCGGGCGGCGCGCAGGCGCTTTCTGGGCTGGTTTGGGCGGATTTCGACGGGGTCGAGCCGCTTATTTTACCGCCTTGAGCGCCTTTGGCGACTGGCCGGAGGGCGCTACCCGGTTAATTTCTCGGCCAAACCCCTCGGAACAGGCACGGGATGGTCGAGCAACATCTGTGCAAACGCCTTGCCCTGCGGGTCGGTGCGCAGCGAGGCGGCGCCGCCGCTGCCCAGGGCGTGGTGGAGCAGGAAGTTGAGGCTGTGGCTGCCCGGCAGCTCCCAGCGCTCGACCTTGCCCTGTTCGCCGCCGGCGAGCACGTGGGCGAACCAGCGGCGGACCTGGCCGGCGCTCAGGGCCGCCTTGATGTAGGGCAGGTATTCGGGCCGGCGCGCGGCGACGCCGATGTTGCAATGATCGCCCTTGTCGCCGGAGCGGGCCACGGCGAGCCGGACCAGCGGGACCTCGACGCCGTCCTTCAGCTCCGGCGCCGGCAGATCCCCGGCCTCGGCCGGCGGCGGCACGAAGCCGCCGGCGGTCGGCACCGCCACGGCGAAGCGCTCCCCGCCCACCACCGCCTCGATCGGCACCTGGCTCTTCGGCACCAGGGTCGAGAACAGTTTGGGAATCATGTTCGGCTCCGGCCGGCCGCCGCCGAAATAGCCGGTGAAGCCGGGCGACATGGCGGTCGCGGCCTGCACGATCTCGCGCGCGAACAGCTTCAGCGCCTTGGGATTGGGATGCTGGGCGACGATCTTGACCACCACCTCGCGCGTCGCCGCGGCGGCGGGGCGGGCGTGCGGGCCGTAGCTTTCCTCGGCGCCGATGCAATGGATATCGATGCCGGTGAAGTCGCCGAGCCCGGCTTCCAGCAGCTGCCGCCGCACCTTCTCGACCACGGCCCGGGCCGAGGCGCGGCCCTTCTTCGCCGCGTCGATGCCGCCGATCATGAACAGCGCGGCGCAGCGCATGCCGGCCGGATAGGTGGCGCTGACCTTGTAGGAGCCGGTGGGCGGATAACCCCTGGCGCCGGTTACCCGCACGCGGTTCTCGCCCGCCTGTTCCAGCTTCACGCCGCTGAAGTCGCAGACCACGTCCGGCAGCAGGTAGGCGCGCGGATCGCCGATCTCATAGAGCATCTGCTCCAGCACCGACAGCTCGGAAACCAGGCCGCCGGTGCCGTCGGGCTTGGTGACGATGAATTCGCCGGAGGGCTGCACCTCGACGATGGGAAAGCCCATGTCGGCAAAGCCGTCCTTGACCAGCTCCCAGTCGGTGAAGTTGCCGCCGGTGCACTGCGTGCCGCATTCGATGATGTGGCCGGCGACCGAGCCGGCGGCCAGCTTGTCGTACTCGTCTTCCTTCCAGCCGAACTCGTGCATCAGCGGGCCGAGCACCACGGCCGAGTCGACGCAGCGGCCGGTGATGACGATTTCGGCGCCGGCGTCGAGCGCGCGGGCGATGGGGATGGCGCCGAGATAGGCGTTCATCGACACCAGGGTGCCGGGCATGGGTTTGCCGGTGTCGAGCTCCACCGCATCAGCAAATTCCTTCCTGCGCGGCAGCAGGTCGTCGCCCAGCACCACGCCGATGCGGATGCCGACGCCGGCCTTGGCCGCGGCATCCTCCAACGCCTTCTTGCAGGCCAGCGGGTTCACGCCGCCGGCGTTGGCCACCACCTTGATGCCGCGCGCCTTGATCTCCGGCAGCAGCGGCGCCATGACGTGTTCGACGAAATCGGTGGCGTAGCCGTCGTTGGGATCCTTCATGCGCTTGGCGGCGAGGATCGACATGGTGATCTCGGCCAAATAGTCGAAGACCAGGTAATCTATTTTACCCTTGTGCACCAACTGAGCTGCCGCGGTGTTAGTGTCGCCCCAGAAGGCGGAGGCGCAGCCGATGCGCATGGAAGTCTTGGAAGTGGCCATGTTTCCTCGCAGATTCCGCTTCCGGCCGGAACGGAGCCGGGGCCTAAGCTTGCCTCAGCCGGCGCCCGGGCGCCACAACAATATCTATTACCAAATCACCCAAAATAATGCAGGGCCAGGGCCAGCGGCAGCCCTGCATAAAAGGCGGCGAGCACGTCGTCGAGCATGATGCCGAAGCCGCCTCCGACCCGGCGGTCGAACCAGCGGATCGGCCAGGGCTTCCAGATGTCGAACAGGCGGAACAGCAGGAAGGCCGCCAGCAGCCAGCCGCCCGGCCCGCCTTTTACCCAGCCCAGGGCCGGCAGCAGCGGGATGCAGGTGATCAGCAGCCCCACCACCTCGTCGAAGACGATGCCGCCGTAGTCGTGCACGCCCAGCCGGCGCGCGCTTTCGCCGCAGACCCAGCAGCCGAAGGCGAACAGCAGCGCCAGCAGGCCCAGGTAGAGCGGCAGGGAGGGCGACCACCATTGCAGCAGCAGCCATAACGGGATCGCGCCCGCGGTGCCGGCCGTGCCCGGCCCTTTCGGCGAAAGGCCGCAACCGAACCAGAAGGCCAGCAGATGCACCGGCGAGCGCAGCACCTGCGCCGCCGGCACGCGGATCGCGTTCCTGGGTTCGCTCATGCGCTAAACCGGGAAAGGCCTGGCCACGATCGGCATGCCCCACAGGCGGCCGCCGGTGGATTCCAGGTGCGCGACCGTGCCGCTGCTGAACCATTCCACCGCGCCCGGCTCGAGCCGGTCGGCGCGGAGGTCTTCGCCATTTGCGGTCAGCATGCTCTGCACCCGCCGCGCCACCGCCTCGCCGGTGTCGAGCAGGGTCACCGCCGGCCCGACCACGCGCTGGATCAGCGGCCGCAGGAACGGGTAGTGGGTGCTGCCGAGCACGATCACGTCGGCGCCGCCGGCCAGCAGCGGCGCGGTGTAGCGCTCGACCAGGGTCTGGGTCCGCGGCCCTTCCAGCTCGCCCGCCTCCACCTGCTCCGGCAGTCCCGGGCAAGGCTGGGTGATGATGCGCACGCTGCCGGCGTGGCGGTCGATCAGCTTGTGCAGCTTCTCGCCGGACAGGGTCGCCACCGTGGCCAGCACGCCGACCACGCCGCTGCGGGTCTGCGCCACCGCCGGCTTCACCGCCGGCTCCATGCCGACGAAGGTGGCCGAATAGTTGGCGCGCAGGTACTCCACCGCGGCGATGGTGGCGGTGTTGCAGGCCACCACCACCTGCTTGCAGCCGCGCCCCAGCAGGAAATCGGTGATGGCCACGGCGCGGGCGATGATCTCCTGCTGGGACTTGCCGCCGTAGGGGCAGTGGCCGCTGTCGGCGACGTAGATGAAATTCTCCTGCGGCAGCTTGCGCACCAGCTCGCGCAGCACCGACATGCCGCCGAGGCCGGAGTCGAACACGCCGATGGGCGCCTCGTTCATGGCGCCGGACTCGCCTCGGCGAAATGGTTGTAGCCGCGCAGGTCCACGCCGAGCAGCTCGCCGCGGGCGTCGAGCCAGCGCAGGCCGGGCTCGCGCCGGATGCGGCCGATCTCGGTCAGCGGCAGGTCGAGCCGGCGCCGCGCCTCGGCCAGGGCCTCCGGCGGAATGCAGACGCACAGCTCGTAGTCGTCGCCGCCCGACGCCTGCAGCGCGAGGCGGGAGGCGTCCGGCGCGAGGCGCTGGAAAGCCTCCGACCGCGGCAGTTTGTCCGCCTCGATCTCCGCCCCGACCCAGCTTTCCTCCAGGATGTGCTGCAGGTCGCCGGCCAAGCCATCGGAGAGGTCGATCGCCGCATGCGCCAGGCCGCGCAGCCGGTGACCGGCGTCGACCCGCGGCGCCGGACGGTTGAGCCGGGCCTTGAGGAACTCGCGGTCGGCGTCGAAGCGCGCGCACTGCGTCGCCAGGCCCAGCTGCAGCGCCAGCGCAGCGTCGCCCAGGGTGCCGGTGACGCAGACCAGGTCGCCGGGCTTGGCGCAGCTGCGGCGCAGCGCCTTGCCGGCCGGCAGGGTGCCCAGCGCGGTGATGGTGATGGACAACGGACCGGCCGTGGTGTCGCCGCCGACCAGGGCGATGCCGTGCTTGTCGGCCGCGGCCTTGAGCCCCTGGGCAAAGCGCTCCAGCCAGGCAGAGTCCGCCTGCGGCAGGGTCAGCCCCAGCACAAACCAGCGCGGCCGCGCGCCCATCGCGGCAAGATCGGACAGGCTCACCGCGAGGGATTTCCAGCCGATGTCTTCGGCCCGCGCCGCCGGATCGAAATGGCGGCCCGCCACCAGGGTGTCGGTGGTGACGGCCAGCTCCTCGCCCGGCGCCGGGCGCAGCACGGCGCAGTCGTCGCCGATGCCGAGCACGACGTCCTCCGGAGCGGTGGTCAGGCCCTGGAAATGCTTGCGGATGAGCGCGAACTCATCCATCGGCCTACATGCCTGCCTGGATTTCTGTGGACCGCGCGCTGCGCGCCAGCTTGTCGAGCACGCCGTTGACGAACTTGTAGCCGTCCTCGGCGCCGAACACCTTGGTCAGGCCGACCGACTCGTTGACCACCACCTTCCACGGCACCTCGGGCTTGTACATCAGCTCGTAGGCGCCGAGGAGCAGCACCGCGTGCTCCACCGGGTCGAGCTGGTCGAGCGGGCGGTCGAGGTGCGGGGTCACCGCGGCGGTGAGTTCCGGCCGCGCCTGCACCACGCCGTGCAGCAGTTCGGAGAAATAGGCCGGGTCGGCGCGCCCCAGGCCTTCGGGTTCCTCGGCGAACTGGCGCAGCAGGGCCTCGGGCGAAGTCTCGTTGACCAGCCACTGGTACAGCGCCTGGACGGTGAGGCGGCGGGCCAGCCCGCGCCGGCTGGTGGGCAGGTTCTCACTCATCGATGGAGCGCAGCACGCGCAGCATTTCCAGGGCGGCGGCGGCGGCCTCGTAACCCTTGTTGTCGGTGCCCGGGCCGCTGCGCTCCGCCGCCTGCTGGTCGGTATTCACCGTCAGCACGCCGAAGCCCAGCGGCACGCCGTGCTTCTGCGCCGCCTCGCGCAGGCCGCGCGAGCACTCGCCGGCGACGAAATCGAAGTGCGGCGTGTCGCCGCGGATCACCGCGCCCAGGGTCACCACCGCGTCGTAGCGGCCGCTCTTCATCAGCGCGCTGACCGCCAGCGGCAGCTCGAAGGCGCCCGGCGCGCGGTACTCGGCGACGTGCCTGGCGCTGACGCCCCAGTCGGCGAGGCAGCGGCGGGCGCCGGCCAGCAGCGCGTCCACCACCTCCACGTTCCAGCGCGTCGCCACCAGGGCCACGCGCGCGCCCTTGAACTCGTTCTTGCCGGGCTTGGCCGGCGCGGCATAGCCCGTTTTCCCCGGGACTTGCTGGTTGGTCTTCGGCAATGCGGTGCCCTTGTTCTTCACAGCCTTCTGGTTTCCGGTCATCAATCGCAGTGCACGTACTCGACCACTTCGAGGCCGAAGCCGGACAGCGCGTACATCTTCTTGGGCGCCGACAGCACGCGCATCTTGCGCACGCCGAGATCGGCCAGGATCTGCGCGCCGACGCCGTAGGTGCGCAGCGACTGGCGCTCGTCCGGCTGGGCCGCCGGCACGCTGTCGCTGGAGCTGGGCGGGGTGTGCGTCTGGTTCAGGTTGACGATCTGCTGCACCACGTCGCGCGGCGATTCCGGCTTGCGCAGCAGCACCACCACGCCCTTGCCTTCCTCGGCCACGCGCTGCAGGGCGCGGCGCAGCGGCCAGGAGAAGTCGCCGTGCTGCACGCCCAGCACGTCCTGCAGCATGTTGCGCAGGTGCACACGCACCAACACCGGCTCGTCGCCCCCGATCTCGCCCTTGACCAGGGCCAGGTGCACGGTCTTGCCGATGCGGTCCTCGTACACCGCCATGCGGAATTCGCCGAACTCGGTCTGCACCTGCTGCTCGGCGACGCGCTCGACGCTGTGCTCGTTGGCGAGGCGGTAGCGGATCAGGTCGGCGATGGTGCCGATCTTCAGGTCGTGCTCGCGGGCGAAGGCGAACAGCTCGGCGCCGCGCTTCATGGTGCCGTCGTCGTTGACGATTTCGCAGATGAAGCCGGCCGGCGAAGACAGTCCGGCGAGCTTGACCAGGTCCACCGCCGCCTCGGTGTGGCCGGCACGGGCCAGCACGCCGCCCTCGGCGCAGCGCAGCGGGAAGATGTGCCCCGGACGGGCGAAATCGTCCGGCTTGGTCGCGGGGTCGGCCAGGGCGCGGATGGTCTTGGCGCGGTCCAGCGCGGAAATGCCGGTGGTGGTGCCGTGCTTGTAGTCCACCGAGATGGTGAAGGCCGTGCGGTGGCTTTCCGTGTTCTCGGCCACCATCAGCGGCAGGCGCAGCTCCTCCAGGCGCTCGCGCGTCATCGGCTGGCAGATGATGCCGCTGGAATGGCGCACGATGAAGGCAACCGCTTCCGGCGTGGCCTTCTCCGCCGCCATGATGAGGTCGCCCTCGTTCTCGCGGTCTTCGTCGTCCATCATGATGACCATCTTGCCGGCCTTGATGTCGGCGACGATGTCCTCGATGGAATCGAGCTTGCGCTCGCGCTTGGCGTCGATGGATGCCACTTTATTGCTCATGACTGCTCAACCTCGTTGCTCGATCAGGCGTTCCAGGTAGCGCGCGATCAGGTCGACTTCCAGATTGACCTTGCCGCCCGCCTCCAGGCCGCCCAGCGTGGTGTGGGTCCACGTCTGCGGGATGATGTTAACCCCAAAACGGTTTTTATCCACTTCGTTGACGGTCAGGCTGATGCCGTCGATGGCGATCGAGCCCTTGCGCGCGATATAGCGGGCCAGGGCCTGCGGCGCCTCGAAGCTCAAGCGCCAGGAGCGGGCCTCCTCGTGCTTCTCCACCAGGCGGCCGACGCCGTCGACGTGGCCCGACATCATGTGGCCGCCCAGCGGCTTGGCCGGGGTCAGGGCCCGCTCCAGGTTGACCCGGGTGCCGGCCTGCCAGGCGCCCGCGGTGGTGGCGTTGAGCGTCTCCACCGACAGGTCGGCGGTAAAGCCGCGCGACAGCAGCCGCACCGCGGTCAGGCAGACGCCGTTGACGGCGATGCTGTCGCCGGACTGCACGCCGTCCAGGTAGGCACCGTCGGCGACGATGCTCATGCGGCGGTCGCCGCCGATTTCCTCCACCGCGTCGATGCGGCCGAGGGCCTCGACGATGCCGGTAAACATTCAGTAGCTCTCCGGATTCACTGGGATGTGGCGCAAGGCCCGCACCGGCTCTCGACCAGCGTGGCGGTGACGCGGATGTCGTCGCCGACCAGGCGCACGTCCTTGGGCTTGAGCTGCACCCTCTGATCCAGCCGCACCAGACCCGGCAAGTGGGCCAGCGGCTGGGCATCGTGTCCAAGCAGCGAGGGCGCGAGGTAGACGACGATCTCGTCGGTGAGCCTGGCCTGCAGGAAGGCGCCGGCCAGGCGCGGCCCGCACTCCACCAGCACCTCGTTGACCTCGGCCCGGCCCAGCGCCGCGAGCGCCGCGCCGAGATCGACATGGCCGTCGGCACCGGCCGCGACGGCGAGCACCTCGACGCCGGGGGCGGGTGGGACGACGCCATCATCGGCGGTCAGCAGGAAGCGGCGCGCGCCTTGCGCCCAGACCTTCGCCGTCGCCGGAACGCGGTGATGGGTGTCGAGCACGATGCGGTCCGGCTGGCGCCAGCGGCCTTCCAGGCGCACGGTAAGCTGGGGGTCGTCCTCCAGCACGGTGGCCGAGCTGGTCATCACCGCGCCGGCCTCGGCGCGCAGGCGGTGCACGTCGGCGCGCGCCGCCTCGCCGGTGATCCACTGGCTCTCGCCGGAAGCCATGGCGGTGCGCCCGTCCAGGCTCGCCGCCAGCTTCAGCGTGACCCACGGCCGGCCGCAGCTCATGCGCGAGATGAAGCCGCGGTTGAGATCCGCCGCCACCTCGCCCATCACGCCGACGTGGGTTTCGATGCCGGCTTGACGCAGCTTTTCCAGGCCCTTGCCGGCGACCCGGGGGTTGGGATCGACCATCGCCGCCCACACGCGCTTCACTTTCGCCGCGATCAGCGCGTCGACGCAGGGCGGCGTGCGGCCATGGTGGGCGCAGGGCTCGAGCGTGACGTAGACCTCGGCGCCATGGGCCTTGTCGCCGGCCTCGCGCAGGGCATGCACCTCGGCGTGCGGCTCGCCGGCGCGGAGGTGGGAGCCCTCGCCCACGATCAGGCCGCCGCGGGCGACGACGCAGCCCACGCGCGGATTGGGATGGGTGCTGGCCTTGCCGCGCTCGGCCAGCCGGATCGCGCGGGCCATGAAACTCTTGGCGACCACCTCGTCGACGTTGGCGATGGCGCCGGTCAAGACTTCCTGCCGCTTTTCTGTTCTTCGGGCGGATCGATCAGGGTCAGCTGGTTGCGCCGCAGCTCGGCGGTGGGCAGTTTTTCCAGACGGTCGATTTCCTCGCGGAAGGCGTTGACGTCCTGGAAACTGCGATAGATCGAGGCGAAGCGCACGTAGGCGACGTGGTCGAGGTCGCGCAGCTCCTCCATGACCCAGGCGCCGATGCGCCGCGACGGCACTTCGCGCTCGCCGCTGGCGCGCAGCTTGCGCATCACGTTCTCCACCGCGTGGTCCACCGCCTCCTGCGGCACCGGGCGCTTGTACACGGCGCTCTCGAAGCCGCGGCGCAGCTTGCCCTCGTCGAAGGGCTGCGGCTTGCCGCTGCTCTTGAGCACGAACGGCATCGACAGCTGCGCCTTCTCGAAAGTGCTGAAGCGGTTGCCGCAATGCGGGCACTCGCGGCGCCGGCGCACCTGCGTGCCTTCCTCGTACAGGCGCGAGTCGATCACTCGCGTGTCGGGGGCTTTGCAGAAAGGACATTGCATCGCCGGGGCTCCGCCTCAGCAGCCGTCGGTCGTCGGCTGGCGGTCGCCGGTTGAAAGCACAGCGCTTTTCACCGACAACCGACAACCGCTAACCGGCAACTGCCTCACGCGGCCTTCTTCGCCGCCCGGTACACCGGGAAGCCGGCGCACAGGTTCTCGACATTGCCGCGCACGCGGGCGATGGTGCCGTCGACGTCCTGATTCCTGGCCATGGCGTCGAGGATGTCGGCGATCCAGCTCGCCACCTCGCCCATCTGCACTTCCTTGAAGCCGCGCGTGGTGCTGGCCGGGCTGCCGATGCGCAGGCCGGAGGTGACCATCGCCGAGCGCGGGTCGTTCGGCACCGCGTTCTTGTTGACGGTGATGTGGGCCTTGCCCAGCGCCGCTTCGGCGTCCTTGCCGGTGATGCTGGTGGCCGACAGGTCGAGCAGGAACAGGTGGTCGTCGGTGCCGCCGGAGACGACCTTGTAGCCGCGGTCGAGGAAGACCTGGGCCATGGCCCTGGCGTTGGCGACCACCTGCTGCTGGTACTGCCTGAACTCGGGCGCCAGCGCCTCCTTGAAGGCCACCGCCTTGGCGGCGATGACGTGCATCAGCGGGCCGCCCTGGATGCCGGGGAACACGGCCGAGTTGAACTTCTTGGTGAAGTCCTCCGGCTGCCCCTTGCACAGGATGATGCCGCCGCGCGGGCCGCGCAGGGTCTTGTGGGTGGTGCTGGTGACGACGTGTGCGTGCGGCAGCGGGCTCGGATAGACGCCGGCGGCGACCAGGCCGGCGATGTGCGCCATGTCGACCCAGAGCCAGGCGCCGACCTTGTCGGCGATGGCGCGCATGCGCGCCCAGTCCTTGATGCGCGAGTAGGCGGAGAAGCCGCCGATCAGCATCTTCGGCTTGTGCTCCAGCGCGACGCGCTCCATCTCGTCGTAGTTGATCAGGCCGGTGAGCGGATCGAGGCCGTAAGCCACGACCTTGTAGTTCTTGCCGGAGAAGTTGGCGGGATGGCCATGGGTCAGGTGCCCGCCGTGGGCCAGGTTCATGCCCATGATGGTGTCGCCCGGCTGCACCAGGGCGGCGAACACCGCGGCGTTGGCCTGCGCGCCGGAGTGCGGCTGCACGTTGGCGAAGTCGCAGTCGAAGATCTGCTTGACCCGCTCGATCGCCAGGGTCTCGGCGACGTCGACGTGCTCGCAGCCGCCGTAGTAGCGCTTGCCCGGGTAGCCTTCCGCGTATTTGTTGGTCAGCACCGAGCCCTGCGCTTCCATCACCGCCGGACTGGCGTAGTTCTCGGAGGCGATCAGCTCGATATGCGCTTCCTGGCGCGCGCGCTCGGCTTCGATGGCGCGGTTCAGTTCAGGGTCGGCTTGGGCAAGGCTCTTGGCGTTGGTCCACATGGTCTCGTGATGTTCCCGTAAAGATAAAACCGCCTCACAAGGCGCCCGGAAAGCAAAAGCCTTTCTCGGCGGCCTTTTGCGTCCTGGCGTGAGGAAAGCTGCTCAGTCCACGACCTCCAGCATCAGATCGAGCGCGGCACGCGCCGGCCTGGCGATCTCCGCCGGCACCCGGATCTGGTTCACCACCTGCCCGGCGACCAGGTTGTCCAGGGTCCAGGCCAGGTGCTGCGGGTCGGTGCGGAACATGGTGGAGCACATGCACACCATCGGCGACATGAATTGCACCGTGACGCCCTTCGGCTTCATCTCGTCCCGGAGGCGGTTCACCAGGTTCAGCTCGGTGCCGACCAGCCAGTGGCTGCCGGCCTCGGAGGCGCGCACCGTGCGCAGGATGTACTCGGTGGAGCCGACATGGTCAGAGGCCTCGCAGACCTCGAACGCGTTCTCGGGGTGGCTGATCACCTTGCCGTGCGGCACCTCGCGACGGAATTTCTCGATCTGCGCCGGATGGAACATCTGGTGCACCGAGCAGAAGCCTTTCCAGAGAATGATCCTGGCCTTGCGGATCTGCTCCGGGGTCAGGCCACCCATCGGTTTTGTGAAGTCCCACAGCACCATCTCGTCCAGCGGGATGCCCATGCGGTGGCCGGTATTGCGGCCGAGGTGCTGGTCGGGGAAGAACAGCACCTTCTCGCGCCGCGAGAAGGACCACTCCAGCACGCCGCGGGCATTGGAGGAGGTGCAGACGATGCCGCCGTGGTTGCCGCAGAAAGCCTTCAGGTCCGCGGCCGAGTTGATATAGGTTACCGGCGTGACTTTCTCATCCGGATCAAGCACTTCGGAAAGCTCGCTCCAGCACTTTCTCACCTTGACGAGGTTGGCCATGTCGGCCATGGAGCAGCCCGCGGCCAGATCCGGCAGGATCACCGAGCGCTTGCCGTCGGTGACGATGTCGGCCACCTCGGCCATGAAATGCACGCCGCAGAAGATGATGAACTCCGCGTCGGTCTTCGCCGCGAGCTGCGACAGCTTGAGGGAATCACCAGTGAAATCAGCGTGTTTGAACACTTCATCACGCTGGTAATGATGACCGAGGATGGCCAGGCGCGAGCCCAGCAGCTTGCGGGCGGCGCGGATGCGGGCATCGCAGTCCTCGTCGGCAAGCAGGTTGAACTGGTCGATCTTCAGGGCGGCGGACATCGCCTCAAGCTCCTGGCGCGGAGGCGCCGGCAGCGGCAGGGGAGCGGTATTTTACCCGATCACGCCCGGCTGCCGGCCCCGGCCGGAACCGGATCACGGCGGCGCCGTAACCTGCAGCTGGGTATAGACCTGCGGGATGTTGACCGCGCTGGCATTGGACGCCTGCACCGTCGTGGTGCCCTCGCTGACCCCACGGGCCTGGCCGGCGGAATTGCCGCCGTTGCCGATGGTGGCCACCGCCGGCAGGTCGGTGCTCCAGCTGGTGCTGCGGGTGACCTCCTGCAAGATCGCCTGGCCGGTGGTGGAGTCGGTGCCGTAGTAGCCGATGGCGTGGAACTGCAGGGGCGTCAGCACGCCGGCCTGTACCGAGGCCTGAGGCTGGCTGGACGGACAGTTCTGCACCGTGGTGAAAATGTCGGTCCAGCAGACCTGGAAGGTCTGCAACACGCGGGTCGCGGTGCTGGTGACGATCGACGGCGCGGTGAGCGTAGCGCCACCCTGGTTGAAGCTGGCCTGCAGCACGATGCCGCCCGGCGCGGAGGCAAACAGCAGGTTGTTGACGCCCGAGGTGCCGCCGAACTGCGCAAAACTCCCGCCTTGCGCCACGCTGAGGGAAGACTGCGTGCTGACGTCCTGGGAGTTGCCGTCCGCCAGGGAGGCGATGACGCGGAAGCGCTCGGAGTTGCCGACGATCAGCTGCGGCAGCGGGTTGCTGGCGGACACCGGTTGCGTCGGATCCGGCGGCGGGAATTCCGGCTGCATGGCGATGCTCTGCACCGGCGCTACCGACATGTTGACGATGTTGTTGGCGTCGGTGATGGTAGTCAGGTCGCAGCTCGAGAAGCTGGCCATTGGCACCACCGGACCGCCGAAATTGCCGGCAGTCAGCGTCGCCACGCCGGTGGAGCTGCGCGAGACCGTCGCCACACCGTTGTTGGGGGTCTGAAAACCAATCGTGGCGAAGTTGGTGATATCGGCCTCGGCATTGTCCAGCACTGCTGTGACCGCCACCTGCACCTGGGTGCCCTGCCCCATCGTGAAAGCGTTGCTCGGGCTGGTGTGGTTGGTGTTGATGCGCCACAACGGCACGTAGTTGCCGTCGATCACCGCCTTCAGCTGCGGGTTGACCAGCGGCCCCACCGAAACCGCGGTCTGCGCGATCACGCCGAAATAGTCGGCGGTGATGATGGCGGTGCCGGTGCCGTCCGGAACGAGGGCGCCGTGGGCGTAGAAGCCGCCGGGCGCGGGGAGATCGCCGTTGCTGACCTTGACCGCGCCCGGGTTGGAACTGGTCCAGACCACCCGGTTGGTGAAGTCGCCCACCGAGCCGTCATCGAAATACAGCAGTGCGCGCAGCCCGCTGGTGAGGCACTGGTACATTTTCAGCGAGGGCAGCGGGCTCGCCGACGAAGGCGCCGAGATCACCAGGTTGCGCGGTGCATTGCCCGAGCCGACCGCCCCGCCGCAGGCGGCCAGGGCGGCCGCCGTGCCCAGGCACAGGCCGGACAGCAGGATGCGGGTCAGGGAGCGGCCGAAGCCGCGCGACGACAGGTTCATTCACTGGCCTCGATTAAGCCGCCGGGGTCGCCGGCGGGGTCTGCTGCTGGACGGTGCTGCGGATCGACAACTCGCGCAACTGCCGCGCATCGACCGTGCCTGGGGCATTGGTCAGCGGATCGTGCGCGGTCTGGGTCTTGGGGAAGGCGATGACTTCACGGATCGAACTGGCGCCGGCCATCAGCATGACCATGCGGTCCAGGCCGAGCGCGATGCCGCCGTGCGGCGGCGCGCCGAAGCGCAGCGCCTCGAGCAGGAAGCCGAATTTCTCCTGGGCCTCCTCGTCGCCGATGCCGAGCAGGCGGAACACCGCCTGCTGGATGTCGGCACGGTGGATGCGCACCGAGCCGCCGCCGATCTCGATGCCGTTGAGCACAAGGTCATAGCCCTGCGACAGCACGCCGTCCGGATCGTTCTCGACCATCGCCGCGTCGAACACCTTCGGCGCGGTGAACGGATGATGCAGCGCGACCCAGCGGTCTTCCTTGTCGTCCTTCTCGAACATCGGCCAGTCGACCACCCACAGCGCGGCCCAGCCGGTGCGGGTGAAGCCGAGGTCGGCGCCGAGCTTGATGCGCAGCGCGCCGAGCGCGTCGCACACCACCTTGAACTTGTCGGCGCCGAAGAAGAGGATGTCGCCGTCCTGCGCGCCGCTGCGTTCGAGGATGCCGCTGAGCGCGGCGTCGCTGAGGTTCTTGACGATCGGCGACTGCAGGCCGTCGCGGCCCTTGGCCTTCTCGTTGACCTTGATCCAGGCCAGGCCGCGGGCGCCGTACTGGCCGACCAGCGCGGTATAGGCGTCGATCTCGGAGCGCGAAATCCTGCCGCCGCCGGGGACGCGCAGCACGGTGACGCGGCACTTCGGGTCCTTGGCCGGTCCGGCGAAGACCTTGAACTCGCTGTCGGCGACGAGATCCTTGATCTCGACCAGCTCCAGCGGGTTGCGCAGGTCCGGCTTGTCCGAGCCGTAGCGGCCCATCGCCTCGGCGTAGCTCATGTGCGGCAGAGTGCCGAGGTCGACCTTCATCACTTCCTGGAACAGCTCCTTCACCAGGCCCTCGATCATCGCCATGATTTCGTCCATGGTGAGGAAGGAGGTCTCGACGTCGAGCTGGGTGAACTCCGGCTGGCGGTCGGCGCGCAGGTCTTCGTCGCGGAAGCAGCGCGCGATCTGGTAATAGCGGTCCAGGCCGCCGACCATCAGCAGCTGCTTGAACAGCTGCGGCGACTGCGGCAGCGCGAAGAAATGACCGGCGTGGGTGCGGCTCGGCACCAGGTAGTCGCGCGCCCCTTCCGGCGTGGCGCGGGTCAGGATCGGCGTCTCCACGTCGATGAAGCCGTGGGCGTCCATGTAGTTGCGGATGCGGCGGATCACTTCATGGCGCAGGCGCAGGTTCTGCTGCATCGCCGGGCGGCGCAGATCGACATAGCGGTATTTCAGCCGCGTTTCCTCGCCCACCGATTCGTCGTCGAGCTGGAACGGCGGCGTTTCCGCCTTGTTGAGCAGCTCGATCTCCTTGGCCAGCAGCTCGATCTTGCCGGTGCTGAGGTTGGCGTTCTCGGTGCCGGCGGGGCGCGGCCGCACGCGGCCGGTGATGCGCACCACGTACTCGCTGCGCAGGCGCTCGGCCTGGGCGAAGACCTCGGCCGTATCCGGATCGAACACGATCTGCAGCAGGCCTTCGCGGTCGCGCAGATCGATGAAGATCACGCCGCCATGGTCGCGGCGGCGGTGGACCCAGCCGCAGACGGAGACGGTCTGGCCGGTCAGGGCTTCAGTCACCTGACCGCAATAGTGAGTACGCATTTCTTGGTATTGGAATAAAGACAAGCTAAAGGTGGATTGTAGCCTTGCGGGCGCCCGCCCGTGTAGCGGCGGGTCCGGCGCGGCTACTTGACCGCGGCGCCGAGCGGGGGCATCGGCGAGGGGGCCACCGGCTGGCCGGGCGTGACCACGCCCAGCGAGATGACGTAGCGCATGCCCTCTTCCACGCTCATGTCCAGCACTACCACCTCGTCGCGGCTGGCCTGCATGATGAAGCCGGAGGTCGGGTTCGGCGTGGTGGGGATGAATACCGTCATCATGTCCATGCCGGTCTTCTGCTTCACCTCGCGCAGCGGCTCGCCGGCGAGAAAGCCCACCGACCACAGGCCCTGGCGCGGCCACTCGATCAGCACCACCTTGCGGAAGGCGCTGGAATTCTCCGAAAACAGGGTTTCGGCCAGCTTCTTGGTGCCGCCGTAGAGCGAGCGCACCAGCGGGATATGGCCGAGCAGCTTCTCGCCCCAGGCCAGCAGCTGCCCCCCGCGGTAGTTGGCGGCGAAAACGCCGGTGCCGAGCAGCACCAACGCCGTCAGCAGCAGGCCCACGCCGGGGAAGCGCCAGGACGGCGGCAGCAGGAAACTCGAATCCAGCAGGCCGTAGAGGAACCGCAGGACCAGCAAGGTGGCGCCCAGCGGCAGCCACACCATCAGCCCCGCAAAGAACCACTTGCGGATCATGCGGCGGTGGTCGCGGCGGGAGCGGCGGCCTTGGTCTCGGACTTGGCTTCGACTTTGGCTTCGGCCTTGGTCTCGGCTTTGGCGCCGTGGGAGCAGCCGGCGCCGCAGGTATGGCCGGCCTCGGCGGCGGGCTTGGCTTCGGCAGCGGCACCGTCGCCGCTCTTCACCAGGTTGCGCTGGCCATCGGACTTGAAGTCGGTTTCATACCAGCCGCCGCCCTTGAGGCGGAAGCCGGCAGCCGAAATCTGCTTGGTCAGCGCCTCGGCCTGGCACTTCGGGCAAGTAGTGGCGGGCGGGTCGGAAACCTTTTGCAGGAGTTCCGTGGCGGCGCCGCAGTGGGTGCAGATGTATTCGTAAAACGGCATGGTGACCTCCGGTGCCCAGTTTACCCGCTTTTTGTGCGCAAACCGGAGGAATTCAAGAACCTACGGGCAGCTTTCAGGGCATCGGCGCCCTTTCAGCGGGACGGCGCCAGCCGCAACAGGGTGCCATTGTGGTCCTCGGTGAGGAGCACGCTGCCGTCGTCCATCTGCCACAAGCCCACCGGGCAGCCCTGGGGATGCTGGTTCTCGGCGTAATCCCAGCCCCACACCACGTCCTGCGGCTGACCCAGCGGCAATCCCTGCCCGTCCAGCGCCAGGCTCACCAGCCGGTGCCCCTGGGCGCGATAGCCGTGATAGCCGATCAGCAGCCGCCCGCCCAGGCCCGGCGGCGAATCCGGCCGCAGCAGCACCATGCCCAGCGGAGCCGCATGGGGCGGCAGCAGCAGGTCCGGCGCGGGTTTCGCCGCGCAGTCGGCCTTGGGGTATTCGGGACTCGGACGGCGCTCGTCGTAGCAGTAGGGCCAGCCGTAATCCGCCCCCTCCTCCACCCGGTATACCGGCTCATGCGGCAAATCCTCGTCCGGCAGGGCCGGGTCGGCGCGGTTGATGTAGTCGCGGGCATTGTTGGCGGTCAGCAGGCGGCCGCCCGGCAACACCGTCAGGGCCATGCTGTTGCGCAGGCCGGTGGCAAAGGGCTTGAGCGCGCGGGCGTCCACCACTTCCCTGCCCGGCCGGAAACGCAGGATGCTGGCCCGCGGCGGCGTCTCCAGCAGCTCGGCACAGGGTTGCGCCGGGTCCGGCGCGCGGCCGCCGGCGCCCTCGCAGTGGTCGGTGGCCGAGCCGACGTTGACATACAGGCTGCCGTCCGCGCCGAAGGCCATCGCCGCCAGCGGGTGGCGTCCGCCGGTGGGTAGACCCGTCAGCACCTCGCGCACCGAAGCAGCGGGATCGGCTGCCCGCGGGTCAAAGCGGATCACCTTGCCGGACAGGCCGATGTAGAGGCTGCCGTCGGGGCCGGGCACGAGGCCGTTGGGCTCGTTCAACCCCTTCAGCACCACCACCGGCTTGCCCGGGTGGCGGCGGTCAAGACGCAGGATGCGGCCGCGGTTGGCGTGCCAGCCGCCCATGTCGGCGACGTAGATGGCATCGCCCTGCGCCACCACGCCGCGGGCGAAGCCCAGGCCGCCGGCGACTAGCCCTACGCACAGTCCCGGCGCCGTCTGCAGGCCGATCCGCGGATAACCGTCGCAATCGCCGCTGGTCCGATACAGCGGAGCGGCGCCGGCCGGCAAAGCCAGCGACCATCCGCACCAGGCGCCGATGGTGCACCACAGGCTTGCGGCTCTGCCCACGTCCCCGCCCCTTCGTCGATCACGTGCGGGCGGCAGCATAGCAGCGCCACATCGGCCCCAGGGCCGGAGCAAAACTGGAAAATCGGCGAGCGAAAAGCAAAAAGCCCCGGCGGACCGGGCCGATGTTGCAAATTTTGCGGAAAAGATCGCCTCGGGAGTGGGCAGACAACCTCCGCTACGCGCGGAACCGGGAGTGCGGCAGGCCGAAAATGGCAAAGCCTCATGAAGGGGCTGGCTTGACTCCGCTGGCAGATGGCGCGCCCGGAAGGATTCGACGAATTCGTCCGGAACGAATTCGGGCGCCCGAAGGGCGGCCCCGGAGCAACGCGAAGGGGTCAGGCCCATGGATGGGCCTGACAACCTCCGACGCAGTCGGAGGTGAGAATCCAGAAGGCTGAAACAACAAAGCCCCACAAGGGGGCTCTGGAGACCGACGGTCAGAAGCAGGTGGCGCGCCCGGAAGGATTCGAACCTCCGACCCCCTAGTTCGTAGCCAGGTGCTCTATCCAACTGAGCTACGGGCGCGTATTGCTTTGGCTTCGCTCGCGCTTGCTTGAATGGCGGAGAGAGCGGGATTCGAACCCGCGATAAGGCTTTTGACCCTATACTCCCTTAGCAGGGGAGCGCCTTCGTCCACTCGGCCATCTCTCCGTGCCGAGAGCAAGGCTGCAACAAAGCCGCGATAGGATAGCGGTGGAAGAAGGTTTGGTAAAGGGAAACCCGCGATTTTCAGCGGATTTTTTTGATTAGCCGGAGATGGTGACTTCTTCGCCCCGCTCGACGCGGATCCGCTCGAAGATTTCCTCGCGGTGCACGGCCACGTTCTTGGGCGCCTTGACGCCGATGCGAACCTGGTTGCCCTTGATCCCCAGAACGGTCACCGTGACCTCGTCCCCAATCACGACCGTTTCACCGACACGCCTTGTCAGAATCAGCATGAATGTTCTCCTTGACGGGAACAGTTTCAGCCGGACCCCGGGGGGCGTATAGCCGGAAAAACTTACTAGTACCTTCCTATTCCCGCTCCCGCCGGCGGCTTGCGGCCGGCCGCCGGCGCGGCCGGCGGCCGGATTAGGCTAAAACCCCTCAATGGACGGGGGTTTCCTCGAGCTTGAAGGCCTTGTGCAGGGCACGCACCGCCAGCTCCAGGTACTTGTCCTCGATCACCACCGAGATCTTGATCTCCGAGGTGGAAATCATGCGGATGTTGATGCCCTCGGCCGCCAGCACCCGGAACATCTGGGCGGCGATGCCGGCGTGAGAGCGCATGCCCACGCCGACCAGCGAAACCTTGACGATGTCCAGCGCGGTGCGCACGCCCTTGGCCTTGAGCTCGTCGGCGACCTTCTTGGCGATCTCGGTGGCGCGCTCGTATTCGTTCTTGTGGACGGTGAAGGTGAAGTCGGTGGTGCTGTCGGCGGCGACGTTCTGCACGATCATGTCGACTTCGATGTTGGCCTCGCCGATCGGGCCGAGGATGGAAGCGGCGATGCCCGGGCGGTCCGGCACGCCGGCCACCGTGAGCTGGGCCTCGTCGCGGTTGAAGGCGATGCCGGAAATGAGCGGATCTTCCATCTTGGCTTCCTCGAGAGTGATCAGCGTGCCCGGACCTTCCTGGAAGGTGGAGAGCACGCGCAGCGGCACCTTGTACTTGCCGGCGAATTCAACGGAGCGGATCTGCAGCACCTTGGAGCCGAGGCTGGCCAGCTCGAGCATTTCCTCGAAGGTAATGCGGTCCAGGCGGCGCGCCTTGGGCTCGACGCGCGGGTCGGTGGTGTAGACGCCGTCGACGTCGGTGTAGATCTGGCACTCGTCGGCCTTCAGCGCCGCCGCCAGGGCCACGCCGGTGGTGTCGGAGCCGCCGCGGCCCAGGGTGGTGACATTGCCCGCGTCGTCCACGCCCTGGAAGCCGGCGACCACCGGCACGATGCCGGCCTTGCAGTCGTCGAGCAGGCGCTCGGCGTCGATGTGGCGGATGCGCGCCTTGGTATAGGCCTGGTCGGTGCGGATCGCCACCTGCGAGCCGAGGTAGGAGCGCGCCTGCACGCCGCGCTTCTCCAGCGCCATCGCCAGCAGGGCGATGGTGACCTGCTCGCCGGTCGCCAGCATCTGGTCCAGCTCGCGCGGGTTCGGCCGCGGGTTGATGCTTTTCGCCAGTTTCATCAGGCGGTCGGTCTCGCCCGACATGGCCGAAACCACCACCACGATCTGGTGGCCGCGCTCGCGCGCCGCCGCCACCTTGGACGCCACGTGGTCGATGCGCTCGACCGAGCCCATCGAGGTGCCGCCGTACTTCTGTACCAGGAGTGCCATCGCTTCCCGCTTCTCTAAAGTGAACCCGCGCCGCGGCGCCGGGGTGCCGATGCAGCGCCACCCGCTCGGGGGCGGCGCATTCTACAGCTTCGACTCCACCCAGGCATAAGCCGATTGGATGGCCGCATCGAGGTTTTCCGGCTGGGTGCCGCCGGCCTGGGCCATGTCCGGCCGGCCGCCGCCCTTGCCGCCCACCTGGGTTGCGGCCATGTTGACCAGCTCGCCGGCCTTGACCCTGGCGGTGAGGTCGGCGGTCACGCCGGCGATCAGGCTGACCTTGGGGCCGGAGGCCACGCCGAGCAGGACGATGCCGGAGCCGAGCTTGTTCTTGAGCTGGTCCAGCAGGTTGCGCAGATCGTTGCCCTCGACGCCGTCGACGCGGGCCGCCAGCACCTTGACGCCCTTGATCTCGCGGGCCTGGCCGGCCAGGTCGCTGCCGGCGCTGGAGGCCAGCTTGCCCTTGAGCGCCGCCAGGTCCTTCTCCAGCTGCTTGCCGCGCTCCTGCAGCTGCTGGATCTTGTCGACGATGTCGTCGCGGCCGCTGCGCAGCGCCGCGGCGGCGTCGCGCAGGCGCCCTTCGAGTTCGCGCAGGTAGGCCAGCGAGTTCTCGCCGGTCACCGCCTCGATGCGGCGCACGCCGGCGGCTACGCCGGACTCGCCCACCACCTTGAACAGCCCGATGTCGCCGGTGCGGGACACGTGGGTGCCGCCGCACAGCTCGGTGGAGAAGTCGCCGAACTTGAGCACGCGCACCACGTCGCCGTATTTCTCGCCGAACAGCGCCATGGCGCCGGCGGCGACCGCCTCGTCGTAGGAGCTGAGCCGGATGTCGGCGACGACGTTGGCCAGCACCTCGCGGTTGACCAGGCGTTCGACCTCGGCGATCTCGTCCGGCGTCATGGCGCGGTCGTGCGAGAAGTCGAAGCGCAGCCGCTCCGGCGCCACCAGCGAGCCCTTCTGGGCCACATGGGTGCCGAGCACGGTGCGCAGCGCGGCGTGCAGCAGGTGGGTGGCGGAGTGATTGCGCTTGATCGCGGCGCGGCGTCCGGCGTCGATCTGCGCCTTGACGTTGTCGCCCACCCGCAGGCTGCCGCTGTCGAGCTTGCCGATGTGGCCGCGCGCGTCGGGATTGAGGGCCTGGGTATCGCCCACGCTGAAGCGCACGCCCGGCGCGCTGAGCGTGCCGGTGTCGCCGACCTGACCGCCGGATTCGGCGTAGAACGGGGTGCGGTCGAGGAACACCACCGCCTCCTCGCCCGCCTCGATCCGCTCCACCGACTGGCCGTTGCGGATGATCGCCAGCACCTTGGCCGAGCCCTGCTCGTGGTCATAGCCGGTGAACTCGGTCCTGGCGTCGACGTTGGCGCCCTGGGAATAGTCGGCGGTGAAGTTGCTGCCGGCGCGGCTGCGCTCCTGCTGCGCCTTCATCTCGCGCTCGTAGCCTTCGCTGTCGAGGGTCAGGCCGCGCTCGCGCGCGATGTCGGCGGTGAGGTCGACCGGGAAGCCGTAGGTGTCGTACAGCTTGAACACCGCCTCGCCCGGGATCACCCCGCCGTTGGCCCTGGCGATGGCGTCGTCGAGCAGCTTCATGCCCTTGTCGAGGGTGGCGGCGAAAGCGTCCTCTTCCTGCCTGATGACGCGTTCGAGCTGCGCGCGCTTTTCGATCAGCTCCGGATAGGCGCCGCCCATGGCCTCGCCGAGGGGAGCGACCAGCTTGTAGAAGAACGGCTCGTTCAGGCCCAGCTTGTAGCCGTGGCGGATGGCGCGGCGCATGATGCGGCGCAGGACATAGCCGCGGCCCTCGTTGGACGGCACCACGCCGTCGGCGACGAGGAAGCTGGTGGCGCGGATGTGATCGGCGATGACCTTGAGCGAAGGGCTCGAATCCGGCGCCACGCCGGCCAGCTTCGCCGCGGCGGCGATCAGGCTGCGGAACAGGTCGATGTCATAGTTGTTGTGCACGCCCTGCATCACGGCGGCGACGCGCTCCAGCCCCATGCCGGTGTCGACCGAAGGCGCCGGCAGCTTGCTCAAAGTGCCGTCCTGGGCGCGGTCGAACTGCATGAACACCAGGTTCCAGATCTCGATCCAGCGGTCGCCGTCCTCGTCGGGCGAGCCCGGGGGGCCGCCGGCGATGCCCTTGGAGCCGTCCGGGTCGTGGTCGTAGAAGATCTCGGTGCAGGGGCCGCAGGGTCCGGTGTCGCCCATCTGCCAGAAGTTATCGGAGCCGCCGCCCGGCTTGTCGCCGATGCGCACGATGCGCTCGGCCGGCACGCCGACCTGCTTGTTCCAGATCTCGAAGGCCTCATCGTCGGTGTGGTACACCGTGACCATCAGGCGGCCCGGGGAAATGCCCAGCCATTCGCTGCCGGTGATGAACTCCCAGGCGAAGCGGATCGCGTCCTGCTTGAAATAATCGCCGAAGCTGAAGTTGCCCAGCATCTCGAAGAACGTGTGGTGGCGCGCGGTGTAGCCCACGTTCTCCAGATCGTTGTGCTTGCCGCCGGCGCGCACGCACTTCTGGCTGCTGGCGGCGCGCTTGTAGCTGCGCTTGTCGCGGCCGGTGAACACGTCCTTGAACTGCACCATGCCGGCATTGGTGAACAGCAGCGTCGGGTCGTTGCCGGGCACCAGCGGGCTGGAGGCCACCACGGTGTGGTTCTGGCGGCGGAAATACTCCAGGAAACGGGCGCGGAGTTCGTTGCTGTTCATGGGCGCAAGCGCTTGAAAGGCGGCGGGAAAGAGGCGAATGGTAACGCTTTGGGCCCGGTTCCCGCCACGTCAGGGCGGCGTTGCCGCGCCCGCTACTCCTCGACCGGCGGCTCGCCCTTCAGCACCGCGTAGATCTGCTCGGACTCGAAGCCGCGGCCGGCCAGATGCCGGTACTGCTTCTGCCACTCCGCCCCGCTCTTCGGCGCATGGCCGAACCTGCGCGACTGGACCTGCGCCGCCAGCGCCTTCCAGTCCGCTTCCGCGGCGGCCAGGGATTCGCGGACCAGGGCCTCGGCGACGCCGGCGCCTTCCAGCTCCGCCTCGATGCGCAGCGGGCCGTAGCCCTGCGCAATGCGGCTCCGCACCAGCGAGCGGACGTAGCGCTCGTCGCTTTGCCAGCCGACCTGCGCCAGCTCGCCGACCACCTCGGCGGCCTGCTCGCGATCGATGCCGCGCTGGGCCAGCTTGTATTCCAGTTCCCGCGCGCCGTGCTCGCGGCGCGCCAGCAGGCGCAGGGCGCGCGTGCGGACGGCCGCGGGATCCTTGGGATCAGCCGGCTTGCGGGGCATTGCGCCAGCTGCTGCGGCTGCAAACCGGCCCGAAAGCCTACTCTTCCTCGTCGGCCTCGACGGCGACGCGGGTGCCGCGGGGCGGCATCAGCTTGGCGCGCAGGGCCTTTTCGATCTCGTCCGCCACTTCCGGGTGCTCCTTGAGGAAGGAGCGGGCGTTGTCCTTGCCCTGGCCGATCTTGTCGCCCTGATAGGCGTACCAGGCGCCGGACTTCTCCACCAGCCCATGCTCGGCGCCGAGGTCGATCAGCTCGCCCAGCTTGGAGATGCCCTCGTTGTAGAGGATCTCGAAATGCGCCTCGCGGAACGGCGGCGCCATCTTGTTCTTCACCACCTTGACGCGGGTCTCGTTGCCGACCACTTCCTCGCCCTTCTTGATCGCGCCGGTGCGGCGGATGTCCAGGCGCACCGAGGCGTAGAACTTCAGCGCGTTGCCGCCGGTGGTGGTCTCGGGACTGCCGTACATCACGCCGATCTTCATGCGGATCTGGTTGATGAAGATGACCAGGGCATTGGCGCGCTTGATGCTGGAGGTGAGCTTGCGCAGGGCCTGCGACATCAGGCGCGCCTGCACGCCGACCTGGGCCTCGCCCATTTCGCCCTCGATTTCCGACTTCGGCACCAGGGCGGCGACGGAGTCGACGACGATGACGTCGACGCTGTTGGAGCGCACCAGCATGTCGGCGATCTCCAGCGCCTGCTCGCCGGTGTCCGGCTGCGAGATCAGCATGTCGGCGACGTTCACGCCGAGCTTCTCGGCGTAGCCGGGATCGAGCGCGTTCTCGGCGTCGATGTAGGCCGCGACGCCGCCCATCTTCTGCATTTCGGCCACGACCTGCAGGCACAAGGTGGTCTTGCCGGAGGACTCCGGGCCATAGATCTCGACCACGCGGCCGCGCGGCAGGCCGCCGATGCCCAGCGCCACGTCCAGCGCCAGCGAGCCGGTGGAGACGACATCGACATCGCGCGCCGGGTCATCCGCGCCCATGCGCATGATGGCGCCCTTGCCGAACTGGCGCTCGATCTGGCCGAGGGCCGCCTCCAGCGCCTTGCGCTTGTTGTCGTCCATCGAGCCCGTCTCCTTTGCCGCCGCTGCCGCTGAAGCTTTTGCCATTTTTACTTGCCTACTCGTCCCAGGTATTCGCCAGTGCGGGTGTCGACCTTGATCACTTCGCCCTGCTGCACGAACAGCGGCACGCGCACCACCGCGCCGGTCTCGAGCGTCGCGGGCTTGCCGCCGCCGCCGGAGGTGTCGCCGCGCAGGCCGGGATCGGTCTCGGTGATCTGCAACAGCACGAAGTTCGGCGCGGCCACCGACAGCGGCACGCCGTTCCACAGCAGCACGTTGCAGGTCTCTTCACCCTTCAGATAAAGCTTGGCCTCTTCCATCGCGGCGGCACCGGCCTGGATCTGTTCGAAGGTCTTCGGATCCATGAAGGTCCAGAACTCGCCGTCGGTATAGAGGTATTGCATTTCCACCGTCTCGACGTCCGCCAGCTCCCACGAGTCGCCGGACTTGAGCGTGCGCTCGATCACGCGGCCGTTCTTCAGGTTGCGGATCTTGATGGTGTTGGTCGCCTGGCCCTTGCCGGGCTTGCGGTACTCGTTGTCGACGATCGCGTACGGTTCGCCATCGATCAGGACCTTGGTCCCGGCCTTCATTTCATTGGTGCTGACGGTAGCCATTGGAGTGTGTTTTAGCTGTGCTGTGAGACGAAGTGCGCATGATAACGGAAGCGCATTGGCCGGACAGACGCGTTCATTTCCCGATCACCGCCGCGCAGCAGGCGCGACACCATGAATTTTTTGTGTTGCAATTGCTGGACACGGTGCATGGCCCGTGTATAATTCGCCCCCTCAACACGGGGCCATAGCTCAGCTGGGAGAGCGCTTGCATGGCATGCAAGAGGTCGACGGTTCGATCCCGTCTGGCTCCACCAAATTTCTCTACGAACGTCCCCATCGTCTAGAGGCCTAGGACACCGCCCTTTCACGGCGATAACCGGGGTTCGAATCCCCGTGGGGACGCCAGCTGTGATCCAGGAACCCGCTTGAACAGCGGATTTTTTGTTGGGCGCCAGTCCGGTGCTCATGATCAGCCCTTGAACACCGTGGTCAGCGCCTCGTGCAGCGGCTGGCGGAACACGGCGGCGATGGCGAGCATGCTCAGCACGATTCCCGCGCACAGCAGCCAGGTGGCGAAAGGCCGGTCGTCCTCGTACAGTTCCGGGCGCGTATAAACCTTGTAAGGCTTGTTGCCCTTGCCTTTTGGTTTATGCTGTTTGCGCGCCATGCAGTCCGCTCCTTCAAGCCCGGTCCTCGCGCCCTGCGATCGACCTGTGCGCCACTGTACACATGTACAGTACCGTGCGCAAGCCCTGTCGATCCCCTCCCTTCTTGAGTTTAGTTTTTCTAAGTTATGGTGCGACTAAATATCAATTGTTGCAACGCAACAGCGGGCGTATAAATTCCGCATCGAAAAGGAGCCCGCAAGCCGGTGCGCCAAAGGGCGCACAGGATCAGGCAAAGGAAAGATGCAATGAATACCCCGATCGTGATGCTGCTCAACGTGGTGCTGTGGTCCTTCGGCGTCAGCGCCGCCATTCTGGCCGGCCTGATCTGGCTGGACCGCATCGCGGCCCGCAAGCAGGACGAAACCGCCGTCTCCGGCCCGCGTCTCGACGCACAGGCCCTGATCGGCCGCGTCCAGCAGCCGAGCGCGCCGCGCCGCCGCAGCGCCGCCAGCCAGCCAGCCGCCAGGGCCGCATAACCAGTCCCCCGAAGCCGCGGGTCTCCCCCAGCCCGCGCACGCAAGGACCCGCCTCGCGCGGGTCTTTGCGTTTTTACAGGCCGGTCAGCCCGGGCGGCGGCCGCGCCGCGGCGGCGCCTGGTGCAGGCCCATGGCCCGGCGCACAGCGTGGGCCAGGGCAAGCATGTTGCGCACCGTCGCGGAGGAATCCCCGGCGCGGCAGGCCAGGCTCATCCGCGCCCGCGGCGCATCGCCTTCCAGCGGCCGGTAAACCACGCCGGTGGACAGCACCTGCTGCATCGAGGCCGGGACCAGCGACACGCCCAGGTCCGCCGCCACCAGGTTGGCGATGGAGGTGACCTGCCGCACCTCGTGGCCGATCTGCGGGCCGAAGCCGGCGCGGCGGCAGGCGGCCAGGATCTCGTCGTACAGGCCCGAGCCCACCGGGCGCGGAAACAGCACGAAGCTTTCGTTGGCGAGGGCGGCCAGCGGCAGCGAGCGCTGCCGGGTCAGGGCGTGCCCTTCCGGCAGCGCCACCACCATCTCCTCGTCGAACAGGGTCTCGATGCTCAGGCCGCCGGCATCGCCGAGCAGCGGCCGCATGAAGGCCACGTCGACGACGCCGTCGCGCAGCGACTGCGCCAGCGCCGGAGTGATGTCCTCCTCCAGCCCCAGCGCCACCTCGGGATAGAGCTGGCCGAACTCGCGGATCACCCGCGGCACGAAGGGGTGGAACGGCGCGGAGTTGATCATGCCGATGCGCAGGCGGCCGCGGTCGCCGCGCGCCACGCGCTGCGCCTGTTCGGTGGCCTGGCGCACCCGCTGCAGGATCTCCAGCGCATCGTGCAGGAAGTAGCCCCCGGCGTCGGTCAGGCTCACGCCACGCGGCAGGCGCTGGAACAGGCGGGTGCCGACCTCCTCCTCCAGCTGGCGGATCTGCTGGCTCAACGGCGGCTGCTCCATGCCCAGGCGCTTCGCCGCGCGGGTGAAGCTGAGCTCCTCCGCCACGGTCACGAAATAGCGCAGATGGCGCAGTTCCATATATATGAAAAGTATTGAGTTGTACGTTTCAAGATATTAGACATATGTAAATTCCCCGTCTACAGTCGCGCCTTCCGGATCGACGAAGGCCGCGCGCACGACGCGGGAGGAGCAGACATGGGTGCAGCAGACGCAGGCGGCGCGGACCAGCCACTGGCGCAACGGGGCGCGGCCGGCCCCGCCGACGCCGATCCGCAGGAAACGCGCGAATGGCTCGAAGCCCTGCAGGCGGTGCTGGAGCGCGGCGGCGCCGAGCGCGCCCACTTCCTGCTCGAGGCCCTGCAGGAGAAGGCGCGCCTGTCCGGCGCCTATATCCCGTTCTCGCCCAACACCGCCTACATCAATACCATTCCGCCGCACCTGGAGCAGCGCTCGCCGGGCGACCAGGCGCTGGAATGGAAGGCGTTGTCGCTGATGCGCTGGAACGCGATGGCGATGGTCATCAATGCCAACCGCGAAGCCGCCGGCGTCGGCGGCCACCTCGCCAGCTTCGCCTCCGCCGCCACGCTCTATGACGTCGGCTTCAATCACTTCTGGAAGGGCCCGGACCATCCGCAAGGCGCCGACCTAGTCTACATCCAGGGCCACTGCACGCCGGGAATCTACGCCCGCGCCTACCTCGAAGGCCGCATCAGCGAGGACGAGCTGCGCCGCTTCCGCATGGAGGTTGCGCGCGGAGCGGACCAGGGCCGCGGCCTGTCGAGCTACCCGCACCCCTGGCTGATGCCGGACCTGTGGCAGTTCGCCACCGTCAGCATGGGCCTCGGGCCCATCATGGCGATCTACCAGGCGCGCCTGATGAAATACCTGGAGAACCGCGGCCTGGTGCAGTCCGGCAGCCGCAAGGTCTGGTGCTTCTGCGGCGACGGCGAGATGGACGAGCCGGAGAGCCTGGGCGCCATCGACATCGCGGCGCGCGAAAAGCTCGACAACCTGGTGTTCGTGGTCAACTGCAACCTGCAGCGCCTCGACGGGCCGGTGCGCGGCAACGGCAAGATCGTGCAGGAGCTGGAAGGCGTGTTCCGCGGCGCCGGCTGGAATGTGCTCAAGGTGCTGTGGGGCCGCGGCTGGGACGCGCTGCTGGCGCAGGACCGCAGCGGCCTGCTGATCAAGGCCTTCAACGAGACCGTCGACGGCGAGTACCAGGCCTACAAGGCCAAGGGCGGCAAGTACACGCGCGAGCACTTCTTCGGCAAGCACCCGGAGCTGCTGCGCCTGGTCGAAACCATGAGCGACGAGGACATCCGCGCGCTGGAGCGCGGCGGCCACGACCCGCACAAGGTCTATGCCGCCTACGCCGCGGCCAGCCAGCACAGCGGCACTCCGACGGTGATCCTGGCCAAGACCGTCAAGGGCTATGGCATGGGCGAGGCCGGCGAAGGCCAGAACATCACGCACCAGCAGAAGAAAATGGGCGAGGACGCGCTGCGCGCGTTCCGCGACCGCTTCCACCTGCCGATCTCGGACGCGCAGATCGCCGACACGCCGTTCTACAAGCCGGCCGACGACGCGCCGGAAATCCAGTACCTGAAGGCGCGGCGCCAGGCGCTCGGCGGCTACCTGCCGCAGCGCCGCGTCAAGGAAGAGACGCTGCCGGTGCCGCCGCTGTCCGCCTTCCAGCGCCTGCTCGACAGCAGCGGCGAGCGCGAGATCAGCACCACCATGGCCTTCGTGCAGTTCCTGCAGGCGCTGCTCCGCGACAAGACCATCGGCCCGCGCGTGGTGCCGATCATCCCCGACGAGGCGCGCACCTTCGGCATGGAAGGCATGTTCCGCCAGCTCGGCATCTACTCGGTGGTCGGCCAGAAGTACAAGCCCGAGGACGCCG